>Ga0179593_1366349_pt1 | contig 11927 bp, 19 predicted proteins | sample CZODoug2_1_08_16_FD_185931 | JGI IMG/M metagenome (GOLD analysis project Ga0179593, IMG submission 185931) | Vadose zone soil fungal communities from Angelo Coast Range Reserve, California, USA - CZODoug2_1_08_16fungal (PacBio error correction) | ecosystem: Environmental > Terrestrial > Soil >...
TCCGGTCGGCAAGGCAAAAAAAACAAACACGGAGTTGGCTGGTGTGAGCGTTGCGAACAAAAACAGCAACCAGAGGTGACACAGGGGAGGAAACGGGTAAATTTTACGTGAGGGGGGTTTCTATAGATAAAAAGAGTGGGGTCCAAAAGGGGTGGATCAAAGAAAAAAAGCAAGAAAACAGATGTGACCAGGCATCCCCAACGCCACGCAAAAGTTGTCATCGGAAAAGCCCGGCGGGCCAAGGTCATGACTGGAAAAACAAGCTCGGAGCTTTAAGAAACAAGAAAAAAACACCCTTCGCAAGGCGGGAGGTATACATGACCACATACGCTTTGAGTGGGGTTTCCTCAAAACAAAGCAGAACACTAACAAAACCCGGTGATGGGAGGGAGGGGGGGGCCGGAAAACATCAGACGCCAACTTAAAAAGAGGGGGGGAATTCAAAGCCAATCCTCAAGCCATAGTGCACACTCCGAATGGCAAAAAACCTCGAAAAAAAAAAAGACGGTATAGCACCGAGTCTCACTTAGGTAGAAGAGCTTCTGAAACACTTGGACATGTGTGCGACAACTCTGAAAGGTAAAGGCTCGCGCCGAAATGAGATCCCCGGAAGCCAGGATTGTGGTAACAAGGGTTTGTGGCGCCTCCTGAGCTAGGAACGAAGACATCAATAAACGGGGAAGTGGGGGGGAGGTAAACACCTTGAGGAGACGGACTGTGCAAAGATCGACCCTTAACACGGGAACTCAGGGAAAATGACGCACTTGCAGGAAAGGAGGGGGAGGGCAAAGCGAGGGGAGGAATATACAAAAAAGTTCAGAATAAGAACGAAGTTTGATGGGGACGCGCGACCCAAATGGGGCGCAAGGGCGTTTGGAGTAAAAGGGCTAAGCGCGGTGGAACATTGAAGAAGGGGGGTGCCGAGCAAATAGAGAGGTGCGCCAGCTAAAAGGCATCGGGCAAAATGTAAGAAAAATTACTGCCTAATCCTGGGGGGGCACGTCTGGGGGGCAACCAGACGGTAAAAACAGCCAAAGAAGGGAACGAGTGGTGAAGGGGGAACAAGTATAGGCGGGGGGCGTGACCAAGCCAACCACAATCAGAAGATTGGGCCGTCACCACGCGGGGACGGGGCTGTAGTATAACAAGCGGGCCCAAAGGCACGCCCCTACCTTCAGAAAAAAAGGGAAGAGAGCGCTGTAAAAGGGGGGAAAGGAGAACGACGAAAGGGTGAGAGATGTAAAACCTGACGTGGGAAATCGCTGAAATCTAATGGAAATTCCCTCGAGCATGGAAGGAACAAGGCAAGGCGACGTTTCACCAGACGAGATCGCACACAAGGGGCACCCGCCGATAGTTTTGAAAAAAGCAGTAGGGTAATCACCAATTCACGCTAAATAAAGAGGATAGAATAAAAAAATTCCCTAGGAAGAAAGGGGGCACCAAACAAGGGTCAAAAGAAAACGGTGAGGGGGATCGCGTCGAAGAAAAGTCGCTACAGAGGACACTAGACACGAAAATCTTCGAAGCTGTTGAGGAAGGCGGGCAAACGGGGGGGGGGGGAACCAGAAAGACAGCAACCCGCAAGTGGAGCAATGAACGGTCCCCAAAAACAGAAGAGGCTGAACTCCGCATTCGTGTCCCGAAGAAGCCGAGCAGGGTCGAAGCCAGAGGGGAGCAACGCCAAAAAAAACAGAACGACATCGGGTGTAACTCCACAAATAGAGAAAACAAGGCCACACCAGATAACGGCTACGTTCCCAGGGAGGGCCACAGCACGCAAAAGGCCGGAAGACATACAACATTAATTCGAGATGCAGGCGGTTAGGGAAGGCAAGCCAAGGGAGCCACCCTGACAAAGAGAACGTAAAATCTCATAGCCTCCGCCGCAAATTGGGTTTAAACTAGAGGAAAATTCATAAGGGCCTCTAAAGCCTAGAGACTAGGGAGTCAGGAGGGGCGCACAAGCAGGGGGGACCAACAGGGCTGGGACCTCTCGGCAGGAATTGGGGAGGAATGAGGGAATTTTTTTCAATGGCCGTGAAATTCTAGCGTGTACTCGAGAGAGGAGCCCGTTGGGGAGGGCAAACCAGGAAAAAAAAAACCGCATTGGATGAAATAGCGAACAACAAAAGATCGTCTACCGCAAGCAGGGTTGGAAATAAAGGGGGTCCGGGGAGTGGGGAGAGGGACGCCCCGGGGGGGCCAATGTTAAAACAATTAAAACAAAAGGAGTTGAAAGAAGGGGAAACTGTGTAGACGAAAGGAAAGTGATAAAACACAAAAAAAAACAGGACAGAGGAGTGGCCACTTATTGAAGAACATGAGGGTGAGTGGGAAGAGGCACAACAGCGAAGGCGGGAGGCCGACAACGTATCGGCAGGCAAAAAAGAAGAATAAACCAGTTACAGTTGTTTAAGGCCATCGGGGGCCGTAGGTGCAAACCACAGCGGAAATCAGTAAACCGGGAAGGGGAGGGGGGGGGCGCCTGGAATGGCAAAAGCAAAGAAAGTGGAGGGCCTCAGTACGCAGAAGGAACGGCAAGAATGAGGGAAATAACAGTTCAAAACCCGATGTATGCTGCAAAAAAACCGCTCGACAACAAGCCCAGCAACGGAACAGCCAAATCAGCTTTCCGGTCGGCAACTGGGGGAATCAACAAAATCAGATCAGAAATCAAAAAAAAAAATAAAGAGGGAGGAGAAAGGGATCACCGGGAAAAAGCAAGGACAATTCTGTTACCCGTGAGGGGGGGGAGGGGTCAGGAGCAAAAACAGCGAAAAACACCCGACCATGAGGGGGGGGGTTGGCAGGGGAGGCCCGAAGTGCGTGTGACGGGGGTAGTTTAAGGAAAAGGAGCCAAACTCACCTGGACCCTTGGAACCAGGGTTTGTACAATGGAAAAAGCAAAACCGCAGGTCCCCGGGGCCGGATAATACGAACAGGATTGGTGGAAGAGGAAATACATCCGGAACTGCAGATTCGGGGGAACGCCACATAAGAAACGTTGGCGAAATTTGTGCCGCACGGCGAAGGTTGGGAAGGCAGACCAAACTACTGAGTCGAAAAGGGAATACTAAGGGGGGACCCCGGCTGTTGGTTTCATGTCGCACGTAGTCGAAAACGGTCAAGGGGCAGAAAAAAAGTGCTTGGAAAACTCATGGGGGAGTGGGCACAGGCGAAGGCGGGAAATGAGGTCATACGCCATCACACGTTTACACAGGATCTTGGGGGAAAACCAGGGGGGGAGGTCGGGGAAGAGGCGTGGGCATCAATGGGCAAAGGGGGGGTGAGCAACACTGGAAGGAAAATTCGCCGAGCCCAAGCGCTAATGGGGTAACGGCCACTTCTGAAACTGAAAAATAACATTGACGTCAAAAAAAGAAATACAATGGGAAGGACAGTAGGGTGCGCAAAGGGTGAACATGAGAGGGAGAAGGGCAGAAACGCAATAGCGGCGGCGCGAGAAAAAAGCCGGGGAATTTCTCGAGTTGGTCCCCAAAGGGGGAGGGGAGGGAAACATCACATGGGATGGGAACGGTAGAAGAACAACGAGGAGTTGGAAAATGTTCACCTCTAGCTGGAATGGGGGGGGGGGGGAGGATAACGAAGGCCGTGCGGGGAGTAATGAAAAGGAAAGAAACGAGACATTGTTACAGGGAGAAAAAAAAGACAAACGAAATTCACTAAACGATCGTTCCGGGAGGGTACCGATGTGAAATTGGGGGGAAAAAGGTTTTTTTTGGTTTTTGTGTTTTTTTGGGGGGTTGGTTTTTTTTTGGGGGTGTTTGTGTTGGGGGGGGTACTGGGGGGTTGTTGTTTAATTTTTTTTTTGGGGGGTGGGTTTGTGTTTTGGTAGTGTCTTTTTGGGGTTCTCGGGGGCAGCCGCGGCCTGGGAGCCCTGGAGTCCTGCGCGGGGGGCGGTGCCCAATACTGAAGAAATAAAGAGTGAAGTTGAATGGGCGAACCAGGCGTTTTTGCAAGGGTGGGAGGACCCGCCAGGTGGCAAGACCACGCGGGGTCCAGAGGCCGGGATGCGGAAAAAAGAATAGCCGACCTTTCCATGGTCGGGCTCCTCGAAGGAGAGAGAAATGGGGGGGAGAACCATAAAGTTAAGTGACATGTGGGACCCGAAGTGTCAACAATCAGGGGTCAACCTGGAAAGTGGTGGTCACAGCAAGGGGGAGGTGTCGCGGAAAAAGTGATACAAATAGCAAAGGGACTCGAAAAATCGTTGGTTGACGGGTTAAAAATCAAAAATACGAGGACCCGGGTGGGTTACAATGATTCAGCAGAGGAACGCGGGCACAAGGGAATTTGAATGAAAAACCAAAAAAGGGCAGCAACGCGCTGGGGGGTGATGAAAGATAGGGAAAGCCCCCCCGAACCTAAGCCAAAAACCAAAAGGGGAAAACAACGCGCGTGAAAAGAAACAGGAGGTACAGTTCGAAATCGTATTTTTTCAAGTGGGGAAGCGCAACAACGCTCACCCGAGACCTGACTGTGGGGTAGGGCAGTAAGGCCACTTCCGCAAACTAGGGGGTACGCAAAGGACTAACTCCCCTGAACAGCCCGGAAAGGGGGGGACCACACAAAGATTCCAGGGTGGAATGGGAAAAAGGGCAAAGAAACATGCAAAAATTGTGACCACATCAACGACTGGTTCAATGGTTCATTACGTGCGGTTGGGTAAAAGCGAAGAATCAACTCACCGGGTGGGGGGACCGGGTCGGGCCCATGGGGACTACCAACGAATGAGTGGAAAAGGAAATGGGAGAAAAAAAAGTCCCTGTCTTGCAAAGGAAGCCCGGTCGGGTGGGAAAAAGTCCCGAAAAAAAGAAAGTTGGCATTGGGAGACGAACGACGGGGGAAAAACGGTCCCCACACCAGGAGACAAAGCAGGTAGCACGAAATCACGGCCGAAAAAGAAGGGAAGGGTCGCAAAAAAGTTCCAAGAAAAGACATAAGACTGATGGTGCAATACCATGTAAAATACGTTCCGGGGGGCGACAGGAAAACGGAACTGAAAACGCACGCGGGGACTGTGAAAAAGGGGGGGGAACTTAGCATTGGCAGGGCCTGTACGGGTCACAGCCTGAAGTGGAAAAAAAAGTGCAAGTAAGTGGGTCACGCAAAAAAACCCGGGTGGGGCAGGATTTGGGTTTGTAAAAAGCTAAAAAATGTCACGACAAAGAGCGCCCCAAGGGGTCCAATTAAAGAGAACCGGGGACCCGGAAGACCTTCAACTGGAGTGGAGGGGGCGCCAGGCAGGGAAAAAGAAGGGGTGGGGAAAAAGAAACAAAATCATACCCGAAAAAGGAGAAGGGGAGTCGGGGGTGCAAGGAAAATGGGAAAAAGTGCGACACCCAGTGCGCGGCTGTACCACTTTGGCCGGAACTGAAGAGACGGCCAAGGGGTCAGAAGGGAAGACATAAAACGGGTGGGGGGAAGAGGGTTTTGGCAGAGGAACGATGGGGTGGGGCCAGCCTACTACTTACTACAGACTAACAGGGGCCCAGTTTAGGGAGAAAAAAAGCGCATCTCCCAGCGATCCCGGCGACGGAAGGGGGGGCCGGCCAGAGAAATAGAAATGGACGGGGGGGGGGGTCGTGGGGGTTCAATCGGGGAAGGGAAGTGCGGGAAAAAGGAGGCCAAGGGGGGCGGGTTGGGCACAAACTGCGGGCAGGAAAAAAAAGAAGAAGAAAGAGGGGTATCGAGAAGGAATGGGAAAAAAAAAATCCAGAACCGCCAAAAAAATGGGGAAAACAAAACAGGAGAAAGGGGACAAAGAAAGTCATGGGAAAAATTGTTGGAAGGAACGGGGGGAGAAAGAAAACCAGCTCCCAAAGACTGGGGTGGGACTGTGCAAAAAAAAAGAGCTAACAAAAATCCTAGAAAAAAAACAACGTAGGGGAAAAAGGAAAGATGTCTCGGAAAGGAGCCGAAACAACACGAATGGGGCTGGTTGACGTTAAGCAAGCAAAAGAAACAGGAGGATGAGTCCCTGGGATATGGCAATGGGGTAAAGGAGGGGGGAAGGAGGATGTCTGTGTGGAAAAAATGTAACCAGTGAAAGGAAGACAAAAACCGGAAAAAGAACTCTGGTTTACAGGAACAACGACCCAAAGAACAACCGAGTTAAATTGATCAACGACAAAGGAGCTTCAAAGACGGAAAGACTGCTCTCGGAGAGGTAGAAGGGGAAAAGGCGACCCAAATGTGAACAGGATGCAAAAAAATCCTTGCGCGCAACTGCTCAAAACTTTATGGGTAGGAAAATGCAAAGGCAGAAAACGGGGCCAACAGGGGGGACTAGAAAAGAACTACCTGGCGAATAAAACTTTCGCGGAACAAAAAGGGACGACTAATACGAAAAAGTAACTGGACAAAAAACGTTTCAGAAAAGCAGAGATGAAGTCAACGAACCAGGAAGATCCGAGCAGAGTTTCACGGATTGGAAAAAAGGGAGGGGGGCTCTCGTTGTGGGGGAACGAAAAAACAGGACGGTCAAAAATCCGCCAACGAGGGGTCCGGACCACAATTCCCAACGCCCCCAGGGTATGGCGACCGTAAAAAACTCCGAAATTATTAAATACATTTGCAGGAAAAGCGCGGCCGGGGCAGAAGAGGGGTGTCTAAGGTGGACCATCAGAACCCGACTGTTGGGGAACGGCAAAATCTCAGGGGTGAGGGGGCTACTGGCGGAGCAGGGAATGGGTTCGGCGTGTGCAAGAGGACCAAGTCGAGCAAAGTGTAGTTGGGACCACCAGGGCGGGAAATCGGCATAACGGAAGAAGCGGCAGCCAACTGGGAGTACACAGGTCAGGGAGTGCCTACGCGGACAAGCCGGGAGCAGAGAGGAAAGTCGTTCGTGCAAGGTCCATAAAAAACAAAACAACTGAATGGGTGTGGGGAAACAAAGACAGGGTCTGAACTTAGGGGACACATAAGCCGGGAAAAAGGACGAGGGAGTCTAACCAACCTAGGAGAACCAGAACTCAGGCGAGAGACTGAAAAGAAAAGAAAATGAGAAAAGAAGGGGGAGGTTTGAAAATCTGAACTGTGGTCAGGCCGGGGGCCATGAAAGGGGTACCCAGCATTCCCGAGAAGTAAATTGGGGCAATCGACACGCGCAAGGGGGAAAAAAATTCTATTATCAGAAAAAGAAAAAAGGGGTGTAATAACAAAGCGAGCAGGGGATAACAATGGCCGAGAAAAAAAAAATAAAAGGAATGGTGCCACAAACAAGAAGAAAGATGGAAATCCGGCCACAACCGGTCCACTACATGGTGGACCGGGCAGGGAAGCCAAACACCGCTCAAGAGAAAGAAAGAAGAACCCAGTCCGAGTAAGATACCCGGGACAGAGTCGCACGGGTGAGCAGCGTCTGACGGCACCCTGCGGGACACGGAAACGAGTGACGGCAAAAGGTGCAACCTTGGAGAGATCTTATCGTCCATGTCGGCACGAAACGAAGGGAAAAAACCCGCGAGAAAAGGCGGGGAAAAAAGTACACAAGGACAAAGCGGGAACAAAAAACAAAATCGAGAAAAAACCGGGGGGACGAAAAAAGAAAAAAAAACTACCATCGTTTACCCTTCGAAAGCAAAAGGGAAAGGCAAGAGAAATCCCGAAAACCATTCATCGCGGAAAAAAGGGGGACAGGATGTAGGTAAAAAGCCACCTCGTCAAAATACCGCAAAATGTGAAAGCCGAGCTCGAAGACAACTTGGGCATCGGGAATGACAAGGCTAGGCGGCAGAACACTTAAGCGTCAGATCACGCCTTGCAAAAAAAGGAAAAGGGACGATCAGGCATGACGTGAAGGATGTAAAGGGGATTTGGCAGGGGGGCCTACAAGTAAAGCGCACTGGGCGCAGGCGAAAAGAGAGCAACCGGGCACCTCACAGCAACCGCAGGTGGGAGAAGAACCGCCACTAAAGAAAAAACCGGGACCCAATTGGGGTAAATGGGGGGTGAAAAAGGGGCAGATGACGCTGGAAACAAATAGCCAAGGGGAAAACAAAGGAACAAAAAAAATGAGGTGAAGAACGGGGTCGCAAACGAGACAATATAGAAAAAAACACGGAGGAACGAATGGGGAAAGGCAGTGGATTTGGAGGTTGTAAGCGGCAACAAAAAAAAAAGTGCAAAAGGCCGCAACGTCGCGCCGTCAAAAGATCACCCAAAAGGACCCATTCATAAAAAAAAAGGGAACACCCTTCAAAAAACAGAAAAAGGAAATCAGAAAAAAGAGGACGGGGCAAGGCAGGGGTGGGGAAAAAGGACAAAAGGTTGCGGCACCTCGTTAACCGACGGGACGTGCACCCGAAGGTGTTATAGGGGATAGTACGGTGGGGAGATGGAAGAGGCGGATGTACACGAAGGGTGGGGCAAGATGAAGAGGATGGAAAAATGGGGGAGGGTAGAGGTGGCGGGCGGAGGATTGGGTTGGGAGAGAGTGACGGGGGGAAGGGGGGGGCAGGTGCGGGGATGCGGAATTGGGGCGAGGGGGAGATGGAGAAAAAGAGGGGGAAGTGATAAAGAAAGTGGAATGTGGATAGAAGAGGAGGGACGGGGGAGAAGGAGGAGGGAGGGAAGGGAAAAGCGGGGGAGGGAGGAACGGAGTGTGGAATAGTGGTGGCGGGGGGGGGAACGCTGGGGGGGGAGGGGGATTGGGGAGGGGGGGGGGGGGAGGGGCAACTGATAGAAGGAACCGGGTAGACAAAGTTAGAGTGGGTGGGATCGAGTAGGGGAAATGATTGTGGGGGGATGTACGGAGAGGGAAGGATGTAAGAGAGGGGGGGAGGGCTGGGGCTGGAGTTGGTAAAGAGTGTATGGAGGTGAGGGGGTAGAAGGTGGAAGGAGGCGGAGGAGGGTGAAATGAAGGTCAAGATAAAACCCGGAAGAGGGGGACCCATGCCGCTCGAACACCCAAGCACGTTTCAAATCACTCGCGGGAAAATCCAATAAAACAAGCAAATAACCAACAACAACGATGATGAAAAAGAAAAAGTGGAACCGGAAAAAAAGAAGGCAAAAGGGGACCTGATGGGGGCGGTGTGAGAAGAAGACGCATCCATTCACGGGGTGTGGAAAGTTTTAGGGGAGGGGAGTGGTGCAGGTTACTTTTCACCCAAAAGATCCGAAGTGAAAAACGACTTGAAATTCCAACAAAAACAAACCGCCCATGTCCGTGGGACTGATAACAAGACTGGTGTGGTGGATCGAGCCAAAGATCGAAAAACAAAACGACCAAAAGGCCGTAGAGGGAATCGAACAAAGAGAAGTGGGCGGCCCTTTTTTCACCGACTTCGCGGTTGGACAGCAGGGGGAACACCTCAAGAAATTAATCGGGGGCAATCGTGGACAAAGTGTGGGTTGGGAGGACACCCGAAAAAAAGTGGGGGGAAAACACAGAGATTTTATCAGTGCGGCGGAAAAGTGTTGAAGAACAATTCAAACATCATGGGGGGGGGGGAAATTTGGAACATGCGGAAAGGGCAGGGGAAAGGCAATGAAAAAAAACCTCACCAAAAATGAAATTATTCTCTTGGGGGGTGAAGAAGTGTTCGAATAGCAGGAAGGAAGAAAAAAAGACAGGACTGGTGGAAGAGCCACGGCCCGTCATTAAAAAAAACCATCGCTAAGGGGGGACGTCCTCGGAAAAATAAAGGCAAAGAGGGGGGGAGTTCAAATTAAACCGCGGAGTTGCCAACCCGTTTGAACATGGCGGGGCCTTCGACACGATACTGGGTAAGAAAGAGGCCATTGGAATTGGCTCAGGAGGCTCAAAAAGGGAGGAAGATCTGAGGAGATTCACCGTAAAGGGACAAAATGTGGAGATCCAAAAAGAAGGCCTGGAAACGAGGAACATAAGACCCTGAAGGACATCAGTCAAAGCTAAAACGAAATGAATGGGGTATGAAGAGAAAAAAGAAAAGTTGGTGGGACCCTTTGAGACGGGACAGGGAACGAGATTCAGTCAGAAAAAAGAGGGGGAGGTTCCTAGGGAAGAGGGTTGGAGTGTTACCGATGGGGAGGAAGTTGGGGAACTGGGTGGTTTTTGGTGGGGGTGTGTTTGGTTTTGAAACTGGGTTTGACCAGTGTTTTTTTGGGGTGTGTTGGTAAGGGGGGTGTCGAGTGACGAAAGAGGGCTGCGACTCACGCCAAGAAAACTTCCGAAAAAACGAGAATATCGAAAGGGAATTGCGCAACAAAGAAAAGTGGGCGCCAAGGGGGGAGGAAAGACGCAATGGCCAAGGACCCAAAGGGGGCGAAAGAGTCAAACAGGTACAAGGGAGAAAACTATATGGGCGAAGGCAGAGCTTTGGGCCGGCAACCGAAAAAGATGAACGCCCTCAAGGGGTAGTGAATTGGAAAGACTTCCATCAAAGTTCGTGGGGGTCCACGGAAACGAAGTTGGTCAAGGGGAAAATGGTGAAAGGACGGCCTGGGGGGGGGAAGGCCCCTTTCTGGGGGTAAACATAAGAGTTACAGAAACAAAAGACATTGGGGGAAGGAAGAAGAGGGAGGAAAAAGCGAAGCCGTTGTGCAGGGGCCACGCGGAATCGGAGCCCTGGAAGGGGGGATGGCACCGCGACAAAACGGAGTGACCAACAAAGCGGGGGAAAGGGAGAAAGATTAGCTTCACTGATCTTAGTTGGGAAAATGAATCGCCTACAGGGAATGCATGGTTAGTGATGAAGGCAGCCTTCAAGCGGGGGACAACGCCCGTTAAAAAAGAATCCCCAAACTCACAGGTGGTGGGAAAAACAACAGCCGGACACCATTGGAAGAAAGAATCTGCAACGAAATAAAGGTGGCCCATCACGAGGCGACGGACCGATCACTGTAAGCGGGGAGCTCGGGACAAGGCCGTCGCCAGTGTTGGCCCCTAGGGGGGGGAGAATAAGTGAAAAATTTTCCAAGGGCTTGGACAGATGGAATTCAGACTGGGGGGCATCTAAAAGAGGAAAGTGCCGGAACACAAACGAAAAAGTCCAGCGACGGAGATAGGACACAAGAAATGCATACAGGAAAAAACATCCTGGGGACAACAAAGAAAAAATCAATCACAACAGAGGATGGTGCAACTCGGGGGGGTCTCCATTGAATTACTAACGTCCGACAAAAACACCAAACATACTGCGTGAGTCTTCAAAGCGGCGCGGTCAAACAGCAACTGAAAAGTTCGATAATTGGTACGGAAGGAAGCACCCAACGGGAGGGCAGGTCGGAAGGTGGGTGGGTCACCGAAAAAAAAAAAAACTCCAAGGCCAAAAAGGGGGAGGTGGGGGGAAAAGAGGCCATGAGGGGAAAAGGACACATAAAGCCCCATGTGGGGCCAAGTTCCGGAAACACGGAGACAACTTCCTGGGCTTGGAGGGGTGGATAAAATGCTACAAAGGTGTGGAAACAGTAAAACCGAAACGCGGATGGTGTGGTAAAGGCGGAAAAGTAGTGCGCACAGTGGTCGTAAAAAGAGGAGGGTCACACGTGGGAAAAGCTGCGAGAGACAGCCCTCACCGCCATACTGGGAGCGGGTGAAGAGAAAAAAAGAGGGGGGAAAGACTACATTAAAGGCACGACTTGGAGCAGAGGAGCGGAAAATCCAAAAAAGGAAAAGCTTCGTAGTCAACCACGAGACCGGGGGGATGGTAGCCAGGCGGAAGTCAAATACAGAAAAGATGTGTGCGGGGGGGTGCCAAGACGAATCATCATCAAAAACTTAGAAAAAGGGTCTCAGGGTGCGGTTGGTGAGGCCCACGGGCGAAGTGAGGGATAGACTCCTTCAAAGGGAAAAAAACCTGGTGGAGAGAAAAAAAAGGCAATCCAGGGACAAATTCATGTTCCTGTGGGGAAAGCAAACCAACATAAAAACTCCAAATCCGGGGTTGGTAAGGGGGGGGGAAGAAGGAAAACGA
>Ga0179593_1460438_pt1 | contig 11927 bp, 13 predicted proteins | sample CZODoug2_1_08_16_FD_185931 | JGI IMG/M metagenome (GOLD analysis project Ga0179593, IMG submission 185931) | Vadose zone soil fungal communities from Angelo Coast Range Reserve, California, USA - CZODoug2_1_08_16fungal (PacBio error correction) | ecosystem: Environmental > Terrestrial > Soil >...
ATCGGGAACCCTTACACCCTTTATTGTGAAGAGGAGAAAGGGGAGTTATCTTTCTAAAGGAATTGGCTCAGTTCACTTTACCTGGGGGTCCCCGCGGGAAGGGGGGAAAAAGGGAGAGGAAAAACTCAAGCACAGACGACCTCTTTAAGGGAGATTTAAGGTACCGGACAGGGGGGGTTAGCCCCCCTGGGGGGCTAGTTGAGGGGGATGCCTGATGAAACCTTGCGGAGTTGTTATTCCACCGTAGTTGTGGATTCCGCTTACGTACCAGGGGGGGGGTACGCCCGATGGATTCTTCAGCGCGGAGTCTCGGCGGTTGACTTTCCACTTCAGAAAAGGTGGGGGGCAAGGGAAGTAGGGGGACGCTGCGGGGACAATGGTGCGGCCGGCAGGGGTGGAAGAAGATACCCCCTCATCTCTCTGAAGCCACGCAAATCTGCTCCCTAAGAAGCGACCTATGAAGTGGCAGAAAGAGATATCACTCCTGCGCAAAAATCGAGGGTGTATGAGAAGTGAGAGCAGAGTGCTACGAACAGTCTAATTAAGCATCAACCCGGAAAGGGGGAAGAAGGCGGTCAAGTCTCCATCTCTTTTAAGATCAACACGCGTGGTAAAAAGGTGGGCGCCAATCACGAATCCCAGCGATGGAAAACCTGGAGTAGGGAACTAAAAGAAAATATCGAATCGAAGTCGCGAGGGAAGACACGGGCGTGAAAGGAAAGTGGGGCCACTCAATTTGTCCATTACATCTTGCGTCATTCGGTCCAGTCCGCAGAGGCTGGTAGGCATGTCTTGGCGGTCAGGGCAGGAGCGATGGAAAACCGGACATCATAAGATGGCCAGAGAGCCAGGGAAGATGGAGTGACAGAAAGATCGGTATCTTCCTCACTCCGTATAGTTGAAAATGAAGGTCCGAAGCTGTCGTGGAAGAAAGATTGGAAAGATATCATACGCCCGGTCCGGGTTTCAGCAGGGTTTGTTACACACCAGCTTCTAGAAAAGGTTCTACGATCACAGGGAAAAGGCGTGAACTGGGGAAGGTCGAGTGCGGATTCGTTCGCTACTCGCTGACGGAATAGGAGGAAAAAATAAAAAGAGTTTCCCTACAGAGCCTATACATTTCTGGGGTCTTGGATATGAATGAGTAAGAAAAGAAAGGGATGACACTGCAGTGAAGGTATGTGGCCGGGTAAAGTGTATCAGGGAAGTCTTTACAAGGAGTCGAACTAGGGCGATGGAATTACGGGGTACTATTTTCATAACCGTCCGTGAGGACGAGAGGATGAATGCACTTGGGTTTACACGATAGTTATATCTCAACCAGAAAGGAACCGGTGTGGGTGATACTCAGCATGGTAAGATGTAGAAAGAGAGATCATGTTTAACGTCGATGTAAAGTAGGGAACTAAGGGAAACATACCAAAAATGAAGAAAAACAGACACCGGTGCAGGTAGCGGTCCAGACGCCGCCGGCCGCGCGGCCGACTGACCTGGTCTAGAAATATGATTTGACTTTTGCCAACACTCGGGGATATAAGGCTTGCGAATATGTTGACTCGGGACGAAGGGGTATGGGAAGAAAATACAGCCGTGTCTCGTGGTCCCAGTAGCTTGTAACACAGAGGGGGAAGTTGCGACCTTTGCCCTGGGGTAGTTGTAAGCAACATCCAAACAGAGGGGAACCTCAGTTTACTTAAAGTTCAAACAAGGGATTCCGGGGGAGGGTGGACTGAGAGATTTGCGGCACCTCCAGAAGGTATGATGGCTCTGTGGACGGAAAGAAGGAAAAGCCGCCGTTTATCCAAAGAATGGAAAAGAATCAAACAGGGGGAAGGGTTAAGAATATCTATTGGCATATCAAGGATGGGGTACTTTCCTTCACTCTCTGATACCCCGGAAAAATGCGGGGAACTCAAACAGGGTATGGAAGCTGGTAAAAAGACATCCCTATGTACCAGGGGGAACCCCAGGGTTCAAACCGGAAGTAAGCTTGAAAGTTACACGTCACAGACGGAAGTCCAGCGGCCTTTGTGTTGGGAAGGTGCGGACAAGATGGGCCAGGGGGAACTTATACTACAAAGAAATCGCCGGCTGGGAGATCAACACAAACAACTAGTTAGGGATTAAAAGGAGGAATGCCGGATATGACGGGAAAAACATTCCTGAACTTACCGGAAACTCTGTATCCTATCCAACACCCCTGAAAGCTGCAGGGGTCCCTGAGATTAGGGGGGGAGTGGAATCTTGAGAACATTCTAAACTGTTTTGAGTGAACATGGGAATTAGAGTGGATCAATCATGTTTCTGTACTCTTCGGGATCAGCCTGAAAAAGGGCCACTGACTCTTTTGCTATTCTCATAAGTTGCCAGGGGTAGCCCGACAGAGTCGAGTCACTTCAACATACGGCGCAAGTGAGAAGGTTATCACGTTTGATTCCGGGACGCACAGATCAGGCCGGGAGGGGGAGTCACAGGGGCAGTATTCAGTTGAAGATGTCCAAAAACACAACTTGCGACGGGGCAGGGCAGGGAGCGGTCAAAAGATCCACACCAACGGGCCTCCATTGGAACTGGCGTGAAAAAAGGTAACAGCGGGCGCCCCAAAGAAGGAGGTACTTACTAAAAATAGGGGGGGGGAGATAAGAAACCGTGGCATCTTAATCACTTCCGAGGGGCAGGCCAAAACGGAGTCAGGGGTTTGGTGGATGAAAATAAGGTCAGAGTTCTTATTGCTTCAAGCAAGGCTCATGGCAAGTTGGAAGTCACAAACCGTTGAGAAGTCTTCTTTTAACATCCCGTGTCATGAAACCATGGAAATTCGGGGGAAGAGAAAGCACTTAACCACTAATAAAAACCCTTTTGGCGAGCTACCGGCAGCGGAAAACAAAACTTCAGACTCTAAGGATCGGTTATGGGTTCATGGACGCAGGACTAGAAAAAGGTAGAAGTTGACCATAGAAGAGCAGCGAACGAAGTCTCTTTCTCTTGCTCGTTCTGTTATTGGCCCTCACTCCACGCCGAGCAAGAAAAAGGAGGTTGAAAAAGGATCATTCAGATCCCAGCCATGTGGATTTTAAGGAAATCTGAATAGTTTCGGGAGGACGTCATTAAGTGGCGGAACCAAGCGCACGAACCTTGTAGGGGATCCCGGAGTAAACTGAAGAAGGAATCGCCAGACCGCGGGAAGAAACGGAGAGGGGGAGTCCTTTTGTCGGCGCAGCGGGGCCGTTGGATACATCGTGGGATGCTCTGTACCGGCCTAAGCGTATGAACGACGGAAAAGCCGGGCCTCCTCCACACCTAAAGCGTGACTGTGGCTCCGGTAAAAAATCTGGACCTGGGGCCTCCCTGGCTACTGGCGAGAGAACTGGAGGGGTTGGGGGAATAAGAGATTACAACTTGCTCTTTTTCCGGGGTACACCGGCTGGCGCGGACGGAGAGAAAAAGTCATTAGGGGGGGGGGGGGGAACTGTCAATATTAGGGGTGTAGAACTCAGAGCGGGGGAAGGAAAGTGCGGAGAATAGATTGGCAGATAAGGGTCTCTTCCTAACGTTCTGGAAAACGGGAGCAAAGGTTCTTGGATTCAAGCGCAGGGGTATGGAAGGAAACCAAAACGCCGGCGAAAGGGGTTCATTCGTAAAGATAGTCACAAAGAGGAAGGAAAACGGCAAATTTCTGAATCAAAAGAGGCCTAGGTTCCGATACATCAGGGAGGAAAACGGGCCGAGAGTTCATCCAGTTTCAATAACCTACGAAACTTTTTGCCAGAAGAGGGGACGCAGCTAATCCCCCCGGTGCAGGGAAAATATGGGCTGACTTTACGACAACGAAGGCCTTCGTCCGAAGGGGGGGAAGAATAAAAATGGAAAGGCCCCACTACGGGACAGAAACCCACGGTAAAGGAAGAAAAATCAAGGAAATTCGCAAAGGAAAGCCTGACTTCCTTCCACAAAAAAAGAACAAAACCACCAACAAACCAAAAAACCCCTGGGCGAAAGGGGCGCACAGTAAAGGGGACTGTTATACCATCTACCATAAGACCCAACCATTATGAAAGGCAAAGTGGTATAATGAAACGGAGAGTACAAGCGGAACGCAGAAACACCTGTTGAACATTAGGAGGTCCTAGAATGCTCAAAGGGAGGAACAGTACTGGTTGGCCAATGCGGGGGTGGGAGGGAAAGGAAGGATTCCAAAAAAAACACTACGGAACCCCCGATTCCTTTCGGGGAAAGGACGAACGGAAGAAGGAAAAGGGAAGCCTGGGGGGGGAAGTTGAAGATTGCAAAAGCTTTCTGTCTCTCTCCATCTTATACAATGGTTATCCCGGGGCTGAAGTAGGGGAAGGTTGAGCCTTTATTTCGGACATACTGAAATGGAAGTCCGTCACACAGGAAGAAAGGTGGGCCTGGGGGACGTGACAAGCGATCCCCTCATTCCTCACGCTAATGTGCCACGGCGAAGGAGTGGGAAAGGATAAAGAAAGAAGGAGGGTGATCGGGGAAAAGAAAGGCGTAACTACAATCTGTCCAGAAGCGGCCCATCGGAAAAAAGGTGGGTAAAAAAGAGAACGATAGTTGCCCTACAACTATTCATCGTTACAGAATGGACCTAACCTTGGAGAGTGACCAGAGACACGTCCAGCCGGTGTGGTAAGGAAGGTTATCCAGAAGGGAATAACGACATATTAGAGGCACTAATTTAAATGGTGGGATCACTTATGACTAAAAGGTCAAAGATGCGTCCATTTTGATTAAATCTCTTAAGGAGGGAATCAAGTGGAAAGGATGGAAAAGGGAAGTAGACTGAAAGCCTTTTCAAGAACATGGGGACCTCAGTCATGCATTTTCGCGCGGAAGGTTATCAGAGATCGGAAACTAATTATGAGCAGACAGGAACACCCTTTGCCGACAGAAGTGAAGATCTGAAAAGTCATAGTCAGCCGACTGCTAGAAAACGGAGTGCAGGAAAGGGAATAAAAGGAGGAATTAAACGGTAAAGTTTTTGACTTTTCTATTTAAAGGCAGCTAATCCTTGAGGAAGGGAAATAAAAGTTTCACAAAGTTAAAAAGGTCAGGGGAGTGAATATAGACGAACGATGCCTAGGGCCCAAGTGCGATTGAGGGAGGCTTCCTTGACCTGTGGAACCTCCTTAGATCTACGCCTTTCCTGACTCTGCTCGGCGAGGACCTCGGGGAACACACTATTCCAGAAAAACCCGGAACGTTACAGGAGAAGGGATTAGTGGGGTGAAAGGGATGTAAGGGGGCATAAATCCAAACGGTGGGGTGGCCCTTTAATTTGGACTCTGGAAATCGCGGGACGCTGCGAAGAATACAACGATTTCCGGCCAGTCTGGGAACCCCCTGGAACCCGCGAAAACAGCGCGGAGCTACTGTGGAGGAGTGTGGCCGTCAACACCACAAATACTGAGGGAAACGGCATTAGTCTACCAAACACACCCTTCTTGATTCCCGGAAAAAGAGAGCCTAGTGAAACCAGGACCCCTTGATGACGCTTGATGACCTATGACAGGGGAGGAGAGGAAAAACCGATAATTTTCACGAGGTGACCCGAATACGAGGAATCGGGAAGAACCGGGGAAAAAGAGGGGGGGAAGGGGAGAACACTTTGAGGGGAAACTTGCGGCCCGAGCAATGTGAGTCTGCCGCAACAAGGCAAAGGGGGTGGCCTTCCAAGTACAACAAGACGCAGGTTGGAAGTGCCCCACCCAAGAGAGAGGAGGGCACCCAAAGGCGGAGAACAGGTGATAAAGCGGCGGGAATGTCAACAGTATGTGTGTACGGTATGAGGACCCCGAACAATCTCTGGCGCATCGCCACGAACCGGGAAACCATGGCTATGAAGGACTACGCCAGAGACACACGGGAAAGCATTTCACGGGTCACAAAGGAAGTCACTCGTCCAGAGGTTGACCAACGCCATACAAGGAACCGGGGTTTGTAACGGTATAGGCTCCCGATGGCCAGGAAGGCCGTAAAAAGCAGCTCGGGGAGATCATAAAACAACAAAACCTTATAAAGATCTAAAGCATAGAAGGGAAAAAATGGGTTAAGCCTGAACGGGCAAAACAGTTACAGAAGCTACCTCCAACACCACCGCGGAAGGGGCTTCGAAGGAAGCTGGGTGTACAAAAGAGGGGAAAGCTTTAAGCCTGGGGAAGGGAACCTGATTAGATATCCGTGGTGTAACGCGGGGGGGGGTTATGCATACACTGGACTACGGACTTGAATGTCGGAAAGGGAAAGGGGGACTGTCTCCAAAGAAATTAGGGAGGAGGAAACTTCATTTTTGTGGTTGGGGTTGGGGGGGGGTTATAAACCTAATGTCAAGGCTAGAACGTCTAGAACTCTAGAATTGGGGCTGGGGGAAAACGGAGGGATGTTACTTCTGGATTCAAAGAAAAAGGCTGCTCTAGGCAAGATCTTCACAACTCGATCTTTCACCGCCTGGTGGAACTTAACACGAGGGGTCAAGGGAAGAGTCTCTATAACACAGGATACCAGGGAAAAAGAGTACGTGAACATGATCTTGTGTTACACAGACTAAGGTGCATCTTCAGGAGAAACGGCCGGGGGACTGAAAAAGAGCACGGAATCCTGACAACTTGCTCTAAAGGGAGTCATCAGGCCATGTGGAAACTCAAAAATGGGTGAAGCCGGATTGAAGTCCCGCAGGAAGTGCAGAAGGGGTTTTAGTCTTAAGCAGCGAACGCCTCCCAAGGAATAGTCCCTTAAGTGCCAATTTTTCGGAGACGGAAACCCGGGGAATGAAACGCAGCCGCTTCTTCCTGCCTGTTTCTCCGACTCGACAATTCGCAGAGGGGAAAGACTCACACGACGCCGGGAAAGGCTTCTCGTCGGTTAAAAAAAGTACAACCGATAATAGGGGGAAAGGAGGAAGAAATCATTTGGTACTAGATTTAGTCACAAGAAATGTACATTAGGAGAGGGAACGAGGGGAGTAATCGATAGCTCAGAGTTCAAAAAACGCTCAGGACCCGGGGTCCACTCTAAGAACGTGGCAGGAAGAAGTCGCAATCATTCACTACTCCCTCCGCACTGCAAGCAGTCTTCGTGACAGCAAGAAGGGGTCAACGAGGGAGGGGAGCCAGAAAAACGGGCCTTTGGGGGAAACTTCTTTTCCTTATCGGGTCAAAAAAGAGAAAAACATTCAACGCAGCAATGGCCAGGCAAAAGCACTCGGAGTCAAGGGTCCGGCTCCGGGCCTACCGGGGGAACCCGGGCCTATTTATACACTCCTCTTCGGGGAGGGAGCAAAATCTGCTCTATTTTGACGGGGGGGGTGAAAGACGACCAAAAGTTCACAATTTAAATAGGGGTAACTGGTGGATTCGTCTTTAACTCGTGAAAATGCACTGGGCCATGCCTTCCATAGGTGAGGGGTGTAGAACCCGAGTGAGAGAAACGTCGCATACACTCTCGATTTCTACGGCATAGGGAGGCCACGGTCTGGGCCCACTCGATCTCCGGCTGGACTTTGGTCAAAGGAACGAATTTTAAGATTTTCCACCACCCTGGGTACAGTCATTGGAAGAGGAAACGAGGTAGGACAAAGGAAAAGGGGGATGAAGTAATGTTAACTTCACATCGTCATAAAAACAGGAAAGGAATCCTGGCGTAAAAAGGAAAGGAGTAAGGGTCGGGATCGACACCCGAATGGGTTCTCATCCGAGTAAAGGTGGGGCATTCTAAACAAAAGGACCAAAAGGGTTTCTGGGGAACATTAAGGGGAGGGAAAGTGCGCAAATCACTTCAATATAGTTCTGAAGAGTGGGGAATCATCCGGTCCCGAAAAAGAAGGCGAAAACAGGTACGTGCACGACTGCGTTACAACTGGGAGAGAAACCATTTCCGAGAGAAGTCACAGTTTTAAGGGAAGAATACTAGAAAAAAACAAAAAAGGAGGAGGAGTGAGGAAAATAAAAATATAGGAACCTGGAAACCCTTGTTGAATCGAAGGACATTGTTAAGGGGCGGTTCCTTAAGAAGAATGTAAGCATTCGGGAAAACGACCTTTGTCTTGGCCGCAGGAGGTTTGGAGAGGAAGAAACTCATGGCCAAAGAAGAAGAGTGACAGGTGGTTCTAAACTTCCATCACAGGGGGGACACAGGGGGGGAACGTTGGAGATTATTAGGGACCATAAGGGGGAGGAGGTGAACCCACCGGCAAAGGTTTAACCCTACCATGAAAGTGAGTAAGTTTGAGAAAGGATAGGAGCATGGGTCATCATCGGGATCGAAACAGCGGTGTGGGAAAGTGGAAGTCCCCACTGACCCCTTGTTCCGGGGGGGTTTTGACGGCAGTTGAAATCCAATGCCCTCCAATTCTCAGGATGGGGGGACCCTGGGACCAGAGGGTACCAGCGGGGAAAAGGAACAGACCTAGAGATGATCAGAGTGGCCAGCCATGGGACGAGACCAAGCTGAAGGCGCTCTATTTTCGCCGGGAAGCGAAAAGAAAGGGAGAAACCCGAACAGTAGAGGGGAGAAAGGGCCACAAAAGAAACTTTTTATACTTGACCAAAGATGCCAAAGATGTAAAAAAAGTGAGGGGGAAGGAGTGAAACTCAACCAGTCCAAAGAGCGGCAACTTCTCCTATTCGCTCGGGAATCCTTTTGGACGTAGCCACGTAGGGGGCACCTATGGAAAAGGGCAACAGCGGGTACCCGGAAGAGAGGGCTGGGGAGAAGAGGGGAGCTGTTTCATTCTTGAGGATGCTCAAGCTAAGTCCACAAAATGAAGCGAGACCCTCGGGGAGCCGACCTTTAAGAAGCCGGACCGAAGAAGGGGAGAAGAGAATGAGGAGTCAGGTATTGGGTCATCGTCCGAATCTATTGAAAGGTTCCGGTGCATTGGAGTCAAAGAGGAAGCGTAGCTGAACACGCTGTAGCAGCGGGTAAATTTTCGAATAAGACCGAAGCTTACATTTCTTAGGAGAGAGGGATAGAAAAGACTTTAAGGACCTACTGGCAAAATCATAAGTTGGGAGAAAATCTTTCAAAAGCCTGAACGAAAACCCTTGGAAAGAGTTCGCTGAAGAGATGACGAGGATACATGGGTCTATTCCGCGTCCATGAACTTTACTCACGCGGCAGTAATGGAAAAAGGTGGGGTTAACATGGCCGTAGATACCATTTGGGAAACTTTAAGGGGGACTCGTAGGCGTGTGGGAAGGAGGTACTACTGCATATACCAGAATGTGACTAAAGTACTTCGGCGGTCCAACGCCGGAAGAGTACAGGGGGTGGGGGACGTTGACACCACTCTGGCACTTGAAAAGATTTGGAAGGGGCCTAAGAGAAAGCGAAGGAAAGTAGTTAGCACCTTTCAGGGGGGCTTGGGAAGCCGCCCTAGGAAGTGATAGCCGGAACAATGAGTAGCTGTCCCAACCCTCATTTTCACTATCGTTAAATGGGGGGGAAAATGGCAAAAGGAAAGAGGGTACAAAGCGGGGGACGTGGGGAATGGATCCTTTTCTTTGGAACCGTCAAAAGGACTGTCAAGAAGGAGGAACATTTGCAGGATTGGTGTGAAGGAAAGTAAGACAAAGCCGCCGTTGGGACTATCTCTAGGCCAACCAGAGATTATAAAGATGCCGGGAAAAGGGGCAAATTAGGTTTTTTACTTTCCCAAGCCGCGAAGTATCCAAGGAAACAAGTAGAGGGGAAAATAAAAAAAACGAAGAGCATGGTGTATTGCTAAACGATTGGAAAAAAGACCTCGTTAATTGTCCCATGCCCAAGGTCCCCGTGACCCCATGCCTTACACGAAAAGAGGGTGAAAACACGGAAAGAAAGGCGGATTCCCCCGGCCGAAGGTGTCCTTTCTGAGTACGACTCGGGGGATAATAGAACTGACCGGCGAGCCTCGGGGAGATATATCAACAAAAAACAACGGAAAGTATTAAAAAATATATATATAACTATCGCTATTCCTTCCTTACTAAATCGGAGGAACTATAGAAGGTAAAACACAAAAAGCCCGGGCCTTCGCGGGAGAATTTTTCACCCTCTGGAAAACTTGGAGGGGGATAACCGTGAACCTGAGGGAAAGTGGATCAAAGGGCTTTTGTTAAGCGCCTCTCGGGGATTGGAGCAGACACCAGTGGACGGACTGCGGCGATGCTGCCGCGAGAATGGGGCCTTCTACCTAAAAGGAGTGCAAAAAGGGAACGAAAATGGTAAAAAAGGAGGTCAGGACCGGGAATCACGTGCCAGAAATTTTACGAGTATCATTCTGGGCTGGTAATTAATCTTCGAGGGGACTTCGGAATGCCAACCGAGGCAAAAGGGGCCGCAAGGGCAAAGCGGAAAGGGAAAAACGGGAGGGGGTCAAACGGGCAAGAAAAAGGGGGGGGGAACTGGAGTAAACGGAGGGGTCCACCTCTGTGAGGCCTGAGGAGTATCAACATGAAGCGTACGTTAAACATGATCGTTGTGGGGCAGCAAGAAACATGTGCTATGGAAGGGAGTACGCTCAAAGGATCAGGGATTAGGCTCTCTTTCTGGGAGAAAGGAAACGTTCAAAAACGAAGTGGAAGAGTTGAAAGGAACCACCTTTCATACAGAGGTGACAGAAAGCATTACTTAAAGAAGGGGGAGGGAGTCTTGACTAAGCGAACGCTCCCCCGGAAAAAGAGAAAAAAAAAGGGCACAACAGTTTAAACGACATCGAAAAAACGGTAAGGACGCAGGAACGAGGAGTAATGTCAGGGGATACCCTCCTTATACATTTAATAAAAGAAGAGAGCGAACTAAGGAACTTCTGGGGCTCGGCGTTACGGTGGAGTAAAAAATAAATCCATATCATCGGGACGATAGAAGAAGGCCTTTAAAGGTCAAAGGCACCATGGACGCTTCTTACTCTATTCGGGAAAACTCTAGTAGATCGCTGAACATCGGGGGAGGAGACCAGAATACTCTTCCTTGCCTACTGCAAGAACATGTACGTAAAACACAAAAAAAACTTTAAGGAAAAGGAAACGCAAAAACAGCAGAGAGGGGAAGCGCTATGAGGGTCATCTCTGTAACTGCGGATCGGGATTGATATGAGGCTTGGGACTTCGCGTGGTCAAAAACATCGTATCAAAAAACCGACAGGGAGGGGGAAAAAATGTCTTCGCTCCGGACCTGAAAGGGCCTTAGTTTGACGTAGGAGCTCCACCAAAGGAAGACGGCCGGAGTCTCCTGCTCCAGGCAGATTTGGACTTTGTTTTAGTAAGGGATCAAAATCCATGGCACCCTGGAGTGGAAGAGTGGATAAGTGGTGTGTACCCGATCATGCAAGCTGGTAAAAAAGGGTACCAAGTAAAGGTATGCCAATCATGTTTGAGGGGGGGGGGGGGGGGGTGTGGGGGGGGGGGGGGGGGGGGGACGAAAAAAACCCGAGTGAGAGATCATACAACAGCTCTCTTTCAGCGCGAGTCCAAGGTTCTGTTTCCAACGACGATCGCCTTCATTCATTGCTAGGGACAATGGAAAGTCCAACAAAGCAAGGAGAAAAATGGCGGCATGCTGCTCTTCACCAGGGTCACCACAGTGAAAAAAGGTTGGCGGCATGGAAGCGGTCAAAAGGGTAAAAACGACTGAGGTCCTATCCTTCCGTAACAACCTACCGCAGCTTAAAAAAAAAAAAAAAGGGATTATCGAAACGAAGACTGGGGGCCCAAGAAAAAACCGAAGAATAGGCAGACTCAAAGGAAAAAGTGGGGGAATATGATGACGGAGATAAAGCAGAAGGAAACTTCAGGGTCGAAAACCGATGGGAACTCTGTAAAATCCCACCGGTGAGGGGGAAACACACTAACGTTGAAGAAACATTCTTAAGTCAGGCGCCCGCAGCCGAGTCATGGCCTGAGATTCCAACTTCGTGGTGTGGGAAG
>Ga0179593_1493117_pt1 | contig 11927 bp, 10 predicted proteins | sample CZODoug2_1_08_16_FD_185931 | JGI IMG/M metagenome (GOLD analysis project Ga0179593, IMG submission 185931) | Vadose zone soil fungal communities from Angelo Coast Range Reserve, California, USA - CZODoug2_1_08_16fungal (PacBio error correction) | ecosystem: Environmental > Terrestrial > Soil >...
AGGTTACTCGGGCGACAAGTCGGCGGTAATCTACAATTGGAAAGGGGAATAAAAAGTTATTTGTAAGAAATGGCACCTTCCAGGAGTGGAAAAAATTGCTTAAAAAGCAGCTTTGAACGTCGCCCCTCGCTGGGGCTCAAGCTATACCTAAATAAAGAGGGGGGTTGAGCCTTTGATCTGCTGGCCGTCCAAAAAAACCGTTCTCGGGGACTCAAGTGATTAATTAATACAAGGCAAGGAGGAGGAATATTCTCTGATGCACTCTAATCGTATGCGAAAAAGTCCCTTTCTGAGAATTTGAAAAGGACACCTTGGGAATCAAGTTGCATTGAGGGAGGGGGGAGGAGAGTGACAATTCAACCTGTGATCACCTGAACTTCAGTTATGGGGAAGGGGCAGGCAGTCGACCCGATGAGCAAAAAAGGGACCCATCAAGAAAAGAGCAAATGTAGTCGGGGGGACGCTTTTATTGTCCTATGGGAATATAAGACGAACAATTATGAGAGGAAGAGGGTAAACTTCCCCTTCCGCCTCGTAAGATCTACCACGCTAATTGGGAAGAGCTTCGAATTTCTAGGGAAAAGTAAAAATTGAATTATCTGATGGAAGACGACAGAAGTCACTCCTAAGAGGATATCACCTCCAAACTAATCGAGCCCGGTGCAAAAAAAAAGGGGCTAAACTCTCCAGAAGGAATCTGCGTTGTACTGAAGGGGAGGGGGAGGACCCTCCCATTTACAATCGGAAAAAAGTTCGTTCATGGGACGCGCTGGGTCTCTTAAAGAGGTAAACGGCTTCTATCTGAGACGCTCCAAGGAATGGAGACCACTCAACTCAAGGTTCAACTTTACGGAGTCATCGAAAGAGAACCCTCCCTGTACACAGATCATGACGCCCTTGCAAGAGGAACAAGCTGACCATCGTTAAAGAAACTAAAGAACATAGGAGAAGGGATGGGGACGTTAGACCCCAGAAAATATTTAAACCGTATACCATTAGGGAAAGATCAGAAAAGATCAATCCTTCTCCCCACCGTTCAATCTAATGTAAGAGGGGACCCCTCGAAGGAAGGGGAAGCATAATTTGGGCTGGTTGCAAAGAAAAAGGAAAACCCACAAAGGTCAGAACACCCCCGGTAGTAAGAAATTCGTTCAAGGGGAGGAAAAAAAATCACTGGCCCGTTTTTCCTTGGGTGATGAACGCCGTGAAGAATCGTCTAAGGCGGAAAAAAGACGGTCTGAAAAAAAAGCGAGGTCTCAGGGGTTTGACACGCGGGGGAGGAAACATCGGATTAAGCAAGCTTAGGAGAGGGAAGAGTAAATGCTGGGCGAACAGCCTTCGGCGATTGCCTTCAAGGATAATGAATGGCGCGGGGATAAAAATGTCTATGGCGAAGAAAAAGGTCACCTGTGGTATACTTTAGAAAAAGCAAGGGGAGGGAAGCGACTTTCAAGAACCTCCGTAAGCGTATGGAAAGGCCGTTTGAGAGAGAGTGGGCCACAGGGGTGGGGGAGGGGGGAGTGGACGGCCAAAGGAGGAACCAGAGGCTTCTGATGACCCTTGTCCGCAGGACAATTGAAATCAGGGGAAAGAAGGGAAGAGATATACATTTACTTTACATCCCCGGTGATGACTGCCAACCGGCCGAATAGATCCAAGCCTCGACATGATCGATCACCTAGCGAGCCGGGCAGAAAAGAAAAAAGACACTGGGCAGGGGGGTTCCTGCAAAAAGGGAGACAAAATGACGGAAAGAGGAAAGCTCACAGGCCTTGACCTTCAGAGTCCGCCGCGAAACGAAAGGAACCTTCAGCAACCGCTGAGAGTCGTGAACGAGATGAACGACTGAAAATCCTTGCCCCACCAGAGAAGGAAAAAAAAAGGGGCTGATACTACGAGGAGTAAAGTGAGGAGAAGAGACAACAACAAAAGGAGAAAAGAGATATCTTTGCGTTTGCTGGATGTTCTGTGGACCTCTGTGTGCGTAAAGACGGGGCAGGAAGATCTTGAAATCAGGCTGCGAGGAGGAATTTCGGGAAAAACCTGGAGGGAAATTCGCGGAAGTTCGAGGAAAAGGGGGGGGCAGGGAAGGGATGGGGGAAAGTGGTGGGTCTGGCGCGCGAACCCAGGCGAGAGGGGGTGATACCGGAAAGGGAAGAGTCCTTTTATCCACCGCTAGGGGGCGTTGTCTTACAGCAAGGTCAGTAGTGAAAAGAAAACGACGGAGGGGGGGCACATGATGTCGTTGAGAAGGCTAAATATTTACCAGACAGTAACCGGAAAAATAAGTGGAGAGAAATGATTTATCTATCATTCGATTCTCACCCAAAGGCAATCGAGTCCGCTAGCCCAAACAGCCCGAGCGGCGGAATTAGCATCGCCCGGCCGGACATCTTCGGAGAAAGAAGGCCATGAAAAGGTGCCTTCCTCGCGCCACATAGGAAGGGACCCCTCAGCAAGGGAAGGAATACTCCTAAGGGGGGGGGGGGGGGGGAGAGATTCCTACCATCGGGGGGCGCCGTCACGCCTCTTGCGAAAAGGGAAGCTCCTCCAGACACCGCAGCCAGTTAAAAAAAACTCAGTTTGACCTACCTAGAGGAGCCCTACAGGAGCCAGAATATAACAGGTTCATCCCCGCAGCCAAAAGCGTGAGACCTCCCAACAAAAACCTGCCGCAAAGTAAAGACGGGGGTCCAAGGGGGGGAAATCGTGACCATTCCTTCAGCACCCAAATCCTTAGAAAGAAAGAACCCTGAAACCTCCGGAGTCTGCCGGTCGCTTGGACCTGCACAGGCAAAAAAAACCGGCCGTTAAAGGGTAAGTCAATGAGAAGGGAGAAAACTTCATTGTTTATCTTGGGGGGGGGGGGGGGGGGGGGAGGGTTGGGCAAAAAAAGACAATCCTTCTCCCATGTAGCGAAGGAGGGGTCTCGCCAAAGGGAATTTCTCGGGTTGGCCAGGAGCCCCTGCAGCGGGAGGAAGGGTGTACGATCTGTGGCTCGTGAGCAAGCAAGGGGTACAAAAAGGGTACGCTGAAGGGGTGTCTCTTTCCAGAGAGTTCGCCAAGCCTGGAGAAGGTACAAGAAAGAAAACAGTACTAAAAACCTGGGGGAACTCCCTTCACGCTGGGATTGTTGCCAAATCATGAAACCCCAACAGGAAGATCAGCGAGGGAAGGAGTCACAACTCTTGTGAAAGATCAGGGGCCGTCTTACGGTGGTGGTCAGGGGGTCAAAGAAGCCGCAGCATGGGGTGGTCACTGGGAGGAAAATCCACAAGGGTAATGTGAGGGATCGAGAAAAAAATTCGACTGACTGGCTTTCCCATGTGGTAAGGCGGAAGGGCCAAGAAAACTTAGGGGGAGGGCAAGAAGTCCGGTGGCCAGTAGCTTGAGTTGGTTCGGAAACCAAGAGGACGCTGGGGATGGAAAGGAGCCGGCGAAATCGCCAGAGAGGGGGGCGAACTTCACTTAATCTAAGACTTACGTGAAAAACGGCCCTTTTCTTAGATGTCACGGGCACGAGGCCCCGGGCATGCCCCTAGCGTGAAACAGCGCGTGCCTCATTAAAAGGGGGGGATGCGAAACGCAGGAAAGGGGTTCGAGCTAAATAAGGAGACTGTTCTTCTCCCGGCGGAATAACGGAGTAGCACGAGAAACAACGGCTGTATTAAACCAAAGGGGGCCTAAAATCCCGCAAAGAAAAAAAAAGGAAGAGCTTTTGAGATAAGACGGGGGGGGAGAAATTCCAAGACTGGTCACTCCTCAGACAAGGTACTGCATAAAAACACTTGGGGGTCAAGAAAAAGCATGACATGAGAGATGCCTTGGCCGAGAAAAGATTGGAAAGAGGGGGGCACCGTCACTAAAGCTAGAATAAAAAAAATTATGGGGAAGATAGAGGACGTCGAAAAGATGCCATTTAAGATAGTCACACACTTCTTCTTAAACGTGATGGGAGGGGGACGGAGGGTGGGCACCGGTTCTCCAAGATTCGACCATCTGGGGCAAAGGAACCGCTCTGGCTCGCTCACCTATACCACGGCGTGCTGGGAAAGCCTGGCGGTCATTCCCCTAATTGGGAAACGACAGTGCCTAAGAAAGGAGGAGTCAAGGAAAGGGGGGAAGACGAAAAACAATATTCTAGAGGATTCAGGGGGGAACCGGTCTTCGTTGAAGGCCATAGTCCCTGGGATGAAAGCGCTCTGATCTTGCAGTGAAAATCGTGATCGGTGAGACTAGAAACGGGCAAGAAGGTAAGTCTTCACTCTTAGATGGATCAACAAAAAAGACCTTTCCTTCTCGGGTGGCCGCATACCCACCAGACCTGCCTAACCGTCCTGGGAGGTATGGGGACCAATCTCCTTTGGGGACTTTCAGGGGTTGGGCAGGGGTTTGGGGGGGGTTTTTAGGTAGGGTGTGTGGGGGGAACCCATTCTAGGTTAGCTTCAAGTTAGGACAGCCTTCCGACTAGATTCCAAAATGAGAAAATAAGGACCCACCAAGAGGGAAGTGGGGCTCTAGCCCGACATGATTAAGCGAGTGTGGTGGGGAAAAAGAAACAGGCACCTTTTTCACCCCTGGGTAGGACGATCACCTCAACTGAAGAAGTCCGCCGCACCGCTGACAAGCGGTTGGGGGGACGAGTAATGGGTGGGGTGAAGGGGGGGGGAGGAAGATGGTTTTAGACCCATTGACAAGAGCGTGAATGCTGAAGGGAGCGCGTTTTCTCGCAGGCCCCGGGACGCTTAGGCAGGAGGGTGGCGAACACAGCTCCGAATGACAAATCAACCCATTACCGAAGGATCATTCATCGCAAAGAAAAAGCAGAACCCGCTAAAGAAAGAAAAAATCCTTTGCCCAAAGCGGCGCAATCTGACATCTGTTTACAGACGTCCTAGAACAATGAGTCGGTCTTGTTAGGCAAGATGGGAGTTGAGAAAAAGAATAAAGGACTTAGAAATTACGGAAAAATCCAAAATGTCAAAAGGAGGAGCGGGGCTTCCCCCCCCATCGGGGGAAAGGGTCGCCGAAGTCTTTGTGGGATTTGGACCAAAAAAGGGGCAAAAAAATTCCGGGCGGAAGAGATGGTCATAGGGTCGGGGAGGTAGAAGCGACGGTTCTGTCGTTCTATTGCGGTATTAAGAGGAGATCGGAGTAAAGCTGCGATCGGTCGGTCCAGCGAGAAGGCGGAACTAGCCGGGGGGGGTGGTGGCGAAGGGGGGGAGTAAAAGTGATTCTAAATCTTGAAGGAAGGGGAGGCAAGGGATGGGTCGGCCTGCGTACAGAAGCGTCGATGGCCTGTCAAGCTAGCATGCGCCGGTGCGGAAGGTCTGGTGGGGAGGAGGGAAGGGGGGAACCCGTGTGTATCAGGGGAGTAAGCTTTGGAAGAGCATAGTCAAGAAAGAGGGCTAATCGGCAAAGGCCGGGTTCAAAGCTCGCGCGGGAAGACGCCTGGCGGAGGGGGAAGAGGAGGGATCTGCCATCGCAACTAGGGAAAACTGGCACTCCAGCTACTAGCCCTTTTGCTTCATATCATGTAGAGGGAATGTACATGTAACACAAAAGCCGGGACCTTCCTGCCCACACAGACGCTCTGGGATCAAATAGAAAGGGATAAGACACGAAAAAAGAGGGAGTCAATTTCTCACCCTCCTTAGTAGGGGATCAAACACGTCGCGCAGAGGGGGTCAAAAAGAAGTCCCTCCGAACTCAAAGCCGTGAAGGCGCGAGGCTTGGGCGTCCGCGCAAGGCCACACGGAAATCAGCCGCCGCAGGGTTCATTAGGGGAGAAAACGTTAAAAACCGTAAAAAAAAAAAAAAGACACCGGGTCGCAGCAAACCCCCGTCAGAGTGAAGACGATCTCTAGAAACAACAACAACGGATTGAGTCAAGACCACGGGGCGGGAGTATCACCCCCGGGGGGGAAACCCTTGCCTGTGTCGCTGGTGGGGTCGGTTGTAAAGACAAGTCAGGAAAAGAGAGGAAAGAATGAAAATCCGCGAGGCAAGGAAAGTGGAATGAAGAGGTCCCTCGGGGTCATGAACAGGGCCTTGGGAGGGCTGACTGGCTGAAAGCAGGAGAAAAAGGGGATAGGAAGGGGGAAAAAAAGGAACCCGATTTCTATTGAAAAGTGGGGCACTTCTATAAGAACCCGGCGATTGGGGGAGGGCCTAGCCGAGGGGGTGGGCAAGGGTCCACCGGGTTAGTCGGAATGTACATGTCTACATATTAAAGATACACAAGAGGAAAGGATAGGGGGGTATCTCGCAGGCGATTTCCTCAAAAAGGAAGCCGACCTTCAAAAAGGAAGCGCCCACCGCGCGCGAAACTGAGGCCGTAACATCGACCTAGGGGTTGACATCAGCTAGGGAGAGAAGGCAAGTCGAACTTTGAAATGGGGCCTCTTAAGCCACCTCTACAGTGGAATCCACTCTCAGCAAGCTAGAAAACAACGGGCCTCGATTCTGCCGTCCGAGGGGCCGAATAAAGACTGCAGCCGGAAGGAAAGTTAAGTCACCCGACTATTCAAAGAAAAAACTCAAAGGTTACACCAAAACCGGAAGCCCCAGTTCAGAGGAAGAAAAGCGACAACCGGGGATCGAGACCTCGCCTTCCCTAAAATGACAACCGCCATCTGGCAATATATAGCACCTCAACAGGGGAAAAAGGACCTCAAATCCGATCCGGGTTTACAAATTTTTGGAAAAGAAGGCCGGCAACAGGTCAGGCCACACTTACACAAAACTGAAGTCTTCTCAGGGAAGGGGTCCGCGGGGAAGGAACCTGATGAAAAAGGGGGGGAAAGGAACGTAGTCCAGACGAGAAGCAAAAAACTGCATGGGGATAAAAAAGTGGGGCAGGTTCTTTTTCACGCAAATCCTAACCATCTAGCCGCGTTGCTAGAAGTAGATTGCTGCACATAGTGAAAAAAACTTGGAGGTAAGAAGGGAAAAACCGTCTTGTTTCTGCTTGCGAAGAAGGGGACACTGTACGCGGCGTTTTAAAAAGTTTGCAGGCACATGCCGGGAAGGTAAAGAAGGGCTCGACTCCCGGCAAGGGGGGAAATGACTGGAGGAAACCCGGGAGAAACCCAAAGCGGTTCCTGACGTCCCAAAACTCCCTGGCAACACGATTCGAAACGGCAAAACAAGCTACAGGGAGGGAAAAGATAGGGGGGTTTGCGCCACTCTGGTGGGGAAGGTCGGAAGATCGTGGGATTTGGATTTCAACCCTCACGCCTGGTTACCTCACGGGGTGTCCCCATGTCTTCACAGCATAATCAAGTGCGAGAAAAGGAGAAGAAATGGGGGGGCAAGCGTGGGTCTCAATCATTGGATCGAGTCGGGAGGAAAAGCCTGTCAGAACGAACGAACATAATGGTCTTATCAAAAAAAATGGCTTTCACGGGGAAGGACCAAGGGATCTCTTTTTCTTTTTTGATCGTGAAGTTCAAGGAAAAGAAAACCAGGAAATTGAGTTAAGAAACTGCAGGAGGAAAGTGACCTTTCCGGAAAAAGGTCGGCTGCGCAAGATTCACCTACCTCCGTGAAATCTCACGAGAACCGGAACTGTGCTAAAAAACAAAAGGTAAGAACAGGCGGGAGAAAGAAGAAAAATGGGTTCGCCTTTAGGGGGGAAAGGAAAGAAAAAGGCATAAGGATTTCGCCTCGACTGCAACGTGAATGACCCGATCAAAAGAAAGCAACTCCGTCGGGGAGAGAGGGGAGGAGAGGGGGGAAAAGGCGAATATCTTTCCATCTTGTACGAAAAAGGGGGAGGACGAACCGGGGGGGGGGCCGGGAGGACCATCACTTTTCCGCGCGGCCAGGTGAGGGTAGAATTTGCCTCGGTCGGGACTCCGGGAGACACCGGAAAAAAAAGAGAGACAAAAAACACCTGAGGAGGGAATGAAAGATAGATTAGGAGGCTTTTACTCGTCTACGAGGACAAGGCTCGAGAAAACGCTCAGGCAGTTAACCACTGGGGATGCCGGGGAAAGGGGGGAAAGGACTTAGTAACTACTTGTCGACCTAAGGGAAAAAACTTCAAAACCGGAGTTCTCTCTCACCATAAGCCATGAGACTGAGGTCATGCATCGGCGGTGAGGAATTCAGGTAGATTGGGACAGAAAGGGGGAGAAAGGATAATTCGAAGACCTAAAAAGAGGAGCGAGAAGGCAGCCTTTCTGTTCCCTTTCTGAGGATTTTCCAAGCTCACTCTTTGGTAGCGGGCAATGGCCGGCGGTGAAGGTGGTCGTGACCGTGGGAGCAAAAACTGGGTGGGTCCTTCATGTCCTTCATGAGCTGAGGAAGGGGGAGAGAAACTGGCGACCTGGCTCAGGCGGGTGAAAGGCGCCCGGGAAGAGAAAATCTAAGGGAGCAGGGAAAAAGGGGATCAGGGTCCATTATTTCAAAATCAGTAAGGCCTCAAGGTGCGAGGCTCAGATTTTCGCACCGCGCGATCCAATTAGCGAACGCGATTTGCCCTTAAATTTCGAGGGGAGAGGAAATGGGTTTTGGGGTGTGTTTGGGTGGGGGATTACAGGATCAGTATCGAATTAAGGCGACCCCCATGGGAAACCTATTGAGGGGGGGGGGAAACGATCAAAACTCCCCTTCACCAGGCACACCGCCGCGTTGGCGAGACCGAGAACTGGGGGGGAGGGTAGGTAAGAGGGTTCTCCAAAAAGTAAATCTGTAAGTTTGCGAAGCCGACATTTCTCATTTCACCACGGCGTCGGCGCCATGGGGGTGGCGACCGCTTCCGCAAAGTTCCGCGAACTCAGAGCGTACACGTGGTGACCCTTGGGGGGGGGTCAAAAAAAAAAAAAAAAAAAACAATCTCCAACCAAGGGGTAACCGACAGCGACTCGCGCATTTCCGCCCTGGCCAACGTCCAAGCTGACATAGGTCGAGAACACGACGCTACAGGGGAGGTCGTGGCACTGTAGAAAACATGAACCCAGGGGGAGAACCGAGGCAAAAGATTCTCAGGAGGAGTACCTGAAAGGGGGAAACCCAGGGGTGACACGGGCAGCGGCGTTGCCGTTTCCGCAAAAAGGCAGGCGCCGCATTTGGAAGGTCGTCCTTCAAGCGTGGCGAGGCACCCCTGACCTTAAAGCGTAAAAGGGGAGGGATGGGAATTTCTGGAGGTCTACACTCCAGGGGAGGCGGGTCGAGGGCGGGGGATGAACAGGAGATCTTCGATGTCTTGGCTCAGGTCCAGCCGCTCATGAGAGGCGACGTCTGGCAGTGTTGGTTAAAGCTGGAGGGAGCATTGGATCTCATGTCGGGAAGGGGGAGGCCGAAGGTCGAAAAATTAGGGCAGATTCCACTGGGGGGATGCTAGCTTGCTTTCTGTTCTTATGGAGGGGGGGGGGGGGGGGGGTGGGGGGGGGGTGTGGGGGTTTTGGGTGGTTTGGCAAGCCCCGTGTCTCATGTCAAGCTATTGTAAGCTACTATGAGAGAGGGCAGGACGGAAGAAGTCTAGAGAGGTTAGTTTGTGGGGGGGTGGGGGGGTGGGGGCTTTTAGCGAAATCTCTTTGCAACGTCTGATGGCGGCATCATGAATCGGGATCAAATGGGTCCTGCCAGCTTGTGAGGGAGGAAGGGAGGGGGGGGAAAAGGAATCTTCGACATGTACATTTACAAAACAGCCGGTGAAAAGGGAAAGGAAAAACCACCGAACTACTGGCTCAATCACCCTACCGGAGGAGAAGAAAATCAGCCTAGCATCGGCAAGGCTCACCCATCACGCACTGGAGGGGTGAAAACAAAGTACGCGGGACTTTCGGAAAGAAAGAAAAAAGGGAAGAAGTCAGAGGGGTACCCCCCCACCGTACCAGACACGAAACGGTGGAAGGAACTAAAGCCGCGGGGCCTTCTTTAACGAATGAAGCTGTGCAGTGACCGTACGGCAGACGGCCAAAACATTAAATAGTCATCAAAGGGTTTTTTAGAAGACCGTCTATCATCAAGAAAAGGGGAGGCAGATCGATCTCTTCGGCCAAGTATAGAACCAGGTTTTGCTTGGGAAAAATTACTGTCCTCTGATTAGTTCGCACGTCGGCAGAGGGGGCTAAATGAACGCGCGTCAGGATGAGGGAACAACGTCGTGGCTGGGGTAACTTTTAACTGAAGCAAAAAAAGGGGGGGGGAATGGATTTTTTATTTCTTAGGGAATGGGAAAGATCGAGAAAAACCTTTTTGATAACCTGTCCAGTGCGGCGGGAAAACGGGACTATCTAAAGTGACCTTCGATCAGACCGGTCGAGGTGAGCCAGTAGCCGAGCAGCCTTGGCCGGTCAAAGGGAGGGGGGGAAGTATTTGTGATTCTCATATTCAAATGACAGGAACGTGGAAGCAAAAATAAAAGGCAGGACCGGAGGAACGGATGCAGCATCAACCAAGACCGTACCGCAAGTGACTGGCCCACCGCAACTATGTAGTTGAAGTAGAAAGAAAGGGGGAGGGAAATGTCTAGGACAATCGATTACGAATAGAAAGGTTTTACCTGGACAGGAAACCACCTAATCATCCCCTCTCCAAATCTAGAAAACAGATAAGGGCTGCCGCCGCGCGGGGCGAAAAAAATATTCCGAAAAGGCTTGAAAAAAAAAGCGGGGTACTTCCTCTCCTACAGAAAGGGGACACAAAACTAGACCAATTTCTCCCGCTCCATGATCTTGGACGACCGAGAGCGCCAAACTGCTGCATCCCCGTATGCATCGAACGGTCCAGACACGGGGATTACTCCCTCACGATATGACTGTACGCCTGTGAAAGTGGTTTGGGGGTGACAGCCGGCAAAACACAGCCCATGGAACCGGAACCAGAAAAACTCGCATGTGTCAGGGGGGGGAAAAGGGGAAACGCGCTCCTCAAAACCTTTGAAAAAAGGGTGGGCCGGAAGCAAAACCGATAGTCTTCCACATGGACCTGGCCAGAGGTTGCGGTATACGAAAACAGATACTCCGCCATGGCGAGCCGTAGTGAGAGGTACTATCGTCGAGTTGGCCACGGGGAGGAAAGGGGCTCTTGTATTTCTCTTCGGAAAAAGGGGGCGGGGGAAAATGGAGATGAAGACTCCGGAGCAGGGGGGTGTTTTCTGTCGCCTTTCTTAGGCGGGGACGCCAAAAGAAGGGAGCCGAGCCTCCCTAGAGCGAAACACGAGTTGCCGCAACGAAAAGTTCACTCCTTGGGCAACACGAGGAGAGCAAAAGGAGAATAAAAGACTGGCGGTATTCGACGCGTGTTGCTCAAATGTGGCGGGGACGCTTCAAGTGGTATCCCTCAGAGACCTCAAGGGGGAAACAAGATGTCAAAAGGGAGGAACATCATCCGGAGCATGCGGGAGCGAGAAAGTGAAGACTGTGTTGAATCGCTGGCATAAGTGGCTATTCTATGACCTGGTCAGACCACGAGGGACTCAATACCGACTGTGAAGTAGGACCATCATTTCCATGATCAGGGGTTTCGGCTCAAAATTGACGCTGGGCTGCCCGGGCGAGCCAGAGAAAGGGGGGAGAAGGGTTTGAAAAAAGTAACTGCCGGTAAGGGGACTTAAATGGCAGGCCACGTTCTATCGGAATCCCTATTACCCGCCCGTGGCATGCCGAGAATCGTAGGGAAGGAGACTCCGGGTTGACTACAGAAAGGGAAAAAGGTTGAATAAACTCAGCACTTCTCTGGGAAGGGCTTGCTGCTACTGTAACGGAGGGAAGCCACGGAGAGAAACAAAGCTGGTAAAGAAAAATCATTTTTCCTTCACATGCAAGCCGTATTAAAGGTCTATACTGGTGAGCGGACATCTTAGGGGGGATTATTTTCCCTCCTACGCAAGGAGGCGAAGCCTTTGCCGGTAAATGAAAATCACTTGGCGCCTGCCAAGGTGAAAGAGAACGGTCCGCTATCTGCTCTCGGACCAA
>Ga0179593_1275863_pt1 | contig 11926 bp, 10 predicted proteins | sample CZODoug2_1_08_16_FD_185931 | JGI IMG/M metagenome (GOLD analysis project Ga0179593, IMG submission 185931) | Vadose zone soil fungal communities from Angelo Coast Range Reserve, California, USA - CZODoug2_1_08_16fungal (PacBio error correction) | ecosystem: Environmental > Terrestrial > Soil >...
TTTCTCTTCTTCGAGAACGAAGATCAGGTTGGGGGGGGGGGTAGGCGTGAAGAAAAGGCCAGAGGGATCGGCTAATCCGTTTTGGAGATGAGACGACCTGCACAATTATCAAAGAAAAAATGGGGACGGGAGCTGAAGATCTGGTGTTAAAGACTACCGGGGGCTTGCAGAAGATGCGGCTACGCGGGATTTCCGGCGGCTCACGAGCTTCAGAATCGAGGGGGGTCGGGTAAGAGAGACAAGAAAGATTTCAAGAAAAAAAAGAACTCCAAGAGTCAAATCTGGTCGCATTTTGTAAGAAAGAGTTCAAAACAATGCCGAATTGAAGAAAAGTCGAGGAGGCAAAGTAGGAATCATCTTAATTGGAGCTCAACATATCTGCTAGCGGGCTTTGAGGGGCTACATACGTGGTATCACTGGAAAAACAGTCCTGTTAACTATCGGTGCAGGCCGAATGTCGCGAGGTGAATTTTTCATTTCAAACCGGGGGACAAAAAGAGCGACCGGGAAAGAATGACCACAGCCAGAAGAAAGTGCATCGACATACGTTCGCCGTAGGTGTCAGATCTCGTGCCACTCACAAAGGGCAAGCGGATCACTATACTTGAGCTTCGAACGGAGTTTTCAGGTCATCCCCGGGATGAGAGAATGAAACCTGTCGCTACTGCCGCTTCGAGGGACGGCGGGAAAAGAGGTAAGAAACAGCGAGCCCGCTAACAAGGGCATCCACCGGATTGAATCCTACATGAAAAAGCGTCAAGTAAAGATCGTGCGTTGCCTTGATTTGAAGGGGAGTCGCAGCGGGTAAAATGTCACCTCAACAAAAAACGATCGGGCACGCAGAAATAACGGAAGGGACTCCGACAAAGAGGGCCGAGGGAACACCAACGCCGGGGGTGATGCGGCGCAAAAAGGAACGCCAGGGAGGGATAGGCTTCAACCGCAGTTCAACAGACGATGACTGGGAGGACTTAAGAGGCCGTGCCCATTAACTTCAAAAGTATTGTAAATTCATCTCATCACACAAAACTTCTGGTTAAAGACGAGGAAATGTACAAATCAATTCAGGGAAAAAAACCTTACGGGGGATCCACCTTGCGATGAAAATTGGGGTCAGAAAAGAGGGAGGACAATGGCTGGACTCAGTCTACAGAAAAAATCACCGAAGAAGGGGACAAATCTTCTAAGGATCGGGGAAAAGAGGTAGGACCCGTGTGGTCGCTCCTTCTCTAAGAATAGGCCGTTGGTCGATGGAATGGGATGATGCATGTAAAAACCTGAAGACTGATGGTCAGAAAAAAGAAGGGAGCACGTGGACTAAAGAGATGACTTTCCCTTGGGTCTTCCGTTTATGCAACCTTGGGTAAACTCTGCGAATCGAGGGGGTATCAAACTCCCTCGGTCAGGAAGAGAGGAAGTTCCACTTATCACCTTTAGGGAGAGAAATCAGGGAGGGAGGGTAAAGACCCTTTCGAATGCTCCCTCCGTCGTAAGAGCAGCTTAAATGAGGAGAGGGACAACCTCCCAGGAAACGTATTTCGATCGGGGAACTCTAGCTTGCACTAAGGTTAGAAAATAGGCGAGGTTGGAAACACCGTCAACCCTGAAAAGGACTTCTCACTGAGTCCGATAAACGAGACGGGGGCCTATGGCCCTGGCGGGGGGGGGAGAATTGATGGTAGAAGAAGCCCCCTGATTGCTGGGGTACTCGCTGGAGGGAAAATGAAGGGAAAAAGGAAAAGGTGACGAACTTTCCGCTTCATGCGGTACAAATGGGGACGATGCGCGATGAAGTCGGGTTATCTAGACCGCTCGCGGGGGTTGTATCAAAAGACTGAGAAAGCCGTAGAAGAAGAAGGATGAGTCAAGAGGATCGGATCAATCAGCTCAGGGTCAAACAAGGGGGAAAAAGAGACTTAATGCGTCTTTAAGGAACGTTAAGGCGGGCTTCGACGGAAAAAAAAACAGGCGTGAGATAGGGAAAATCGAAACCGCGTCGAACACTACCACCCACGTCCGTCGGCTGGAACTGAAACGGAATAAGGGCGACAGAAAGCGTATCGTCATTTGGAAAATTGTGGGATCCCCAAAGAGGAGCTTGGGTTCGACGATGAGCCAAGAGGGAAGGGTTCCGGCCCCTAATCATTACCTCCATACAGTGGACTCTCTATTAGGGCAAAAAATGGTGGATAGACTTGTTTCCGGGGGGGGGGGAAACGGCTACAAGGAGGGGGAACTGGGGAGGGGTAATCCCAGTCACCTTTTATAGGGAGGAAGGAAAGAGAAAAACATTTCCGTGGGTGTGGGGACGAGATTCAGAGGAAGACGTAAGAAAGGTTATCTGCGCTAGTTACTGGAGCAGGACAACAGCTTCGACGTCGGGCACCCATGGATCCAGAACACATGGAAGACTGAGAGGGGAGTGAGGACTTTTGAAAGATAGGGGCTCACTAAGGAGGAGCCGAGTTGTCACACCATAAAAGGTAGGATAAAGAATGTTTATTGAAGGACGCGGCTTGCTCAAAATCAGAGATATGTTGGTCGGGAGATAAGAAGGGACGGTTATCAGAAGTCATAAGGATGTCACGGGGGTTGGGTCTGGAGGAAGGAAAAACATTTGGGGGGCTCTAAAGGCTACTGGGAAAAGATCGGAGAGACTTATAATTATAATGCGCTGCGCTGGGGCCGGGATTCATTGCAAGTAGACGGACAAGAGGGGAAGCTTGGTGGGGAAACAAGCCTAGTTCAATTTCTCAAATAATGCCCAAGGCGACCTCAGAAGAGCATCAAGAGGTACAGCTAAAACGTTCGGGAGTAGACCGAAGTTCGATGGGAGAAATTAAAACGCCTCAGAGGTTTCTTTCATCGCGGCGGAGGTGGTCTTGGGTGCTTCGCCGTAGGGGGGCCCTTTCGATTGGCGGCAGAGAATTTTTGGTTCAACCAAATAGCGAAAAAGAAGGGAGGGGGGAATGGCCGTTCAAGGCATGATGGTTTCTGCAGAAGAGATGTCGGCTCTTTACACACGGAAGGAAAAGGAGCGCCAAGCGAGCGGTCAAGGAGCCTTAGCCAGAGCGTTGAGGAAGAGGTTCATCTAGGTGAAGGGTAAGCGGGGGGGGAGGGGGGTCGACCTCTCTCACTTGGTCAGGCAGAGTTCCCCAAAAGACAAGCTAGTCACGCTGTGGAAATACAAAAGTAGACTAAAAAGAGGGGAAACAGAACGGGAGAGAGGAACAGAAAAAAAAAAAAAACAAAAAAAACATTACAGACCCGAACCGAGGACGCCAGGGGTAACGGAAGGTAGTACAACGACCGTCTTCTCATATGAACCACTTTAAGGAGGGGGGGGGGGACGTTAAAAGGAGGAGAGTAGGCGGTTCAACTACGGGGGAAAAACAAACAATTAGTTGGAAAGAGCAACTGTCCTTGATACAGGCAACTCTTTCTAGTGATGCGGGGGGCAGGAGAAAGGAAGCGCACTGTTCGGGCCCGCTGGTGAGGCCGCTCTTTGAGCGCTTGCGGAGGATAAAAATGTTGCGGCCAGAGCGCTCAACCGGTCTCATACTCTCAACAACAACTTAAGGGGAAAGTATATTGGGTTGAGATCTCTGGTCCTAACAGGGGAGTCTAGATCAAGCCACCGTGGCAAGGCAAGAGCATCGCAGTCATCATTCGATCACAATATGCCTGCAAGGGCATTCACAACAAACATAGGAATAGGAGAAAAGACTGAGACTTACTTATAAGATTTTACTCCAGGAAAAAAAAACTATGTTGTCGGGGGTGTTTCACATTCGTGGAATCAATAAAGACAAGGGAACCTAACCTCTAGAAAAGGGCAACCCACTCGTAAAAAGTATTTGTTTCACTTCTGGGGTAGAATCACACGTTCAACGGGCGTCATGGGGGGTTCAGGCAAGAGGAGCTACGCCGGGGGAGGATTAGAAGAGGAGAAGTCACCTAGTTCACGAGTTTATGGAACAGCGATTAAGGAAAACCGAAGCCGTACCATTCTAGCTGGGGGAAGCGACTGGGAAAAGAAAATGATTTAAAAGGGAAATAACCTAGAAAAAGGGGAAAAAAGCACCAGTCAAGAAGTCGGACATAGAAATTGATTTGGGCTAGGGGGCCTTCAGGAAAAAGACGATTGAAAAGAGACATAACTTCCGAGACCGAAAGGGACTCAGCAAGGGTGGGATTTCATGAGACGGGTTGAAAAAAATGAAGAGCAGAAAGGGTAACCAGGCAGAGCACCACCCCCTCCTAGAACAAGAAGACTAGCGGGTAACGCAAGTGACCGTCAAGTTTGAGTCTTCCCTGAAAAGGTTACCAGGTAGGAAAAGATTGCCGTAATGAAAGAGTTGGATTCTCGGGGCCTGGGGAATTCTGGTAGGACCAGTGGACTAGGAACAGTGCGTACCGAGGCTTCGAAGGTTTCCGATTTTGCGGTCGGGGAAGGTTCCGGACGAGAGACCGAAAAAGAGCAGACGACAATCTGTAAACGAAGTTCTCTGATCACACGAGCACAAACCGGAAGGAGAATCCAGGTTGTCGCCCAGTAGGCATAAACTAATTACTTGTAAGTCTTTCTACTTTAAACCGGGAGGTGGTCGCAAAGTAGACACAAGAAAACTTCGAAGAGACGCCCGGGAGAAGCAGATTCCTCACTCCATCGAAGGCCGGAACACGTTTTAGAGTTCACGAGATACTCGGGCGGAAACGTCCTGATTCGAACCGGGGATTAAAAGAGAAGTCAACATACATACTCCCAAACAAAAGAAGGGTCTTAAGAAATTCAGGGTGGTTTGTAGCAAGAAGAGGGGTGAAAGAGAGAGCTGGAGGGGCGTGATCCGAAAAGGAACTCATCGAAAAAGACACAAGGAGTCAACCTTCCGGCCTAATTTCCATCTCTAAGAGAAAGACCCCAATGAAAGGTAAGTCCTTTCATTAATAAGCTTGTCACGGTGGGAGGATCCTGCGGAAATCTTGGAACAAAATGTCGACCCATAGGGTGACGCCCGTGTACGTGAGAACGTCCTCCTAAAAAAGGGAAAAAGAGAAGGGAAAAGGGGGGAAGGAACCAGCAGACCACCGACGAGCGGCGATAGGATCAACACTCTTATTTGGGGGATCAAGATAAGGGAAACCATGAAGAATCAGGTTCAGCCTTCGTACTGAGACCAAGCTCAGAGATCTCAAATGGTTGGGGGGGGAAGGGTGAGAGAACGGGATGAGAGGGGAGGAGTCTAGCCATGTTGGTTAGTCCGTGACTCAGCCGCCATCAGACCCGACGCTTAGAAAAAGCAATGGGGGGAGTATACCCTGAAACTCGGTTGGGACCGGATTCGAAGAGGAGGGATTCTAGGAAGAAAAAAGTAGGGAGAAGGCAGGTTTGCAAAAGCTCAAAAGGGAATAACGCATTTTGGGAGAAGGCAAAGCTCAGTCTATGTAAATCTCCAACCGAGGAGCCCGTTCCCAGTTTTTTAAATGAGGTCAAGGAAGGGGGAGGAAAGTGAAAGGGGAGTAAAAAAAGAGTGGCGGTAATGAGTCGTCCACCGACCACGGCGTGGACTTCTAAATAATAGTTGAGTATACAGCACCTGGGGGAGAAGGCGGAGGAGTGAAGCGTAAGGGCTGCACGAAGGGGGAGCAGAGGGAAGGGCTGACAAAAAACCTAGAGACGACCTTGTAAGCAATCCAAACGAGTGGCCAAGAAGCACGCAGCCTGTGTAACTCCTTGGACGGCCAGAGGGGGGGGACGAATCAAGCACAATGGGAGGAAAGCTTCGAACAAGTACGTTCTAGGAAAAGATTTGACGAGCATACGTTAGGCAAGCAAAGTCGGAGATTCGTCTCTCAATCTGTGTCGAAACAAAAGGGAATCCCCGGCTTTAAAAAGGCAGAAGAAGGGGGATTCCACAATGGGTTGTCCTTAGGGCGGTACGCACGGTGGACGTCTTTTGTGGAAGGATCGAGATCCAAAGGGATGCTCAGAAGCCAGACGATCGAGATTGAGAGCAGCGGGGCAGCCTACCAAACGGTAATACTAGGGGGCTCTCTTTCGAGGAGGGAAAGAGGTCGGCGGATCGGGCCTCGGATAACGGAACAACTCGGGGGCCGAGCGTAGGAATGAAAGTGCTCTCTGGTATCCCGTCAAGGGGGAGGAAAGGATTGGAAAAGAAAATAAAGAAAAAAAAAAAAGTATTATGGAATTAAAAAAAGGTTGTAGGGGGAAATGAAACCAAAAGAGAATGGGAGATCACAAGAAGGAAAGGATTTCCTTAGAAAATCTTTTGGACTCTTAATAGCCGCCCGAAGGGAAGCGCGGCGAAAAACTTGTAGGAACCTCGTCTGCCCAACTGATTGGGGGAGGGAGCCTGATGGAAGAAAAGAGGGGTAGGTTCAGTTGATGAAAAGTGATGCGAAGATCAATTAAAAACCGCCCTTCCCTTGCGTACTAAAAGAGCTTAACGCCAGCCTGGGTGGGAAAGGATCTGAGAAAGGGTAATTAATTCAAGTAGTCTGGGGTTATCACGATGATAGAACACCCCCTTCATTCAGAGAGGCTTCAGGGAGTTATTGAAATTGATAGGCCAACTTAATGAGAGGAAAAGAAAGGGTGTACTAGTATTCGGTTTGAGGATCGACATGCCCGCAACTCTCTAACAATGATTGACGTCGTGATTAGCTTTTAAGGGGGGGGGGCGTAGAAGTCAGAGAGGGAGATTGGTAAAAATGAAATGTCGGCGAAACGGCACTTCTATCCAAGGGAAAGGAACTGAAGGGAAAAGTGTCGGCCGGTGATGTATAGACCCTTCTTAACGAAAACGCGGTGGCGTGAAAAGTCAGATTCTTCGAACCTGACGACCACGAGAAGTGGTCCGGGAAGCGAGGGAAAGGGGAAAGACTGCGTTTTTATATCTAAGCGGGGAGAAGGACTAGAAAGAAGCAGAAAGGGGATGTCTGAACTCAGCTAGTATAGGTATCCTAAAGGAAAATCCCGCGAAGACGCTTAAGACACGAGCCTCCCTCGAGGACTAAGACCCGAGAGGTCAAGAGAGACTAGCAAAGCGAATAGAGTCCTCTGGGATGGATAATGTCGAGTAGAACGTGGGAACCAAATCATGGGGATTATTGAATATCCATAGGGGACCGGTCCAACAAGAAAAACAAAAGTGCTAAGAATCCTCGGAATAAGGGCTACCGGGGACGATCCGCGTTGCGGTACTGTTACCCAAGACGAGAGTTGGCTATGCTAAAAAGCTACGGGGTTTTTTCCAAGGAGGAGGTACCTAGCAATATTTTTGACGATCCAGCCAAGGTCAAGTCTCTGGAGAAAGGGGTCCAAAATTGTGGTAAGGACAAGGGAGGCAAAGGAGAAGGGTGGAACCTTGTCTTGGTTGGCACAGAAGGTCGGGGGGCAGTAGCCGCCAAGTGGATAGGGTCCAGAATTACGGTTACTGGGGGCAAGAGATTACATAGGAAAAGTGAATCAGGTGTCGGGGAGACTTTTATTGCTTCGAAGACACAGGATGGGAGGGCCAACCCGTCTTGTAAGTCGGAAAAGAAGAAGGGAGAACAGGTCTCGTAGGGAAGGGGGGTCTCTACTCTTGTTTAGAACGAGAGTTCTATGAGAACGCTAACGGTGGGCGATCAGTATTAGTTTTGGTCCGGGAAGAAGCTGACTAGAGGGACAGTCGCCTTTGCTCGAATAAAGAATACAAGGTACATGCGCCCAAAGAAAAACTAAAAAAGCGCATGCCGATGTTTATTTAGGAAGCCAAATGAGAGAAGGGTCGAAGGTGTGAAAGAGAGGAGACTTTATTATCGGGTCTTGATCTAGGCCGGTTAGATGGGAGCTGTTGAGGGAGGGGGGGGCTGCTCGTTGCAGGCAAAGTAACGTAAAACGAAAAATCTGAAAGGTGAATGGAGTGGGGTTTTTAGGGGAACCCTCCGATGGCAGCGCCGGAGAAAAAAGGCCCCCAGACCGAATCTAGTCCTCAATCGTGTCATCGACGAGACAAGAAAAGGGTCCTACCGTGAATTGAGGGAAAGGTCGAGAAAGAATGCACTGGTCGGGAGGGGGAGGGGTCAGCGCTGCGGGGGTGTTCGTTAGGTGGGAAAAAGGAGTTGGCAATTGAGAGTGGCGGGAGAGGATGTTGGTGCCCCGTATTAAGCCGGGGGCGGGAATTGAAGTTCACGAAGTTGGTAAAGGAAAAGTCAGATGTATCTATTGGAAAGAGGGAACCGGCCAGGAGAAAGGAACTACGACAAGTCAAGAATAGAATCAGCTCGCGGGGAGGAGAGGTTTCTCTAAAAGGTGTAGAATAAAACGCGGGGGTCTGGTCCCAATTTCTCTACGCGCAGAGGTTGTACACCCCCCCCCTAGGTTCATAAGGGTGTTCAAGCCTGACAGAAGGACTTTTAAAACTTGGTTCGAAAGGAAACGTCTGTAATTCATGCGCGAACCAGGCGATACTTCACTTCGAACCGTCAACACGACGTAAACTGGAAGGGGGGATGGTGGAAGAAAAGCCCTTCATCTGCCCTCTGGCCGAGTGGGTCGTGACACGATCTTTCAGACTTGGTAGACATTAGGGACAAGGCGGTGTAACGGGAAAATTCTCAACACAAATTTTGAACTGGCAACCTGCTTGTCTAAAGGAGGCGGGGGGGTTTCACGAAAAAGAAGAAAGGCGGGGGGGAAGGGGACTCAGCGCATTATGTCAAAGAGGTAAAAATACTTGAAGGCCGACTCTTTCTCGACAGAGAGGGGTCGACTCAGCACCTTGGGAACGAGAGCAGCCACCGGCAGATCCCGACACCCAAAATAGGATGAGAAAAGAGGAGGAAGCTCTGTCTGCCGGGAAAAAATTTAGCTATCAGCTGCTTGAAATGCTCATTGGAAAATTCGATTTCATAAAAAATAGAACAGCATACGGGTCCTGAAATCACTCGGATGATGCAACCTCTTATTATCAAAAAGCGCTGACAGGAAAGTAACACAGTTTCATCGGACCACCATAAGGGGTGTATGGGGTTAGTGAAATTGTATTTTAACCCTGCAGCCACGAGAAGAACATCAGGGGCACGAAAAATCTTAACAAATTGTAAGCTGAAGGGGTGGAGACGACTGAGGGGGGACGAACCCCCTTTCGAAAAGGCGGAAAGGGTATGAAAGAGGGGGAGGCCGGACGACATTTGCCGGGTTCAAGTTCAACGAATAGAGAATTAGGGGGGCCTGCAGCCAATCCTTGGTCGGAGGGAAGACGCGCTTCAGGACACCCTCATAATAGTCTAGCGAGAGAGAGACATGGAAACCCAACAACCACCCACCCCCCCGCCCCCACCCTTTGAAAGTAAACCTTGAGAGAGAAAAGCAGAGATCTGCCGCTCAACAGCAGGGAGTTGGGGAAGTCAGGGCGGGCGAATGCCGGAAAAGCCAAGCAATACCAGCGAACAAGCCGCATCACTTAAAGAAAGCTCCCCGGAGGAGAGACAATTGAAAAAAGTCAATATACCGCAAATAGAACCCAAAAAATCACACCTCCTTCGGATCGAAAGAGAAAAACGTGGACGTAAACTTTTCAGCATCGAGGCAGGGAAAGGGGGGGTCCAGGTAGGTAAATCAGAGGGGGAATAGGGAAAGGGGAGCTTGATGCTCGAGCCCTCTTGCGACCGTGAGATGCAGAGGTAGGAGGGGGTACGACAAAACCTCAAGTTCTGCAAAATTGGTAAGTTCTGCATGGGGAAGGGGAGGGGAAAGGGGTCTCCGGCAATCGACACAGATCCCAGGGAATAGTAAGATGAGTATTCCCTATCATAGAGCACAACTGGCCTACTCGGGGGAGAGGGTGCCTCAAGAAGAATCTTCAAAAGGCTACTGTGGGGGGGGGGAGGGGATTTTTTGTCAGTTTGTCATTAGAAAGGATAAACAAAACGAACGGCGGCCGCAAACCTCGAAACGCGGACTTACGGCCCTCCGAAAAACAGAGCGAACGGTTAGGGGTGTCATCAAATCGCTGGCCAGCGAATCGGAAGAATTTCGTCGATATCCGGAGGGGGGTGTGTCTTGAAGATTTGAAAAAAATTTTGGGGAAAAAAGGGGTGGTTCCAAAGAGGCGATGGGAAATACAGAAAAAAACGCCTCTAGCAAATAACAAAAGTCCATAAATTTCCGACATCTTAAAATAATCAACCCCAAAAACACACGGCAAGTCACAGCAAGTTCCGAAATAGATTGAACCGGGCTAAGTAGATCGGGCAAAAAAACAAGGGGGAACAAGGGCGGGTTAACACTTTTTAAAGGTAAAAATGCGGGGGAGGGCAATTGTTACTCAGTAAATGGGAAGAGCGTATTCTTAATTAAAAAGACCTACAAGTACCGAGACGGCGCATGGTCAACCGCGATAAGGTTTTGTTAAAAATAAGACGCGAGAAGGGGTGACTGTACAGTCGATCGAAGACCGCCGGGCGAGAACGTTTGGGGGTGGGGCGAATGATTGCATCCTTTGTCTCCTATACTCCTCAACATCGGACAAAAAGATCAAAGATGGACGTCAAGGGAAAAAAATATTACAATAGATGAAATTGATGCTAAAGGTAAAAGAATTCGAAAGGGATTGGAAAACAACTCACAGGATCGCACCAGAGCTGCTGGATTTAGAAGGACATCGAACAAGGGGAGATGGGGTCCATCTCAGTAACCGAAGAGAATCAGGGAAAAGGGTGTTAAAGAGATGATGGGAAGTGCCCGAGAGGACAAGGGAATGAAGGGGGAGGGGGGGTCAAAAAGGCCAGTAAGGGGTCACGACGCCAAGCGTGGGGCAGTCCTAAGAATGGTCACGGATTCGTTCCCTGAAAGTGAGGGACCGCCCAGACGTACTTGAAGAGGCGTCTTGATGGGCTCCGATCGTGACGTTCACACTCGCCGAGAAGACCGCTCTACGCCAAGTCTCCAGAAATAAGTGGCAGAGACATCAAGTGACTCCTTGGAGGAAGAGGGGAACGGTCTGCGCCGGAGGACGGGAAGGAAAGCTTAGGGAAAGTTAATTGGACATCAAGAATAGAAACCAAACAGGAAGTCATGAAGAAGGCCCCGAGGATGAGACGGCGGGGAGATACTCGTTAAAATCAAAATCGATCGCCCCGAGCAAATTGGTCAAAGGGGAGGGCCGGAAAAGAAAACTGTTTAATGAGCTTGAGGGTCATCACCTTGACTTATAGTGAATGGAATAGGACTCATACTGTGAAAAAAAAAAAATGGCTCAAGAAAACTACCGATCGAACGAAAGGATCTGAAAGGGGGGGGGGGGGGGAGAAAAAAAAAAAAAGAAAACAGCCACCAAAAAAGGGAGTTTCCACCCCATTTCCAATTGGGCCGCCGGCCGTGGTAGCGTCAACCGCAGGGTGCCTCTCTAGGAAGAAAAAAAACGCAGAATCAAGTTATACTTTCCAGAAAGGGGGGGGTTGGGAAATAGAGGAGAAAAAAAACGTATGAGGCTATTGAACATAATAAAGTCGACTGTGAGATAAAAAGACTTAGAGAATCTTGCTTCGGAATAATATAAAGTGGTACGAACGTAGACTAAAAAAGAAGAGCCTAGACAGTCCAGCACGCGGGGAGAAAGGGCTTACCGGAAAACGATTTTTTCTTGATGCGCGAAGATAAAGGCCCGTTTCAAAGAGAGGGCCTGGCTGAGTCACTGAGAGTAAGACGACGAGCCATCACCTACTCCTTCCACGTCACAGGGAAAGAGAGGCTGCCGACGTTCAAAGTCACCGTTATTCAAGGGGAGAGGAGAGAGGGTGAAATCACGAGGCGACCCGGCTTCATGGAAAAATCAGGGAAGGCCTAAAAAACTTCAACCAGGGGGGGGCGGCCCAGGGGGGAAAAAAATACATCATAATTTCGACACGGGGGGGGGCT
>Ga0179593_1358033_pt1 | contig 11926 bp, 8 predicted proteins | sample CZODoug2_1_08_16_FD_185931 | JGI IMG/M metagenome (GOLD analysis project Ga0179593, IMG submission 185931) | Vadose zone soil fungal communities from Angelo Coast Range Reserve, California, USA - CZODoug2_1_08_16fungal (PacBio error correction) | ecosystem: Environmental > Terrestrial > Soil >...
TTACAATCCAAGTGAAAAGAACAAAGCAGACGAAGGAGACTGGTAAGGAACAAAGCTATTACCGGTGGACTGCAAGGGCATCGCGACAATAAGGTGAAGGTATGGCACAACTATCTAACGAACGGTTGAGAAAAATGACATTTCTATTGGTTCAGTGTTTTTCGAAGGACCAGAAACTGCCTGCGATTGGTCCTAAAGATCGGAGTATATGAACGTCAAGGTGGGGGGCAGAAAGACGGCTTTTGTGCAAAGCAAGCGATAAAAGAGAAACCCGCCAAAAAGGGGTACTTGAAAATAAAAAAAAAAGTCAAAGGACGCTAGAGGCCAGCGATGCGGGTGGGCAAGAAACTAGGGCAACGTGAAAGAAGAGTCGCCGAAAAGACGCAGAGCTGCATGAGGTCAAAAAGGTGCGAGCAACATATAAGAAGGCTTGAGAGAGAGTCAGGCAATTATGTGGCTGGAATGACGCGTGTGGGACGAAACATTCGAAGAGTGGGACTTATGGAGTCTTTTCGGATTTCCCGGGGACGAATTCTCTCCCGGAACGAAAGGAAGTACCGATGGGTTCGGGCGCGAGTTGCACGCAAGTCACACCAACTACAAAGGTCCAAGGAACTCTGGACCAACCTTTCGAGTTGACAATAGGAGGAAAGCAATAGGGACGTTATACAAAAAAGTTCGTTCACAAAGAAGAAGTCAGAGCGGCAAAGCGGTTAACCTAAATGAGGAAAAAATAAAAAGGGGGAAATCCTTCTTCCCTTTACGTGGAGCGACTTGCAAGCGAAAGATGTCTGGCTCGAGGGAGGAGGGAAAAAACAAAGCAAAAAGACCGCACCGTATGGCAAGCCGTGCGAATGAGACAGAAAAGGGCGCCTCGACAAGCTCACTAACCATACCTAACATTCAGCCAGATTTCAGCTTCACTAGGACGACTAAACCGGAAGAAAGGAAGTGAACATGGGAGGAAAGACCGCACGGGTCCCGAAATCAACTAGCAACGAGATTCATCAAAAACAAACGAACAATTGGCATCAAGCGCTACGTGAACAGACTTCATCACGGGGGCTCATGACGGGGACCGACAGCGTCAGAGATGAAAAACTTTGGGAAAGCAGGGCCTCTCCGTAGACGACTGGAAAGGGAGAAACAAAGCGACGCAACAAACACATCCCGGCGGTTTCGGTAGATTCCGATGTGCAAAGAATAAGGGGAAAGCTGTTGGGGGGACTTGAGAAAAAAAGGCGGGATGGACCACAGGGAAGGAGAAAAGGCGTTGAAGATCGACCCGCGATCGCACCATCTGTCAGAAAGCCCAAATGGTGATTGTAGCGAAAAAACCCTTCTGCAGGAGGAGGAATTAAGACAGAGGTGAACCCAAACAACTCTGAAATAAACCAAAAGAGACACAGGCCATATGTACATGGAAAACAATCATTCGTAAATCGGGCGTATGAGAGCGATTGAGGCTAGGCTCAATACACAAAAAGGACTCTTGGGCCAGAAAGTCCCTGCGCATCCTCAAGTGCGCGGCTGGACAGGGGACTATACAGTTTGTGGTTGGGAGTTAGGGGAGAGTAGGCATGATTCTACTGCGACCCATCAACGAGGTTTCGGCCAGTGCCTTGCGAAATTTGTTTGGGCGGCATAAGGTAGGGCGTAGCACAGAGGGGCCTTATCCGGTGCGCGGGTGCATCGGAGAAAGAGGCCAGGCGAGGCGAAGAAGCACGCATTCTACACGGGAAAAGGGCATAACTGGAGAAACAAATGCGGAGAGGCGTCTTGACCTGCGAAAGCGACCAAAGAAACGGACACTACCCACAAAAAGGGCGTTGGGTCAACAAAGAAAAAAATTGGGGGGAACTGGGGTCTATATTAAGGGGAGCTGGACGCGGTGGGCAAGTATAGCATAAGAGGAGGGGGGAGGGGAAGTTGACTACAAACGCGTTTAGAGAACCCCGGGGACAATTACCGGTGCATCAGCGAGAAACCTTGGCAATGAGGAGCCTGACGGCGTATCAAGGTGTAGTGTCGCTCTTGAGGAATGGGAGGGGTGAGCGAGAGCGACATGAGAACAGCATGGCAGGGACTAAGGTTCGGCGTTAAATAGGGGGGCTCTCAGGTCGAAGCAACGAGCCGGCGACCCCTTCGGTCTATACAGGCGGGGGTCCGATAAAGGCAGGGAACGGGACGGGAATGAAGACTGGCACGCCGTATGGTGTCCGGATCCGCATATTAGCCTTGCAAATCAGGACAGGCACCACCGACCTCAGGCGTTCAAAAAGGATACGCCGCTGGAGGGGAAAAAAGGATTTATAAAAGAGGTTGGGAGTGAACCTGTCAAGTAGTCGGTGGGTGGGTGGTTTTGAATCCAGCAGTTGGTTAGGGGAAGGGGAAAGCCAGGGACCGTCGACCTCAGAATGAGATCAGGTTACGAGGGAGGAGCTGATAAGGGGTGAAAGGGGAAAAAAAACCGAACAGGGATTAGAGAATTCCAAAAAAAAGAACAAGAGATGAGACGGGGTCTCTTACAGCCAGTATCAGAGAAGAAAATCACAATAAGTCTGCGAAAAGGAGGTCGAATACAAGCGATACGTTTGAAAGTCAACTTTAACTACGGTAGAGGTGGGGGGTCTCTACCCTATTTTAGACATAAAAATAAGGCCGAAGGATCGCGCACCGCTGAGTCACCGAATGCAAAAGAAACCGAATTGGAAAAAAGGAGCATGAAGGGGGAAGGTCCGCATTGGTATTCCATAAAAACCAAGCTGAGTGAACGCGGATCCTGAGAGGACGATTGTTAGGGACAAGCCTGAGAGGACTCAGGGCTTGCTAGGGGAGAGTTTTACAAAATGAAAAGAAGGGTACTTCCAAGCCGAGGAACCGTCAGAAAGGCGACGCAAATAAAAGAACGGGGAGGAAAGTGGTAGGGAAAAAGGTTCAAAGGAAATAGAGGGTCAATTCCTGGCAGAAGGTAGGATTTTCGGGTGCTTTCTTTGGCTGGAACGCAAGGACACAGCCAGGCCTGGCATCGGGGGGAAGGGCAAGTGTCAGGACTAAAAATCAAACAATGGTTCAGAAAAAAAAACCCACAGCACCTGACGAACCCCTCAACAAAGCCCCCCGCCGAACCTGCAAAGAGAACTCTCAAACACAAGGGAGAAAAGGAAAATAGAAAATAGGGGATAAGGAGGCAGCATGGCGAGGAGGGGGGGATCAGGTCCGTTGGGGGCGGACTACACTGGGGAATGGTAGTCTGACAATATTGCCAGAACCGGGGGAGCAAAAGGCCTTGGCGACAAAACGCGGGCAACCCAGACCACAAACAACGACCAACTGCAGATTACAGAATAGAAACAGGATTCAGCCGAAAAGGTGGGAAAAAAAGCAAGAAAAGGTTAAAGAGCCAAGGCGTGTGGGGAAACGACTTTGAAGGAGGGTCACCCGTTGTTCTTAGGAATAAGGATCAGGAATAGAGAGCATGTTCACGGGACACAGCGCAACGCGGCGTACAAAGCGGAGGACGAAAAAAGTTGTGGGAGAAGAATCCGACCGAAGAGGAAAAAAAAAGGTAGGGGAACAAAAAACAAGGCTGCATACAAAAAGCTGAATTTCGACCCCAAAACCCTTTATCCAGCGTGTGGGCGGTGAGGGAACTGAAAAAAGGGCGAGAAGTGGTTGCGACAGGATGTGATATAACATCATGTCTCGGCACCGCAGTACCGTCGGGCCAGCTTGAAATGAAGAAAAAAAAGGGCTGACGAAAAGGGAGACGAAGTACAAACATTCTCTAGGGAGCATAAACTTACCGATCCACCGAAGGGGGGGTAAAATCGAAGCGTCACGTTTTCAGGCACGTGGAACCCTTACGCGCTGAAGGAACGCAGACAAAAAGGATAGACAAGGGAAGAATTGGGTAAAAGAACGGAGGGCGCGCAAAAATAACTGCCAAAACCAAAAATGACTAATTGAAAAAGGAAAAAGACAGGGAGAAAAAATGCAGTTGCCCGAAATAGGAGAGTCCAACAAGAAAAAGACTAAAGGGGCCCGAACCAAGGAAAAACGTCGAATATGCGCGAAAAGAAGGCATCGGACTAAGTAATCAGCGCGAATAGGACAATGAGGAAAAAAAACGGGCTCAAAGACAAACGTTAGGACTTAGCGGTGAACAATCAAGCGCGGAAAACCTCCGCGACCTCTACCAAAAGAAACGTTACTTACCTGAGAAAAAGATACCTTGAAAACAAATTAGGAAGAGAGGAAGGCAAAACTTGGATCGACAACAGGAAAGGCACGGACGCGTATGCACTTTCAGCGTACACTTTTTTAATCTAACAGGGGGGTAGCGAAGAAAAACGTACAACAAACCCTGAAGAAGAGACGTTAGGAGCCGTCTAAAAATATAAGAACAAGTAAGAATGGTGGAAAAATGGACAAAGGAGAGGGATCGTGGATGGTCTCTACCAAAGTGTCCGCCGACGAAAAAAAAGGGAAGGACCATATTCATGGGCGCCCTCAAAGTAAATGCCGGCCTGAGAAAAGGGGGGGTGGGCTTGGCCTGTTCGACTACGTAAAAGGGAAAGCGGAAAGGAAACACGAAGTTAAAAACGCCTACGCAAGGGATGACCTCACACACCATACAAAAGGCGAAGGGCCGACCAAGGTAGGGAAAAAAAAAAAAAAAAAAGGTGGGAATCCTTCAACAAGAACGAACAGGAACGAAAAAAAAAAATCGGCTCGGAGGGGGGCGGAACAAGGCATCCGCTCAAGGTTAACTGACATCTGTCAAAGAGAAGTGGGTGAATGCAAAATAAAAATCGGGGACTTAAAGAACGCGAATTAGTGTTTAACCTGGAAGAGGAAATGAACGACTGGGGACGCAAAGGAAGTTGTTCGGGTGAAATCGTGGCTGAAATAAAGAAAGCACCGACCAGAGGGGGGCGAGGAGCAGTCCACCATTTAAAATGCGGGCGGAAGCGACAGAGCCTCACTACATAAACGCACATCACGGACAATTTCAGCAGGACAACCCCAGAGAACAATCGGGACGAATCGGAGGCCCAGACGAACGTCGAGAACGAAGTTCAGCAGTCCCGTCGCTCGGGGAAAGTCCCAACATTTCATAGATGAGCATAACTAGGAAAAACAATGAACAACCCAGGGATGAAGGCCTGGCACGACCAGAAGGAAAACAGGACAGCAACGTTGTAGTGGAGAGGAGTGATCAGTGAATGGCGTCCCTTCCTTCTGACATCCAAGCAATATTCACTGAGGCACTGTAATTCAAGGTACGGGCAAATGCTGCATCCCCGTGGTGGGAGTGTAGAGGGAGAAAGGAGGAGAAACTCCACTCGGATGTCCACATAGCAAGGAAAGGGGGTGCGGAGGTGTGCCATACCAACTAAGAGAATTCGCTGGGACAAAGTTCAAGCCATCAACACACACAACAAAACAAGAGACAAACAAACAAAAAGAAAGTAAACAAATGCCCCAGAAAACGGGGGGAAAAATAAAAGGAAAAAACCAAAGCTCTCCTGCCTACAGACCGGCTGCCGGGAACAGTAGAAGCTGCGTAAGCACCCCAGAAAGTACTAGTCATATGGGTTAACGCGCTAAAAAAAGCGTGAAATCTTCTGTCAAGGTCCTTGTATTTTCGTAATTGCGGGCAAGAAAACACAAAAACAGCACCCACCGTAGTATCGGTCACCGTCCTTGAAGAGATCGTACAAAGGAAGAGACTAAGAAAAGAAAAAAAGAAAATCATCCGAATGGGAAAAGGCACCCGCACTAATACAAGAAGACGGACAAGATAAGCAAACCGCATCGTGAAAGATTTTGGAACGCACAGGGTTAATAGGAAAAATGTCGGTTTTAACTCCAGAAAAAGCAAATGAAGAGGATGTCCACAAGCCGGCGGAGGGTCGGTGAAACGGGCATTTGGGGGCTCGGTGTCCAGAAGGGGAGACGCGCAGATCGGTAGTAAACAAAACTCCCTTGCTGGCACAACTAACGATTCAAATTGAAAGGGAGAATCACCGAGAACGAGAGGAACGACCTGAAGGAGGACGAAACACCTGAAAAAAAGACCTACAAAGACTCTCAAAAAAACGTTGAGCCTTCAGGTCTCCAGAAGGGACTATTCGAGAAAGCCATGCGGACAAGGTCCAGGAAGAGCAGGAAAAAAAAAATTTACCCGCTTCACTGAGGGCGTTGAGACTCGTCGAGAGTTGAAATCTCTCCAAACAAACCACAGTAGAAAAAGGGTTACAAAAGCCAGGGAAGAGAGAAATCGAAAAAGAGGGAACGGCCAAAGACTATGCCGGTGGACCGTGCCATAAGGGAAAGCATACGGAAAATTCGGCACTACCGAATGCTAACAAAGGAAAAAGGAAGGGAAACGGTCTAGTGTGAAGGTAGCCATCCTTCAAAAGGAAAGGGCAAAACATAGAGTATTCGGTGGGGCACTGGCGGGACAATCGGCGCCTCGGAGGGTTAACCACAAAAGATTAAGAACCGATCCGCGAAAAGAAGTGGAACTGCACAACATCCCGAACAAGAAAGTTCCCGAAGACACGCCAGTAGGGGGGAACAGGGACACGTTGACATACAGGCTGAGCGCGGCAAACCACTACAAAGAGATTCAAAACGGGGGCTCAACACAACGAGAAGAATTTTCGTATTAGGGTTACACGGAGGAGACAGGAAGGCGGGGGGACGCCAAAGAGGGGAAGAAGTTTCGGAAGGCGGTTCGGTTTGCAGATGGACTCTGAAAGCCAGGGGACGATACCGGAGGTTTCAGGTAGGCAAAGAGGTGGTGCCTCCCTTCTCCCTCAACATACAGGCAACATGGGCAGCCGAAGTGACCAAAGGCGACGGAAAGCGGGAAAGCATCTCACATGAAAAAACAGTTTCCGTCAAGCAGCATTCAAATGCCAAGGTAAATAAAACTGATCGGGAACTATTGCAACTCTCCATCGGACGTGGGGAGGAGGAAGGGCAAACGAAGAAGGTCGGGCAAGGCGTATGGAAGCCAACACAAACCGTGCAAGGCAAAGATGTGGCCAGCGAGGACTCGACAACTCAAAAAAACTAACCAGACTCGGGACGGATGTCAAGGAATTGGTGACAGAGGGACACACGGCATAAAGGTGCAGCTGGAGAGAACCGGGAAAGGCAAACTATAACAGATTGAAACACCGTGAGTAAAAAAGTCAATGCAGCTGCGCAAAAAAAAAGACTCATTCCAGGAGTTGAGAAAGGGGGGAAATAAGAGTAAAAGGGGGGGGAACCCTGTAATACTCCCGGAGAACCGACGACCGGCGAAAAACTACATGCTCTACTGCCGACAGTTCAGGAGCGGTAATATCCAAAGAGTGACGACTATTGCTAAAGGAGGGGGTAAAAACCGATAAGGGCTCGAAGGCGGAGTTTGAAGGGGGAGGGCGGGCCACAAGAGGATCGCAAATAGGAAACAATGTTTGATGGCGACAAACGTCGAACAAGATAACACTAAGTGACAATACAACGAAGCAGAAACATTAAGGGGGGGCGCCAGGAACCTCTTGAAAAAATCAAGGACTGAAAAAAGAAGGTCGTAGAGGAAATAAAACAGAAAAAAAAACCGTACGTTGACGAGGGGGAAGAAAATCAGGAGTCTGTCGCAGAGAGAAACCAGAGAACTATGCAGTTCAAATGCGCTGAGGAACAAGATCCTCTTGGGTAACAGGGAAAAAACGATTGGGTTTGCGGCACAGCATGGGAGCCGTGTCACAATCAAGGGGTGCCACAGAATGCGGCGTGCAGCTGGAACGAATTCTTAAAGAGAAGTTACAGCGACCGCAGTCACTTGTGAAGGCGAAATGGAGCGGAATCCCATGACAGTGGTTTTTTCTGCGGAGCGCGGACAGCGACACGAGCGGAAACAAGGCCACACAAGACAGAAAGGGGGGTCCAAGGAAACAGATGGAAAAGGGGGGGATAATATTTTACGGTCAAACTTCTATCGTCTGTGGGACAGGGCATTTCTACCACGGGAATAAAAAACGCGTGAAAAAAGCACTGCCATTAAGGACGAAAGGACCGAAAGAGCGAATCAAAAGTTGCGGTTCTCTACGAGCCGAATGAAAAAAAACGGGGGGAATGAGCAGGCGAAGGTAGACGAAAGGATACGAGGAGGGGCAGGATATGGAGATAGGTTGAAATTGCAGGACAACCAGAGAGACAAAACCGGAAAACAATGTAAAAAAAGTCACTGCTACGAAGATAATGAGGAGAGACGGAGGGAGCAAAAGACCGGGGCAGCGGGACGCCCAACACCGTCTTATCGTTTCGCCAGGCTCACCGCTGGAGGTGAAAGAAGCGAAACCTGGGAGGGGTCTTGTTCAAGGCATAGTCAAGTTTTGGTTTTTGTCAAAGTACTTTGTAGGCGGAGGTCGAAAACCTCCGTCAAAAAAGAGGTGTATAGGAAGCGCGGAAGGTTTGAGGGCCATAAAGAGCAAGGCGTCTGAACGGGGTCGCTTGACTAGCCTGGCTAGAAGCAGGGAAATAGACAAAGGTACGTAAGAAAAACGCTAACGTAAAGACAGCTGTCCTGATGGGCGGGTGTCTCGACAGATTGTGGGGAGGCGCACATGAAAGAAAACGAACAATCTGTCACCGAGCACAACAGCATGAAGGGAAGTTGGGGGAGGGAGGAGGAAGGACAAAAGGTTTGTCGGCACGGGAGATGGACAAAAGGCAAAAGTTAAGTATGCGCTGCGGGTCACCACCAGTGAGAACACAGACGCTCACAGTTAGCACGAGAGGATCTCGAATTAAAAAACGAAGGGACGAAAAGCCTACAGAGACCACAGGAAAGGAAAAAAGTGTAGTACAATCCTGTCGATAAATTGAAGGAGGGTAAGAACTTGAAAAAATATGGCATGAGGGAGAAGAAAAAATGGACGTGGCTTTGGGGTTTTGGGGGGCAGACTCCGATAGGGACTCAGGCCTTGGGAAATATGTCCTGGAAATTGGCAGAACAAAGGAACAAAACCTGTTCGACCAAAAACCAAAAAAACCCGTGCGCCTAACACCTCCAGCAGACAAGCCCCAACAACGCCGACAGAAAAACGAGAGGAAAGTCACAAACAACGGGTAGGAGGGAAAAGAAGAAAAGAGGATTGCACGAGGATTTGGACTGGGCAGCTGTGTAACCGTAAATAGGTGACGCACCCAACTTGGGTAAGTGTATTGAGAATGAAAAGGGAACGAAAAGCCTGAGCGCAAGCGATGCAGCGGGAACCAAGACCCAAAGGTCACACGCAAAATGATCCAGAAACAATGCGAACTCCCATGTGGACCTCAACTAACCGGGGGATCTCACGGATGTATCCAGACATTTGAGGAACCTCGGGGGTTAGCGGGGAAGAGAATGTACCTGAGGAAGGGCAGACCCAAAACATCACAAAGTCGGAAGTACATTCGGGAAAAAATTTGGGATTAAACGACGAGCCAGACGGAACACGGGGAGGGGCCGGGCGTGGTGAAGAGAGCCACAAGTTGAGGGAGGAAGCACTCGCAGGCGACCAAAAAAGGGCACAGCTGGGTTGCGGGGAATTTTGCCCCATGAGGATCAGCGACAAAAAGTAAGGGAGAAATGTCTGAGAAACACTAACTAATCCCACGGGAAGTCAAGATCTCACTTCTTACGAACGTTGAGCCGAGCTTGGAGAAAAGCGTCAAAATAGCCGGCAGGCAGAGGGGGGAAAAAAGCACCGCCGCCTTGTTGCAGCCCAGAGGAGGTCGGTCAAATTGACAACCAGGAAAACGCGCTCAAGAGAAAAACTAGGAGCAGGCAACGGGACTAAAACGGCTGGGGCACGCAACGGGAACAAAACTGCCAACAAAAAATAAAATAAAGACAGTAAAAACCCAGAACTGTGTAGCCGGTTCCCTCCAGGCGGCTCTAGTCTGGACCGAAACCCTAAAAAGGCAATGGGGGATCCAAGGACGGAAAAGGCACGAATCGGCAGAGAGAAGTGAGATATCTCCGAAGAGAAAGGAGAGAACCAAGCGGCTCGACCAAAGTCACAGGAAATGGGCGCGACTCAAGGAAACTAGAAGACCTACGGGAAGGGAAATCCGGGGGGAAAGGGCCCAAGAGGAAGAGTGAATCGGAAGAAAAGGACCATGCCGCTCTGGACTCAAAAAGTCGCCGTCAGCAACGTGATAGCACGTAATCACCCAAGGGTTGTCTAACCGTTATAAAGGGAAGAAAACCGCAGAGAGGGCACTGGGCTACGTCAAGGTAAAGAATATTGGGGGGGGGGGGAAGGACAATGCAAGCGGGGGAAATGGGGAAAAAAATTAGCTGGTCTTGTAGGTGACCAAAGAGGTAACGACGAAAAGAAAGAAATGGATTCAAAATATGAAAGACGAAGGAGTAGCAGGCTGCGGAACGCTGCAAGATTAAAGACCAAGAAGAACTAAAAAAAAATGATGAAGAAAAAGGGGGGGACGCCCATTTATTCCCAACCCCGAAGGAAGCCGGGGAGAAAAGCAAAAATTAGAAAATAAGAATCAAGAGAAAAATCTTAGAAGGAAAGGGACGGAACCTGAAAAGAGCACAGAAGGGACAGAAGGAGTCTTCAACGATCAGGGGTGTGTTTCGCCAAAAAGCGAACGACGACGAGACGACGAATTAGTTTAAGGGGGGGAGGGCCTGGCGAGGATTTTGACTCGCAAGCTTGTGGCGGGTTTCAGAGGGAGTACAGCAGAAGAAAAAAAGGTGGCTGCAAACCAAAATTGGCGGAAGGGTTGGCGATCGCGGTTGTCGAGAAGAACGAATAGCAAAACGACATTACCGAGTTTGAGAATCCAAACAGGCCCCCTAGGAGGCACGAAGGATCAGACCCGCTACGACGGTTGAAGAAAGTTGACGCAGGTCCCGGCCGGATAGAAGGAGAAACCTTCCAAAATTGTTAAATCGGGATGACGCGGGGGAGGAAAAACGCATGAGCACTCCCTTGTGAAGTCAGGCACGGCAGACGCTGGACTGCCAGTAAGCCGGGGATGTGGGAATAAAAATCGGGCACCGCCGTCTTCATCCAGCCAATATGAACGTGTCTGCGGTAGCCACCCTTTCAAGGCGTTCCCGCGAGTGGAGAGAGTGTCAAGAGAAGGAAAAAAGATGGGAAAAGAGAAGAAGAGGGGGCTGACGGTGCAATACGCCAGGAAACACTAAATAGCTCTGACAAGCAGCCGGAAACGTAACCGCAAGATGAAAAAAAAAAATAAGGGGGGTAACCTCTGAGAACTATGGGGACGTTTAACTTAAACTTAGTGAGGAAACGCAAGAAAGAGACGAGGTGGGGGCCAAGGGGAGCAGAGGATGCCATGGGGCCTTTTAGTGCGGGAAGGCGGACTCGGAGCAAAGAACAGCGGAGTCAATACGTTAAGGCGCCCCAGATGACGCCGAACATAGAAAAACCAGGAAGGATGTTCCGGGACCGCCTCGTAAGAAATAAACGAAACCTGAAAGGGAGATCACCCCCAGGGGAACAGCGGATAGTCAGATGTTTGACAAGGGGAATCGAAGGGGATCGGGTTGCAAGTCGAAGACGATCAACGGGCTCGTGATGACACCAGAAGGGGGAGAGGGATCGCGAAGGGGCAACTTTCCAGGACGAGGTACGAATAGGGGGGGAAATGAGAGCGGACAGGGAATGGCACAAAAAATGAGCCAACGTGACCGCAGATACACCGTATCAGCCAGAGCAACGGAATCAACTGATGTCGAAACCAGGAACTGAAGAAAGAAAAGCACGTCCAGAAAAATGAAGGGATTCAGGGAACAGAGAAGGCCGTATTCGCAGAAGGCCATTCGTGCACGTTCAAAAAAAAAGAAGGAGAGGGTTACACCGTAAAGGCGAAATTTCCTCAGGTGTAA
>Ga0179593_1405786_pt1 | contig 11926 bp, 11 predicted proteins | sample CZODoug2_1_08_16_FD_185931 | JGI IMG/M metagenome (GOLD analysis project Ga0179593, IMG submission 185931) | Vadose zone soil fungal communities from Angelo Coast Range Reserve, California, USA - CZODoug2_1_08_16fungal (PacBio error correction) | ecosystem: Environmental > Terrestrial > Soil >...
GATGGAATAAATAACAACAAAGGGACAGAAGAACGTCTGAGGGAGGCTTTTCTCACGACGCACGAGGCGCGAGGGAACTATCAATAGGGGAGACTTCTCCTCGGGATGTGACCGACTAACAGCTAGAAATTGAAGTAGTACGGCGGAAAACGGCCTACGAGGCAGGGTTCAAAATTAAGGGGAGAAACAGTCAAGACTGGAAGCGGGCAGCTATCAGGACGGGGGTACGAGCCAGTAGCCGCCGGAGTGAAGGGGAGAAGATACGCCAGTCTTGCAGGCTTAGGTCTCCTCTGGTGAGGGTGATCAAAGTGGATTCGGAAGAGCGGCATGAAGATGCCTAAAAATAAGGCACAGGGGGGCCGGGGCGGGTAGGGCAGGAACCTTTCTCCCGGCTCCGACGAGGATCGACGAAAGAACCGAAGCCGTGTCTAGGGCTGATACTGTTTTGCGTGCGGAGCATCGGAAAATGTCGAGAAAATAAGATTCAAAACGCCAGGCATCTCGGGGTTGAAACTCTCAATCGAAAGTGAGTAAGACCACTGCTGGCATTGAAAGGGGGGAAGAATTCAAGGAAGAAATGCCGGAAACAACTCGAAAAGACGGGAGCGGGGGAGGCGTGCAGGAATTATGACAATGCGTGCACCATGCAGTCCACGCGAAGACTTCGGGCGCTGGGAATTGTAAAAGAAGGGGGGAGCTGGAGTAAATATGGCGCGAAAGACAGGGGCGCAACCATAATGTGAATAACTCAACATTCCACAAAAACCGAGGTACTCTCCACAGAGAAAAAGAGGGAAGAAAACCCTCGACACACTCCCAAGAACGGCAAATCCAGGGCGAACGGGAGAAGCAACTATGAAAAGAATGTGACGAGAGGAACTGCCAAGCCTGCAACTGTAAAGGGACTGCTCGAACTGGGAGAGGGAAAGGGGGCGGAGGGTTCCACCAATTAATTAGACAAAAATCCTTGGGAAGGGAGCAGAAGGGGTGAGGGGACGCCACGAGTGCAACATTCCCTAACAAATCCTGAGGTCGGAGGGTCAAATGATGAACGAAAGGGAGAAAACCCATGAAAGAAACAGAAAACAGATATGAGACAAACTAACCAGCGCAGTGGCCGCGGGCAGCCAGTGGATGAAGGAAAAAACCAAAAGGTGAACCTCCGAACTGGGGAGGCAAGGAAACGAGGGAGAATCTGACAAGATCTCATCGATACGCGAAGAGATTGCACTTCTCGTCAGGGGAAAAAGCGCGGCCAATGGGGAGATCTGAGATCTACTATCGGGGGCGCCATACCGGAAGAACGGAGGCAAACCAATAATCTGATATCGTAAAAAGAACTATAAAAGATGCGGTTGTCTGAAGGGAGATTTTCCGCTCTAAACACTGCAGAACAGCCGAGGAGCGGGTCCGCGAAAGGGTGGGAGCCACAGGAACGGAAAACGGAGTTCTAAACATCGCAATTGGGTCACGGCAAGGGAAAAGAGGGGAGGGGGCAAGTCGTAAAAGAAAGGAGATGACCTGCCATCAGGGCAGCGACTTTTTGTCGTCGGACAACGGGGCGATCTTGACTAATTGAAGGGATTTGTATCTGGCCTTCGAATCCGCGCGGCAAACGGGCCGAACGCGGGGGGGTGAGGAACTCTGTTCAATCCGAACGCTGCTCAATACCATCGCCGCAGGGCAAGATCGCAAAAAGGGGGCTGGGGGATAGTAGGGGTGAGAGCCAAGTGGAGAGCTGTAGGCGCCCATAAATGCTTTGACAGGAAACCAGGAAGCACGTTCCTGCGTGACGTCGAGGCGAAGAGAATGCAAAATGGCTGGAGAACACATCGAAGGCGGGCTCCACTGAACCCTACGAAACGAGAGAGACTTGGCCTCTAAAGAAAAAGGGAAGGATCTTTCTGGCTTATCAGGCTCCGACGCTGCAGCCGCAGCCCATAGCGGGCGCTCGTCTTAGGCGAGGGGGTTTCAGGGCGTATATTAGAACTGACTCATGAGGCAGGAGACAAATTTTAGAAAATAAAAATATCAAACAGGGGACGGCGGTCGTAGGGATCCGCTCGCAGGAGTAAAACAAGGGACACGCAAAGGGGGAAAAGCATTTTGCCGATGGAGGTGTAAATCAACAGAGATGACTCTGGCGCTTCCGGAGGTCCTACACGCGACCATTGAAGAGGGTGCGTAGGGGAGGGGGAAGCAGTGATCGTAAGGCGGTTGATGAAAGCAGAGTCCCGGACAGGGGGGAATCATCCCAGAGCCTTACTGGTGGTACATAGAAGCATGTGCGCAAGGACTGCACTCCGGAATCGTTACGCAACAGAAGCGTCGTTCAGCTCCTAACGACCCATCTCTAGTCCAAAAAACGCCGATACAGAGCTGGGGGCTGGGGGGTAACTCTAAAAAGGAAGAAGAACCGCAGAGGAAACACGACTAACTGAGGGCCTGTCCGAAGTGATACCTTAAAGCCCCTGGATACGGATGAACGAGATCTCTGGAGTATTGGTGTTCATCGGGGAAGGGAGAGAAATGATGGTGCGGAAGTACCCGATGTCTCGACAGGTCAATCTTGGACAGGAGGGTCGACAAGAAGGTCCATTGAGGGGAGGCGCCTCTGAGTAAGGGAGCCGGCACCAAGCCCGAAAGACGCCATCAACAGGATGTGATCGCAATATTTGCGTCAGGGCCCGCCGCGCAAGATCAATTTTTAGGACATCCCGCAGAATTAAGAAGGGGAAACACAGGATTTCGTTGGCCGAGTGGTCGAAGATATTCCCATGAATTGAAAAGGGAGGCTCAATGCAGGAAAAGACCATCGAGAAAAAAAACACCAAATATGAGAAAGAAGAGAGATGGTAGGCAGAGATCCTACTCAAGGCAATGAAAGCGGCGGGAATAAGATAGAGAAAAAACAAGGAGAGGAACCGAAAAAAATCCTAAAGATAAATAGAAAGCCGCAAATTGACTGACCGCGGCGACCGACTAATCAAGACAGCAAAGGGTATGTCTGAGAAATGAGTGGTGTGGCTTGGGGCCTTCGGAAGTATCAGAAACAAAGGCATGGCAATAGGTCTTGGGACCACTGGGACGACGCGGCCCGGTCGGAGGGGGGCGGGGAAGGCATGCAACAGGCTCGGAAGGGGCGCCTCTTTAACGAGATTAGGTCGAGCGTCATCAACGGACATGGGGTTGACTTCTCAGCACTTCGGCCCGGGACAAAAAGTTTTGGGCCGGGATGAATGCGGCGGAGTTTCCGGGGATAATTTCAAAAAAAAGACCGCGTTTCTGACGTCGTCGGACTAGTGAGACTGGGAGGGGAGGGGTAGCTGTAACAGCTTGCTGTTGGAAGGGAACGATGAAGAGTCTCAGAGGGAGAACCATTTCTGAGAGGACCCCAGGAAAAATGCGCGTTGAGGATAACACCCACCCGAGCGTTCGGGGGGGGGGGAGAGGACTACAAAGAACGACATGAAGATCACCTGCGGGCATCCGTCCCAGATTGCCATGGCGACGGTTTAAATTGAAAAGAGGAGCGCCGCGGTAGCTAGGAGAAAGAATTATCAGCGGAAAAAGGGACGTGGGCGTGTACTTGGGTGTAGTAGCCGCGCGACGATCTCAGAGGAGACAATCCTCAGGTGGGATATGAGAGGAATCTTATCTGAAGCATGGGAGACGCCTATTGGAAAAGGTGGACTAACTCACATTTGCATAATTCAAAAATCGCGGAAAGGGGATGTCTTCTTCTGAGGTCGGTGAGAAATTGTATAAGCGAAAGGAGAAGCAGAGGAGAGCAAAACTCGCGAGGTCGGAGACTCGGGTGCCGTTAAGGTCTCGGATTGGGAGTACCGTCACTGCTCGCCGCGCTCTTTCACGCTTAGCATGTCGACTTTCAATAAGGATAGTTCGGCCGTGCGCATCTCTAAACATTGAAGGACAAATCCCGCTCTAACCCAACGTTGCCGATGAGAGCCCGAGAGAAAGAGCGTCAGCAAAAAGAAGAGGTTAACGAGGAACTAGGTCAAGCACCGGAGCGAGGAGGAGTGTAGCCGTCGGAAAAAAACATTAGGCAGATAGCCCATCGAGAAAAAAAATAGAGCCCTGTCACAGACGAAACACGTCGATGTACCACCAAAAAATGCGAAAAGAGATCATTACAGGGGGGAAGGGCAATCGTCCTCGGAAACACAGCCTGGTGGACGAAATGCGGCCGTGGCAGTGGTGCGCAACATGAAAGACCCCAAAGAGCGATGCCTTTTCTGAGCGTTTACGAGCGGACAAACAAAGAAGCCCGGGGAAACGCAAGTGTAGGTAGGCGAAGAATGCATCGATATGAGTAATCCTTGGAGAGTGCGAAGGAAAGAGTGCATAACGGTCGCCGCTAAGAGAAATGGGGAGAAGCCTCGTCAGAATCTTCTTTCCATGATAGAAATATATGAATTCTTGTAAACGACGGAACTCCAGTGGATGAGCTGCAAAAAGTAAGAAGAAAGGTGTGGTTGATCTCAAAGAAAGGATCTACGCGAATTGATGGGATTTTGAGAAGAACAATCCGAGCAAGGTGGTCTTCTCCTGGTCTTATGTGGTTTCTCATCTGAAGGGAGTCAATCAGGAATTTCGAATAAAGTAAGTTTGGACCTTCCCCTCAGTTCTAAAAGTAACAGAGGGAAGATATACGTCCGGAAAGGTCCCGGAAAGAACAATTGGTCGGAAACATCATCCCAGTTAAAGATCCCGTCTCAATCCCGGAAGTTGTTCATTCTATGGAAGCGGGAATTCTCCAACATACTCGGCGCAACAGTGGAGGAGAAAGTTCTTGACTTATTAAGGCGCAATGGGTGGGGGCAGGGATAAACGGTAAGAGGGAGTGTTGACCGAGCCTGGTCGTTGGGCGTCGTGAACTGATAGGGTGGGCAGGGGGTTGGAGTGAAGATAAAATAGGTTACAAACTCACCAAGGGACGCCCATATTCCGGAAACGACCCAGCAAGGTCGGGAAGAAACCCAGTCAATACTATAGAATTGTTGAAAGGAGTGGTGACGAGGTCGTTGTCGAATCAGTCGGAGGAAGAACCGAAGGAGACAGGAAGGTGAGAAAGTACGGAGGTAATTTGGGCATCGACCGACCTCCAGTCTGGGGAGAAACTTGATAAAGGCGAATAATTTTCGAGTGAAAAGAAAGCAAGGCCTGGAGGGGGTTGACGGAGGATGAGAACAATGAAAGACAAGCACGACAACAAAACCACCAGTTATCAGGGGACTTCCGAGAGGCCATTTCCGGTCAATTGAGTGATTAAGAAGGCCTAGGAAGGAGGGTCTGTTGTGAAAAAAAAAAAGTAAATGTCACAACCACCCCCCCCCAACGCCCCCCGGGGTATGTGTGAAAAACAAAGCCCGCCCAGCCCATCCCCCCCCAACCTGTTTGGTTTGGTTTTAAACTTTTTTTCCGGTATGGGTTGTCACCCCACCCCCCCCCCAACAAAACCACAGGCCACTTCACCTCTAATCCGCACCCTCACCCCCCCCCGCCCCCCGCCGTCACCGGGGACACTAAACCCCCCTGGACTCCCCCCTCCGACAGCCGCCTCGAGTGCCGTGGGCCCCGCTGCACCCGTTTAGGGAGGATGATGTGAGAATGTAAGACCTTAATTCACCCCCCCCAGCAATGCACCAGCCATCAATCCTGCTGGCCGCAGAGAAGACTACTTAACAGGATACCGCATCTTTACTCTCTCTTCTCGCGCCTATGACGGTTCCTGTCTACCGGTCACTGAAAAGCACCGGTAATAGATTGGAAGTGGTGGATAAGCTCCGTTTGGCAGCGTCATAAGCCCCGTAAGGATCTTTTTCTGTAAGGAAAAAAAAAAAAAAAAAAAAAAGCCGTGTCACCAAAAATGAGGGAAAGATTAGTCGAGCATTAGAGCAGCGTGTTGGGCCGGGTAGCAAAAAAAAGCCGATCAGCAGGTAGCTTAAAAGGTAAATGAATGGAATCTCCACTGGGTGATCTCTCTCAAAAAAAAGGCAACAGAGTGGGGAGTAAGAATACATCGGGTATGGAGCAAGCGCAAGGATGAAAGTGGGATCAAACGATGGGGTGTGGGGGGGGTGTTTGGGGTGGTGGGGGGTGGGGGGGGGGGGGGTTGTGTTTGGGGGTGGAAACTTGAGGATGGAGAACCTGCAACCTGATCTCTGGACTGAGATAATAGTATTGGCTTCTTTCTTTTTGAACGCGAACTCGCCAAAGCCTAATTAAGGATACGCATCAGAATTACTATGTCAAAGAGAGTCCAACGGAAGAAAAGAAGGAAATCTCACTCTGTCAGGGGAAACCGGCGCCTTGCCTGCATCGGGCGACTATATAGCAAGCCATCTGAAGCGTATTCGCACACTAGGTTTTGGCGGTTGGGTCAGACAGCACTCTTGCGAAACGTCGTCTCTGATGAAGGGTCACCGAAAGGTTCGTTCGCCAGTCTCCCTCAAACGCCATGGTCACTCAACCGGCCCTCTATAGCCCGATCGGCTTTGGGCTTTAGGAAACGCAGTAGACCCCTCGTAAAAAAAAGGGAACTAAGCAGAGGGGAAGGGGAAAGTCGCAAGGGTCTCTCGGGGTAGAAAAAGGCCACGGTAAAATGGCAGGTCGAACGGTCTATTCACCAGGAACCCTCAAGGATATGATGGAGAGGGGCTTTTTAGAAGACAGGTTAGGAGCGGTCAACTTCTGGAAAAGGTGAACCGGTCTCGTCCGTTCGAGGATTTGCTAATGAACAGAGGTCTTCTGAACTTAGACGAAAAAGCAGCTTTCGAAAATGATGTGTAGTCCAAAAAAAAAACTTCACAGAAATTCGAAAACGAAACTACGAATCAAAAGAGAGGTCAAAAGCCGATACTCAGAGAAGACAAGACAATTACCTACAAGGACGAAACGAGACGAACTGATGCATCCCGGTGGAGGTGGAGCATTCCTAAACCTCAGAGACCGAAAAAGACCGCTGGGAAAACTTTTATCAGGGTAACGTGGTGATGGGTCCGAACAAGGATTTCTGGCAGTCCTGCTCGCGGCTACGGGGTGGCGGTGCTCCAGGGCCCAGTAAAGAAACAAAAAAAAGAAAATGAGTCTACATCCTAATGACAGAAAAGAAAAGGAAAAACCAGAATGAAAAATTATAAGGAACATAATGTATTCAAAAATAAAAACAAGCAATCGAAAGTTCAAGGGAGCCGAGTCCTATGATGATGCCAAACCAGTCCCCGCAGGTCAGGGCCTAAAAAACAAAAATGAAGGCGGACACGAAGGAGAAAAAATCGCTTTCGATCATTGGCAGGGGGACCAAGTATTCAGAGAAAATGCGAGAGAGGAGCGTCTCTGAGCAGGCTGCTAATGAACTGCGCCCTTATTATAATCAAAAGCGCTCTCTTCGCGACGCTGACCAGAATTCGGGGGTAAGAAGGAGTATGGACCTCGAAAAGAAAAACACTTAACCTTCCCAGGCTCCGTGGTCGCGACGTTTGGAGAACGCCTGCCCGGCGTGTACGAAAACCGAAGATTCATGGCATTAAGAGAGGAGCGATTTATTCCTTCGGAGAAAATCTCCGAATCCTTGCGTCGAGGCGCACGTTTGAGGGGGACTACCTCGAAGGCAACCAGCACACTAAAAGAAAAAAAAAAATACAAAAAAAACACGATGGGGATATCTGCAGCAGGGGCAAAGAGAGCATCGCGCACAAAGAGAGAGGTGATGAAAGGTCGACTCTGGCCTAAGGAATGAACCGCAAGCCTGCAAGAGAGCCGGCAAGCTGGTTGATCAGGTAAGGGCCTTGGTGCCAGACTGAGGAGAACAATAGTGCTTGTACCGCTTACCCCCCCCGTTAAGGCAGTGACAAATAGAGGCGATGCATAGGGATTCAACAGAGGGGGGACGGTCGCAAAGAACAGAAGGAAGGACATCGCGACGGGGCATATCCTAAGGAAGGTCTTATCAAGTGAGAATAAACCTAAGCCGCATCCCAGCGAGTCCCAGCATCTGAATGCTCGTGGGTACGGAACTAATGACTAAATGAAAATCAAACGCTAGGAAAGATTTCTACACTGAATCAATAACAATTCTTTCACTAAAGATCGCGGGAAAATCTAAAAAAAGAAACGCCCTTCAAATGAATGTTTGCCGCTTCGCGAGTGCCGGCATTGAAATGAAACTCGTCTCAAATTGACGTTTTCCTACACTCTCTTGGGAAGAAAAAATGGGCATCAGACAAAAAAAAAAAAAAAAGGAAAAAAAAAGGGCCAGTGTGTGGTTCGTAAAGGAAAAAAAAAAAAAAAACCCCGAAAGACGCAACCCCAGACAAACCAAAACATTTTTGGTGGGTGGCACTAACTGGGGAACATTGTATCCACGGGAGCGAGCGGCGACAATCAATGGAGTCTGCCCCGGGTTCGTTGTCTGGAGCCTCCCGCCATCTCTTTGAGGAAACCCCTCTCCTGACTTGGTGTCCTAATCCAACGGGTAGAAGGTCAAGGAAGGCCCAAGAGAGTGACCGGCAAAAAGAAAGAAAAAGGTCGGGAAATCTCACGAAACCCAGCTCTATTCCGGAGATTCAACAAAACTCCTAACACGCTTTCTGGGGGTCACTATCCCGTCAAAAAAAAACTGACCAGCCTAAAGAGAGAAGAGAAAGAACTGGGGCAAGGGACGGGGACTCGCAAAAAAAACACATGTCTTCTGCTACCGAACAAGAAGAGGGGTTCAAAGGGCAGGACACGCCGAGAAGTTGTCAGCAACTGACACGATTTCGCAGACAGTGGGAAAGGGAGTAAAAAAAAGGAGTCTCAAAAGAGTACCAACGGGAGGGAGCATAGGCTACGCCGCCGAAAACAAGCCCATACATAGACAGAGAGTACAAAGGTCGAGAAGAGTTTTCCGGTCCCCGCCCGAAACCTTGAAAAAGACCCCCAGTCAATTGGGGCGCTCGCCGACGATAAAGAAAGGGAGTTTAGTTTCCGGATAGTGTCTCAAGAGATGCCCGCCGGAAGGGAGCAGGGCGCTGGCAGTGAAATGGCGGTAAAAATCAGAACAAACACAACACTTAGTAAATAGGAAAAAAGATTTTCTAGCAATTGGGGATACGCTCAAAGATGAAAGGGAGCGGGCATAGGAGGGAGGAAAACTACAGGCAATAGCCTTTTTCCCATAATCCGCGACAAGGCTGGCCAGCGGGGTTGAAAAGAACTGAACTCAGATATGGGGAAATGCATGTTTATGAGGAGGGGAGAGAGGATGGGGAGGGCCTTGGGCGTATCTCCATCCCGATGGAAAGATGGAAGGGTATCCTCGGGAAAAGGGAAAATACAGGTAACTTAAAAGGAAAGCGGGGTACGTGCCGGAAAAAAGCTCGTACGTGGCCTTCCTCTAACCCATAATAATCATAGAGAGAGTCGGTCATCAATCGAAGAGCATGTTGGGGGGGGGGGAACGGAGCAAAAAGAAAGAATCTATGGAAAGGCAATTTAAGAGCATGTACGTCCGTGTCGGATGGCGAAGAACTTCGGCTGTCACGTGCGAGGTAACACAAAAAAAGAACAGCGTTGGAGTCGGAGCTCACTCTACTGGGGCGGAAAGGTGAGGGGGAAGACTGTGTCTTGGTGGACAGGTAGAAGGGGGACCAAAGAGGAAGGAGTTGAGGCACAAAATGGTGGGAGAGAGAGGACACACGTAAGGGCGCGGGATTATTAAACGACGAAAAACTGGTCGGATTGAACCGGCAGAATAAAATGCAATGTCCCCTAATTGAAGCGCCGCAAAACCGTGATCCTGTCGAGGGGGGAAAGACTAGAAGAGCTTCTCGTCGCCGAGACGGAGAGAAAAAGAAAGGCAAGTTGTGCCGTTGAGGGATTGTAACTCGTTGCAGAACTCTGCTGAGGCTCGCCGCATACCCCTGCCTTTTATATTGATCAGGCGTAGAAAATACCGGGGCTAACGAGGGGGACAGGGCCGAAGATCGCCGCCCAAGTCACTGGGGATCGAGTACTCAGCTGGCTGCTGCGTTTCGGGTTAAACAAGTTACCGCCCAAAAGAACTATGATAAAAGTCTCGATGGCGGAGCTCGGGAGTGGAAAAGGGAACAAGTATGAGGGGAGCAGACAGCCCGGGCCGCATCAAACGTAGAAAGGATCTTTTCAACAGGTAACTGTGTACAATGAACGTTGCAACTGGGAGCCGAGCGAAAATCATGAATAGTAGATCCTCCTCGATCCCGAGGTGCCGGACGATCGGAAGACCGCAGCGGATTGCGCTACCAAAGAGTCGGGGATTGAAAGGGGGAGCACCTCTAAAGGCGGATGGCCGCGCGGGAAAAAAGGCAGATAGCCACATAATTCTAAATATCTCCCAGGGCACCGAACGAAAAAAAACGTCGATGCAGAGACGGAAGAAAAGAACTAGTTCTGAGTGACCGACGAGAAATACGTCATCGATAAAAGACACAGACCTTTTTGGACGGAAACTCCTTGCAGTCAGGGAGCAACGTAGCGAACCCACGGACGGGAACTGGTCTTCAATTTTGGGGGGAATTCATAAAGTCAGCAAAGACAAAAATTGAGGCGAGGTCAGAGAACTCTAGGATCCTGAAAAAGCAGATGGCGCCTGGAGCCGCCATGAGCGCCCGTGAGTCTCGACAATGAGCGCAGAAGTGAGGTCGAAGCTGCCGTGAACATGCGACTCAAAATGGGAATCCCAAACGGAAAGCTTCCGTTAGGCGAGGAAGCAAAGTACAGGGGAAGGTTGGGGTTTATAAATAAAAATAGGACCGCCCAAAGCATTGGAAGGCATTTTGAAGACGATAATCGGTTTTCTAAAGGCTTCTGGGTTACGGATGGTAGGAAAGAAACTGTGAGAACAAGCTTTGTTCGGGCCGGGCCCCTCTGCGAACGAACCATCGGGGAGGTAGATATCTCCGGGAAGGAAAATCATCCATGTCGGGAAAGCAGAAAAGATGACTCGATCAAAGTGCGCGAATGGCAGGAGGCGAGGAGCAAGGTCCTTAAAATGGGAAAGTCCTCGGTGCTGCATCCGGGAGGAGCGTTTCGTTTCTTACCGGCTTTCTTAAAAAAATGGGAACAGTGATGAGGGGGAAACGCGTTTGGAAACTGAGCCGGGCGGGAAAGTCGAGGGGCGATGATCAGAGGGTGAAAGAAAGTTAAAAAATAGCCCCTCCATTTTTCGAAAGCAGCATGAAGCGACCATAAGGCCGCAGAATCAAAGAGTTAAAGAAAGAAACCCGACGAGGTGAACATTTGGGGACGTGGTGGGACCCCTGGGGCTACATCGGGATGCAGCAAAAAGAAAGGAGACAAGATTTATACAGCGGTCAAATTGGTAAAGGAGACCGCGACCTCCAGTCCTGTTTCGAGTAAAAAAAGATTAGAAACTCTCTGATAGGGGACCGGATTTGACGAATAGGGCGACAGGGGAAAAAGGGGAGCTCCGACGCACCAAAATAAAGGGATTCGTAGAGGCTTTCGGGAATGCGGATGAATCTCGAGGGGTCGAAGAAACGATAAAGGCCAGTGGAGGTTATCGGAGAAGAGTAAAGAAGATGAGCTATCAATCGCGGACAGACAAGAGCCAACATGGGTAGTCGGTAAAAAAAAGGAACTGAAAGACTCTCTGAGATCGAGGAAAGGCCGGACGGGGTCGCGGTCAGGGGATCTCTGAGAAGCGCACACGTTGGGATTGCCAGTGGTGGTTCTCCAGACTGGGAAGGGGTGAAATCAGTAAGTCTGGAGGAGGTATTATAGGGGAGGAAGGGAAGTCACAAGTAAAGAGGCGAATATCTGATGTCAGATCAGTCGCTGAATCAGTGGGGGTCCGGAGCCCCAGCCGCCTCTAAGTTTATCTCACAAGGGCCTTGATACATGGGTCTAAGACAAAGGAAAG
>Ga0179593_1567708_pt1 | contig 11926 bp, 14 predicted proteins | sample CZODoug2_1_08_16_FD_185931 | JGI IMG/M metagenome (GOLD analysis project Ga0179593, IMG submission 185931) | Vadose zone soil fungal communities from Angelo Coast Range Reserve, California, USA - CZODoug2_1_08_16fungal (PacBio error correction) | ecosystem: Environmental > Terrestrial > Soil >...
CGAGGACCCTTAAAAAGACAACCTTGGGGAAGGGGAAGAGTCAGGCCCAAAACGAAAGGACACCGAACGTCACCATTAGGGAGAAAGGTCTTCGTCCCACACGGGGAAGGATTTTGGGTGAATGGGCGGCGAGGCGTGACTCACACCGGAAATACTCACCTTCCATGCGAAAATCCCAAAGCAGGGAAAAAGTTACCGAGGCGTGGAACGAAAATCGCGCTTAAGACGAATGGGGAAGAGGACCGTGAACGTCGTCCACGGAAAAAACTTGGCAAGAGGAAAAGGAAAAGGTCGTTTAAATCCACGCTAAAGACCGGGGACGAGTACAACTAAGGGGACCACCGGTATGTAGGAAAGAGAAAAACGGCACCGTTTATCCGAGAGGATACATCCTCGACAAAAGTGCCAGGAGGGGGGGAAAAAAGATTTTTCGACACCGAAGCCATCAAAAAAAGCCGCAGCACAGAGTTTTCAGGCATGCGGGGGAAAGAACGCGAACGGCTAGGGATACCCGCTCAAGAAAAAGAAAAGAAACGGACTCAGTAAGATATCGAAGCAAGGGATATCTAAAGCGTACGGATCGCTAGAAAAGGAAGGGATCGAGACTTCGAGCAGTCCTCCCAAGAAAACTACGTGTCTGAACAATGGGGGGGAGGGAACGGAAAAGAAGAAGAGAGGTCCGAATTTCTCTTGCAGGCATAGGGAGGTTCGGTGGCGGGGGGAGAAAAAAAACTTTGACTAATCCCGGTTTCGCAAAAAAGAAGTTACGAACACAAAGAGGAGGCTCGCGATAGTTCCACCGGGATCAGACGTGGGAAAGCGACTCCCAGTAGTCGCGCAATACAGGAAAAAGACGCGCTAAAGCGAGCAAGAAAAGGAGCTCCAGGCACTAAAACTGGCTGCAAAACGCGCCCTCGCCCGAGAAGAAGAAACAAGAGATCATAAGAAAAGGCCGCATATAAAGAAAAGAATATTATGCCCTTCACACAAGACGGAAAGCAGATCTGGAAAAAACAGCAACCAAAAGTACAGGCCTCGCACAACTCCGGAACGGAAGAAGGAAACAGAATGACCGGAAAAAAAAAGGGGTTCCTAGGGGAGGGAGGTGAAATCTCCAATATCAACGCTGAAAAAACCACGGCACCCCCGGAACTAACTAAAGAGTACAGCCACGCGCAAAAATAGAACTCACGGACGAAGAGGGTGTTTGGAGCCGACGCCAGTACGAGAGAACCTGTAGAGAAAGGACAGTAATCGCACTGGGAAAAGAGGAAGAAAAAGGTTGCAAGAGAAAATCCTTCGCATAGGAGTGATTTCACGTGAAAAACCCAAAGAAAAAGGAGAAAAATCGCTACTCGGAGAAAGAAGAAAAGCAGATCGCTGGAAAGGGAAATAAGAAAAAATTAAGGAAAAGGAGGGGAGAGCCTGCTAGACCTCCCTTCCTCTCTCGGACAGTGGGCTCTCTTAACAGAGGGTCGCAAAACAAGCGGAGGAAGAAGAGTTATCATTTACTACTTGACGCGTAACACCAGTGCGGGGGAAACGAGAAAAGAGGGGGAGAGGACCCCGCCTCTTTTCCGTAGATGAAAGAATTGGTAGGAGAGTAAGTGGACAAAAAGAAAACCCAAGACAATCTTCAACTACTACCTATCAAGGAAGTATCGCCACTGCAAGGATAAAGAGGCCCGCGGCAAGGGGGAAGAGAAGACTCGTCCTCCCATCCAAAAAAAGAGGAAGCCGAATATCGCCGACGGTAGGAACATCTTGAAGCCGCCAAAAAAAGGAAAAAGACGTCCTCTAACTGTTTGTTAAGAACGGTTTACGAATTGAAAAGGGAGGAAATCGGGGGAAAAGGGAAGTGCTCTATATTTTACTTCAACCGGCAGCAAGAAGGGTCAAAAGAAAAAGATAAATTAGGGAGAGATTTACCCCTGAACTGGGAGGGTGAGGAATACACGGCGAGTTCTCGGAGGAAAAGGGGCTATGTCTCGTCGCAATATCAATTCGAAAGCTTGCATCCTAAAAAGTGGGAGAGGAGAAGAAGCTTCCACACATTTCGGGGAGGGAAGGAATCCATCCTACAAATAACCTGCGCAAGAGGAAAGGGACACTCCAACGAGAAATGTCATGTCGCTACAAAAAAAAAATGCTCGACACGTTCAGGTGAAATAGGTGTTGGCACTTCAGAAAAGGAGAGAAGTAATTACACGTCGTGACAAGTTTTTTGAGTGGGAAAGCAAGACGCAGTTGTCCGTGTAGGGGGGGAAAAAAAAAATTGTGTCGGGGAGGAAAAGGGAAGGAGGAAACCTCATTGTCCCTAACATGGGCGCGCTAGCAGAGAGACGCAAACATTGAAGAGAGTGCGAGGAGATAAAACAAAGTGAAAAGGGAAAAGCAGGTATTTAAGCCCCTGGCGCCGAACACTGGGGAAACACGCTAAACATGAACGAAAGGAGAGGGCTTGAGGGAAAAAAGGAGTTGAAGCTCCAATCGCCTTTCCTAAACGGGAATTGCATCACGCTCGGATGGACTCCAAGCTGGTTGTGGAGGGGAAAAAGAAGTGAAATTGCACATCGAAATCGCGTCAAGGGGGACATCTCTCTCAACAAAAAAAAACACCTCTCAAACGGAAAGAAGGAGAAGCAATTATCTTTCGAGATCACCACGCCGTAATCGGAGAAACTAAATGATCAATTCGGCGCAGAAAGAAGGGGGAAAGGACGATTGGAAATTCACCAATTTTCCGCCAGGGAAAAAATAAGGGCAGGAGGGGGGAAATGGGGGGGGGAAAAGTTCAAGTCATGAAATTCTGCTGGCAGGGAAAAAAAATTACTGGGAAAAGACCAGCAGGGGGGAACGCGCTCTAGGTGCCGAGAAAGTCTTCACTGTCGGGGCGTAAGAAGGAAGGGCTAGCGCGCGGGTTCTGGAAGAATCCTTTCAGGAGAAAGGAAAAAAAAAGAATCCCCTCTCGGGAGTCACGTGCACTGGGGAACTTGTCCGAGACAATCATAGGAGGGAGGGGGAGGGTCCGTAAGTGCTAAACCATCCCGTGGCACCAGCACACAGAAAAAATCCAACAAAGGTGGGAAAAGGGGGGCTTGCCTTATTCTGACCGGGGAAAAGGGGAGTGTCCCATCCATAAGACGCAATTGTGGGGAGATGGCCGCGGGAAGCGTCAAACTGTGTGGAAGCTTCCGACGACTAAGCTCTTTTCAATATATTATCAAAAAAGGATTGAGAGGGAGACATAGGAAAAAGGAGACGAAGAGAAACCATTCTGATCACCACACGAGAGTTCAGGGGGAGAATGTCCCTAATATACCGCATCAGAGGATACGCTTACGATAAATAGCTAGGAGGGAAGGGAAGAAGCGTTTTTTGAGAAGTGCGAATTTCGAGCCCATGGTTTCTGGAGCAACGAAACTAGGAAAAAGAAAACATTAGAGTTACGCAGGAGGGCGGCGGTCACGATTGTCGAAATCTGAAAGTCAGAGGAAGAGGAGCATGTGGGCGTATGTCTTTTCTTAAAGTAAGTGAGATCCCATGAAGCCATTGCAATTGGAAGGGGGGAGGAGGACTCCGCGAGGGGAGGGGGACGATTGTCTTGAGGGGGGTTCCCGGGGAGAGGGAAGGGGGAGGGGAAAATCTTGAAGACCCATTTTTTCATCTCCGAAAAGGAAAGGGAAAGGGTCCGATCCCCTATTGGGAGAAACCTGGTGCGACATATTAGGAAGAGAAAGGCGCTTGTTCTTTTGGAAGGACGAGGGGACAGGGAGACAAAAAGGGCCTGCGAGCGGAATGAGGGAAACAGGGAAGCGCTTTCAGGGAGAGGGGTCGTCATTATCCAGCGATCTGCAGGGGGAAGGGCCTCTTCCCCCTAGGGGGAGGGTGTTCACAAAACGGGAAGGGGGGAGGGAATAGAAGAAAGGAGGAAGCCGGTTTATCGGCCACCGTTAGAATCCCCTTGAACAAATTGGGGGGGAGTCTTTCCAATTCTGCTCTCCAAAGGAGAAAAAGAGTGTCGCAGTCCCAGAATGAGGGATCTCCTTTTCCGAGAGATGGAGCTGGCTGGACAAGGGGGCGCAGGGTCCGGCTTTCTCCAGGAGTGGTGGAAGCGTTTGGGGGGGTCATCGTCTAAGAAGGGAAAAGGGAACTTCCTTCTTAATGTTCTAGGTGTCGGTCTGGGCGACCATTTAGGGGGGGAGAGGCCCCCCGGTAAAGAGGTTCTGGTCCAGAAAAGTGTGAAAGGCCAGAGAAAGGGGTTATCTGCGCGCGCGAGGGGGGGGAGGTGGGCGGATGATCTCTTCGGGGGAGGCGTTTGGGGTGGAAAAAAAAGAGGTTCGGATTGGCTCAGATGAGTGGCGAAGGGCTCGGACAGGGGGGGGTAGTTCTGGAGAAAAGAGGGGAGGACAGAAGGGTTTGAATCACGGGATGTAACTGGGCCGTGGACTCTCTCGAAAGTTGTGGAGGGAAGGGGGTTGGCTAAACCGGAAAGGGAGCAACACACGAGTCCAATCGCCAAAAGAGAAAGAGACATGGCCTTCAATAGAGAGGCCTCTTCGAGATTGGGGGATTCACACAAAGGTGCGTTGAGGTTCGGGCTATCTGGGAAACGGAGGGTCGCTTGGGGAGGGAGGCTTCTAGAGAAAAGATCAGCCGTGGTCCAAGTCGAGATATGAGAGGGACCCGCTCTCTTCAGGGAAGGGCAATCTTTCTTGAAAACATCCCTATCTTATGTCCGAAAGGACCATGCTGAAAAGAGGAGGGAGGGTTAGCTGTTGATGAAAAAGGAGGGTTTCGACGGAAAAGGCAGAATGAATCGGAAGGAGGGGGTCGCAGGATGTCTTAAAGGACGTGATAAACATGAAGGAGAAGGGATTCCATCAAAAAAAGGGGCAATCGCAAATGAAAACCTCGGGGTTCGAGAAGGGGGCAACGACCCTCGACACCCGGCCTACGTTTAGAACCGTTCTGAATCCTCCAACAAAGATTGACGAAAAGTCCGCCGAGAGGAAACGCAACTCTTGAAGAGGCTATGGAAAAAGAATTCAATCGGAAGGGACAAAAGAGGGGGACTGGGGGGGGGGGGGGGGGGGTTGTATCTGCAAGGAAACGAACGCCTCGGCCCCCCGCTATGGAACTTTCCCAGGGGGAGACGAAGATAATTCTTTGAAAAGAAACGAATGGGTGACGGTCGTTGTTGCTGGGGGGAATCTCTTCTAAACTTAAAGCTTGGTCCATGTTAATGGGGAAAAAAGGGCTCCTCTAACAAAAACAAAAAGAGGATGACAAGAGATATTAAAGAAAGGAGAAATTCAGCATGGACCAGCAAAACGGAACAAAAAGGAAGGGCCGTCCCATTCGGGCTCTTCTCAAAGGGGAGCACCAGAAAAACGAATTATTTTGGGGTGGGCCTATTCAGGTTAGGATTGCAAGCTTCTCAACACCGAAGAAAGGGAGTCTCCTGGAAAAAGGAGACTAAGAAAAAAAATTGCCTCGCCTCGACGAGTGAGGGGTTAAGAAGGGGACCCCAAGAAGGGGAAAGACGAATTTTTATAGAGAAGAAAGCGTGACACCTCGAACGTTAGGGCAGGCGCTTTAGAATCTGAGCAAGGAAAACCGACCGGTACTCTTACCAAAGGGTTTCCATTGTCGAAAAAGGGTATGAAGCAGCAAAAGAAAAAAAACCGGGTTTTATCCGTCTGCCGAGAGACTACACGAGCGCGGATTTGGAGAAGGGATTTCGCTAAACCTCCAGCTCACCGAACCTAAAGCCCAAGACAAGGGCTTCGGGAGCCAGAAGCGAACGGCAAAAAAGACATATATATGGAGAACCCGCTCAAGAAAGGACACGAAGCGGAAAAAAGCTATTGTCAGCGACTTGGACCACGGAGGGGATATAACGAAGCGAAAACAGCCCCAAGCCGAACTACGTGCAAAACCGAAAAGCATCAGGTTGGTAGGGAGCATCAGAGCGGAAAAAAGGCCTAATGTCTCTGAATGCCATTCGGGGGGGGGGAGCATCCCGCTGCGACAAGAATAAGTGTGTGTTAAAGTTCTCCAACAAGAAAAAACAACTTCTATGGACACTGAAAGGAAAAGACAGGAAAACTACCATCGACTCCAAAGGAAGCACATAACACAACGAACAGAAATATAGCCAAAAAGTCGATCCAATCCTAACACTACGGGGGGGGGGGGGGGGCCAAACAAACGCTGCCGCGAAAACACAGATCCTCCGCCAAATGAAATCGCGCCGCAGATGGTTTAAGGAAAAACACCGTCTCTAAAGCGAGCTGGCCAGAGACCGGACAAAACTGGTGGGACGAGAAAAATCAATGAACTGAAAAAAAGAGACCAAGACCGAGTGTTGAGGCGTGAAAGGGCCGGTGGGGGGTGCCCTCTTTAGCGGGAGAAGGAGGGGACAAAAAAAAACCCCGTACGAAAAGCCACGCTCAGAATCAGACCAAAGATCAAGCACGGAGGAAGTGTGAAGACGCAGGAACTGCAAAAGGAAGGAGAAACGCGGGGGAAACGGGCACTGGGGGGGGGATCCATATGGAAGAAAACAGACAGAAGGGTTGACAGAGAAACCGGGAAGAATCTTGCTGGAGAGAAAAAGGTCACCTGACGTGGAAAAGAACCAAAGGGGGGGCGAAAGGATGAAGGGCAAGAAAAAGATCTCTTTATCAAAGGGAAGGAATCAATTACAAATCTTCATGAGGGAAAAAGGAAGTGCTAGACCGTCATTCCGCTCGAGTCCGAGCGGAGGTTATGTCGAAGAAAAGCTCGTCAAAGAGATAGAATTAAACGGGACTCGTACACCATTTCTGGGGGAAAAATAGAAAATTCGGGGAAGAGGAATCTTAGACACCTCTTTATATAAGGGGGTCACGAGGGAAGCAGAGAAACTCTACAAAACCACTACAATCTGGATGAAGGTCGGTTCCAAAAAAGTCTCCACTGAAAGAATCTCAAGGTCAAACAAGAAACCGCGTCAATTCGTGCCAAAAATCGTACAATAAGACTCCAAGAAGAAGGGAAAATCATAGACATCTTGACCGCCGCAAGGGAAAATATTCCGCGTCAACTTGTGGATAGGCATCCGGTTTTCCGAAAAAGACCGAAACAAAAATCCGGGAAGACAAGGGGAACGATTTCTCGATAGTTGAAAAAGACAGCGCAGCAAGAAGGAACGTAAAGTAGAAAAACTGATTCAAGGTATTAAAATCGGGGATGGACACCAGAAAGTGCTGTTGAAGACATCGGCTAGACTAACATGAGACTTCAGGGCTTGCCTATGGTCGAGAGAAGGCGGGACAGCTTGCAGATGGGCACCAAAGTCGGCAGGCTTCCAAAGCGACGCTTCCGCGACGTCTGAGACGATTATTGGATGGGACCGCCAACGGGAGAGCGCTACGCAGAAGAGAGGGCGGCCAAGAGGGGGGAGCAAGGTGGCGTGGTTTCGCCTTCCGAAAAAAAAGAAGGCCGATGAGGGAAAAGAGGGTGGGCGCAGGAGAAAAGACTCATTGCAGTGTAAGGGGAGGAGTGGAGAGAAAAGGGGCGAAAGGTATTAGAAAGAGAACTCTGTTTCCCGACAGCACGAGGAGCCCAGGAATGAGTGAGGAAGGAGACCGCGAGGTACCAACATGATGGGGAACAGCGAAGGTATTTAGCAAAATAGAGAATTTCAGAAAACACAAAAGACGCCCTTACAAAACAACAAGAGAGGTGCGAAACGCGGGAAAAGTGGGGGGGGGAATTTCCAATCGGGAAAAAAAACGCGTAGCGCAAACTGAAGCGAGGAGGGTCATCATCCCTATGAAGAAGGTCTACAGATCGAAAGAGAAAGGGGGGGGGAAATCGAATCGCGTCAATTTTGAGGGGGAATCGCAAAGCTCAACAACAACAACGGAACTTCCACCCCTCAGGGAAAAGGGCAATCCTTAATCTTTCGATAGAGAATAGGAAAAGAAGAACTCGGGAAGAAAATTCCAGTGTTGCGGGGAATAGTTTGGAAAAAAAGGCAAGTTGTAACTTCACTCCTTGTAAAAAAAAAGACCCGATCCTGAGTTGGGGGGGGACAGGGGGTTTAGCGTGTTTCAAGGGCCGGGGCGAAAGAGCTTTTCGTTTAAAAACCATCCTGTGTTTATTCAACGAAAAACAAACCCTCTGCGGACTGGACCTATCAAAAGAAAGGGGGTCTTTGCGTAGCGGGCTGCAGCGCCTGTTTCGGAGGGTTCTAATCCTTGGGCGCCAAAAAGGAAGCTCCCACTCTCATCTATAAGAAAAGGCAAACTGGGAGACAGAGAAAACCTTGTCACGCTTGGGACTCTGCTTCGAAAGGGAATGCAAGACAAAAAGCCCTACTGGGAAACACACAAAGGTCCAAACAGGAGCAAGTGTCCGGTATCGAGGACAGTGATCCACCGTAAAATCATATCGGGAGGGTACTCGCCGAAAGGGGAAGGGGATTCCACAAAATGTGGGATGGAAGCCTGACGAAAGCCGTTCAAGAGTTATGCAAGGAAAGATATTGCTCGGAAGACATAGGCAAGCAGAAAGAGAGAGAAGAACCAGTCGGGGGAACTTCAACCAGCACGGCAAGAGGGGAAGGAAATCGATGTCCCTAATACTGCATCAGGAAGGAAAAACCGAGCTTGTGCCACTTCTTGCTGCATGATAAGAGACTCGGGGTTAGAAGGGGAGGAGATTTCGAGCCCCATGTTTTCGTCGAGAAAAAAGGAAGACAGCTCAACAAAGGAAGGGGGCTTGCGGGCACGATGTAAGAGAAAGAGATCGACGTCGGCGTATTCCTTGCGTAGGAGGCTGGGAGGCCGATTGGAAGAAAGATGGATATTTTTGGGGGGGGGGAAGACTCTTGCATTGTCGAATACTGCAAGCCGGTAGTTAGGGTGAAAAGGATGTCCTTGGGTTGAAGAAAGGGGAATCGTTTCGGGGGAAAAGGAAGTACATCTTTGACTCAAAAGGGGAGAAAGAGCGATGTCCGATCCCGATTTGGGAAAAAGCACGGTGTACGAGGGAAAACCTCTCTTGTTCTTTTGGGAAAAAGGGAGGAGGGACCATAATCGAGTTTCATTTCCCAGGAAAAAAGGTGCGAGCGGAATGAGGTAAAAAACTCCTTCCTGGAAAGGGGAGTCTAATGTTCCTCTCTGTCCTTGGGGGAGGATCAGAGAGAGAGTTTCGTCTGGGGAAACGAGTAGCGTACAGAGGGGTTCGTTGTGTTTCACAAAGGAGGGGACCCGAAAACAGGGCGAATGGAAGGATCTGCAACCAGTGAGGTCCGGGTTTGAAGGGGAGGGAAAGCCGTCAAGGGTCAAAAGCAGGGGCTCTCCAAGACGCCTCGATGTCGCAGTAAAATGCATCGGATCCGTTATTCTTTTATCTGGAGTGAACTAAAGTGGAGGCTCAAAAAGCTTGTGGGGGGGGAGGGAAAGGTTTGATCTTGCGAGAAAAGAGGATCAGAAATTCTGTAGGTCAGAGGGGGGGGGGTTTCGGTCTTGGCTTCAGGTCAGGGGGAGGTTGTTTGCAGAGGGACTTTTGTTTGGGGGAAAGGGTCCCATATCGGAGAGAGATCGAGGGGGAAATGATCGTTTGGGAGGGAAGAGATGCCGTGTTATTTGCGGAGAGGGGGGGTCTCCAGGGGAGGGGGTCAAAAGCCCAGGATTGTCGAGGGCTAAGATTTTAAAGGGAGAGGGCTAACTAGTTGAGCTGCTGATGCGAGACCTGGGCGTCGTTTTTATTTTTAAATCAAGTAAGGGAAGGGGGGGAACTCAGGAAAAAAATTGGGTCACGTACTGGGTGGCGAAACCTTAAGTCCGGAAACGAGGACTCGTATGAGAAAAAAAGAACTCCCGCGCCATGGGGCAAGAGACCGTAACTCTATCGAGATGAGCCAAGGAAAAATTTCCGCAACAAACAAAAAGGTTTCGGGCTGAAGGGGTTCAGAAAACTGGCTTGGGAAAGGGAGCTATAAAAGACCCAGAGAAAGCCGTGGTCCAAGGAAAAAGGCTTATGGAAAAGCTCTTCCGTAGGAATGGTTTGAAATCTTCTTGAGCGGGTTCAAGGGGAAGAGCCGGACGGGGCCATCCTGACTCGGGAAGAAAGGGCTGTGCGCTGGTGAATGCTCTGATGGAGGCAGAAAAGCCGGGTGGAAGCAAAAGGAGTATTTGAAGTGGTAGGAAAAGGTATTCCCTATGCAGACGGGAAAGACGTTTTTTCGAGGGGGGAACGGTGGGGAATCCGGAAACAGTTGTACCTCTCCCCGGTTCGAAGGAGACAGGGGGAAGGTCAACGGGGGAAGGAACCTTCCGAAGTTCAGAGGGAAAAAAGACTTTCCACGGTAATAGGAGTATGGACGGCGAAACCAGCTGACGCAACTCTTGAAAGCGGGAGGGACCTTCTGGAATGTTTTAAGAACGAAAAGAGGGAAGGTTTTATAAGCGAAGAGAGGAAAGCCAGCGCCGAAAAATTTCACAAGTCTTTTCTTTGGAAAAGAGGAAGGAGGGGGTGCCTTCGGCCAGGAGTTTTTTGTTCTGCTCGCGGAAAGGGGGTCCCTTGTCCATGAAGAGGGAAAAACGTAGGATCAAAAAGAGGCTTAAAGTAAGATATACGGGAAGGAAAGGGACCAGAAAAAAAGGGAAAAACCAACGTCCTGAAAAGGAAAAGGCGTGGATCTTCTCGCGACAGGAGGACAAACGCACGAAAGGGGGTTGGGAAATTCTCGGCTGCTGGGGAAGTAGATCTGAGGGCGCGGAAAGAGACACCGAAAAGAAAAGGAGAAAAGCAGGGACACGTTCAAGGGGAAGAGGGCGTGTACTTCCCTAAAGGTAAACGAATGGGGGGGGGAGGGTCGTGCACCTCGAACGTCAGGAGACGGCTCTTCGTTTCCGAGGGGAGGATCCCGGCTACGACCCCAGAAAAACTAGGTGTTCATGGTGAGGGGAGAGCTTGTAGTAATCCCTATAAACGGGAAAAAGAGGCTCGGAAGAGAAAAGACCTCTTGCCATGCTTGGGAAAGGGGGATTTCGGCGAAACCAGGAAGACAAGAAAAGAAAGCCGAAAAAAAACATGCCGGAAAGCGAACTGCTCGGACATATATATAGAAAAAGCTCAGAAGAGGTAAGAATAGAGACAAGGAGGTCCTATCTCGACTTGAAAAAAGGAGGATAGAGGCCAGAAAGAATTAAGCATCAACGTGGCTGAACACCTCGCCCGAAAGCAAAGGCTGGGGAAGAGAAAGTCATCAAGAGAGAAAAGCTTGCAGGCCAGGCGAGAAAAAAGGGTCGGTGCGATTCAGCGGAAAAGAAGCGACGCGGGGGGTCCCGGGAGCAACAAGGGAAAAAACCTCTAGGGGGAGGCTAGCCGATAGTCCACTAAAAAGGGAAAGCACTACACATCAGTACTCCACAGGATTCGCCGGAGAAGCAACTGACATCCGCGCGAGGGGAGCAAGAGAAACCACAAAAAAAAAGGGGCTTGGGGAACTCGCCAAAAAAAAAAAAAAGAAGACCCCGAAGCGATCAAAAAAGGAATCGAGGAAGGGGACAGATAAAAAAAAAAAAACCATTCACAAAGAAAGCGCAAGCATATCGAAAGACGCCCAAATAAAGTAAAAAAAAGACGCCTGAGAAAAAAAAGAAGGACCTTAAGCGGAAGTTGACAGAGAGCTGAGCCGAGAAAGAGCAAATAGACCCCGAGAAAGGGACGTCCAGGGGAGAAGGAGTACAAAAATACAAAGATCCATAGAAAAACTGCGTGTGGAAAAAGGGGCCTACGCCAGGACTGCGACAAGCGAGGAGGGGGGGGGAGATGGAGGAAAAATTGTATCAGAGGGAAAAAAAAAGAGCACGTTCCCGATAAACCGGCATAAAAGTTAGGAAGATTCAGTGAAAGGTGAAAACTT
>Ga0179593_1420515_pt1 | contig 11925 bp, 13 predicted proteins | sample CZODoug2_1_08_16_FD_185931 | JGI IMG/M metagenome (GOLD analysis project Ga0179593, IMG submission 185931) | Vadose zone soil fungal communities from Angelo Coast Range Reserve, California, USA - CZODoug2_1_08_16fungal (PacBio error correction) | ecosystem: Environmental > Terrestrial > Soil >...
GGCCTTTGTCAACCGGAAAAGTGGGCCTGGGTACGGTGTCATCCTCCTTAGTCGGCGCCAAAAGAAGTTGGGAAAGTCAACGGTCAAAGGGCCTCTATTTTAAGTATACTTTAACCCACCACGAGTTGACGAGAAAGCTTACGAGAAATAGCCAAATAAATGAGGGTGAAAGGATTAACTAAATCCCGAGGAAAAAAGGACTGGCCGAAGAGGAGTTGACAGGTTAAATGGGGGGGTGTGGAAAGGGTAGCGTCTAGTGTTCCGAAGGATTTGGGGATATAAAGTCTGTCCAAAAGAAAATAAGAAACAAAGAACTGGCACAGACATAATTTGAAACTTCCCAGGGGGCGTTCACACAACAGCGGGAGAAAAGGAGAGCCGAGATTTCCGTTTCAGGTCGAAAATGAACTCAAGGATCGGGAACTCAAGCCTACCAGAATCTCCATATCTCAGGTGGGGCGCGCCTTCGGCATTGGAAGCTCTCCCAAAACAAACAAAGTATGGATTGATGATCCGGCTAGAAGAGCGCAACCCGGGATATGGATCATATTATTCTCTTTCTTTTTACAAACGGTAAATGAAAGTGCCTGGGTGAAGGAAACGGGAGAAGAAAGAGATTACTGCAGGTTTGGGGTGACAAAAAGGCTCCCGAGGGGCAGGAGGCTTCTGATTTTCGTTTTAAAAGCCTGTAGAGGAAAAGTCTCGCAAAGGAGGAGCACAGATGGACAAGGACTGTCACAAGAGAAACAATGTCACAAGGGGACCGGGGGAACTCCGGCACGCCTGAAAAGGGGAGTTCTGTAAAACCTTCAGACCTGATAACTGCGGAGAGCACACGACAAGTCAGTCAGAAAGCGGGGAGAAAGGAATATGCACACGAGTGGAACGGTGTCATATTTCCAGGAAGGGGGATGAGCGCTGCTGTTAAGGAAAACGTGACTACAAGGCTCAAAAGGTGTGAGCCAGGGAAGAACTGCGGAAGTAACGAAAGACTGGATTCATCTTAAGGGGGGGAAGAGTGGAGCAAGAGGGCGGCTGTGCCGCGTTGTCGATTGTCAGAAGGGGAAGGGTGTCAACAGCGAGAAATAAATACGCTTCTCGTGGAGTTCCGGAGGTAATACCTATTCTTCCTGTGGGAAGCGGAAGAAAAAGCACCACCGGACTCCACGAAGGGTTGCATCACGCCCAGAAGGACAGTTAGGGACCCGAGATAGAAAATGACGGAATGGTCAAGAGCAATGGACACGAGAAACAACAAAAGGGTCTTGGAACGAGCGATTGTCACGAGGGGTTATCGGACAAACGAACGTGCCGGGGGGGGAGGGCTCCGCATAAATGGGTGTCTAAAGGGGAAGTAATCGGGGGGACGCTCGTCCCACCTGGGAAGAGAAGGTCCTATCAAGTCGTTGGAGGTCGCGGTGGGAAAATCCAATGCCATAGGTTCTCGTTCATGTGAAAGACTCGCGAAAAGAAAAAAAACTTACTGAGGAAGAAAAAGAAAAGGGGGACGGAAAACGCCGCAGACGTTTTCTGTTGAAGTCCGATAGGTAGGAAGGGGGAAATGGCAATAAAATCAAAGTCTGGATCCGAGCGGGTTAGCAAACGACAGACGGGTAGAGTGGAAACTTAAATGAAGAAATCTCTAGGACCACACCGGAAGCAGGACCGGAAGAAGCGGAAATTCGAAGACGTGGGAAACAGGGGAAGGACTTGAGAAAAGCCGGGGGGGTGAGCTGTTTGAACCGGCATATCTCACAGTAAAAATTGGGGAGGATCTTCAAGGACGCTTGCAAGATAGCCGGGCATGGCGGTGGGCAAAATCATCAACTTCGCAGTATTCAGGAGGGAAAAGAGTTGTTTTTCTCAACGCGAAACTACGAGAAAAAGGGCCACGGGGGGGGGCAGGCGTGCCAGGGAATCGTCGTTGTCGAAAAGGGAGGAGGGTTAAGAGTGTAAGCTTTTACTGCTGGACATGGAAGCTAATGGGAAGGCGAATGGGATTCTGTTGGAAGGAATCCCAAAACATCAAAGGGCAAAGGGAGAAAATCCGCCCTAGAGTAGACTTTTCGTTCACTAACGTATTCGAATCAGTTGGGGAACGTGCGTGAGCCTGACATGCTGGCCTGCGAGGAGGTTACATGCCAGTGAAAAACCGTAATCAGCATCGAAGAAAGGAAGAAAAACTCAGAAAGTGGTTGGCAAGAAGAAACGCTCGACCAGTGCAGAAAGAAGAGGAGCATAACGGGGTAAAACAACGCTTTTTAACATTGCAATCCAAGAAGAAAGGGGGGGGGGGGGGTGTGTTGGGGGGTGGTTGCCCACTCCCTAGAAGACCAAACGAAAGAGAAAAGAAAGCTAGTGAAAAGACGTGTAGAAGGAATTATCGATTTGCTGACCACTATTGAAAGGCGTCCAGAAAAGGGTGGCATCGTCAAAATTTACCGGAATCGGCTACAAAAGGGGGGGGAAGGGTAAAGCATTGCAAAAAAGAAACGGGGGGAGGGTGTAAAAGCATGAATTTATAAAGGAGACTCAATGGAAGGACCTGCAAACGGTAGAGCTCGGCTACCTATTCCTAAAGACATGAATTTTGTACAAAACAGGGACGAAAGGGAAAAAAGTCTTAGAAAGAAAAAAAAGGCGCAAAAGGGGGAAGACCGAGAGGAAGGAGAGCAAATTTGTTGACTAGCATCACCGGAAGGGGACCTACATAAGATCATTATCAGGAAAGGCGTGGGGCGACACGACATCCCTTAAAGGAATGTAGGGTCTCAGCCGGCCGTATCTAATGTCTCTGAAATGAACGCAGGTCCAAAAGACGGATCGTTGATTGACTGGTGCTGAGAGAGGGGGGGGCATGTGAAAGTGAAGAGAATGGGCACATGATTCTTACAGGAATTGGGGGGGAAAACATGATGGCGCAAAAACAGGAACTTACCCGAAAAAAAGAATGGAATCGATTATTCTCCGGGAAGGGACAAGGGAAAGAAGAAGGGGCGGCTTTGACGCGAAAAGATTATCCGAGCCCGAAATACAAAAGACATAGAAACTTGCCCTTGGAAGAAAATGTGGAAACCGGGTGCTGCAAAAGACGATTCGATCGAAACTTTATCCCAATTGGAGCTGGGGAAAAAAGAAGGCAGAGACGAGCTTTGCAGGGAGCGGCAGAACGACCTATTAAAAAAGGAGAAGTGCAGTCTTCCAAGAAAACGAATAAGAGGGAAGGCAGCGGTTTAGGGACAGGTGAAGCAACAGCGGCCTCAGTACAAGCAGATCAAGGCAAAAAAAGACGTCTCTACAAACAACATGGTAGTACAATAGAGAAAAAGCGGATTGTTTTTTGGGTCGTTGCGAGGAAGGAGCTTGTATCAGGGGGCCGTCTGGGACTAACAAACCTGGTGGAAGAACAAAAACGCGGACCTCCTTCTTATTTTCAAGCGCAAAAGAACTCTCATGCTGCTTTTGGCATCTGGAGGTCGCACTTCCTTCACGCTCTTCGCTTTCTTCAAACGGAGGGTCTTGGAAGGGAGAAAGGAATCCAAACCCTTGCAATAACGGATCGGGGGAAACTCGACGGGAAGCGTGCAATCCAGGTTGCAAAGTACAACCAGTCTAGCTGAAAGTTTTAAGTCTTGAGTAGTTCAGCCCAGACTTATCCTGTAGCGCAAGTCAAGGGGGGTCAGAGAACCCTGGACTCGCAGCCGGTTTGAGCCAATTGGACCTTTTTTCCGGGAGGGAGGGTCATGCTTGGGCACGCAAAGACAAAGCACCTGCGGGCATGAGGGGGAGACCTCGGGGGGGAATTGGAGGCCAAATGAAGAAAAAAAAAACTCCGCAATTCGATCAATTGAAAGGAGAGTCCCAGACCCAGAAATTCTCTCAACATAAGGCGGCGTTCACGAGCGAACTCAAAAAAACTGATGGGGGGGAAAGTAGGGAAGTGTTAGTTCGGGACCTGAGGAACAAGGGATATCGCTGGGCTGATAACAAAAATGTGCGATAGGACTCAACGCGCATCAAAGATGTTAGAATTCTCTGGGTCAGGAAGGGTGCGTGGGGTTACGCTTCGGTCGGGCAAGGCGGGGACAAAGAGCACAATCATAAAAAGACCGTGGGTAAAAAATCGCCATTTTTGAAGGGGGGGCGAGGACAGAGCGGGACAAACAGAAAAGGAAGTCAAATCAACCACTTTCGATAACAGAATGATTTCTAGGGCGTAATCAAGAAAAAACGTGCGACGCATTACGTAGTGGGATACCTCAGATAAGGAAGGGACTGTTGAAAGCAACTTGAGGAAAATATAGATGTCTCGCGGGGGGAGACGCGGTGTATTTCTGTGGGAAGTGGTAAAAGCGCCGTTGGGGGGAAGACATCCAGAGGCGGCAGAAGTTTGCATCAGAGGGGAAAGGCGCGGGTGTGATCGCGGCTGCCCCCTGCCGGAGTAGTAAATGGAGGGGGAGGTGGGGAGGAAAACGGGGGGAGGAGAAGGGGCGGGAGAAGGGGAGGGGGAGGAGGAGAAGGAGGGAAAGGGGGGGGAAAAGAGTGTTGAGGAAGGGAGGAGAAGATGGGGGTGGGGGAGGTGTGGGGGAGTTGGGAGAGGAAGGAGAAGAGGCGGGGGGAGGGGGGAGGGATGGGGGCCAACCAGCGGGGGGGGAGTGGGAGGGGAGGGAGTGGTCGGGGAGGAGGGAGGGAGGGGAGAGTTTCGATTGCCGGAGTGTGGGAAGCGCTCGGAATGCTTAATGATGAACTGGGGACCGGGCAAATAGAAGAGAAGCGAATCTCAGAATGTAATGGGGGGGGGAAGAACCGAAAAACTGCACGTTATGACGCTTTCAGTAAAGAGATAAAAAGAATTGATGAAAGGAGCCTCCGAAGACTCAAGAGCCCTGAGAGGAAATTTCGGACACAGGGGGGAGGAAAGCTCGAGCGAGAATCGAAAGATTTGCAGCCCAGAATCTCAGACACAGGAAACCTGCCCCAACGGGGATCCGGAATCCGTCAGTGTCTACTAACTACACAGAAACAGGCATGGAAACGAAAGAATATTGAAGGAGGAAGTTTGTGACAAGAGAAAGGAAGAAAGATCAAACACGGGACCTATGACCGGGCCGGTCCCACCAGTCTCACCCGAGATTCTCAAGGCAAGTCATAAAGGAAAAGTAAACTGTAGTCAAGGGAAGAGAAAGGGGGGGGAAGAATGAGGCATCGACGGGTTCTCTGGAGGGTTCCGTTAGAGTATAATATGGGCCCGAAAAAATTACGTAAGCTAGAAAATGTAAATAACGGGTATGGAGTAGATTACGACGAAGGGTGATTCCGATGACTGCGATCGGGAATGTTCCCTGCACGTATTTTCATTGTGTTCAAACGAACCGAACGAAAGTAGGAACTGTATGGAAGCAAAATCGTCCCACTCTGACGGAAAAAAGTCACTGCTGTGGGGAGAGCGGAAAAAAATCAGTTATAAGGTGGCAGGAAGGGAACCCGGAGAAGAGAATAGGAAAGCCAGTTGGGGCGGGGGACTGGAGAGGGGACTGATGTATCTTGCCTGAATGTTATTAGGAGGCTGGGTCAATGTAGGAGGGGGGGGAGGCACCACAAGATAGTCTGGAGGTGGTGAATAAGTCCCGCCTCTAAGAAAAAAGTCGAAACACGCAGAGAAAGAAACTTCCAAGAAAAGAAAAGGGAGAGGTGAGCTGGCCAAACAGGGATCCTGAAAAAAGAAAAACTTACACAATGAAAAGATGGGATAAAAAAAAGCGTCACTGAAGCATTGGAGAACAGGGTTAGGCGTAGTTATCAGAGAAAATTTAGAAGAATAATTTGTCGGTGTGACAGGTAAGGGGAAGACATCATAGGCCCACTAAGAAATGAGAACGGACCAATAGTGAAAGAATGGGAAAGGAAAGAGTGTTGGGGTTCCCCAAACCCCCAACCCTAAGCTTACTTTGAATCAGAAAATAAGATGGTTTGATTGAAAAGGAACATGTAAAGGAACTCCCCATATTTATATGGGGAGCTACACAGACGACATTTACAGGGCCAGTTGGATCGAAGAGTTAGGTCACAAAAATCATAAGGAACAGCGAACTCAAAATGTCTAGGAAGGGACCAAACACACGTCTCTTACAACATCAGTAAAACGAAAAAGGAGGACAGGCACGCTAGAATTCACAGAAAGTTCAGGGAAAGAGTCTAAAGACCATAAGAATCTCTAAACTGGGGGGATCGCTGACTCATGGGACATAGAGAAGGCAAAAAACAGCTGGAGGGAATAAAAAGAGAGATAGGAAATGAGGCGCCGGCTCGAAAATGTATGTAGGATAATCAGGTGGAGGATTTGGGCCCTTCCTTTAAAGGTGGTTATGTTGAATGCTCCTGTGAAGGAAGAGGGAGAGGGATTTAATATGACATACTGTTTGGGAAGCGGCAAAGTCCCGACCCAGTTCCTTTGATGGATGAAAAAACGAAGTGTTTGGGTCAACGAACAGGAAACTGGAAAGTCTCGCAAGGGTCACTCAGACCCGAGCTGGTTTACCAAACAAAAACAGTGAAGTAATCTCTTCCCTGCCAGGAGTATTTCCAACTACTCCTGGTATTAGGGGAAAGGAAGGAAAGAAAAAAGACACAAAAGGGAAGAAAATTCAGGGTGGAGGGGGACAAAGGAAGAACCATACGGTTTAACTTGCTCATCTGGTCAGGTTGGTATTTCGATGGGTGAGTAAAAAGGGAGAAAAAAGAAAAAAAAAAAAAAAGAACAAAGCCTCACGTAATGGGATAACAAGGGGGGACTGAAACTTGATGTACTGCTACGTAAACTCAAATGGTATCACGTTCAGTGCTTTGAGCCATACGGCATGCAGTGCTCGGAAGGGGTTTAAAAGAAACACCACGGGGACCATAGAAGAAAGCTAAACAAAGTCAGTGCGGTAGCGAAGGGTAAGATTTTAGCCGGTATAGGATCCCATCAAGACCCGCCGGACAATTGGGCAGCCGCGAAAAAAACGAGGGAAAGGGGAAAAATGCTCCGAGAGGAGAAAAAAGAGATCACATCATTGTCCACAGAACAGTAAAAAGAGGTCATTGACTAAATGTGGAAGGGACGTGACAAACGTATAAAAGGGGGGAACTCTCCATCAGGGGGGGGAAGTCTAAGGTAATTTGCTTGGCCTGGCCCACCTGGCATCGAACTGGAAGAGAGCAGTATCGGAGACAAGGAAAGGACAAATGTCGGTCTTGGAAAAACACTATGGAGAGAAACGGCATCAACTTTACGCTTACCGAGGAGGACCAGGAAAAGGTAAATAAAAAAAAGTTTGCTGACCGTCGATCTTTCCTTCCGTAAGGATCAAAAAAGGAGACTTGAAGCTTGTTGGAAGCAAACCATCCAGGGAGAAGGGAAAAAAAGGAGGGTGTCAAGTCAGCAAAAACCTTAGAGGGAAAGAGCAATGTCAAAAGCTGGGACCCTGTGAAAAGAAGGTGAAACAAAAATAGGGTGGGTGGAAACAGCGCTCACACTTCTGGGTCATCCCTGGAAAACGAAGGGGAAGTGCCAGCATTGCTCGGGAAAAAAAAAGAGGTCAGCGAGAGGGCAGCATGACCTTTCAAAGGGCTGACGCACCCAGGTGAATGAGCGGGGAAAGTCGGGGCTTGAATCCCGCGTAGTTTCGGCAAAAGGAAGCGGCCGAATCTGGAAAAGGGGGGAAAAAGGGGACTGACATGAAAAGCAAAGACGGGGTCGTGAGAAAGTGAGGCGAGACAGGAAAAAGAATTAAACCGGAACATTCCCTGGACTAGTCTCTGAAGAACGGGGAGACTAGGACAAAAAAGGCGGGAAGACAGGGGAGTTTAGAGTGAAACGGCCTCACACTACATGAGAGATACGGACGAAATGAAATCCAATTGAAAAACATAACATAGGGAAAGAAAGAATAATTTGAAAACAAAGGAGAACGGAGTCATAGTGATCACATTCGCCCTTGGAAAAACCGAAAAAAAAAAAAAGAACATTGAGAAAGTGGGAATCAAACGGAGTCTTGCCTCAAATCCGAGAAAGCAACGCCCGAAGCAAAGACGCCAACGCGGTAATTGAGAAGGGGGTCGCAACCGTCAAACTTATCGATGACTTCAAAAAATGCGGAGGGACGATATGTTTCAGGTTGGAGGTGATCACACAGGGGAACTGACTCCTGAGAAGTGAGGTAAGGGTCATCGCGATTGACTGCTGCTGTAGGGGACAGAGCAGTCAGGGGATGAAAGAAAAAAGGGAAGCAGGGACGGTTACCGGTATGTGCGGCGAAGAGGTGGTCAAAAAAAGACGGGGTTCCGGAAAGGTCTTTTACAAAGCAACATGTACGACCTTAAGAACATGGGGAGAAGGGAAGGGAGGTTGGGCCGAAAGAAGGACGAAATCAATTGGTTGATGGAAGCACATCCCGTCCGACTACATCATGGGGAGATTGGGCTCAAGGGGGACAATTACGAACTGGAAAACATGTGGGAATTTGCTCCGCGAGAAAAAGAGAGGGTGGCGGGGGTGGTGCAGAGGGAAGCATTCCAAGGTCTCGAGGGAGTTGGATGATCGAGGGTGTGAAGTTTACAATGGAAACGAAAGTTAAAGAAACTGGGGAAGGAAGTCTGTTGCGGCCCAGAAAAGAAAAGCACGCTTCAACAAACTGAATCAGAGAAGAACAACTCACACAATGCGAACTCAAAGAAAGGGTCCTCTACCAAAGGAAGAACTGCTTCTTCCGGGAAGAAACTCCTCAAGTAAGGAAACATACAAAGGATAAATTGGGATGATGTGCCCAAAACCTGTGAAAAGCAACTGCCGAGTCGAGTTCGACAAAAAGATGGGCCCAAGTTTTATTAAATAAAACGGGGGAAAAACAACATGACTAAGAAAAGAAAGCTGCTGGAAGAAACGAACATATGAAAGCAAAAACAGTATAAGAAAGGACCGGAGAAGAGGGAGGAAGCGTGGGTTGGACCAAAGGAAAAGAGGAGTTGGGACGAGGCCCCGGCCTCATACAAGATCAAGAGCAACGGACCAAACCATCAAACGACTAAAGAGAAAAAAAAAGGATGAGTAGACCTGCTGTTTTGGTACAGGGGGAAAAGGGAATTGTACTGGAGGGAAGAAACAACAGAGAGGGTAAAGGGGGGAAAGAACAACATGACTCTTCTAAAAGTTATTCGCGTCCGAAGAAATCTTCTCATTAAACGGAGGAGGTCAAGTTATGCAAAAAAAGAGGCTCTTGGGAGCAAGCAGAGTGCAGGGAAGCAGGTAATTAAAAGAAGCAAGAGAGGAGCAGGGAAAGAGCGGGGACGCACCTGAGCTAAAACAGTTGTAGCCAAAAAGTCCCAAGGGCATACTTATGGGGGAGGGTTGAGACTTTATTTCAGGAGACGGCAGGCTTGGCCAGGACAGAATGTTCGCCGGAAAAGGGAAACTGGAAGCCGGTGGATCACTTGGTGCAAAATCGGACTGACATTGTAAAAACGGGGGTCCGTAGTGCGAAAAAAAAAAAAATTCGTTCGATAACTATGAACCATTGCAGCATGAACTAAAATTAAAAAAGGGAGCTCAAAAATCAGGGAGGAGGTGAAAGTCGTACATCAAGGGACATAACCCAGGAGATAAATAAGAGGGACGAGGCGGATCGAAAGATGGGGAAATAGAAGAAAACGTCAGAGCGGTGATGAACTGGGAAGAGGCGAACCGCCGGAAGGGCGCGTTAAAATGATCCAACTTTTCAGTGCGTACGGGAGAAAACATTCAGAAACAGTTTACTCCAAGGAAGGGGGTCAAAACTGCCCAGGGTGGACGGTTGAACAACTTCCTTCTTAGGTCCGACAAAGGGCAAGCCCAAACAAAGCAGGGAAGGAGGAAAAACGTCAGGCGCTTGTCAAAAGGAAATGAGAGGTACACTCATAAAAAAAATCCAGGAAGGAAAGCCGCTGGGAAAGGGGCGCATAGAAAAACAGGGCATGGAGAAGCTTCGTATCAAAAGACGGCATAACCTCCTTCACTTATTGGTGGAAAAGAAGATGAGAGGAAGGGGGGGAGGCAATTGGCAGAAGTTAGAGAAAGAAGCGGATGAGAACTGGCCGTATTTAGGATTGCCGAATGGATACAAGGTGGAATGAAAAAGGCGCCGCATTGAGGGGGTGGAGAAAAGTGTGCACAAAGGAGGTTCTCAAAAGAAAAAACCCTCTCCGGAGAGGAAATTGCCGGAAGCAAGGTAAGGCTCTGCCGGGAATGAAAGGTGAAAAGGGTGGAGAAAAATCGTAAAAAAACGGAACTTGGGGCAAATTGTCTTGAATCAACCTAAACAAAATGATCAAGGAAGTAAATTAAAAAAGGTCTGATCATCGTAGTCGCGGGGAAGGATAAGTTTAAAAAAAAAGAGAGGAATAAAAACAGCCAGACACTGTAGCAACGGGGGAAAGTAGGCGAGGGGTTGTAACAGTAAAAGCCCCTATAAAGATCTTCAAGAAGGAAAAATGGAAGAAAAAAATGAAAAAAGCGAAAACAACAGCCAGTTCAACCGCCTCAATGCGCAAATGCAAAAAAAAAAAAGGACCTCAGGAAGGATGTAGGATATGTGGCCAAAAGGAGAAAGGCAGGGATCGTCACTGAAAAGAAACTAGAAAAAAAGAGGGAGAATTGAAGGAGCAAAGCGCACAATCGGGGGCAAACCGTCAGAAGGGTCAAAATCTAAAATGTTTCCGTTATGACGAAAAAGGAGGGGGGTGTGAAGGGAGGAATCTTCACTCTCAAGGGGGAATCCGTTTTGCAAAAAAAAAAATCGGAAGAAAAGAAGAGATGGAGGGGATGCCACATAAAACTGAACTGGGACTGAATCCTTTCCACGATAATTCAAGTCGAGGGGGGGGTCAAATTGGAAGCTGGTAAGTAACACGGGGGGGGAACCTGGGACTGAAAGGCGGAAAAGGGAAATGAAGAGAAAAAAAAAATGTGAAGGGGTGGAAAGGGTGGAGCGACCCGGAGCTAAAGCCGTTGAGGGAGGAGATAGACCAGAATCAGCGTCCACTCAAGGAAAAGGAGACATTAAAAGGGAAAAAGGACTTTATAGCTGAAATGGAGAAAAGGCAGACAAGCCCAAGCGCAGTCTCAGAGGGAAAAAGCAAGTTTGGGATCTCTTGAAGATGTGGCGCGGGGGAAAATTACTTTAAAAGCGCAAGAAAAAGAAGAGGGGCAGGGAAAACAAAAGAATGTTAGGGGAGGGGTGGCGGGGGGGGGGCCGATAAAAGGAGGATCGCAAAGAGGAAACAGGAATAACCCAGTCAAAAAGTCACTGAAGATGAGTCTAAGATTAAAAAAGAGGGGAGGAAACTAAAAGGGAAGGCTGACTCACCAGATGGAGCATCTTGCAGCGAGTACTAAGGGGGAGGATTGTACGGGATCATGAAAAAAGAATTCGAACCGGGGCCCGAAGGGAGGGGAAGGTTTATAGGGGGTACGAACGCAGCTCGCGAAAAAAAGAAAATCGATTAAAGGAAAAGTTAAAAGAGGAATCATGGTGTAAATCCCAACGCCAAATAATTTCTAGTAAAGGGGTGGGAGAAGAAAAGGATACCGGAGGTTGAAGGAGGACTTAACGGCACGGGAGCAGTGGACGCGGACTCAAACCAGAGAGTTTTCATTCCGAGTACAAACCAAATTGGGGATCAGCCTTGAAACAAAAGTGGAGAAAGGCGGCATTGGGGGAACCAATAAGCAAAGGAAAAAAAAAGACGACAAAATGGGAGGCCTTCAGGAGGGGAGCCAAAAACAGGGGAAATCGCCGTCTTACGTAAGGGTGGAATTGAATCAACAGCAACGTGAATTTGGAAAAGGGACTTGTAACGAAGAAGGGAAAAGAAGAGGCCATAGAGTAGTTTGGCCAAACCGGCGAAGGC
>Ga0179593_1428513_pt1 | contig 11925 bp, 11 predicted proteins | sample CZODoug2_1_08_16_FD_185931 | JGI IMG/M metagenome (GOLD analysis project Ga0179593, IMG submission 185931) | Vadose zone soil fungal communities from Angelo Coast Range Reserve, California, USA - CZODoug2_1_08_16fungal (PacBio error correction) | ecosystem: Environmental > Terrestrial > Soil >...
ACGAAAGGAAAAAAAAGCGAAAAGAGAGGGTCACCGGCAAGGAGGCGCGGCTGAACGCCTTGATGGCTTCTCAAGGTTAAACCAAAACGCATAATCCAGGGGTATTTAGGCAGCCAGAGGCGCTGTTTCGGTTGCTCGAAACCAGAACTGACGGAAGGTGGGAGGGGAGGAGGAAAAATGAGGGGGGCGCCCTGGCTGAGGAAGGGAAAAGCGATTGAAGCCGCATACAGGAGGGGGCCTTCCTCAAAGGCAGGGGAGGGGAGCCTTAAATGAAGCAAAGCTTATCTACAGGGACAACAAAAATCTGGGGGAGTTGGCGACGTGCATGTAGCGACAACACCGGAATTCGTCGGGATCCTGCCGACGATGGGTTGTCGCAAGGACCATGTCGTAACGAGGACGCACGACGGTCAGAACTCATCGCAGAACAGAATCTTCCTAAAACCGAGTCAAAGAGGAGGGTCGTACGTCACCGATGGAAATAGAAAGGGGAGGGAAACGTCGCGCCCAAGGGGCACGTTGGCGAGGTATTCACGCCTGCAGGCGAAAACGCAAAAAAAAAAAAAGAGGGGGGGGAATGGACTTTGCAGTCCGCGGATCAACAAAGAGCCTTTCTTGGAGGTGCGGTGCTTCGCAACGTCAGACCCCCTCAACTCATCAACAATGTAAGCAGGGGGGAGCAGTTTCACCCCGGCCATACCTATATGGGATCCCGGTCGAAAGTAAGTCGGATTTCCCTCATCGAATAAGAAACCCGTTTTGGAGGGCAACAAGCCGTTTGGAACCTGCGTTCGCGAATCAATGGGGGGGAGCAGGCGATAGCGTGCAAAGTCGAGAAACTCAGCTTGAAGAAGGGAGGGGAACGGTCAAGAGGGGTGTTCGTACCCAACCAATTCCTGGATGATGAAGGGAAATTGGGTCTCCCTTACTCAAGTTTACGAAATAAAGCAGCCGTGGACTGGCCAGATTGAATCAATCAGGAAATTGCTGACTCCCAAAGGAAGTTTTCAACGCAAAAGCAAGGAGAGGGTTAATGTCGAGCATACTTTGATGTCGATTGGGGGGGGGGTTCTTCTCGGATTGGTGGTGATAAAAACACAACTCGACTGATTAAGTGTAGGCGCAGTGCAAAAGCCAAGAACATGTCGGGTACCATATATGCCGGCGCAGAGGGGGGACGAGTCCCTAAATAGAACACACTTGGCCGAGAAAAAAACAGGCTTTAGCTCTAAAATCCGAATGGTGGGGGGGGCTGCTGTGTTACCTCGCGAATAAGACGGGATAGACGCTTTCCGCTTCCATTCCAGTTGCTAAGAGGAGAAAGCAAACCTCGCAGTCAAGAAACAGATAGAAGGAAGGAAGTAAAAAAAACCAGCAAGTGCCAGCAATAACGAATGGCGAAGTCGATACGCCAGGCGTGACCGATGATGCTGGCAAGGGGGGCTACGGACTTGGAACCTCGGGGTATTTTGAACGAACAACGAGGGAAAGAAGGAACAAGTCATCGTGGTGATTGGGCCGCGATAAATACCGCAGAAAGAGCGCGTAAAAGCGGGGACGCTGAGGGGGAAATCCGCCTTTCGCGGACAGTCAGGGATCCACTACTGGTCGCGAGATAATGTGAGCACTGCCGAAGAATAGAAACGTTCTAAGTAACTGGAAGAGTGATGAATCGTAGGAGTCAAAGGGAACCTTCAGGCGCTTCCCGAAAATGGAACTCGTAAGATGTACTCTCAGGTAGGTGAAATGGGTATCTTCTCGGATGGATATCAAAATCCCTTCTCAAAAGGAAAGGACGGGGGAAAAGGGGGCCCCAGAAAGTAAGTGCCGACTCTGTATGGAAGCGGGAGTAGGGATTATCGTCAGGTTCGGCGCAAGACCTAACGCAGAAAACCACGCCGGAAACAGAAGAACCTGTCGGGATACGACAGCAATAACCCGGCAGACCCTGCTCACGTCTGGGAATCTCAAACTGGGGCTCGATAAGGCCGAGAAGAGGACCGTCCGGCACTCGCACTAAAACGTCACGAAAGGAAATACCGGCACATCACTGACGAGATACTATGTATAGTGTTACCCAGACGCAGGAAAAGAGGAGGACTCCTTTCAGCACATAATCCGGGGAGGGGTCGAAGTATGCGATATCGATGCAAGGACCGACCTACTTGCCTCGTCCTCACGTACTATGACTGGGAACCGAACACATCGGCGCACCGTTGCTTAAAACAAAAATAACAGTTGTATATTCTGATCAAGGAAACACAGACAGAAAGGCTATTCAAACAAGCTAGTACAAAGGTGCAGCAGAATTACGCGAAAGTGGAAAAAGCAGACTGGGGGAAGGAAAAATGTAGGCTCTGCAATAGAATTGGATGGGTCCGGATCACGAAGCCCGGTTATCATCGACTTTCTGGGAATAGGGAGCGGAGGTTCCCTCGAGTGGGGGTTTCAAGTCGTAGGGCTTAGTAAAAATCGACCCCGATCAGGCTTCCCATATCAGCAGAAGACGAGGTTTCGTGACGCACGCAAGGATAAATAAGAGCTTCTACTTTCGCAGCAGGGATTTTCGTGAATAGGGGAAAAAGGCAAAAAAAATGTGGGAATCCGCACGGATCATTTGTACAGACGTATGAGGGGAATTGCAGAAGAAGGAGGATGTTCTTTCATAACCAAATTCGGGCGCATCGCCAATTCATATCCGAATTCAGGTAAACACTGGGGGGTTTTGGAGACGAGAGACAGCCGCACGGTACAAAAAATAACCTTTTTAGCGCGTTGTGTGGGGAAAAAAAAAAGAAATTGGGGGGTAAAAAAGGTGCAGAATGGGGAAAACTGACTATTCAATTGGGGGGGAGCCCCCTGCCGTCGGGAGCGAAGATGAAAATAGTACTTGGGGGGTGAAAGCAATCCGTGGAGTCGAGGGGAGGGGGAGCCTGACCTAGTATGGGGACGACAGAGGGATACTCAGAGACCAACAAAGGGAGGGAAGAGAGAGATTCCATATATTGAGAAAGGATCGTCAAAAAGAAATGAACGCTGGCGTGGACGAAACCCTTGCACAAGAGCGGATTACTAAACACGATGGCGCTCCCAAGGGGAGGCCCATGAAACGGAAGACCCGTTTGCCCGCAAATGACTTCACTGTTGAAAAAACAAACTCTTCGCATCACACGGTTGAGTCTTACGCGATGCAGGGCGGCTGTTGCAATCCGGCCGCGTGCGGACGTCGACCGAAAGGCTAGGAAGGGGATGCGCGGCATGTAGGAAGCACCTCGAAAGATCGCAATGTATCGAGACGAGACAAAGACATTGCAGCTCGGCAAAATATCCCGCTTTGTGGAACATGGCCAAAAAACACTGGAGGCAAGGGCGCCGAGGGGGACTTTTACACTGTGAAGCGGGGACCGGCAAAAAAAGCTATATTGTTGATCGGGAGCCGAAAGGAACAGACATTTGGAAGAAACGCCCCAACAAGACAAAGGCCCTGCTCTCTGCAACACCGGGGAGCAAAGGGGGGATTAGCTGGATCGGTGCCAGAAGCACCCTTACCCCCGGAGGGGGGATCAGACGTAAAAGGGACGTAAAAGCGCTCTGTATGTGCACAAAAAGGGGAACGACTAAAACCTTGCGTACGGGTAAAAGAAGAGAACCGTCCTGGGAGGGTGAACAAGGGAGAACGTTGCTTTTATTGAAGGACATGTTTGACTAGAAGGGAAAACGGTATAATGGAATGGTTACAAAAAGCGGAGAACCCATATTTGAAAAAAAATACCCTGACAAGGAGGGGAGTGGCCCGGCTGCAATATTATGCGTAATGGCAACACTTAGAAATAGTTGGATCCCTAGTCAGTTGTCAGGTGATGTTCGTTGGAGTGAGTGGTGGAGACAAGAATATGGTAGGTGCCTGCTTCCTCTCACCCGGGGGCAGAATGGAAGGGCGGAGCGATATTCGGTCTGATCGATTGCAAAAAAAACGGGACGGAGTTAGGGAGGGGGGGCTACTGGCTAAGCGGCGAGGATCTTTCTCCGAAAGCAAGAGAAGGCTCGAGAACGTACGGCCCATCCAAGGGGGGGGGGTGAAAATGCAGAATCAGGCAAAAGGACGGAACGGGGGTAACGCTAGAATATACTCCTCACGCAGCGACTAACCCACGGACGGGGCGAAAAGCATAATCATTAAGGGGATCGCAGGGATAAGAATTATCAGGGGCATTCAGTGGGGGGAAGAAAAAGGAGGGGGCGGCGACGTACCTCATGCGTCAATCTATACCCAGGATTTTTACAAAAGGTCGTCAATGAAAGAAGGGCGAAAACTCCTGACCTGCGGCTCTATCGTATGTTGCAGCTATCGGAGGAAGACCAAGGATGACTTGGCTGCTGCGGTACGTAAAAACTGGTAGAAAATCAAAGGAATCGAGCAAGAAAGGGGGGGAAGGGGATACAAGGGAAAGTCTTACTTGTCCGCACACGCGTTGGAAAGGAGAATAAAGATGGCCACGGTAGAGGGCTTCAAGAGGGGTGGGTCAGGTGAAGGTAGCCTCTAATTGAAAGAGGGAGGGTTGGGGCAAGGACTGGGAAAGAGGAAGGGAACGACATCTGAACAAAGCCCGATATCCGCTTAGACTGAAGGGGGGGTGTACACCAGCACCAGTCGGCGCGTGTTGCAAGCATCAAGGCTTTGGCGTTTTTAAGAGGGGCAGTTGAAGCTATTTGTGTCGGCGCAGGCTGACGCTCCGACCAACGAGGGAAATCATTTTCGGACAGGATGATCGGATGAAGGCGGAGGTGGAAAAGTGGTTGTAAAAAATCCATAGAACGACCAAAATCCAAATCAAAGTAAGTGACTCAAGAGGGAAATCCTACAGCCGTCAATGGCAGGATTTGTGAAAATAGGGGGATCCGGAGTAGTTAATGAAAGAGGGGGGGGTCAAGCTTCTTGCATCCCGGGATGATTGATTTCGGAAGGGGTCTATACAGAAAGGGCGCCTCAGCACGACAGGCGAGAAAGTGGGACACCACCCATACTACAAGGATGGGTCAGGTACGCGGCTAAAGAAGAGGGAAGCTCATGGATAATCTAACTCATGGAAAGCACAACGGCCTTTGGGGCCGGACAAAAAAAGGGGCGATACCAGAGTCGGATGAGGGATAAAGCGTACGGAGCATTACTTGCCTATAAAGGAAAAGGTCTACCAGGCCAATATGGTGGGGGGTGAGCTGGTGAGGGGACGAGGGAGGGGGTCCGAATCACTCAAAGCAGAGGTTCAATACTGCTCCGATCCTCGGAAAAGGACAGGAAAAAACTCGAGGGGGGCTTTAAAATCAAGAACTGCAAAGGGGGTCGAAAAAAAAGCTGAAATACTCGCGCCATGTGGGAAGAGTTCCTCCTTATACTGGGTGGGGGGGGGGCGGGGAAAATTCAGCGAATGAACTGAGGCCCAGATTATGAGGATCAGGAAAGCAGGGTCCTAGGAGAAGGGAAAGAAGAATGGGGGTCTACAAAAACCCTCGTGCAATGGTACAAGACTAGGGAAGGGATCCAAGGTGTTGTCCGCAAGGAAGGCGTAGAAGACCGCAGTTGGGGGTAGAGGTAATCCGTAAAAAGAGCGATGAAAACGGCTTCATCAAGGGGGTTGGGTGCGACGGAGAAAACTCCATCATACGCGAGGCGAGTTCTTTCATTGAGGGCCGGGAAGCAGGACCACACCGAGCACCTTCCGTCAGGGAAGTTGAAGAGCAAAGGGAACTAATGAGCCTAGGACTTAAAAATTCATTAATCGTAGCAGGAGTAGGGGGGGCTGGGATGAGAGTCCGTTAAGCGCAAGGCGGGGGGAACAGCTTGTCGCTCGTTTGTCAACCTCTAAACAAAAACACTGAAGGAGTGAGGAAGGGGGAGGGCTAAATACGAGCGAATGCCGGTCAAGAAACTGAGCGGAAGCCGGGAGGAGGAGCCAGGTGATCATGCGTATCGGGGGGGAGCTAAGAGAAAAAAAAGCCTACCTAGGTGGATCGGTAAACGGAAGAAACGAAGTATTTTCTGAGGGGGAAAAGGGCAGCCTGCGAAAGAGCAGGGGTTGGGAGAAAGAAAAAAACTCTAGCGCCGCCAGACTCTGTTGAGACACGTCCGATCAAGACTAAAAAGGGCTGAAAGCCGTTTCAGCAGACGTCGAGCATTAGCTCATGTCCTCAACACTGAGGGTCGTCCTTCACAAAGGACGAAAACACGGGAAAGGATATCGGGACCAAAAGGCACGAGGGGGGTTTGAAAAAAAATTACGCAATCGTGCAGACTAACCACGACAGGGAGACGGGACTCTAAGGAAGAGCCAGAAAAGATCATTGGTCGAAAAACCCGATTGGGAAAACAAATAGGAGGACAAAGGGGTCGACTGGGAGGCAAGGTAGCCGGCAGCTGCAAATATTGTGGTGATTTCTAGAGCAGCACCAATCGAGGGTGGGGGGGGACCTACTTGGACCTGGGATCTGTAAATTCAGCTTTTAACATAGTGAAAATCGAGGGGGAATGTAGAAAGGAACTCAAAGCACAACAATCCTAAGAAATTGCGTCCAGGAAACCAGCGCGCAACAAAAGAGGAGAAGTATGTCGTGAGCGGGTAGCTGCGGATTCCTCAGGGCAATCACAGAGGGTCTAGTTTGTGTGGGAAAGCCTTGGACGTAACCACCTACTGGATCAGGCGCTCTATAAGGAGAACCGCGGAAAAACTAAAAAAAGGGCAAGCAAATATGGAGGGAGAAGCAGGGTGGGGACTGTACCAAGAACAATGCCTGAGGGAGGGGAAGAATGTTTGAACTAGAATTACGAAAAAATCATACTTGGCCAGGGCGGTAAAAAACAGCGGTAATCGACGCCTCGTCGCAGGATAAGAGTCCAAACGAAAGGGGGAAGTTGGGTTCACCTCCAGGTAAGCGAGGGGGTCGGGAGGGAAAGAGGAGTTGGTTGGATGTAGATTTGGAAAGTAATCGGAGGTGTGAAAAAAACCAACGAGTCCTATTCCAGCGGAAAAGAGTGAGTCGATTCCGCATAGTACACAGAAGACAAAAAGGTAAGAAAATGTTAAGTCTGATCGGGAGGAGGACTATTGAGGAATTCAAAAAGCCAAACTGGAGCCTAAAAAAACAAACAGTATCTTAGAGAAATAAGAGCCTACAGGCTGTTTTAATCCACAGAGAAAGTCGCTGGGGGGGGAAACAAAACTTCATGGGCTTCGCGGCCTGGCCGGGAACACCAAAGCCTCTGTAAAAAAAATCGGGGGGGGCGATTGAAAGGAAGGAAAAGGATTGAACTAGTCCGTGCCAGCCGGAGGTAAAGCGATACGTCCGCAGGAGACGATGAAGGGAAGGAAGAAAAATTGATCGGAGAGATGAAGGGATTACAGTGGGGGGAAAGGGGGGCAAACTACTTGTCAGACAAGTATCTGTTTGCCGTGCGATGAAGCAAAGGAAAGTCAGAAAAAGAGGAGTCTAGGAACAGGGTCAGGGGGTTGACGCAAGAGGATGGTGACAAATGCTACGGGGGAACGATGTACAAATCTCAAGGGAAGAAGCAGATCAGATGTAGCAAGGGAAGGGTCCGTCTGCAGGAAAACCTTGGAACTGAGGAAAGGACTTAGTTGAGAAAGAGGTAAAGAGGGAATTGCGAGGGTTAAAATAAGGTAGAGTTGCCCCGAAAGGGCGAAGGCGAGGTCTTCTCTATCAAAAAAAGAGAGAAAGGCGAGAAAAATAGGGGGAGGGCAAGACCCAGTAGGGCGTAAGAGAAGTCTGGACTTCGAAATGTGGAGGCTTAGGAAAGCATAACTCTCAGCGATGGAAAAAAAGAAACAAAGCACCTTGGGGTGAGATACTAAGAACCTGTATACGAGAGTCGGGCATCGTATAGAAAGAAGAACTGGGACCTAACAAGCTGGAAATCATAAAGTGGGCGTGGGGAAATACACTACGGTAAAAACGACCTCCATGAAAATACTGACTAAGGGGGCCAACTGGTTGCCAGGAAAGAATTAAAAGAGTTATAAACTCCGTCCTGTGACTACAAGAAAGAAAGGTGAGCTCAAACAATATGGTAAAGATGGTACTGAGGAATCTTCGCCTCATAACCTAAAGAAGTGAAAAAAAGAACACCGTATGAGGACCGGTCGCCAAACGACAGTGACGGAAAAGGGGAGTTCGTCTTAGCAACCATCAAGGAGGGGATGGGTTGACTAGGGGCCAATACATTTCTATGTAAGGTCCCGGGTCCGATGACAAAAGGGACTTTATCCCTCTAAACGGAGCGGCAGAAGAGTCAAGGATACAGTTCTCCTGATGAAAAAGGAAGGGTTTTTTAGAACCGGCTAGCAGGGCGTCGGGGGGCGCTTGCCACCAAGGGTGGTGCAACGCGGGGATTCGCAAACAGGAAGGAAAGAGGGTCGAAGTAATCCTCCTGGTGCTAGGAGGCATGGAATCCAATCAAAAAGAAGAAAGGGAAGTAGACAGGGGGATGTTATTAGAGGAGGGATACCTCGAACAATCATCTTGGAGCGATCGGGGGAGGAAAGGAAGGTCATCTGAGGGGGGCTGAAATAAATAACGTTAAAAAAGCAGACCAATTCCGAAAAGAAGAGAGTAAAAGGGGGGTTGTTCTTGCCGAGGAAGCTTTGCCGTCCCCAGGCATCGCGGTAAAAGGGGGAAAAGGCCCGTGGGTTGGAAACAACAGAACAGTGGGGGAAAGGGAAAGTCGGTCGGGGGGGCGATCCAAACGTGGAGCCTCCCTCTAGACATTCGGAAATCGATCGGGGATGATCACTCAAAGGGGGAAGACGCGGGCCATTCTTTAGGGGGGGAGGAAGTTTGACCTATATTTGAAAAAAAATGGAAATCTCGACGAAAAAACAACTTATGGGTGGAATCGAGATTCAGAATCTGGAATCTCAGTAAGGACCACAACACCAGCGGAAAGAAGCACCCAGGAGTGAAAAGGGCATCAAGTGAGATTGCGCGCAAAGACTGGAGAAGCCAAACGGAGCGAAATGAACTAATTACCCTACCAAAGGAGGCAAAAACGGGGGATTGCAAGAAAAATTCTGGAAAAAAAAAAAACTCACCTGTGAATTGAACGCGTTCAGGATGTGGGAATAAAACGCTTCCAGTTGAAACCACCCCCACACCCCTCTAATCGGAGGAAGACATGATTTGGGTTTCGCGGGGAACTCATCTAATAGGGATCAAGGGCTCGAGAGGGGGAACAAACGCAGGATGGTCCGCGTCATCGACAGCTGGGGCCTTCATAGTCCACTAAACGGCGGCAAAAATGGGCGTTGGAAAAAGTGGGCAGTGAACTAAAAAAGGGGAAGGATTTCTGGGGAAAAAAACAAGAACGGCATGACAACCCAGAGATGAGGGAAAAATAATGTGCCCAAACCCGTAAATGAAGGAAGCACGGAGATGTGGAAAACATCGCGCTCTGTTAGAACCAGCAAAGAGGGCTCAACGAGGGAAGAAAAAAAACCTGTCCCAATACTGGGGAAGGAAAAGAAACACCGGGGGCATGAGAAAAAGGTGTTTACAAGATAAACAAAATAGAAACTGGGGTGGAGCAAAACTAAAACAAAAAGGTGCGTCAAGTGAACAGTAAGAGGCTCTAAGAAGGGGGCAGTTGGGTAAAGAAAAGCTCCCATTTTCAGTAGCAGAAAACTGCAACGGTAGGGGGTCTTACAGGGAACGGGCTAATTTAAGGACCGTGGCAAAGAGAAAATAGTATTGGGACGCAAGTATGCGGGAGTTTAAAGTTTTTTTTCGTAAGAAATAGTCTGGGGGCTAGTGGAAGAAGTCCTCTAGACCGCTGAGACGTTTGACAGAGTCATTCGGAAGTAGGAGGGGGTCATCACAAACAGAGACGGCTGAGTGTTTCAAAGGGAGAGGGAATTACGCGGGGAAGGGGAACTTTTTCGCAGCATCACCGCCGATCAGAAAAAGAGAAACAGGCACGACGGGAGGAAAGACTGTGAGAGAAAAAAAGCAAGAATGTTGCTCGCCTCAAGGGATCTGCTTGCGGATGAAATCCATCTAAGACGAAACTAAAAAAAGTAAAAGAAAACGCGACAATCATGACGAAAGAGAGGAAGGGCAAAGGGCGAGGAAAAAGAAAAATATTCCGCGGGGGAAAGGTCTGCATTGTTCTCAAATGATTTGGGGAGAAGACAAAAAAACTGGAACAAATAGGGGAAAAAAAAACGTCGAGGGGTGTACAGCAAAACATGGGGACACCAAACTCCTGAAAAGACGATAAACTCGGTCCTGCGGGCTATCCTACACAGCCTTGGAGGGTGCGGTACAAAGTTGGCAAAAATGGGATAGAATGACAGGGAAGGAAGGAACGAGGGACGCCCATCCTCAGAAAAGGAAGCACCGGGATAGTTTGGAAAGGAGGGGGAGCTTCTAAAGAGGAAGATTGGGAGGGGGCACGGAACTGGTTTTGGATGAGACTTAGCGGGAAGCGAAAGAGGCCGGAGAGTGACTTGGGACAGTAATTGGGGCAAAGGGATTATGACCAAGGAAAAAAGCGGGATAGTCCTCTTATCGAAGGGGCTCCACAAAAAAAAGAGCGACGGTATTTCTTCCAGCTAGCCTGAAGGTCAAGGTGGTTGCTGCGGCTCAAGGGAGGGGGGGGCTGTCGTAGGCGCCAGACGCGCCTCCAGCATAAGGGGAGACGGGAATTGGAGTGGAAAAGGACGTGGGCGGGCAGCTGAAGAGGGGAAAGGCGATGGGGGGGCACCCAGCGATAAGAAAATCTACACAAGATATCTGCCAAGACACACCCGGAAGGGGGCCATCCGGGGGGGGAGGGGGGGAAATGGATGGAAGGGAGGGGGGGGTAAATAGAAACTCGTATTGAAACTTGGGGGCAGGGCGATTGGGGATTCGTAAACGTAGGCAGAACAAGGTTCCATCTACATGGTGAGGGGGAATAAACCATAAGATAGCCACGCCATACTGGTCGAGGAGGTCAAAAACTGACTCTTGATCTACGAATATCCTCTAACAAGTTGAAACAGGCAGGGGGGAACAAAAAACAAATCGATGGTCGTATGAGAAAAGAGGAAGAGGAAGTCGTCCTCGACCCTAGTATGAGAGGGAAAATGAGACAAAGGTCATACTATTGTTCGGATTGGGAAGAAAAAGGGGCTCTGGACTTGGAACACGCACCCTTTAAGGAAAAAGGGCTCTAAAGGGGGAAAGTTGATCCAACTCGGAAAACTCAAAGGGGGGGACGTAAGTAGAGGAAAGGCAATTGCCAGAAGGCAGAGAACTGCGCCATTGGGCCGGAGACGTGGGGTCCTGAAAAGGGGGGTTTCGTTTCAAGGGGGTATCGTTTCAAGGAGGGAGAAACAAATCTGTTCTGTCTCGGAGGGGGATGGAATATGTAGAAAAAAAAGGGGAAACCCATGGGCAGACAAGAGTCACATCGCTTTGAGACAAATCACCAAAACTCAGGGGTGAAGGGGGCCAGAAAGGAATACTACTTCGGGGTGGGGGGGAACGCTTACAAAAAGGGAACCGAAAAGGTTGTAACCTGGAGGTCTTCAGAGATATGAAAAATTAAAGAGGAAAGCGTGGGGGAATCGAGGGGAGCAAAGAAAAAGCGAGGAGAGGATCACGTTTCTTCAGACAACAAAGGAGAGCGGGACAGGCTTCCCAAAAAAAACTTCCTAGTCGACACCTGAAATCATGGTCGGGAAACGTTACGAGCAAAGACGCAAAACGTCGCGCTGAACTTTCAAAAGGAGAGAGGAAAAAAGAGTGAGTGGCGGAGGGATAAAAAATCAAGTGCGAAATGTACTTTTGAAAAAAGAAGCGGAGGGCTATCCGAGCAACACAATAAAAGGTATCGAGGATAGCTGTCAACCGGGGAGGGGGCTGCCGCGCTGG
>Ga0179593_1500112_pt1 | contig 11925 bp, 11 predicted proteins | sample CZODoug2_1_08_16_FD_185931 | JGI IMG/M metagenome (GOLD analysis project Ga0179593, IMG submission 185931) | Vadose zone soil fungal communities from Angelo Coast Range Reserve, California, USA - CZODoug2_1_08_16fungal (PacBio error correction) | ecosystem: Environmental > Terrestrial > Soil >...
AAAAGGAGGTACAGCTCGAAAAGTCGCGGGAAAATCGACAGCGAACGGCCCGTAAAAGATCACATATTACGAAGACTTTTAACGTCTGCGTCATAAAGACTAGATCAATTTACCTTCTCGCCACGCGAAAACCCTAACGGGGGGAAAATAACGGGATGGGGCGGGGGAGGCACCTACAAACGGCTCAGCCAGCTTCGGAAAGGCTGAAGGACGCCCACAAAGGGCAACGTGAACGAGGGGAAACGTAAGGATATATACCATCTGTCCCGACCTCCCCTGCCTGGCTTATTCAAAGCAGTCGCATAGAGGAAACAAAAGAGTCAAAGGCTCGAGATCACTAGGAAGTTACTTGGCGAGAAGACCCGAATCAAGGGGCGAACTGCGTGACGCGCTAAACACAAAAAAAAAAACCACCGCGTCCAAGCAAAAAGAGAGGGAAAGGATTACGGGAAACAAAGTTAGGAGAGAGGGGACTGAAGGCCCGACGTTGAACGGGCGTGGTCAGCGGTTGGTATTTGCCCTGGGTGGTCAAGGGGGGGGGGGAAAACGGACATCCAGTCGCAGACACCGCAAGCCCCTGCAGGGTCGAAGATGGACTATGATGAAGAAACCGATTCGCGACATCCAGATCAAACCTCAAAAAAAAAAATGGGAACCAATGAGGGGGAAAGAGGGCCGCGTCAAGCTTTCGCTCGGGCAGGGGGCTGTAAGAAAAATTCCGGGTCCGCACTTTAAAGGACTACGATCCGCGAGGGAGGGGAGACAAGATAACCGTACGCTTGCGTCAAACACACCTAATGAACGATCAGAGATCTGAGAAGTGCGGCAAAAGGACGGCAACGAGAGTCCGAGATAGCAAGGTGAATCCTGATTGTTCAAGTCGACCTAACTTTACGATAACAAGAGGAAGACCGACAAGTTATTCAAAAATCCACTTCCTTTAACTCGGGAGGAACCTGGTTATAGTCAGCCCGGCGCTCTGGAAGGTCAATGGAAACTCGTAGAAGTCGGGGGGCTGATGAATCTCTTCAAGCCACAGATCAGGGAAGGGGAAGAAACATGGTCGATTGGTCGCGTCGGAGAAACGGGGTTACATCTCTTTTGGAAACCTCGCCTGCGAGGGGGCGGGATAAATCTCGCAATGAGCGATTGGCAATCACCTCGTACGAAAGGTCAGACCTCTAGAGTACTGCCACGAGGGGGAGGTTTACTTAAAATAGAAACCGTCAGGACCATGGACACAGGCGAAATCGGAAGACGAAACCCGTCTACTGGCGAACAATCCTCGGGAACGGAATTTAAAAAAAGGGACGCCCAGCCGTTTTCCAAAACTTCCCGGATGAGGCCAGGCCCCAGATCTGAACCATCAAGGACAACCGCCGCACCCGGAGCATGTGGTATGAGGTCAGTAGAGGATAGGCACATGACAATTGAAAATGTAACAGGGCTACGCGAGGACAAACAAATTGATCAGAGATCAGAAGAAGGGCCCGTCAAAGGGGGGGCGGGCAGTGAGCCGCACTCGATGTCGCCCCTCAAGGGATTAAAGTGTCGGGGTTGCTCAGGTCAACTCTCAGGGAAGGAGAACGTGCCGCTGAGGCCAGTCCTTTGAAGGGGGCCGAGTGGTCGGTGCAGAACTGGGAGGTGCCGAGATTGCCCGAGCGTCAAGAAAGGGTATACTGAGGGAGGTCCGAAGTCCAGTTGGATGCAGATTATTTTCCGCAGGACCAAAAGAGACAAGCGTGGAACAAAGACCGCTCGACGAAGCGAGTGCGTCACCGGATTGAGACAAGCCGGGAGAGGCAGGCGACGAACTCGGTCGCCGCGATAGGGTCAAAATCGCTGGACCGTCAAACGTCAGCACGAAAGCAAAGGACGGGAAAACGCTCGAGATCGTGGAAGGGGGGACTACATCTGCAAGGAAAGACTATCCCCCACCCCACCCTATCGAGAGCCCTACTGAATCAAGGAGAACACGGTGTAAACGCCGAGAAAGGGGGGCCAGCCGTTATCCAAGGCCACTATATCATCTTTTCCGCTCAAGGGGGAGTGGATGCGAGAAGACTAGCGTATCGACGTCGTAAGAGGGTCCTACGAACCAAGCAGAGGAGAGGGCCGAATTTGCGGGTCGGTGTAAAACTCGACGGGGGGACAGATGGGAGAGAACCTCCGAAATCGTCGAATCGAGGTCGACACGAGTGAGGACAAGAAGGTCCGCAACGGCGCGTAAAAAAAGGGGGAGGAACCGATCTGATCCTCTGGGGGAGGGGTTGGGGGATTGGGTTTTGGGGTCAAAGGCGGAGGGGGAGTGAAGGAATGGCTGCAGGAAAGGGGGTTGCGTGGGAGGGCCAGGGTTGTCAGAAAAAAGGATGAACGTTACTAGACCACCAAATGGAAATCACGCATGCCCACAACGAAAAGGGGTAGTCGGAGCACCGAAAGGAAATAGAACGGGGGGTAGCGGGGGAAGCGGCGTCCGACCGAACGGATAACCTCAGCTTAGTTCCGATCAAACGAAAAAAACGCCTCGTTGGAATCCAAGGGCCTGGCTATCGGTTGATCCGAAAGGGGGAGGAAAAGAGGCCAGGGCGAACGCGGCAGTGGTCGATCTTAAGACGGCACGGAACCTGAAATCGGGAAAAAACTGTGGGAAGTCGTTCGGAATCGCGCGCGAGGTGAGCGTGTGGGTGTCCGACCGAAGTTTTCTGGGGAAGGGAAAGGTGGCGCAAGGCGAATCTTGAGAGGACTCCGATCGGTAAACAAATAAACGTCTGGGGGAGAAGAGCTTGGTCTGGACTGGCCGGCCTTCCAGAAGGGGGGAGCGCCTAAGACGCCTTTACCTCCTGATCTCAAAAAGGGAAGGGAAGAAGCAGGAGAGACTGCAAGAGAGGAAAAAGGAAAATCTGGAGCGGCCCTGACACTGACGCCAAGTAGGAGGAAAAAATTAGGGGGGACAGGGCGTACGAGAACTCGAAGCTAAGAGGGGAACCAATCGGCCAACTTGGGAACGCAAAAGAAAAATCACTTTCGAAAAAGGGATAAAACGCAGGACCGGATCTGACAAAAAGGGGCAAGACTTGAACGATTTACCCGTGAAGTCGATGATCAAAAAAAAGGGGGCATCAAGGGCCCAGAATCCACGTCCGTTGCGTATTCCTAACAGCAGGGAAGTCTTCGTGTCCGACCGCCTCGCCAAGGAAACTCTCAGGGGGAGGGGTCGGAGAAATCGTTCACTAAGCTGTTTTTTGGAGAACTCAGGGTAGACGCCGGACCAAGGGAGGGATCTAAGTAAAAAAAAGTGATACTTGAGGGAGAGAGAGGGGGGGGGTCGGTAAAGAACATACCGGAGGGAAAGGGAATTGTGAATGGGGGGGGTTGGAGGAACGAGCATAGGTTCAAACCACCCCACCGCAAGCCCCACCGAGCTCATCAGCAACAATACGGAGAAAAACGACCGGGAATTCGCGAAACCATCGCAACCAAAAAAAAAATGCCACCCGGAGGATTTTTCCGAGCGGTTAAAAAGAAATCGCAACGGCGCAGTAGTCTTAAACGAACCCCGGGGAGCCAAAATCCGGTGACCGCCTCGAGAACTGGCGCGAGGTCGAAAAAAATGCCCAACGTCGCGGGTAGAAAAAGACGAAGGCGAACGGAGACGAAGTGGTGCTGCACGCAGGACATTCAATCTGATAGGGAAAAGAAGCCAGAGTTAAGAAAACCCGCAGACCCAGAACCGGGTGGGGGGGTGTGTACACTCTGAGAGCAGCCTGAAAATTATAGAACGAAAATGGCCCGGCCGGGGGGGGGGTCGTCGGGAGTAACACCGTCTAGGGAAATTGAATCCGGCGAAAAGACGAGAACCCTATCCGAGGCCGTGAAACTTTCTGGGAGAACGTACAAGGGGGGAGACCTGGAGTCGGGGGAAAGAAGATTAAAGTGGGGACATGCTCGGTACGACTCTATTAAAGGCCACGCGACCGCGTTGCAGACAGGCTTCGGTTCCAGAAAGCTTCGAGACGGCGTGGCCAGGGTTCGCGTGCGGCTCAAGGAAGACAAGCACGAATCAAAATGGCCGAAAAATCTGACATCGGGTCGGGGACCAAAGGATAAGGAGGAACCGGCAATCGAAGGAAAAAAGTTTCATCAGCCAGACGGGGGCCAAAGACCCTCGGTTTTCCGAACCCCTTCAAAGGCAAGGTGAGATCGGGACATGCCCCCGATCTGGACGAATTGGAAACGGGAAATGGAAGCCCGGCGCTGGGGGAGGGTCATCCCTCTAGGAGAATGCCCCAGAAGGGCCAGGCCTCGCGGATCAAGCCAACAACAACAACGGGAGGGGTCAGAGGCCATGCAAGGTCATGGGCTATTGGTCTATGTCGCTTAACCGGAAACGAAGAAGGGGGGATTCCTGAGGGGTTTAGCCGGTCAACGATAGGGGGCCGGGGCATTCTGGACTAGACGGACAGGCCGGTGAAGGGGTTTCTACCGATTGTCTGGCGTGCAAGGCGGGAGGGGGGAAATGCAGAAATAGGCCGGTAGCGCGCCGTAACGGGTCAGATTACGGAAATGGGGATGCGGCTAGGCCGGCAGTTAGGGAGTCAAAAAGGAGAAAAAGCCACGACCGCTAGGAGACGAAAGTGCTTCACCGAGACCAAAAAGCAGGGAGTGAAGCCCCCCGTCATGGAACGGTCACCAAACTTGAACAGCCCAAGCAGCCCCTCTACCACAGGGGGGGAAAAAGGTAAACGCTCTATAGAGGGTGGAGACTAAAAAAGCCGAGGACGATCGAGTGATGCCGAGAGTCAGCACTGTCACCTTGAAAAACGCCCCCAAGGGGGGAGAGGGAGATGGTGAGGACTGGGCAGGAGAGCAAGTGGAGAGCTGGGTAGGGGGGGGTGGGGGACACAGGGGAGTACACGTATCGACGGATCAAACGTGTGGTATAAGGGGGGCGACCGTTCGCGTTTGGAGTTGGGGTAAGGGGAACTATAAGTGGGCATAGTTCTAGAAAGACGACGTGGGCAGCGTTCACCGCAAAGGTCGCAGTTAGACAGCATCCCTGCCCAAACAAAGAGACAGGCTTAAAAGAGTGCAGGCAGAAAAGGGGGTGGGCGATGGTTTTGGGGGGGAGGATTCGCGAATTGACTGTGTGGGCATCATAGAGGAAGTAATGCGCGCCATGTTTGGTCTGCGGTGGCTTGGGGCAATTAGTCTGACGTGACCAAACGTCAAAAAAAACGGAGCACCAAGATGAAACGAAAAAGGAAGTGGGTATCCGGCTCAAACACAAAAGCGTCAAGTACTCTCCCCGAGGTAGCCTAAGAGGGAGACTGGGGCGCGTAAGCCAGGATGAGGAAAACCTAATTAAGGATCTCTACCACGGACCTCGAAAGGGAAAGAAGGTCACGAAGGCAGTCGGTGGTAGGAAGAAGATTACCTGAGAATATCGCCCACGGCAATTCTGGGCAGTGTACAGCGACCTATAGGAACAACACGTGTTAAGGAATGGGGGCCGAGCATCGGTCACGCGAAGGAGCCGGTGCTCGGGTGGGGAGAAACCACAAGGATGTTGAGGAGGTGGCGCGACAGTGAACACCTCAAGATCGATACAGCTAAAAAGGGAGAGGGAGGAATCCTTAGTCGACGGATCTGCCGGGCCGGCCATACCAGTCAGCCTGCTGCTAGAGGCCTGTACCGGGAAGATCATGGGAACAACCCAACAACGGGAAGGACAGGAGGTAAGGATCTAGACATCCTGACGAAGGCAGGGACAAGAAAGAGTACGAAGAAAGGGCCCGAGGTTCATGAGGAAGACGTTTGGACGGAAGAGCGGAGTCAGACTAGAAGCGTTGGGGAAAAGTCCACGCGCAGGCAAACTTTCACCACCAGAATCTCGATGAAAATACACCGGAAATCGCAAATCGTCGATCAGACGAGGGAACAGACGTGGGGGAACGAGTGGGATCAGATAGATCGACCATGCACTGCCGCCCCACGATAAGAACGGAAGTTGATAAAGGGGAGTCCGGAACACGGGAGCCTCGCGGATCAAAAAAGGGGAGGAAGTCGTGGCAGATAGGTACTATCAATGTTGCCTTCAATCAGCTCCAGCTGATCTCGGGGACCATCAAATTTACGGGCCGAGCTCGGGTCCAAACCATCCCGTGAAGGGAGTGGGGGGGGGATTCCAGGTGGTGTCTTACCGTTGGATTAAAACTGCAGAACATTGGAAAAAACATCCACCTCCCCCCCGGGGAAAAGAGGCTGACTCTCACAATTTCGCGACGTATAAAAAAACCCCTAGCCCCATCTGACAAAGGGGGACAAGAAGTGTTAAAACCTTACGGACGCCGGGGGGCAAATAACGTAAGGACCTACGAGGGCGGGTACCTGCTGAGAAGACGAAGCGATGTCAGAGAAACGAGGGTCAAAAAAAGGCGCGTTCTTCCCCGACCGAAGCAAGTCAGCGCCGTAAAGTGCTTCCATAGGACCGGACACGTAACTTATCGTCGCCTGATGCTCACCAAAAAAATAACCGTAAGAGGAAATCAGGAGACTCTGCAAACCATCCCCACTGCTGTATTCTAGGAAAACGGGGGGGCTCGACATTAGAAGTCCCTTCTCTTCCTCCACGGGGAGAGAAGCGTCCGAGGCCGTAGGCCTTTAGGGGTCAGGCAAACGAGATAGAGGCGGGAAATAAAGTTAAACGTTTGGCAAGAGACGACCGAAAGGAGTCGCTGGGGACCCGCGCTAAGGAGTCCCTAAACAGGACGAGTGCAAAGCCCTGCTACACGGCAGGGGAGTCTGAGGCCGTAATAACGCTGGGGAAGGGTCTGGCCGAACTGATTCGCGCATCCACATCCATCTGGACAGGCAATGCTCGAAAAGCGCAGACGGAAAAAAATAAGATGATGACACGTCGAAGTAGGGGGGGGGCCAGGCCGAACAAAAACCACGTCGTTCCTGCCTCCAAAGCTGGACGTCCCAAACCGGGGCCCAACCGCTCATGAAGGAAGGGGGGGAACACTTTCTAATACCAGGGAGGAGGGGGCTGATTGTCATCGCATAACGGGGAGAAAGGACACTGGGCACCAAAAAAAAAAGGCTAGGATAGAGATAACAATAACTTATGGGAAAAGAGAGGAGAAGAAGATCACTGGGGTAAATTGGGGGAGGGATTGGGAGCTAATGAAAACTCACCAACCCGGGCGCCTGTTAAGGGCGGTTTCGCATGCAGAGGCCATATCGGGGGAAGCGTTCCCGACGCGAAAGTCACGGAAGTGACATGGGGTTGGTCTTAAACCTGTGGGTCTGGGGGGAAAAAGCCTGTCGGGGTCCTTCGACTGCTCCGAACCAGGAATAGAAAACGTGGGGTTCCCACCTCATTTTCGGCCCGGTTGTATGAGGTCCGGCCGGTGGCATAACAGACGTTGTGAAACTCCACAACCAGGGGATCGGAAGCGAAGTTGACTTCACACGGGTGGCTTTCCCGGCCGGAGCAGAAAAAGGTCGAATCCAGGGAGAATCGGAAGATGTACCCCAGCCGTCCACCGTCCCGGACTCGTCCCGAAAAGCAAAAGCAAAGAACACAATGCCAGTTAGTGAAGGTCGTGGCCTTGATCAAGGGAAACTCAAGCCTGCGCGGCGGACCAGTGCGAGGCAGACAGGGTCGGGTGAGAAGAACGTAAAGGGGCCAAGGGTTGGCGTAGAATTTCCGGCTCCCAAACAAATAGCGAATCAGCGTGGACAGGATTGCCGGCAGGGAGGGAAATAAGGGCGGCGAGAGAGAAGGACGGTCCGGTCCAGTCACTTTCCGCGAGGCAGACCTGGAACGCCTTCGTGAAGGAACACGCGGACGGGGAGAAGTGCAGGGACCCGCGCCGCGGCTGTAACCTTCGATTGAGAAAGCCGGATCACGGCGCCGCCAAAAAAAAGAGAAGCAACAGCGCTTAACACTTTTTCAGCAGGGTTGTGGGGGGGAGGGGGGGGGGGGGTCTGCGATTGGTCGAGGAGGGGGCTAAAAGCGCCCAGGTGGGGGGAGGCGGGTTGGCAATCCACTTTCAAAAAAGTCAGGGGAACACTTAAAGAAAAAAGTCCCAATGGAGACGCTCGGACAAAGGGAGAGACTAAAAATTGCCTCTCCCGGGAGTGGGAGATGAGGCAGTGGGAGGCGGACGAAACGCAAAGAACCTTCAGAGAGGGACGAGGTCCTCGCCACACAGCGAGCTTGATATCGAGAAGAGAGTACGGACGAAGCCCTGACCGCGATGACAAGGACGAGTCTCGGGAAATGCGCATACGATCGATAAGAGGGGACGGGGCAATGGAACCTCGTTACACCTGCCCTGTTGGCCGGAGTCATTCGGTCGACGCGGGACGGTGCTCAGGTTTGAGGGGGGAACCGAATCAATCCCGGAAGGGAGGCGAGGTGGGGAGGAGAATAAAGTAGGGAGAGTCCTCAACGCAACGAGGAAAAAGGCGTGGAATGAATTGGAAGGAGGATGTCCGGACTCTGCCTACCGGACTGTGGAGCGCTGAGGCGAGCGCCTGGAAATCCTGCAAACTCTCAACAAGAAGGAGGAAGAGAGAATGCAGGAGGAGGGGAAAGATCGCATAGGCGCTCCCCAGGCGAGGAAGAGCAGGAATAAGACGGAACCGTGAAAAGCAGGTGTCCGGTTTGGAATCGATCGTCTCAGCCGGGTGTCAGTAGCGAAAAAACGCCCCTTAAACAAGGGGGAGGAGGGCCAATCACACACTCCAAAAGCTGACGCCGTCGATCATACCTTTCTAAAAAGGCAGATCGGAAGTGAAACCCGGATCGAAAACGTGACCGGAAAAACTGAAAGCGGCCCGTTTCTCGAACGTCAGGTTAGTCCGAAAAAGCTCAAAAAAAAACGAGCAACTGCTCGAGGTCGGGGGGGGGTGAGATAGCACGAAAAGCTTGAGTTTGGAGAAAGGTCAAGGACGCGGGAGAAAGCGACATCCGACCTCCCGGAGAGGTACGTGAGACGGCTGGGAAAACAAAAGTAAGATGTGCCCATGGGGGGGTTGGGGAGGCTTTGGAGGAAACGAAAAAAAGCAACAAGAAATCCCCACAAAGGGCAGCGGGAGACAGAAGCTTGACTGAGAAAATAATCGCGTAAAAACAGACGATCCCACAAGCTTAAATAGGTGGGACAGGCCGGAGGTCAGCCTGTCGCTCCGTGAGGAAAGTAGAACCGGTCGTAAAAAGACGAAAGAGAGCCCCGGAGAAAGGGGAGCCTATGCCCCCTCAGGTTCTTAAAACCACCAGGGGCGCTCGAAATCGCGGCACCAAGGAGGAAATTACCTCGAAAGGAGAGGCTAGAAGGCCGGATTGCGAAAGAAGTAAAAAAACCCTAACCGTGAGGGCGCAAGAGAAGGGGAAGAGAAGTCTCTAACATACTCCACTGCCTGCCGGTCAAGTTAAGTCCGTACACCGTCGGAAGGGGGGGGGATCCGTAGGAACTTCGCACGCGGCAGCAAGAGTGCATGCGGATTTGAAAAAAGAAAAAAGAAAAAATCATAGGTAGGCCCCGAGATGAGGAGCGGAAAAAAAACAGGGGTCGAGGGTCGGCGTCGGACCGATACGGGGGAGTGAGACCAGGCGCGGTGGGACCACTCGGGCAAAAGGAGGGAAAGGGGGGGCTTCGCGCGCAGCGCAAGCAAGACGAGAGCAATTTCTCGGAAAGGTAGAGGGACGGTGCTTCGGGGGTCCGTCAATGGAGAAAGGCCCTGAACCCTCATTCCAAGCCCCATGGAAATCGCAAGTTATTCAGTGCGGGAACCGGCCGAGAAAGCACTTTTCAACAAGGAAAGCCTAGAAAGTTTTCCTCCACCCCAAGGCCTGGACTTCCGCAAACGACCGATGACCCATCTTGACCCTTGACCTGACGCACGCCATGGATCCCCGCGCGGGAGTGGTCGCGCAAGGGAAACCACCTTGAAAAGTTGGGCTCGAGGAATCAAAAAAACAACAAACTGATGAGGGGGGAAGTTAAAGAAAAGAGATACCACTTGGTACCGGGGACATTGATGAGGAAATCGATTAAGAACTCATCCCCAGCTCCATGGAGTGAGCAAGGAACTATCAGGGGTGCGCATCGGGGGCAGCGGGGTCCCGTAGATAGCCGGTGATAGGGGGTCAACGGGGTCTGGGCGTGCAAAGGAGGGGTAACTTCGCCAGGCCTGTTGTCCGTCGAAAGAAAGTGGAGACAGGAATATAGATTACGGCCAGTATAACGGATCTGGATGGGTCCAAAGGTTTAAAAAACACGAGCTAAAGTGGGGGGGTGTCCACCCGGACGAAAATCTCGACGGAAAGCTAAAGTGCTGAAGCGTCTTGCCCTCGAAACTGGGGGTCTCGAGGGCGAAAACTCCTCAGTTCAAACTAGATCTCAACCCGCGCCTGGAAAACAAACAGGCCACAACGAAAATGCACCCTCGACCACCGCCGGGGAAAAGCTCGATGCTTGAGAGACAGAAAGGAAAGGGCCTAAGCGGGAGAAAGGACTATCGTCCAAAGGACAATGAAATGTCAAAAGACGAAACAAACGGGCCGGCCGGCAGGCGGATGGTGAGAGAACCGAGGAAGAGGAGACAGCCGTGTCGAAAGGTTAAGTCGGGTGAGCAATCAGCGGATTAGAAGATAAGGGAAGGGACAACGTGCAATCACCTGAAAAGATTCTACCGTTCGCCCTAAAAGGGGGGGGGGAATAAAGCGAGACAGCATCCTGGTCGTCGCACGGTAGGAGTAGGGAGAAAGTTCGTCAGAAAGAGACCAGGGGGGGGTGGAAACGGACAGGCTGAACCGCAGGCGGAACCGGCAAAAGGCATTGGGGGGGTAGGGTCGCGAATTCTCTATAATCATAGCGTGCCGCGGGCGGCCAGGTTGGGAGTTGCATTTTGAAAGATAGGCTGACGGTAGCCACCGGCCACCACCAAAAAAATCACCAGCATGAACCTCAGGTAGGGGTAGGGGGACCGTCTCGACGAGAAGCTAGGGTCAAAGTAAATCAGAAAAGGGGCTCCGATAGCGGCAGGTCAGTACTAGGGAAGGGAACCTCAGCTTGTAAAAGATAGGACCAAACGGGAAGAGGGAGTTGGGATCCAGGCGCCTGGGCGAGGTCCAAGACGAAGAACTACCGCGAGGAATAAACTACGGAACGATGAAGGGGGGGAGAGTCGGACTATCGAACGAACGATTCACGAGCTGCCTAAGGGGGGCCGTCCGTCATCGTCCTGATCGCGCGTGGACAGGGAAAGGTGGGGAATGTGGTCAATACATTAGGGGAGGGTTAAATTGGTTCTGAACTTGCGGGAGGACGCACCGGGAGGAAGGGGGGGGAAACGAAGGTAAATAAAAAGAAGTAGGATTGTACGAAATGCCGGAAGGGAATATGCAAAGGAAGACTGCCGGTCCGGCTCAGCATGGGGAAAGAGTAAAGGACCTATGACACCACACCAAATAGGAAGGAGGAAAAAATATGTCAGCTCGCAGGCCAGGGACTCACCAGGAGCCGAGCCGGCAAGAGTCCGACATAGAAGTGTAAACGCAGACGTTGGAAGGATGGTGACGAGAGGGTCGAGACTATCAGACCGGAGGAACCAAGCTCGCCAACAGAAACCTCTATGTTATAACTGGGAACAATAAAACCTGAGCAACCGCGCCAGCGTAGGAGACAACGAGGAAGGTCAACTCGTAAGAGTTACCCGTGCTGGGTAATCGATCCGGGAACAAGAGGGAAACTAGCAATCGATTCCTAGCCCTTCGGACGTAAACCTCGATCAGGGCTAGGGCTCAGGCGGTGAGAGGATCCCTAATCTGATGTGTTTCCTGCTAAAGCGGAAAAGGGGAAAGTACAAGCGACCAGCGGAAACTAGACCTACCGGAGAGGGGGATTACTA
>Ga0179593_1604057_pt1 | contig 11925 bp, 14 predicted proteins | sample CZODoug2_1_08_16_FD_185931 | JGI IMG/M metagenome (GOLD analysis project Ga0179593, IMG submission 185931) | Vadose zone soil fungal communities from Angelo Coast Range Reserve, California, USA - CZODoug2_1_08_16fungal (PacBio error correction) | ecosystem: Environmental > Terrestrial > Soil >...
CTGGAGAAAAAAGTCTAAGCCGTCGGGGCTGATCGAAGGAAAAAAAGAAAAAGGCAGGATACGACGCGATATCGGGGGGAGCCGATCGCTTGAAAGAGAGAAGGGGGGTTATGCCTTTGAAGACAAACAGGGAATACGTGGTTAAGCGAAAAAAAAAAACGCCCTTTTGGAACGGGTCAGAAGGAAGTATAGCCGTCGAAGAAGAAGGGAGCTCCTCGCCGCCACTAAGAGGGAGAAGTCAGGGCATCGACACAGTTTTCCTCCAGCCGAAAAGTAAGCGGCCAAGCACCGCCCGACCTCGGTCGCTGCGAGAAAAAAAAAAGCTTTCGGGTCGCCTCTCGATAAAAAGGGGACCGGATGTACAGTAAAAACCACGAAGAAATAAGGCGCCTGGGGAAGACCCGTTTTCCAGCCAAGTCGATCGTGAGGATTTGGCCGGCCTGCTCGAAGGCAGATAGAAACTCGGCGGCCTCGGAAACGGTGCATCTCCTGCTAAAAAGACCTTCTTCGGGCCGGCAAGAAGGGAAAACTCAATCTATCAATTTTTTGGGCAGAGAAGGTATTGGGACCGGATGGTCTTACGGGCGGAAAGAACCCGGGTTCTCCCAAACGACAAAAGGCGGTTTCATCATCGCTCGGGATGAGTTGGCAAAAAAGCGACGCCGAGCGGGAAAAAAAAATCCCGACTGCAGCAGGACGGGGGGGACGACGTCTGCCAAGAAAGGGAAAAAAACTTACTCTAACCACGTCAACAAGAAAAAAGAATAAGACTACCATCGCGAAACGTGATCAGCCAGTCAAAAATGCGGTGCAACGACGACGCGCCTCGAGCCTCGGAAAAGGACAACGAGCTTAGGGAGGAGCCGAAGACCAATAGCCAGGAGGAAAATGACATCCTCATCCTACCATACTTTGACCTCAGACGCGTGAGTTGCTCGCCGGATGCGCTCCCAGCGGGAGAACCAAGGGGACGTTCGCTACGCAGAAAAAAGGGGGTTCCCTACCGTGACCATCCTCCCGCGGCTAACGGGACGCGAAGCGGAGTTGGACAAAGTGGCCAAGGGAAATCTGTTTAGGTGATGCGGAGAGGAGGGGCAGCTCTTCCATCAAAAAAAAAAAAAAAAAAGAAAAGACCTCACCGCCCTCGGGGCAAGGGGGGGAAACCCAGTATGAAGAAACGGAGACTAGCCGCCTTCATGACGCCTCCAGTAGAGAGAAGTCCGAAAAAAGAAGCTTTCGTCCAAAAAAGCATCACGCCTGCGGGGGCCCCTTCGCTCAGGAGGCGGGGTCCGTGAAACAATAGGGAGCAGCCGAAAGAAAACTCCGAGGGAAAGCCTAAGTAGTAGAAGGGATGGTGAAGTGGCTGACGAGTACTCCTATGTGTCCCAAAACGGACGGACGAAATCTCTTTGACACACTTAATCCACGATCAGGACGACCGACCTCCTCGAAAAAAAAGAAAAGTGCGCCCTTCTCCCCACGAGGAGGAGTGAAAAAAAACAAAGGTGTTCGCATCTGCAAAAAAAAGGGCGTGCACAGAGAGACGACAACAAGACATTCGAATGCTTCGTCACAGGGAAAGGGGCGCGTGTGAAACGTCTGGATCCTAAAGGGGAAGATGTGACCGCGTCACGCGCTGCAAAAAAAAAAGGCGAATCTGAGACCGAAATAAAAGACGCCGCTGAAGGTACGTGGTCGATCTCCATCTTCAAGATGGGAAGCGGGAAAAGAGGACATCCCGGATCGGGAGGAGGTGAGGAAGGATCTGAGGAGAGAAACGCATTCCTCCGGGGAGAAAAAGAGGTTTGTCTTAGCCACGAGCAAAACCCCCCCAAGAAAAGAAAGGGGACAGGGGGACCATGGAAAGGCCCGTCTACCATGGGTCGAAGGGAGCTAACCCTCACCATCGTAAGCCAAGAAGGCCTAACTCCGCTGCGTGCTGAAAAAAAAAAAAAAGTCTCGCGAAAGGAGGGACAGTTGCTGGTCATAAGAGGACAGCTCCGCCCTCAAGAGCCGACCTCATGAAAAGCGAGATTCCATGCGAAGCCCGCGCAACGGCGACAAGAAAAAAAGGGTCCGAGTGAGTCATCCAAGGAATGGGGGAAGAGATGCAAAAAATCGACGAGCGATTCTGGAAAAGAAACTCGCCATAACTTAAGAGACGTTTTGCGGAGCAAGAGGAGCGGGAGAGCAGTTTTTGCGTGAGACTGATCCCCGGGCCATCCGACAACCTCGAGTACAGTGCGGACGGAGTGAAAGCCGGAAGCTCGAGCAGCACGTCGCGAAGCGCGTGTGTACGCGGGGGGAGGGAGGACACCATCTCTTAGCAAAACCGCATGGCCGGAAAAACGCATCGAATGGGGAGTAGTCGAGCAGAGAGGAGAATGCTCTCCGAGAGAGTAGGAAACTAGAATACATAAAGGGGCCTACGAAGGGACCCTTAGATTCGGTGAGAAAATGCTTCATAAGGGGGGGTCGGAGGGAAGAGGTACACCCTATCTGGACCCGGTAAACAAAAAAAGGGTCGCTGAGCTCGTCGGGTCAGAGGAGAAAAGATCGGGCCGTGACGGCCTGTGAATCGAAGGTTTTAGGGGAGGGGGGGATCACTGTTTCCGACCGCAAAAAAAAAAGGGGGACGGGGACTCTTTCTCCAAGCAAAGGAGAGAAAGGGGAAGGACGAGGCGTCCGTCGACAGCAAAGAGAGGGGGAGGGAAGAAACATCTTCTGAACCTACAGCAAAGAAAGAGGAGGATCGCTCAGGAAAGCCAATTTGTCGAGAAGATGATCGCCGGGCATCTAAAAAGGACGGACTGCTTGGGCATGAGCGCATCTGCGGCTCTTTCAAAATGCATGACCATCAAGAAAAGGGAAGGCGAAAGTCGCGCAGAGAGCCGCGGAGTTGCAAAAAGGCGACCCTGGTGAGGGTTCGAGGACCTGGGGCAGCGGGGAAAGAATCGAAGGGGAAAAGGAGAGCGGTACCGGAGTGCTTGGTCGTTGCTCCGGAAAACGAGGGTGACGTCGGCAGCGGGGTGAGGAGGGCCTGATAGACTTCAATAAACAGGACACCGCTACTATCCCGGCGAGACCGCTTAAAGAAGACCACGTAACCGGAAAAAGAGCGTCTCGTCGGCGTTATGGAAGAGAACAGGCGTACCGTGCTTCGGGAAAGGACGTGCGATCAGCAAAAAGATCATCCAGAGGATGGGGGGAAGAAAAAATGCAGCGGAGGAAAAGTAAAGAAGGCATCGAAATGTGAAGGGAAAACGCTCCGCGTGCAAGCAAAGCCGGAAATTACTTAAAAAAAAAAAAGGGGAGCAACTGATCTATTTCAGCGACAAAGGGGCGCACGACGAACACGGGGAAAAAATAAAAAAAATAAAAAAAAAAGTCGGCAGGGGAGAGTGGCTACGTGCGCGTCACGCGGGCAGGAAAACGACGGCCGGAAAAGGAGGCTGGTAGTCCCGCATTCAAACGTCCTGAGACAAAGACCAAAAGACGGAAAAGGGATCAAGGGGATCCCGTACTCGATGAAAAAATGACCCCCCGTCAAAAACGAAGGGGACTCTCATCGAAAAGTGGCTACTCTTGCCCAGGTGATGTAGGACGCCGGGAAGGCGATGGGCGACGAAGGGGAGAAGGAAGGGAGCTCGTCTCCTTACCTGAGAAGCCATCAGGGCACCATTATCGGAAAAGTGACCTGCTGTGCAAGCCGCGAGAAGAAAAATTGCTCGATCCGTTCCGGAGGAAGAGAGGGCGGAGGGACTTGGCCCGCAAAGGGCGGGCTGACTTTATCCATCGCTAATTAGAAGCGGGACACCGGAGGGGGGGAGTCGGTAACCACGGGGAAACGCCACGGGGGTACAACAGAAGAGCGCACAAAGTAAGAGTCGAGTTGGGTCCTCAGAAGGATGGGCTGATCAGATTGCCTCTGTCGTCGAGAGGACGTTCAAGGGAGAGGGGGAAGGGGGGAAACGAGGCTCGGGGAGGAGGTAAGTCCACCCGGAGGGCACCGAATCCATGGACGGGGCTGGAGAAAAGGACGCGCTTCGATGGGATCTTGTTCTCTGGAAAAAGTGGTGCGAAAACCCCCCAGTGCGAAAACGAGGGTTCCTCATAAGACTTCGCGTACAGGAAAAAAAAAAGACGTCGCAAGACGGGAAAGGGAGGGAGGGGGGGCAGAGGAGAGCGTCCTGGGAAATGGAGCGACTCTATGAAACACGGAAAGTCGCACTTGGGACTCGCTACTCTCTCGTGGGGAAAGGAAAGAAAATTTCGACAAGAAAGTCAGAAAGCGCACGTACATTGGGGAAAAAAAAAAGGGAGGAGAGCGTCTTTACCGGACCCAATAAAGTTGCGATCGGAAAGGGCACCGTCCATTTCGACTGTCGGGAAGGGGAAAATGACCCTGGAAGGAGGAATGCAGACAATCAACAACGATCGAGGGATGGAAAAATCGATTCCGCGGCGGGTCAGAGAGAAAGATGCGGGAAAAAGCCTCCAGATCATTTCTAGCGTCAGGCGACAAGCGGGCTGGCCCAAAGAAGGACTAAAGAGGGAGTGAAAAAAAAGAGTCGGTCTTCCGCAGTATAGGGGTGAGCGTGATGAAAGAGCACTGCTATCCGAACATCACACAAAAAAATCGTCATTCCTCCGGGAAGGGGGGAAAAAGAGAGAGAGTTTTCTTCTACTGGGGGGGGGAAAACGCCCTCCGGACCCGTTCCAAAGGGAAGGGTGCGAGGACACGGATGCGGGGGAAAGGAGTCACTGTCATACCCAAACAGAAAAAGTCGATTCTCTTGAAAGGAGCCCTATCTCTCGTCGTCAGAAGCCCGCGTTCATGGAGTAGGAAAAACGAAGGAGGCAAAAGAAGGGGGATAGACAATAATCGAAAAACAGGAGGAGAAAAGATAGAGTTCGGAAAGGGCGGCTGAAGAGAAAAGTCCAGAACTCTTCACCGAAAAAGCGATTATCGGGAATAGGGGGAGGGAAGAGATCACCGATTGTGAAAACGTTTGAAGACCATCTTACCTCCAAGTGGAAACACTTCCAGCAAACGGGTCCGTCTTCGGGGCGCGATAGCCGGAGGGGAAAGGCCTCCTCGCCGCCTCCTCGAGGGAAAATAGCATTCCTCATCTACAAAAAAGCTCAAGAAAACGGCCGAAGATCACTCGAGGAGAAGACAGTCGGTCTATCCAGACGAGTGAAAAAAAGCTCGACCTTATCTGGAGCACTGTAAGCCATCGGAGACGACAGAACGCCGCCGAGGCCGTCCTTTCAACCTGAGGGTTTATAGGAGCGTCTGCCAGGGTCGAAAAAAAAAGTCGACATGGACGGTGCAGGATCCGCAAGAAAAACCCGCGATCGAAGAAGGTCGTGCCGGTCAAGAGCCAAGGAAAACGCATCGGAGCAATGGGGGTAAACGGGGTCATTGTCAGAAAAGGAGGGGAACCGTGATGCAGGGAAGAGTCGGAAAAAGGGGTCCTCAGTGCTACCTTCGACGGAGGGGGGGAAGCTAGTAGCCCTCAAAGGGAGAAAGCCATTACATCTCACTCTGAGAACCCCGACAGTCTTGCGAAGAAGAAAAATAGACCTAAACCAAGGGAGACTACCTTAAGGCATCCCTTCATAGTACTCGAACCAGGAAGGGAGAATAACAATAAAATAAGCAGGAAACTCATTGAAAGCAAGGAAAGTGACATGGGAGGGGAAAATCCTTTTCCTAAGCCCTCTATCCCTCGGGAAAAAAAAGAGCTTCCTCTTAATCAAAAGCATTCTCGCACCAACAGAGAAAGTAGGCTTAACAAAAGAGAAAAGCGTGAATCTCTTCTGGTCGTAATCCCCTGGGAGGACCACGACCTTGTACCGCGTCGACCCCGGAAAAGGACGCGTATGTATAAGTCAGCGGTCGGAGTCGCAGAGAGGGCTCAGCCATCGTTCAGATGCGAGTCGCGCAGTTTCCCGATATGGCAAGCAAGAAAGAGAGGGGAGGGCACCGGGGGAAAGAACACCTCTGGCCGAGCAGGGGGGGATAACCCAGGGAAGGAGGAGACGCCTCATTAAGCAGAGGGCGCCGGCAACGCGCAGAAAAAGGGGCAGCGGTCGCCAAAAGAAAAAGAAAGAAGGGGATGAGCGCCCCGGTAGTCAGAAAAGGGGGGGTGTCCGTGTAAGAACTATCACGCGTGCTCCAAGGGAAGAGGCGAGATTGTGGAAGGGAGGAAAGGAATCGTCGACTGATCTGGATGTAGCGGACTACCAAAAGGGAAGGGACCAGACGAGGGGTCGTCTCCCCCAGCCGCGAGGGCGCACGTAGGCAAAAGAAAAAGAAGCCGACTCCACTGAGAACGGCGGTGGTTTAAGAAAGCTACGAAAAAGAAGAAAAGCCGTTTGCTCCCCGGAAGGTGTGGAAAAGGAGGAGCTCAAAGGTAGGGGAGACAACGGGCGTCTGGGCGGCAAAAAAGATTCCGGGGGGACTTCGTCCTCTGAAAGAAAAAAAAGGAAAAAGGTTCGGTGATCCTCCTGGGAAAGGGGGGATGCTCGTCACGCGGGATGGAGAAGAGAAGGGACGCTGGGCGAAGAGGAAAAGAAGGACCGAAGAGTACGAGTCTGTGGGTACGTTGTCAGAGAAAAAAGGCTTTTTCGTATATTGGGGAAAGCAGGAGAAGGGTACATGAGAATGTTCGAGTTGGAATCGAAAAAGGACCGCCAGCACAAGGGCCGCTTATTTATACGCCACCTAAACGCATCGCCGGACCCCAGAAATCAACCGTAAGGGGGGAAAATGTCGCAGGGGGGAAGGGCCTTCGCCCATGTCGCGAGAGGAGAAACCCCCCATGTCGATCAAAAGAACAGCCGCGTACGTGCTGCCCACGGGGAGACGGAACGTTCGCGGAGAGAGCTGGGCAGACAGGATTCCGCCGATCCACTGCGGAGAAACTCTTCCCGATCGAGAGAGAGCTCATGCGGGGAAAAAAGAAGGGCCCCCTCCACTAAACTACCATGAGAGATCCGAACCGTTCCGAGGAGGGAAGGGCCCTGCCCCGGGTTCGGATGCGGAAAAAAACGAAATTCGCGAAAAAAAAGGGCTGTTCTACTGACGCCTGCAGGGAAGTTGCGGAGCAAGAAAGTCGCGCGAAAGTTTGCAGGTCGAAAAGAGAAAAGTGCGTCTACCTCGGCCGAAACAAGCGACGGAAAAAAAAATGCCCTATATTTATCCTGGAAGAGAAAAATCTCAGCAGGAAGGGAGGGGGGGGTAACGCGGGGGGAGAAAGAAAATCCTTAGCATCCCGCATGGCGCATGGGGATTGTGTGCATACTTCGTAGAAAAATTATCAGAGAGACTCTCAACAAAAAGAGAGAATCATTCGGCGAAGAAGCTTGCGCAGGAGAAACCCCATTCGATGCGGATGGGGGCTCAAGACTGGTCGTCGGGGAAGACTCCCCCGCGGGGAAAAAAAAAGATCTTCTCGTACGGATGAGAGGCGTTCACGGAAGAAGGCTCACTATCTTGGAACCTTTATGACGTCGAAGGGGAGGGGGGAGGGGACAGAGGGGAAAGGGGGTAAATGGGGATCACGGTCGAGGCAAAACGCGAAAACTCTTTCTCCGCCGTTTCATGGGCAGAGGGCCTAGGGAAAAGAGAGGTGGGCTTAGTCCGAAGATAGGACTTAAAGGAGGCAGTCATGAGAAGAGAAAAGGATTCTCTCAGAGGAAGTTCGCAAGACTCGCCTAAAGAGGAGAGTCAGGGGGACGACGGGAATGGAAAGGTCAAAGTGGACGTGCCCGGAAGAACGTCACTGCATGAAAGAGAAAGGCGCGCATGAAAGCCGCGGAGTGGGTCGGCAGGGGAAGCGTGGCGATCGAAGGGGGGGGGGGGGAGAAAGCGAGACTTTTCGACGGCCAGATAATGGGGCGCCATGACAGGAGAAAAGAGGAGAAAGAAACTTGGTTTCTCGGCTGGAGAACGAGTTGTCGTCTCAATGGACGAAGGGGGGGCGGGGCGGCCGATCAGATAGGAAAAAGGGAAAAACACGCGACGATCCCTGATGTCAAAGGCAATGAGAGGATACCAATTCGAAAAGAGCCAAAAAAAAAGTTCTGTCGGGAGAGGAAGAAAGGCGTACCGTCGCGTCAAGAAAAAAAAGGGTCACATCTTCCTCACTGAAGGGGAAGGGAAGACGATGATGAGAGGGGAAAGAGGGATGTCTTGTGGCCGCCCAGACGCTCAAAGGACTTTCACGCTCGGACGTGCGCAAAAGGGGAAAGGATCGAGGTCAGCGGGAAAAAAAAAACCTTCAGCGAGGGGGGGGCAGGAAAAAAAACCGCCGGGATCGGACTAGCTGAATCGTGGCTTCCAGAGGGCTCTACGGCGTAAGGCCTGGGACCAAAAACTGTGAAAGTAAGCACTGAAAAAAAGGGCGACGACTCCTGACCCTCTGGGAGGAAAGCGGATAGAGTGATCGGATGGAGCCGTACGAAAGGGGACCCCCCGCTCGCAGGGACGCTCGCGAAAAAAGGGGAGGAGGCGGTGGCTAAAGGAAAGAGTCACGCGTGCATGCGATGGCAACGAAAACGGGCTTCATGGAAGAGAGAAAAAAGGAATCGCATCCCTGGGTTTCAAAAAAAAAAGAGGTGATTTCCGTGGAGCGGTGCAAGAAGAGGGGACGACTGTGCCATAAGGGACGCGACTCCGTTAATATCAGGAAGATGGCTTATGGAGAGGGGGGGGGGAGGATGTGCCGCCGCTGACTTAGCCATAAAAAGTCTTGCGGAGCAACGGCGTGAAAGAAAGTACGTCGGAAAAAAAAAGTCGGAACGCCAAGGTAGGCCGAAGACTCAGAAAAAAGCGTCGATTGGGTCAGCCGACTGGGTAAAAGCGTCCTTGGCCTCTTGTCGTCGGCGGAAGGAAAAAAGAGCGGGAAGGCTCGGAAGGGAAGAGGCGCGTCGTCTATAACAGGGGGGCCACCGGAGGAAGAAATGCGTTTCAAAAAAGGTCGTTCTATGGTCGGGGGTTCTTTCGGGGAAAAAAAGGTTCCGTACTATGCAATACGGCAACGTGCAAGGGAAAAAAGGGGGACTCGTCCCCTTCAGGGGCTCATGGGGGAGGACGTCGCAAGAAGGGCGGACAGAGTGAGCTCGTTGACCGGGGGGGGGTGCAAGCAGGGTAGGAAAACCCGTCGAGGTCAGAGAACCCGGTGCGCGCGACGAGGGAAAAAGAAAGTCAGAAGAAAGGGTCAACAGAAAAAAACGTCAGAACCGCGCACGACATTGCAGAGGGGCGTTATGAGAGGGAGAAAGAATTCTTTTCGAAGAGGATCCTTCACCGTCCAATGGCAAAAGCGTTCTCTCCTCATGCCCGAGAGAAAAGAAGAACCACGATCTGAAGTCTCAGAAAATCTCCACTCGATAAGAAGAAAGGGAAGAGCACGATTTCTTCCATTTTCTGGGATGTCTGAGCGGAGGCAAATGAGAGGAGAAAGCGGGCCTGGAAAAAAAAGGGGAGGTCGGGCGCCCATGCAGACGCTGATGAGGGAAAGTAGCGGATGTAGCTTCCAAGGACATATCCGAACATCTCGATGCCAGAGGGGCGGGCGAGGAGCTGCATTGAGAGGAGGGAAAAGAAGTTGACCCAACGCCCGCTGACCTTCAAAGGGGGTGGCGTGGCTGTAAAAAAAACGAGCTTCAAACGGATGTCGTGAAAAATTGGGGGCTCAACGGGAAGAAGTCACTCGATCTGCGCCGAGAAAGGGAAGGGAAATCCGACCGTCAGCGGTGCCGCGTAAGGAGGAAGGATCAGCCCCCTAAGGGGAGGAAATAACCGCAAGGCTACTACAAGAAGCGAGCAGAACAAAAACGGAGGAGGAAAGCTGGTCGTAAGCTTTCGGCGGAGAGACTCACTGAACGCGGCACAGCGCCGGGAGAAGCGAAAGAAATAGGGGTGGGCTAAGAAGAAGAAAGGGTTCGTGGGTAATGCGTTGAGACGACCGCCATAAGGAAAGAGAAAAAAAAACCACTTTTGGGGAAAAGGGATAAACTGTCGCGAGGGACGTAAGATGTCATTGGTCAGCTCAGAAGCCAAGGGCACATCTACTAGGACATTTCACTGTCGCCGAAAAAAAGAGAGAAAGATCCGCCTCATTCTTAATTTTCACTACTCAAAAAAAAAGAGGGGGGCCAGCCCGCTTTCGACCTAGGTCATGCGACTCGAAGGAAAGAAAAGAAAGGGAAGCTCATCGGTTGATACGATTGGAGATTCCGTAAAAACCCAGTCGATCGTTGTGATGGCAGAAAGAAAGCACGGCATGGCATGCAGAAGCGGTCGAGACATGGACGGGAAAAAAAAATCGCCGAGGGAGAAAAAAGAGGAAAAAAAGGTCAAGCCTATCGGGAAATCTATCAATGTCGGGACAGGGAAAGGGTAAGGGTCCCCAACGAAGGAGACGTGAGTCTTACGTCAACAGACGTCGTCTGCGGAAAAGAAAGACTCACTTTCTACCAGTCATCTCTTCGCCTCCATGAAAGAAGGGGACGAGCTCACTCGAGAAGAAGTCTTGCGACGCCCATAGAAATAGACGATAAGCTAATCCTTCATGAAGGAAAGGTGCCCAGCCCCGGGAAAAAAAAACAACTTCTGGTACCCGGAACAAAATAAAGAGAAAAGAAACGCATTGATCAGGTCTTCGTTGCCCTCAAGGGGGAAGGGAAAGGAGAAGCGGAGCCTAGGAAGACGGAGAGCCCGGACACTACGGAAAAAAGGGAACACGCCGAAAGAAAAAACCCGTCCCCAACATTCGTCTGACCCCACTAGGAAACGCGTGAGTGGAGAATCGGGAGCGCGGGCGCGCATCCCCCGGGGAACAATCGACATCCTACCGTGACAGAGGAGAAAAGAGGCGGGTTCTCCGCCCCGGGAAAAGGATGGATAATTCGTAACGGGAAAATTAGAAAAGCCCTCCTCCATCTGTAAAGCGTCGCGAAGTTTCGGATAGGAATAGGAAAGCATCGCGTCTTGGGAATCAAAGCCTCGGGCGATCAGGGGAAATCAGAAAGCAATTAGCCGTCCTTTCCATCGCCTGCACGCGAAAAAATAAGGAGCCACGCGCGCCATCACGCCGGGAAAGTCCCCTTAGAGAAAGCCGCTGGGTCGATAGGGAAGCAGTACGGGAGAAGAAGGAAGTGGGCTCCGCTTGCCGGGGAAGGCGAGATTTTCTTGCATATCCGAGGACGACTGAAGAAAGGAATGCGTACTCAAAAAAGAATGTCCCAGACGTCCGTTAAAAGGAGGAGAAAGAAGGGGAACGAAGCACGTATCCACGAAAAAAACCGACCGAGAAAGGCTGTGTTTAGCGGGATGAAAAAGCGAAGAGGAGGGAAAAGAAGGTGCTCCCCGAAGGTGTTCAAAGGGTCACTTCCTTTCCGAGAGGGAAAAAAAAAATGGTCTTCCACATACATCAGGAGAAGTCCGCTGCAATCGAGGAGAAAGAAAAGAAAAGGGAGAGAGTGACCCTTGCTGGGATGAGAAAAAGGCCGACGCGACAGGTCGAGAGAATTCGAGAACCGGGAAAGAAAAGAAATGGGGGCGTACGTTTCTAAGGGTAATCGGTCCTCGCATCCTTAAGAAATCCGGGAAAGAAAAAAAAGTGAGGAAGATCATACGACCGCCAGCACCAAAGAAAGTGATACTCACCTCTAGAGGGACCAATATCAACTCGGGGGAAAACCTGACTCTAGAATGGGGACGTCAGGGGAAAAAGAGAAAGTGCGCGCTTTCTTGAGCCATAACCATGGAAAGAGAAAAAAGAACTTCCTTTTTGGTGCTTCGCCACTGGCCAGGAGAGCGACCAGGGAGAGGGGGATGTTCATGGGCGGGTTACTGGGGACTGAAAGAAAGCACACTGTCTCTCCCCACAGCAGAAGTTCCATTCGAGA
>Ga0179593_1630735_pt1 | contig 11925 bp, 11 predicted proteins | sample CZODoug2_1_08_16_FD_185931 | JGI IMG/M metagenome (GOLD analysis project Ga0179593, IMG submission 185931) | Vadose zone soil fungal communities from Angelo Coast Range Reserve, California, USA - CZODoug2_1_08_16fungal (PacBio error correction) | ecosystem: Environmental > Terrestrial > Soil >...
TCACACAGGTGAAAGGGTTCCAGATGAATATTTCTCCATGGAAATAACCACCCGAATTATACGGGGACGTCTCTGGCCGAGCAGGTTGGTGCGCCGTGGGATTCGCCTTGCCGGGAAGAACGGGGATTATCGTCTAAAATGGCCGCTGAAAACTTCAAACCTAAATATAAAGCGTGGAAAAAACAAGGGGGTTTGCAAGGTATTTCCGCAATGAGAAAGCAACCAAAGGGGTCCTATGCCTCATGTAAATTTCACAATACCAGATCACCTCGGGCTTCAGGGGGGAAGGCCTTAGAAGAATAGTGGGGCGGGGGGAGAGGCCAAGAGGCCCCTCAACGTAGTGCACTGGGGGGACGCGCCCGGGATCGGAATAGGCGTCTTTTACTCAGGTTCCGGGCGGCGGGGTAGGTGGCTAACAGACACCTCGGCCGGCAAAGCAGCCAGGGCATCAGGAAACCGGGAAATACAGGGGGACTTCGTACTGGTGGCACGAATCTAAAAAAGTAGCTCTACTATACAATCTGAAGGCTTCAGACAAGTGAATAAATCAGGCACCCAGGCCCGGAAAACATCTGGGTGCCACTTACAAAGAAGGGTCCCCTTAAAGACAGATTGAATACGAGGGGAGCGCCAGGGACACGTCGCTTTAAGCACGACGCGCAGGTACTTTCAAAAACAACGCAAACTGCTCCAATGGAACGGAAAAGGGAGCCCGTTAGAAGGAAAAAGACGCCGGCCGCCAGATGGTTGTTGCGAAAGATGAAAAACAACGTCTTTCAGCAGTAATCGAGAGTGGGGGAAGGCAGGGGGAAGGCCGGGAACAGGTCAATCAGCGGAAGGCCTTAGATGGTTTGCAGATACATGGGACGGACCATTCCTTTTCGCGCGAGCAGAAAGGGTCTGCCACCGGAGATAAGGCGCCATAGGACTTGGGAAACCAAGGCCTGGAGGGGGAACCTCGCACGAAGTGGGCGTTGCGTTCGACGGAATCAACTTTCGGGGTCGAAATTCGCCCTCTTAGTAAAAAAAAGGAGGAGTTATCAAGGAAGTGAGTAGAAGAATTTGAGCGTGGGCGGTCGGAGTAGTTAATTGAAGACCGAGACCGTCCGAAGAGGAAAACAGTTGATGAGCCAATCTTGGGGAGCGTCTTGAGCGACACGGAGGGGGGGGGGCGTGCCAGGACGGAAAAGGGAAGGGTTCGCACACTATCGGCCAGGTGAACAATCAACATTCAAACGCTTCTCATTGAGTGTGAAAGGGTTTCAATACGGTGAATCGCTAAGGCCGAACGGTGAGAGCAAAAGTGGGGGGCACCAAGGACGTGCAGAGGAAAACCTTACTTCCGGGCAGACAAACGAGCCAATCGCGAGCTCCGTGAAAGAAGACGAGTATGTGGGCACTACGTGTGACGACTAGTCAGAGAAACAAACGTGTCATGGGAAAAGAAGGCAGTGTGAAGAGGGGAGGAGGGTGGACACAACCCGGCGGTGATCGATGGGGCACCGCTGACAACCTAGCGTTTGAAAGGAGGTTCGACAGGCGCAGAATATTATCTGACTGATTTAAAAAAAAGAAGAAAGGGGGTGGGGAAGCAGGAAAAGAGCCGAAATGAGGAGGGGCATGAAAAGCCTCTTATATTTTAACTGGCAAGCCTCGGTGCAGACTCGTATAAAGGTCATGACGGAAGGAGGGCACTGAACTTCTGATCGCGGAGGCAGCAGAATTGATCGAAAAAAAGAGGGGGCCATAGGAGGGATTTCCACTGATGACCTCGCAAGACCATCGGGGGGAGGAAGAAAAAATTATTGCAACTAAAGGAACGAATCATCAACCAGGGTGAAGATGGGGTGTAACTTTCTCTAAGATGTACTTACAACAGTGTAGTAAAAAAGGGATAAGAAAGGAGGCGCAAAACTGTACAGCGCAGTTCTGACAAGGAGACCTTAAAAAAAGAAAGTTAACTGGGCACACAGGTCTAAGGTCGGGCTTACCGCAGTTCCAAGGTGTGGTAAAAAAAGGCAACAAAGACTGTCGTTTTGGAAATAATAGAGGGGAATGGGGACACCTTTGAAACAGGCGGTAAAATGGGTCGGACCGGGGGTAGTGGACTCCGAGTCACTCTCAAGAAGTTAAAATGAGGGGTCCGCAGCGAGGTGTCCGGAAAAAGAGGGGAAAGTACGCACGGACACTTCTGAGGAGTATTCCTTAAAGGAGTGAGGTTAGGAAGCTATGAAAGGCTCGGTGGGGGATATCCCACTCTCTTATCCTTCTCGGGAAGGTGTCCTTCCGCAATTATATCTGGAGTGGGGGGAAGGTATCAGTTTGGGGGGTCCTTTTCATTAACAAAACAGTTTCTCTTCTTCCATTCGGATGGGCCGAAAAGAAACATCGGCGGAACACAGGGATCTTCTAAACCGTTGCATGCAGGGGGGGAAGAACAGAAAAGACAGACCAAATGCTCACCAAGGAATTACAACTTCTTGTTAAACCGGGAGGTCGAAGCAGAGAAGCTCAAACTTCAAGCAAAAAAAATGAACTCCACATGATGTCTCAGGGAGCCCCCCCCCCACTTCTTCGGTGGGGAAGGAAGACATTTAACGTAAGAATACCCAGGGTGCAATAGTGAGAAGGGGAGACCCCGTTTAGGAACCGAGTAAAAAGGACGCAGCAGGCCTGGTTGGGAGCTCAAATAACTGGCATCCTTCGTACCGGCGACATGTGCCCTCATACATGCTCGGGGAGCCACCTGTTGATTGTTTGATAGGACGGGGGTTTGTTCATGGGGTATCTGTTCCCCGGGGATTTGCATCCTCTCGATTTGCGGGGCACACCCGGGAAGGGTCAAGAGAAAAGGCTTGCCGAAAGATTAACGCGGGGCCATCAGAATATCTACTTGAAGGACTTTCGACGCTACAGCTTGAGACTTTACCCAGATAGTAAAAAACTCTCGACGAATGAGGGGGGACACCACAGTATCCATAGGTACTAGAGGACGGGACCCCGTTCAGCCCTCGGGGGAGAAGTTATTTCTCAACTGACCGGGGAAGGGGGGTGATCCCAGCTTCTTGGAAAAAACGAACGTAGTAAAAACATCGAGGGGGGAAAGGAACGATGAACAGGGCTGATAGTCTGGAAAATTCATAGGAACACGGGACCTAATCTGTTTGAAAAAGGAAAAGGGGGGTGGACAACTTCGGTACGCGCTGGGGGATCCTTCACTACATGGGGGAAAATTCGCGGGCTCCCTTGGCACCGTGGAAAAAAAAACTATGAAGGACCAGGTTGGTGGGGGTCTCAAGGCAAAAGGGTGTATAAAGGGGGGCCGGGGGGGGGGTCGGCCCTCGTTCGAAGAGGAAATATTCACGGGGTCGGAACGACGGAAATTGCACACTACCCCGCGAAAACTCAATGGGGGGAAAGGGATCGGGGAGCAGGAACTCCATACAAGAGATCGCGGACTTCGGTCCATAGTTAGATCAATAGGGCTTGGACCGAAACAGGCCAAATTTTGCCGGAGAGTTAAAAGAGGAAGGGCAGAGGGTGTCGGTCCTGCCGAAGGGGCGTGCAAACGCCAAGGTCACCACAACTTTACGGGGGTAAGTATGGTTCGGGGGGGGAAAGGCATTTAAGGAGAGAATCAATCAATATAGACGAGGCAGAAGCGGACGGTTCTTCAGCAGAAAGGTTCCTCTTTATCATCGCCTTTCTGTAAACAACCACCTCCAGAGCTTTTAAAAAGCACTGTGAACACGGGGGATGAGGACTGACGGTGGGAACAGGTACGTTCAACACTACAACTGTTCGACTACTGCTCAGGGCAAAAGAGTCTGCCCGCCAATGGATGGGTCGGAAGGAGCCTGAAGGGGCATTGGGACACGAAGGGTCCGGGGGGAAATCGGCAGCTGAGCATCATAAACAATGGCCAAACATATACCATCACCACAAAAGGTTAACCCCGGAACCAAGGAAGTGGGAGTGGGGGGGACCTGGAGAGGATAGGAAGAGGACAGTTGGGCACCGGCGGCGTTGTGGAAAAGTGCTCAATGAGAGCAAAAAGAAAGGACAGCTTCATTTAAAAAAAAAGCAAGTTCTTACAGAGGGAATCGGCGTAGCAAAACTGACAAAGGTCCACACGCATCAAAAGGGCACGGATAGCCAAAAGGACTACAACCGAAAAGGGGGGCATCGCTTGGGACTCTCGAGGGAAAAGGTGGAATTAAGATTAGGAGAACGACTTGAACAGGGGAGGAATCAAGAGCTATCACGCGAAGGAAAGGGGGGGCTATCAAAACGAAAGAAAGGCCCGCCTGCAGACGGAATGTCAATAACGGGACTGGGGGGGCCGGACTAGGATCGTCTGCAGCCCATGTACAGTCTATCGCAAACAAGAGAACGCTGACAAACAGCTTGGGCAAGAAAAAGAGGGAAGGGGGGAAAGCGCTCTGCCGTCAGGAGGTTTTTCTTCACTAAGGCTTGCATCGGAGGGGGTGGGAACTATCAGGGGGGAGACGAAGGCCCGTCGACAGTGTCGGCAAAGGGGAGAGCGACTCGGTCTACGTCAAAAGAGCTGGGGAGTGTTGCAGTCTGAGACCGAGGCTTCTTCACGAGGGGGAACGTCAGTGGGCGGCACGCCCGCCTTCAAACTGACAGGCGGTATGATCGGGTGTAAAAGTGTATTTAGAACAAAACGTCGCTTAACGGGGGTGAGGGGGGGAGCAGCAATAAGGCGCGTGCGTTGGGTCAAACGACCACGGCGGCGTTCGAACTTGAGATACTGTAACTACCGCATAGAAGAGGACTCGGGGAACGGATACGGTGCTAGGGGGAAGACAGTGAGACGGTGACAAGGATAAATGGAAAGTTGATTCTCACCCCAGATAGGTACTTATAGGAGGGAGGGACTACCTGGAAGCGGGATGACCACTAGTAGGAAGGACAACTTGTGCCGAAATCAGAAAAAAACGCTGCTGGCGATTGATAGAAAACCTTTGGGTGGAAAGGCCCCGCCGTAAAATTTTAGGGATGCAGGGAATCGAACTTCGGTGACCGTAGGAGAACAGGGGGGAAGGAAAAAATCAAATCAGGGGATAGTGCACGATGCAAAAATAAGGGCACGAGTGGGAGAACCGGTAAAGAGAATGCAGAGCTACTATCAAAACGGAAGAATTCGGGGGCAGGGTGTTTCTGAGGTAAGGGCCAATCTTGGAAAGTGTAAACAATAACTGGTTGGAAAGAGAGAAAAAAAACATAAAAGAGGGGGGTAAAAAAAAGAGATTCACACAGGGGGAAACGATCAGAGACAGGTTGGAAAATGGGCCTACACGAGGGAAACCCGGCGCACGAATCATGGGAGACGGGAGCGGTAAAGGTTGGGCGCGGGGATCGCGCCTGGCTACCAGAAAGGAAAACACGAGCACAGGTCAGTCGTAGAAAAGCGTCAACAAGGACTCCCTAAGACGAGGGCAAAACAACTCCAGCCTTGAGTAGACCACGTTCTAAAAAACAGAGGGGTGGATTGAAGGGGGAAAAAGGGGAACAGGGTAACTGCTCATAAAGCGGGTACGGAAGAGCCCTGAACTTCACGCGGTTTGTCGGATTGATAGGAGCGTAGTAGAATCAACAGCGGTTAACCGGAGTGCCAGGTCGTTCTGGGAAGAGAGGGGATAAGAGAAGGAGGGGGGGACTAGTATGGAAGGGGGCTACGCCGGATGGCGGCGTGGTCTTGGAGGAGAATCCCCCGCCGCGTTCCCTAAACGTAAAAAAGCTCCATGGCTTCGTACGAATCGAGAAAAGTGGTCGTCAACAAAAGAACATATATCCCTCGCGGAGGTAAGCGGTGAAGGAGGGAAGGGTAGGGGGCCCTTCTCACAGAGGAGGGGGGGGACCGGTTATTGGAACCCTAGCTAGTAGGAAACCATCTGGAAGGCAAGAGGAGGCGACTTGGACTGACAGATATACTCGAGAGCGCTTTCTGAAAAAACCTTTCTCTTACGCGAAGGAAGGAAAATAGAAGGATTTTCCGAAGGGTATGTGTTACGTCTAGGGGGAAGCAAAAGAAAGGAAACGAACGGAGCGATAGCCGTCGGGGAATTCGGCTGCTTCAGGAAAATACTCGCTAGGTTTTGGGGCAGAAGATGAGGCGGCCTGCGAAAGGGTGGAAGAAATGCGGGCAGAATGATCATAAAGGGTAAACAGGTGAATATAGAAGCATGGAACGGAGGGGACCGAAAGGGTGGGGTGTGTGAACAAAAAAAAGCCGCTACCAGGAAGTAAACCAGGAAAAGGTTAAGATGTCGCAAGGGGCCCTCGGGCGCCGATGCCAACAAGTGAAACGTAAAAGGCGAGAAGGGGATGACGCTACTCAACGAGTGGGAAAAAGTGGTCACATGTCCTGACCTAGCCGGGCCCCGTATTTTCTAGGGGAAAGACCGACCGGCAAAGGAAGGAAGGGGGGGAAGGGGGGGTGTAGGAAGCGTTGACACCATCTGATCGGCGGCTACGGAGGACAAGGCGCAAAAGGAAGAAAAGGGGTCCCACAGGGGGGGTACGAATGAGCAGAAAGCACGATCAAACCAAGGTATGTAGCACGCTAGCTGCTACCAGAAAAGACGACCAAGATCGAGTAACGAGGGGGGGGGCAGGTCGACCGGGGATTGTGTAAAGTTAACGTCTCACGAAGAGAAGTTGCTGAAGAGGAGGCTCGAGGTGGGAAAACAAAAATGAAAGCAAGGGGGGGCAGGGGGAAACGGCCCTGCTCGGACCCGAGGGTCCTGTGGGAAGAGGGGAAAGAAGCCGACGGACGAAGCTGTAATAAATTGACGAAAGGTATGATACCAGACAAAGGGAAAATCATCCACCCAGTGGGAGGCGGGGAGAACGACTTAAGTCGGCGGGGGGGAAAAGAAAGGACGGATGAGGAAAAAGCTGTTCCTGCGAAAGAACTCATTGCTGCACGGATAAATAAAAGAGATTAATGTCTCAAAAAAAGATTAGTTGACCAGGGAGGCCCCGCCTAGGACGACAGGACGGTTGATGTGATCGGCAGAAAGGTCCCGGCTCCGCGACTGGGGGCTGGGAAGACAGGAAGACTCGTAGTATGTTATTTAGTGTCAGTCGGGCTCGCACGCCTGTACAAGAAAACGCCTCAAATACCGGAGGAAGAAGGGGAACTAACTTGACTGAGAGGAGGGAAAGGGAAACGACGATAAATAAATCTATTGTACTCGAATTGTCTGAGAGGAAGGGAAAGTACGTGGGGGCGCCGGCTCTAGATCCGGGAACCCATGGATCGGTTACGAGTGGGAGAAATGTGAAAAGGAATCAACCCCTAAAATAGTAATCAGGGCAGAGTGTATGCTAAGTGCTGCATACCTCGGTGCATCAGGAAGGACCACGTGCTACTGAGGAACGGGGGAAGACGACCTCAACAAGGCAGGACGGGAACTGAAAAAGCAGCAAGGTCGTAGCTGGACCGGGCAAAGTTGAACGGGCGTGGTACGCAAGGTCAGTTTAAAAGGGGAGACAAGAAGGGGAACCCAATACAAAAACTAAGACTAAACACGACATGCCCACGCGAGGAGAGTTGTGTGGAAAAAAATTCGCAACTACGTTGTGGCAGGACCGTGAAGGCAGGGTAGTGGCCTTAAAAGGAAGGCATCCTGAAAAAAAAGGACACTCGCAAGGGGGGGGGCGGGACGTTGGGCGAAGTAAACGCCTGTAGCATGACACGGTGTCAGAGGAATAAAGCAAAAACAGGCCGTCGTCTGAGGGGAGGCAACTTAAAGGGAAGGGGAGAAGGGAGGGAAAATCTGAAAACCGGTGCGCAGACGCGGGGCACTCAAAAGCTCCGGTGCACAGTGTGGCGCACGCAAGGCATCGGTCGGACTCAGTGGGGAGCACAGGAGGTCGAAGGGGGCCACATGATCCCGGACTGTGTGGCAAGGGTCAGCGCGGGGGAAAGCAGGCGAGGCTAAGAGGCTCGGGGTGGGAGTCCGCGCGAACTGGTGGTGTCGCGGCGTAGTTAAGAAAACTCCGGTCCAGCAAGTGACCTGGATAAAACAGGTTAGTGATCTGGCAGGGAAACGAAAGGACAGAGCCGGGGGAGGAGACAAGGTCTCCGTCTCTGGAATGAGGAGTGCTCACAGCGGAAAAAGATGGGTCCTGGAAACGGGTCGGCCCCAATCAGACTCAATCCACGGCTAACACGAGAGAAAACCGTGTTAAATCGAAAAGGGCATAGTAGTGCGGAAAGAGCCGCCAAGGGAAGTTATGACCAAACGCTACGGGGAAGTAGAGTATCGCGACGCGAACACGGTCGTGGGCTGAGACGAGGATGAAAGACACTAGGACTCACAACGTCGACCTACTTAAAAGAGGGGGCGGAGCCATGAGCGAGTGCTGAAACGTCTGGAAGTAGGGGTAGTATGCGTCTGTGGGGGAAGAGGTCACCAAGCGGATGAAGGAGAGAACGCGAGGGGAAAAGGGGGAGGCCAGAAAATCGGGGAGGCAGGTCGGAAGAACAAAATGCGAATTCAGATGACATAATGGACTCATGCGCTTCTGCACAAAAAAGGTGAGGGAGGTGGTGTTGTGGTATGAACTCGGTAAGAATGAGGGAGGGGAACAAGCAACGAGTGCCGGTAATGCGCACAAGCCCTGTTGAAAGAGGGCTAAGTGGTGGGAAAACAAACGAAGTCAAGTGCAGTCACTCGCGCCGAAGGGACAAGGGGGAGTAAGTAAAGCGAAGAAAACGGAAACAGGGCACATTGGGTATATACACAGAGGTGGAAAGGAAAAGAGAGATCCAACAAGAAGGGTCAGGGCAGCATTCGGATTCGGACAGCTATATAGAAGCCATCGGGGGGGGGTGCACAAACACCAAGAAAAAAAGCAGGTGCAATAAGACAGCGAACTGCGCGTAAGTCAATATAAAACAAAGGGAAGAATTGGCCTAACCGAGGGAGGCACCAAGGACTGGAACCGGGGCTGCGGTCCGTGCGGGTAGGCGGAGGGGGGGGGGGGGAGGGGGCGGCGATGAGGGAGACCGGAAAAAAAAAGTACAAGTTCAACCATTGGACTCAAGGAGAACTCGCAGCGCTGGGAGGGGACACTAGCAGAGGCGGAAAAGAAAAAAGGAGTACACCGGCAGATTACGCACATGGAGCCTGGATTGACTCCTGATCAAAAAAAAGAAGAAAGTTCAGGTCAAAAAGGGCATCTAGGCTGAAAGGGGGAGGGATTAGATGACTCACTGCGCCGTTCAGGATGCAAAGGAGGAGAAGGGGACCTCCCCAAGGGGAAAGGAATCGATGGGACCCCCTTAACTTCTCTCTAAAAAAGCAGAGACGAAACGATATAGATGTGAGGATCGGAACGGACTCAGATACATGCTCTAACGATTCTCGACGGTTCCTTCGAAGAAAAAAAAATACAGAACCACAAAAAGAACAAAAAAAAAAATAAAAAAAAAATAACTGAAAAAAAAAAAAGTTAGTGGGCGTGACTCTACCTGCTGTATGGTTTTTTGTCGGTAGAAACCGCTGGTCGTGAAACTGTCATTGCCCGCTTTGTGGTGGTGCTCTAACGGGTCGCTAGATCCTTTGGGGGTGATGTGTTTGAAGAGTGGGGACACTCCCTTTCGGTTTTTTTCCCATAACAAAGAATTACCAGAGATGGGAAGCCGTCTTCGATGCACGAACCCACACTGTCTGCAGGGAAATGGTTTGAAGAGATCCTGTGACGCCAGGGGGGAAAAAGCAGATGGGGGCAAAACTGGGACTGGCGTCAACTGACGGAAAAAATGTTGTTTCGAAAACAAGTGATGGGAGACAACGGGGGGGGACGGGGGGTTTTCAAGGAATCGGCGACAAAAGCTGAAACACACGTTCAAGGATCATTTGCAGTCATTGCGGCAATGCAAACGCTCCGACAACCTAGCAGTGGCGATATCCTAATTCAGAAAGACAGTCCTGAGGGATAAGGGCTGCATGGTGGACGCGCGTCGGGACGAAGTCTGCTGGTTAGGGGGGGGAAGGACATATCCTCCATGGAAATTCCTTTGACAGAGCTGAGAGTCACTTTAGGAGAAAAAGGCAAAAAAGAAGTAACCGCACGGACGTTCAGCCACCAATGGAGGGGATGTCACCCGTCCTTGGTCAATCGCCTGACATAGTAGTAGTCGGCGGAGTAAATTCAAAAGAGGGCAGGAGGATTCTGGTGGGAGGGGGAGGAATCCGTCCGGGAGGGGAAAAAGACGCACAAGTAAGCTCACTGGGCTGGGGGACAGGACGTACGGTTTCACTCTCACTCGGCTCCAGGAATCTAGGGCAGTCTGCGGAATCTGAGACGGCAACGGGAAAGGGATCAGGGGGTGCGGCTCCCCGGGGGGGGGTGAAAAAATCGCCATAAAATCTGCCATCTTCAAGAGGCAAGACTGCCTTAACCAGAAGGTCGCTGGGAAGGATAGAGGGTGCTCGATAAATCCAGGAGAAAGTGGGGCACTCGGCGATGGCAATCAAGTGCTCAAGGAGTGATGCAAATGCAGGCACATTCCCCAGAAGCGTAAACAATCTAAAGTCGGGGAAAGAAGTCTAGTCACCTTGCATCAAACTAACTCGACGACCAAACAAAAGGACCACAAGAAACTTCGACTCAAGCGCACGTGACGGGGAGGGGAGATAGTTTGCACCGGAGACAGAACCGGGGGGCATAATGAGAGTTCTGGGTGACTGGTCTCCAAGTGTCTAATTTAAAGAGAAGAGAAACTCTAGGGCATACCCAGACGAACCATGAAAGACGGTGATGAGGCCCGCTTGAGAATTACGGGGATGAAAAAATCAGAGGAATATCTCGGAGTGCCTCTTCAAATGGGAAGGAGGGTGGGGGGGGTGAAGAAGTCAATCAGCCAACAAAGGGCCGAAGGGAGTCCGAAATTCCGTCGACCCTAAACTGGGTCACGTTCGAAAATAAGTCAGGGGGCAGCAAATATGGGAGAGGGGAAATACATAAAAGGAGCGTTGGAGCAAGGAAAGGATAGAGGTGCTCAGGAAGATCCGCGCTGAAACGGGGGTTAGGGCAAATCAGCTCACGAAAGAAAGATGTAAGCCTATCACAGAATAACAGCGGGGATGGGTGGTCGTAAATGAGTGAGGAGCAGGGGGTCTTCTGTATTTCCATGCACACGATCGGGGGGGGGACATCCCGCGGTAAGCACACCTGGGGGGGTACTGGGATACCAGTCACTGAAGCAGAATTGGCACAGACAGTCGGGTTTGAATACTCCAGAACTAAAAGAAACAAATGGAGATCGAAAGAGGGGTCATACGCACGGAGAGTTGGAGCTGAGTCTTTTAAAGGGCAAAGTGTATGGCACAATGTGGGGGGGGTCGTGTGACGGAAGAACAAAATACCGGGAAACAGCAGTAGCGCAGAACTAGGTGAAAAAAGCTAGATGATCGGGGGGGAGGGAACTCGGGAGTACTCGGTACTGCGGGAATCAGGTGCTAAAAATTCGGGAGGAAATCCTACCTACCACGAGAGGGGCGCGGAAAGCAAGGCTGCTCACAAGCGCATAGGGAAAATCGGGTTTCCAGGTTCCGGACTATAACCTGACTGTCTCCCTGGGGTTCAATTTAACATTTGGGTCGGAATATACGATAAGATGACCAGTGGTTGGTGCATAGGTGGTGTAAGGGGGGTTTGAAGGTATAGATGGGCCCAAGTCAAACCTGCTGCAATGTGGGAATGTCAGACAGGAAATCGCACTCAGAAACCCGGCTCAGGGTCGGGATGGGCGGAAAGCAAAAACACGAAGAAGAACAAATTCGGAAGGTATATCATGTTGTTAATGGAGGTCTGTGGGTGAGGGGGGGAAACGGGTCGGCAGGGGCAAAAAGAATGTGATCGGATCGTTGGCCCCTTTGGGTG
>Ga0179593_1712519_pt1 | contig 11925 bp, 10 predicted proteins | sample CZODoug2_1_08_16_FD_185931 | JGI IMG/M metagenome (GOLD analysis project Ga0179593, IMG submission 185931) | Vadose zone soil fungal communities from Angelo Coast Range Reserve, California, USA - CZODoug2_1_08_16fungal (PacBio error correction) | ecosystem: Environmental > Terrestrial > Soil >...
TCGCAAGGCATTCTTTCTTACGAGCGAGTCGCCTAAAAAAATTCTACACCCGAGGCACGGTCTTACTAGAAATGAGTGAAAATAGGGATTCCAATTTTTCACACGGAGCAATATCATTGTGGGGGAGCTTACGCGTAATTGGGGAAAGAGACGACATTGTTTTCCTTATGGAAACTGGAAAAAAAGAGAGGAATAAAACCGCAGGAATAATAGGGATGTCGAAGGGGGGGATCTTTTACAGAGTCAAACCGAACTTAGGGAAAAAGATTATCGACCTAAAAAAAGGAGGAGAGTTAGGGTTGCTGTCGGAATAGGGGGAATTCAAAGGACGCACACGGAGAGTCCTCCAATATGGCTTCATGGTGAAAAAAAACCCACATCTCTTCCAGATCTTTCTACTTTCACGTTCATCCCCCCGAGAGAGGGGACTTTTGTGGTAAACCGGGGCTCCGAAATGACAGGATTTTAACATTAAAAAGGAAAAGGAGAGGGATAACCCTCCGAAAAAAAGATGTCGGAGATTCAACTAATAGACTGATGAAAACTTATTCTACAATACCGATCTTCTCTGGAAGAGATGAAAAAAAGTAACTCCATACTCTTTTTAACAGTGGAAAAGGAGGTTCCACCATTAGTCCCTCATCAGGGTGCAGAGGAGCCCACCTCTGAAAATTCGTTCGAGGAAACTCCCAAAAAGGCGAAGGCTTTTTGACAGGGCCTTTTAGGGAGGGGGGGTATTTTGAGTTCGTTTAGAGCGACGAGAGGGGGGGGCTTTAGGTAGACTTCTGTGGAGAATTAGGTTGGGAGGGGGGGGCCTCATAAGCCGTTTTCAAAAAAAGCAAGGCTCAATCGAACCGAAGAATTGAAACGGCTCTCGGAGATTCCGATTTCCGCGGGCAAACAATTCATCTTCGGGGAGTGATATGGAAAGAGACCATGGAAAAAGTATCGTATGTCTGGTGTTAGGGAGTCCCTCCACCGGGGAAAGGCTGAAACGAACCTCGAGACCACAGCCTGTCCCGAAAACGTGAAGCCGGTTTGTCCGCTGAAATCCGGTTAAAGTGCGCTTTACCGGGGTAAGCAATGCCGCCAATCCCACCACCGGGTTATTGCATGGGAGGAAATAGGATCCAACGCTGGGCAAGAACATGGTCATCAAAACGACCGACCCTATATGGGGCAGTGAACATCTTAGGGTCTATGAAAGTCACCTCGGGTCAATTAATCTCTAGGCATTCCCCAGATTTCCCCCACCTAGTGTTACACTAATCGAAGGCGGCGTTACTCAAGAAAGGGCTCCCGATAATTTTTATCTGGGAGACGGTTGCCTGGTGGAAAGGTGGAACACACGGAAAGAGGCCTTTTCACTACTGGGGGGGGGTGCCCCTCATCGAGCCCTCGCAGTGCTCAAAGAGAGAAACTATAAAGGTTTTTCCGGGAGCAGCAACTAACAGGGTTTCAGAAAAAAATTCCTAATAAACTTTTTGTTCCTAGAAAAATCCATCCAAAGGGTCTATAGTGAGGAGGAAAGAGAAATTTTAGAAAGATCTGGGGCGATCCAGTCTTCTACAGAGAACAATCTACCCCATCAAGCTCTCCCCAATCAAAAGGCAACCGATTCAGGGAGAAGTTTGTCTAATTATTGTTCCACCCAGGTCTTAATTCGGAACTTTTTTTAAACGACGAGCAAATGGGAAAGCTTAATTCGGCAGGCGGAGTAAGACGTTTTTTTGTGAAGAAAAGTGAACGAGCTCTAACTAGCGCCTGGCGATGTGTACAAGCCCGGAGGGGAGTAATCTCATTGGGGGGAAAAGGGCATTCTACACGAAAAATGAAATTCTTGTGTGGAAAGGAGTCTGTCCCAAAAAGGGGATCGTGGGGGGCAAATGCAAGGGGTTTGGGGGAATCAATCCAAACGGGGAACTGATTAATCTAAAAGTTTTGGATCGCCCTCCCCAGAAATTGGAGAATCCTTACACAAGGACGAATGGGGGACTGCCTCCGCGTGATGGACTTAAAGCAGGGGGGGCTTGAAAAATCCTCCTTGGGAACGCCGGGACTTCTTCCCAGAAAAGGGCCTTTCTCGTCATGCCGCAATGTTCTGGGGAACGGATTCCCCTCAGGGGAACTCCCCTACCACTCCACTCTTTGAAAAATTACATAATTCCCAGGAGGAAGTTTCTGTCCTTGAGGGTGGGGGGGGAAACCGAATTTCTTGTCTCCCTCGGAGGAAAGTTTGGAAATTCAGTCAGGGAACCCTAGAGACTACTCTTTTTTGGGGGGGCTTCTTGAGACGGCCGCTCACGTTTGGGGGGGGGAAAAAGGGACCTGCATTTATCACAAAGAGGCAAACTGGCAGTGAAGATGTTAAGGGGGGTTGTGAGAGGGGACCAGAGATAAAAAAGAACAAAGAGCAACTCATTCATGGACTTTCAGATGCATTGAAAAGACATTTCAATGACTAGAGGCCTTCATTGGAAAACAATTCTATTCGTGAACTTTGAAGGGAAAAGGACGCCGTTTAAAGGTGAGTCAAATCGCTAAATGATGGAGGGAGGTGTATTGTTGAGTTTGGGGGAGGTTAACAATGGGGGGAGGGGAGGAGAGAGCCCATGTTCATCGACAAAACCAGAGGCCTCCTGAACCACTGTCAGAAAAACCCAAGGGTGATGGCGTCCTACCAGGGGGGCCCCCAGGCCGGACCCTTGAAAACAGATTTTCGTCCTTTTTGGGGTAGGGGGCGTGGGGCGAGCGCCGAGAAAAAAATTTTTGGACTCAATGAGGGTGGCGGGGACAATTCAACTTAAGGGGGGTCAAATCGCCTTTAACTGTATAAATAGATGGAAAAAGGGGGGGAAAAAATCGGGGGAGCGCCATCTTCAAAGGGGGATCCGAAAGAGAGTCCGGAGAAGAGGTCTCCCCCCAGAAATATTAGCAGCCTCTCGAAAAATTTCGGATTCCCAAACGGGGGGCAGTGAGATGACTTTACAAGACTCTCTGGGGGGGGGGGGGGAAGGGGAAGAGATTCGTTCTCTCCGGAGAGAATCTACTGACTGTTGAAGTTTATATAATAGGGGCTAGTTCTTATAGTAAAATAGGTTATGTGCCTGAAAAAATTGAGGCCCCCGGTGTACGTCCTCCCACAAAAATGAATCTTGGAACCATTCTCCCCTCGAAATGCCCTCGGAGGTCGTAACGTTCCAGAAGAGGGAGCTACGAAAGGGGGCTTCCTAGTGGCACCTGAAGGGGGTAACTCTGGTAATCAAATTTCCTGAGGCTCTTTGTGAGAGACGCTCTCAAAATTATTAGTATAGAGATAGAGGAAAAGAACGCGACCTATTTATGGAGGCTAAAGGGTTCTAGTGGGGAGGTGCCATGAATTCCTAGTATAAAAAGCCTCTTTAAGAAGAGAGGGGCCAGGGAGTGATGGAGTTGCAAGAGTCGAAGTGTTTGTGAATTCCTTAGAAAAGAGGGTCGACTTCATACGCTGGGGGCCTTACAATTAAGGGCCGAAGGCTCCTAACACTCTACAAGGATCTTCGTTAGTTAGTCAGGAGGACGCCTTCTTATAAAAAGAAAAAATAGGGGACTTCCTTATAAATAAAACGAGGATAAGAAAGGGGGGATTCTATATTAATCACAAGGTCCTCTGGCGGTAGGAGAAGGCAATAGAAGTTTACGCTTGGCCAAACCACGATGTCTCATCTGGGAGATTGAGAGGGGAAGGCGATTAAAGAGTTGGGGGGAAACTCATAGAATCGTATAAAAAGGGCGATAAAGGGGAAAGTTGCAAAGAAGTACAATTCTCGGGAGTGTCCATGGTCGACAACGTTAAAGTAACGCCAAGAGTTCAAAGAAAACACGAAAAGAAAGGGACTGAACGCAGTTAAAAAGGCGACTCTGGGGGAAAAAAATGAAAGAAATCATGCAATTGGGGGAGTCAAAGAGTGCACTGGGTCTCATGACATTGGAGGCTTCTTAAGTTATCCGCTCTGGGACAAAAAAAAGTGAGGAAGTGTAACTATTCCATTGGGGCTAAAAGGATCTGTGTTATACAGAAAAGATCAAAGGAATGTCCGTATATTGGGAAAAAAAAGTTCTTCGGCTCGGGGGACAAATGTATACGGCACCCTTAAGAGGGAGGGGGACAGGAAGCCAACTCGCAGGAAAAGGAGGCTTTCTCCCGGGGAGGAGAAATGGAAAGAAGTGGATTGTCGTAGGAAGGGGAAGAAAAAGACAGGCAGGTCGGGGGGGACCCATATAAAGAAGGGAGGGTCAGAAAGGAAGGCTGCCATCACTGCGGTCAAGCAAATCAGAAGACCCCTTGAGGGGGCCGGGGCTTTTCCAGGGGAAAGATGCCTGAAAGAAAAAATCCCCTTTGACAGTTGGTTCTGGGGAATAAACTGGGGTAGTGAGAAAAATTGTCTGGGAGGGCGTCATTCAGAGAAAAAAAAAAAATCCGTTTCGGTCAAGTGGGGGAAACCCTAAGAGAGCCGGGGGGGGAACCTATCACAACAGAGGGGAAGGTGTCACGGGTACATTATCGAAAGGAGAAAGAGAGATTGAATTTTGAACAAGGAAGGCTGAGAAAAGGTCTCCGAAAACTTTTGGGATAAAAAACTGTCGTGTAAAGAATCCTTGCTGTAACCCCCTTAGGAACAAATGGAAAAGCCCTCCCCATGTTTAAAATCACAGCCTTTCTCGGCCCCCACAGGGTTTGTGGGAACAGAGGAGGGGATTGCGACGGTGTGCCGGGCTGCACGACGATGGGGACCTCCTGGCAGGGAAAATTGAGGGGTCCGACTCTATCAGTAACATCCCGTTTTGGGGGGGGATATCGCAACAAGGAATTCCTGTTTGGCTTACCCCCTTGAAGTGGACTACAGAATCAGTTTGCGTAAAGGTTTTCTTAAGACCTCGGGTGGGGGCACTCCTTGCCAAGTTCTTCTCTGAAAGGGTGTTCCAGGGGAAGACACCCGAGAGACCTCAGAGGTTAGCGATTCCTTTCTGTTCCTAAGTTTCTTCGGCGTTAAGGCCCTCTTTTGGAAGCGAGAAGGGGGCCACTCTAGTTCACTTCTCCCTCCTCGGGAAGAGGTTAAAGGGGAACTTCCATACTTTTAAGAATGGCTTGAGGAAAGAATATTACGCCCCGCTTACACAAAGGGGGGTATTTTTCTTCGGGGGAGGGGGAAAGAAACAAGGGAAAATTTTCACTATGGGGAAAAAGGCCCGTGAGGTACAGCAGGGGGGTTTCGTAGTATTTTCGGAAGGGGAACTCTGAAAAAAGGCAGGTAACTCCTTTGAGGGGAAAACTGAAGGGGAGACCCAAGGAAAGGTTGACTGTACCTTTATATTATAATCCATGGGAAAGAAAGGCGCTTTCTGGGGGGACAAATCTTTTCCTATATAGCAGGAGGGGAAATCTGGCAAAAAAATCCGTTCAGAATTAGAGGATTTTAAGAGAGATAGGAAATTGTATTCACGGGAAAAGGGCGGGAAAAAAACTCCACCGCGCAATGCTCAGAAGAGAACACGAACACTTAGAAAGCCTCAAGGGGAACCTTCATAGAAGGCCATTGGGATTCAGAAGGGGAGAGGCTTTTAAGATAAGCGCAAGAGGAAACGCGTGGATGCCGGGGGGCCCCACTAAAACTTATTCTTGGGAAACCGAAGGAAAAAAGGTGAACTGGTGAAAGATATGGGGAGAATTGGTGGGGCTCATTGAGGAACATAGCAAGCAGAACGGACGAAGGGAGTGATACGCTTATGTTGTTGGAGGGCCATGAGACCGTGGGGGGGAAAGGTCCGGCATATCAGGAAAAAAAGGTGTGTTTCAAAGAAAAAATCCTTTGTTTGAGTAGTGAGGACCGGCCCCTCTTTTAAAAAAATCCAGCGAGGGAAGAACACCGGTCAACAGAGCAGGGAATTTCCGAGATGATGGGTCAGGAATGGAGGAAAAAATGCAGCACAATATAGGACTTGGGGAAAGGACTGTTCGTGAAAAAATGCACACTAGGAACCCCCTAATTTGATCAGGTATCGAAAAATTACTGACTTCTAATAATAGAAGGGGTTGGAGGGGTCAAATCATCCCGCATTAAGGGAGGATCCACGGCGGGGGCGAGATTGTTGAAAGTCAGGGGAACAAATCAGGGGGAAACCTTTCTCTTTGGGGGGAAGGAAAGGGTCCGAGGAAGAAAACAATCGTTATTGATCAAAGGGTTACCAACGGGGGATTTCACGCACTAATTGATCAAGACAAATTGGGGGGGTGGGGGATGGGTCGACGGAAGAGATGTAAATTTTTCCCGTCGCTAAAAAAAAGGGCCTGAAGAGATCTCTTCAAAAAACAACAACTTAGGAAGGGAGATATATATATTCTGGAAAAGAGGAGGAGGGAACAGAAAGAAAATCAAGAAGAAGATTCCAGTACTAAAAAACGGGGGAGGGCACTGGGGGGGCTTTACTCCATTTTCGGGGATTTTTTTTAGAAAGTGTACAACCGGATCATAAAGGGGGTGAGTAGCTTATCTCTCAATGGGAAGTGGGGGAGGAGAACAGTGGTCCCGGGTTGGAAGGACTTTAGGGAGAAAGCGCCGGGTCTTCAGAGAGAGAAATGGCTTCTTTGACAGGATGAGGCTCAAGAAGGGGCTGGGTGCGATTAGATCAGAAGGGGGGGGAATAATGATCAGTTAGGTGGGAGGATAGTGTGCAGAAATGTCTGGGCTTACGGCAAGTCACAAAGAAAGTATTTTGCGTTTGTTTCAGAAGCCCCATCTCAGCGAAGGGCCCTCCTTCCTCGGAAGAGAGTGAAACTGGGAGAACAAATCGCTGTGAGGTTGTTTGGTTTCAAACCAAAAAAACGGGGGTGTCCCCGCTAACTCTCTAAAGGAATTTGAACTATGGGTCTGACATATATTCATGCAGGACAAGAGAAAAAACTGGGCGAGGGGGAAGGACTACTATTCTTGGGAAGAATGACAAAAGCGTCTTGAAAGAAAAATGATGCGAAGAAACAATTTAAGAAGAGAGGGGTGAACCTGTCAACCTAAAAGGTTTCCTCGGTCTGTAGTCCCAAAGAATCCTTTGAATGCATCATGTCCAAGGGACCCCCCTCTAAAGCGGTTCTATGAAGAGAAGTAAAGAGAAGACCTTCCAGAAAAGGGGCTAATTGTTAATCTTTGATGCTTTATTTAGGGGAAGCTTGGGAATTTTGTTTGGGGGTATTTGGTTAGCTTGGAAGGTTTCTAGTTTGGTTCTTTGGGGCGGGTATGTTAGAAAAGAGGTTTTTGGTAACTTTCTTGGGTATGTTAAGAGAGGGTTTTCCCGAGAGAGCTCCGTTTTGACCTTCCTCCTCCGGACCTTCAGAGGAAGTCCCTCATCCTGCTAGACAGAATTAAGGGCTCTTGCAACGGTATGGGAGGATAAATTCTAGAGTAGGGGGGAACAATCTCCAGGTCCTTAAAGGTGCGGTCTGTCTTAATGGGTAAATCCCTCCAATTAAACCTTCAATGGGTCTAACTAAAAGAGGCTAAGCCAAAGCCATGGACCCAGCCTTTTCCCTAAAAATGGCCGGTTTTTCATGGAAACGCCTTGGTGATTTAAGTGTTCGTGCGCTTGGGGGGGGGGACATGGGCCGCCAATCCCCAGTGGGGATCGGTTCGTCAGGAGGAATCGAACCATAAACGTCAAAAGCAGTTCGGGGAAAAGGACTACATCCGTCCGGGAGGGGGGCTTTCTCATGAATGAGGGGTTCTAATGCAACAGGGCCCCCCGAAAATTTGGAGAAATTAATTCTCCTCTTCGATTCGTGAAACCAAGTCAATGAAGAAATTGCTTCCCGGGGGAGGGGGTGGAAAGGTGGGAAAAAAAAAAATGGAAGAACCTTGAGGCGACACGCGCCAAGGAGGTTAGGCCTCAAAATAAGAGAAAAACAACCCTCAAAAGGGATTGGTGTTCCTTCAAAAAAAAAAGGAATAAATTTTCAGACACCAAGAAAGGGTTAACGGGTCACGGGACTTTTTTTGGGGCCATCAAAAAAACGCTCTATATTAAGAACTGAAAAGGTTCAGAATCGAGGTCAGTCTGATAGAATCTAAGGAAGTAAGAACCGCAAGAACGAAACAACAACGAATTTTCTGAGGGAACAGGAATGAACGTAGAAAGGGTTACAAACCGGTGTGAATAAAAAGGGGTGCTTTGAGGGGCGGAGGTGAAAAAGTTTTGGTAGACAAAGTTGCGCCTCGCAAAGCTACAAAAACCTTAGGCGGAGGGAACAATCCTTCGGCGCAGAAGGGCTTTGGAAGGAGAAAAGGGAAACACCTTCCTGGGGAGGGGAGTGTCGGTTTCTGGCAAACCGGAGAAGAGGTTTCCAAGTGGAACAGGATGTTTGGGGAGTGATTTAACAAAAAGGTGAAGGCTTAATCCGAAAAGGGGGTAGGCGGAAAAAGGAGCAAAGGGATTGAAGAGCCCGAAGGAATGGGTGGACAAGCAAAAGGAGAATCCCGGGGTCCGGGATTAGCAGTTTGGTTGGAAGAAATCAATTTCTTTCAAAAGGAAAACCTAGAAACCGCCCTTTCCTGGTATCAATGGGTCTTCGCTACCCAAATGGGGCGAGGTATCCCTCATCAGACAAGAAAGAGGCAAATTCCTAATAATCGATAAAAGGACGAAACGCGGAATCCTTTTCTCTGAACGCCTAGGAAAGGGGGATCCAGAGGAGGAATTTGCTCCCTTCTGTCCAGTGGGACTAACTCCTAGGGGTTTGGGGAATTTGCCAGAACCAGCTCCAAGGGCGGGAATTATCAGTGGGGATCAAAACTGGCAGAAGCGATGAAAGTTTGTAATCTACAAAGCGAATCAACGAGAGAGCGCAACTCGTCTATGAAAGGGAAATCGGTAAAAAAAAAAAAAAAAAAAAAAAAAAAAGAAGAAAAAAAAATTCAACAGTCACAAAAAGACAATGACTTCGATGAAATCAGTTACATTCTCTCGCCGGGGGAAAGGCGTTAGGAAAGGCGATTTCTGGGGGAAAGTGGGGGAAACCGAGGGCGGGAATTTCAACAGAGGGGGAGCTTCGAGTACCAGTGAAGGAAAGAACCAAACCAAGCAATTGAAGGGGTTGTAAGGGCCTCATCAATCGCCATTGTAAGAAGCATTCCGATTCGGGGGGGGGAAAGAAAAATGTCAATCAGGGGAAAAATTCTCTCGGGGAGAGGGGGGAGAAGAAGGGAGGGAATGTCGACATCCGGGGTGCTGGAGGCAAAAAACCAATTTAGAGGAGCCTTCTCTAAGGAAGACAAGAAACGCCAGCTTAGAACAACAGGTGAGCATCGCTCGAAAAAAAAAAAAGGGGAAAAGGCCTGCATACAGGGGTTGCTTTTTCAGTTGGAGTGCTTCCTTAGGACAGATAGCGAGGGGGGGGGGGGGGCAATCAAGACTTTTGTTCCTCATCTTTCCTTCCCAGACGGAAGGCAGATAAGTGGCCGGGGGGAAGGAAAGGATTTTCTAGGGGAACTTCTCTTCTGGGGTTGGGGGGGGAAATACCGAATGTGGACGGGGGACCAATTTCGGAACTTTGAGGACTTCTCAGAACAAAGGTCCTTGCAAAAAATGAAAAAAACCGTAAGATGGAGAGTATATTGAGGCAAGTCCGCGTCTCGGCTAGAGAGCGAATTTCTGGGGGAAAAAGCCATCTCAGGAATTGTGAAATAAAGGCCGTTTCTTTTGAGGAGGGGGGTGAAGGAGTCCTCGAAAAACAACGGCTGGAGAGATTTCAAACCCGAAAAAAGGACCACAATGGACGCGCAATTTGTCACCGAATTGCTTTTGCTAAAAGGACTAGGAATTCTCGCTAGACAATCTCTCTGCCAGAAGAGGGGCCTAATGTTTATTTGAGTCTCCCGGGTTTCATGGCGAGTAAGGGAAAAAAAACATTTGGAGGGAAGGAATACCATTCTGGGCTGAAAATAGCATGCGCCGGAGGATCCATACCTAGGAGTCTCTTCTGGAGAGGAAAATGAAGAAACTGATTCGAAAAATCGAGATTTGAAAGACGTTCTAAATTACGGGGAAAACCGGGGAAGAAAGAAGACCTTTTGGGAGAATTGCGGTTTCTCCGCTGGGGGACAAGGGAAGGCTATAGAGGAAAGGGGGGGAGCTGGAAGGAAAAAAAGCCTCTTTCATCTCGGAGAAAGGATGTGAAAAAATAATTTTTTTGAAGTGGAAAATAAACCGCCTCTAAAAAAGAACTGGCGGTCGGGAGAAACCTTACCACACGGGAGACAATGGGGGGGGAAGTACTGGAAGGCATGAAATTCTCGCAAGGGGAAATGAAGGAGAGTTCCATTCACGGAAGAAAATTAGAAGAAATGAAGAGTTAAACTAGCGAAACAACGAAGAATGGTAAATGGGAGGAAAGAAGTCATTCACTGGAGGTTGTTTTAATTCCAAGGGATTGGTGGAAAAGCTAATATACTATGAGGCTTGTTAGGGGGGGGGAACGAGGAAGAGGAATACTCATCTAGGCCAGGGAAACTCCTCAGTTGGAAATTCCCTCCTCGGGGATTTATGGGAAAGGGTTCAAATAATAAAAAGGAGTCTCTCTTGCAAAGGGACGTTCTGGAGGGGATAAAGAAGGGTCCCAGAAGGAAAGCTGGGAGGGCCTCTTCCGATTAAAAGGTCATCAAATCTGGGGGGTTGAGTTTATTAAGTGAGAAGGGCTGGTAGGACCGTCCACTTCTTTTAAGATTGGGGCATTTCTTCCATCAAAAGGGGAGTCAGAGTCCTTAATAAAGAAAGAGTCGGAGGGAAGGCTTCATTAACTGACGGATGACCTTCGGAAAGGGGTGAATCTTTAGGGGGACGCTGTAGGGAAGGGAAATTTTAAGTTAGGGGGCTTCAATGAAGCGAAAATCCTTTCGGACAAGGAAAAAACGATAAGAGCACAGTGGACAGAAAAAACAAAGAAGGGCATTTGGAAGGTAGACCTGCGGTCGGGGAAAAAAAAAGCGATTTACCTCTAGAAAAAATCGACGGAGATGTCGTATTTTATCCAGTATAGGAGAAAACTTTTTCTAAGGAGGGGGCTCCGCTCAAAATTAAGCTTGGAGAACACCGTTCGTACAGGCCGATCATAAAAGTGTGATTGAAAACCCAAATTTCAAGACAAAATCTGGGTTGGGGGGTGTTCGATCTGGGGGGAGCATCCTGAGAGATATCCTACGAATTTACGGTCCTAATATTTTCAGGGGGAGAAGGAGGTCCCTATAGAGAGCGGATTGGGGGCTGGAAGACCAGAGGGGCAACACTTTAGGAGGGGAGGGGGGGCGAAAACCTGCTCAAGGAGGCCCACTCACGGGTATTGGGGAGTCTATTTTCGGGGTCAGAAGAAGGGTTTTCCTAGAATTGGGGTTCTCTTCCGGGGGGTTCCAAACCCAGACTGATCCACTCCGGGGAAGAAGGCCTTCCTGTATTACTTTTCAATCATGGGAGGGTTCACACTCTTGTGCATCTAAAGGGGGTGGCAGTCCCTGGAACGAGGTTAAAAGTGATCAATCCTCTAAAGGGTGTGAAAAACCCGACTTGCCTAGGGGAAAGGGCTTTTCGAGTTGAGAAGACGACCCGCTTCGGGGGTTGGGGGCTCAATTTACGGCACTATAAAAAAAGTAATCCCAAGTCTGGTAATCTTGAACAATCCTTATTAAAAAGGAATTGAAAAGTTTTCTTCATAGAAGTATTAAGGACGTTGACTAAGGTTTATTAGAAAAAGAAGAAGATCCTCTCAAAAAAATGAAGTGGGGGGGAGATGGAATTTGTTAACTAAAAAAGCCTATAAGGGGGGAGAAGCAAAAGTTCTTTGAATCGGGGGGGTGTCTTTAAAAGAGCTTTAAATAGAAGAGGGTTGGGGAGTATCGTGATTGGAAG
>Ga0179593_1479387_pt1 | contig 11924 bp, 13 predicted proteins | sample CZODoug2_1_08_16_FD_185931 | JGI IMG/M metagenome (GOLD analysis project Ga0179593, IMG submission 185931) | Vadose zone soil fungal communities from Angelo Coast Range Reserve, California, USA - CZODoug2_1_08_16fungal (PacBio error correction) | ecosystem: Environmental > Terrestrial > Soil >...
GGGGTGATACAATCCGGCACTCAGCGGAGGGAGAACGTTTTATTAACTGAAGACGAGAGAAAAAATGATTCTGACAGAGAGCCAAGCGACATAAAAAAGGAGCAAAGTCAGAGAGAGTGAACGTCCGTGGAATGCGAACAGCGATGACATGAGAACCGGATAGGAACGAGGATCTTCGGAGGTCCGGTCAAGAGATAATGCAGGAGATACTTACGGGGGAGAACGCCCATGGGGACATAAAACATTCAGGTCCCCAGGAAGAGCAAAGTTCGGGCCAGGGTTCGGAGAGCTAGAGGTGAATTGCCTGTGCCAGGGCTCGCGTGATAGGGCGTTGCGGGCGATCCATTAGCCGAGAAAGATGTGGGCGATTAAGTCAGAGCAAAGGGGGGAGGGAGAGAGGAGTAGGGGCAAATAGGAACATGGCGGCGTCCGCGTGGGGGGGGGGTACATTCATTGGGGCCAAAAAAAGACGCCGAGAGAAAGTAGGTGAGCAATGAGGCGAGGATAAGCCAATAGCAGACGGACGGGGGACGAGGGAAAAAAAAGGGGGTAAGATATTCAAAAACCAAAAAACCGCGTGCGTATGCCGAAATACGTGGGCCAGGGAAGCGGGCCCACGTGGGAAAAAATTGTCAAAAAGGACACAGAAGGCTTTTTTGGTGAGGGAGGGAATAAGAAAAATTCATCGAGAGCAAGAGACTAGCCATGGCATAGCTTGAACTATGCTGGGGGAAAACGGACGTCGCCCCTCTCTTGAGAAGGGGCCCTTCGGGACGAAAGGAGCGTTTTTAAGCCATGCTTGAGGGGAATATTAAAGGCCCAGCAGGTGTCGGAAAGCGACTGAAGATCTAAAATCGATCGTATGTGAGCGTAGATGTTCAAACTGGGAGGGAAGAAAAAATGGGGTGCACTCAAGCTTTGGTTCCCCCATGTAAGCGGGAACTGACGTTAGGTCTGGTCCTCCAAGCAGCCCTCCTGGGGAGACATGGAAACCTTGTTTAGGAAGGGACCAAAAACCAGAATTGGCGAGGGGTCAATGCCGTCAACCTTATCGAGGTGGGATGGCTTCGGCTGCAGTCAGGAAACTCTGGCAATTCGTCAAAGGGGGGATAAACGAACTGGGTTACTTCAATGCCGGGGTCAAAAAAGGGAACGGGCAGGTGGAAAAAGCGGGACGAGGATCAAGAGCATAAGTTGACACCCAAGAGAGAGAGCCAAAAAAAAAACGGAGGAGGAGGGGAAAGAGATGGCTATGGTGGGGGGACAAAATCTATTTGGGATTGAGACCCGTCTCGCAGAGGGTGTCTCACAGGAGACGGCAAGGCTCAGCCATTACGTTCGATAAAAAAGTGCCGATACGCCCGTTGAGAATGGCACAAGCAAACTTAAGGCAGACAAAAAAGGAAGGTCCTACGGACAGTAAGTGTGGGGCAAAAGCGGACATGACTCGGTGAGTCACCGACCTCCCGAAACTGGGGGGGGGGGTAGGGTTCGAACCACGTCTTTGAGCTTTTCCTTAAGAGAACGTTTCAGCGCTCAAGATTACACTGGGAAAGACAAGACTTCAAAAAATGTGTGTAAAAGACCCTCAATCTACTAGAACCTTAGATGACGCGGTCGAATCTTCAAAGGAGCTTCACGAGAGAAAACATCACACACCCCGAGCCGGGCCTGTTAAGTCAGGAAAGCCCTGGTGAAAAAGGGAGAGAGACTGAATGCAGGGAGACTCCCAACTTAAATGGTCCTGAATTATTAAAAAAGCGGCAGGAGTTAAGGAGGCCTGTCACGGTGAATCACTTTTCTCTCTAAGGAGGAGGAAAAAAGGGGAAGAAACAACTTTGAAGTATTGTCCAGCGTTGGGGAATCAGTGGTCCGATGCACTTCAACTAACGTAAGCGTGACGGCCACTCGTATACTGGGAGGAGATGCATGACGAGAGTTAAAGTCTCCGGACAGGAGATCTGGATAAGCTCAGACTCAGGAGAAAAAGGTCGAGGCCTGGCGCTGTGGTTTAAAAATTGAAGGAAACACCACGCAGGGGGGAAAGTACTCCAGGCATCTTTACCGGAACAAAGCAATGGGGGCCTAGAGATGCCTCTCAAATGTTAGAGCTACTGGGGGGAAAATTCGACGACCGAACAATGAAGCTAACGGGAACAACAAAGGCAATCGATATCGAAATGTAATGGAAAAAAAGTGTAGACGGACTGAATGGGAAAAAGGTGACCGGTCGCTACTAAGGAAGGAAAAATAGCTTAAGGGGTATTGAGCGACCGGCAAAGGAAGATCTGGCGGCAACTTCGTTAGAGGGCCAGAGACGCTAAAACGTGAGAAAAAAAGGCCGCGGAAGGAGATGCGAATAAAGAGGGGCGCTGGACTAGCAGGTGAAAAGGAAGAGAAAGGCGCAGATGGCGCAGGCACAGGTCGCAGAAAAAGAGAGATAGCGATGGAAGAAAGGGAAGCCGGTAGGGGGTCTCTGTCCACAAGAAGGAATAAACAATGTTTGGGCAGTCGAACCAGACCACCTAGACCGTGAAGAGTACGGCTCATGGTGAGTTGAAGGGGGAGGCCGAATAAAAAGACGCCTCCTGGGGGGGAAACAGTGGAGGCTCGTCTAAAGCCTAGGAGTAAAACAGTAGCGGAAGTCGTCGTAAAGATTAGTCTCGACTACGCATCCGGGAGCACATCAGGACAGTAGCGAGAGGGAGAGCGAGCCACGGGGTAAACGACGCACCCGGGAGTGCCGGAAGACGAAGAACAAAAGGGGCCGGGAATGCAGAAAATGCTCTTGAATCCATGGCAGAGATTGGGAAAAACGTCAATAATGCGGAAATCCGAGGGGGGATGCGTGGAAAAAGAAGGAGCAAAGGAAAAGAAGCAGCAAGAACCAAGGGCACCCCCGAAGGAAGAAGCGACCATGCAAAACTACCAATTGGCTATAACGTGAGTCGTCGTTCCCACCGGAATAAGAACGCCGCACATCAACGCAGGGGACTGCAAAATTAACAAAGCTGGAAGAAAAAGTGCCCAAGATTCTTGGGAGGGGGAAATCGGGGACCGATATGGCGATTTTTGCAACCTGAAAGAAGGCGTTCCATCGGCGACTGTACGGCTAAAGCAAATCAATGCAATTATACGCGGCCCTGGCACATCACGAAAGCTGGGAGCATTCCGAACGAAAGAGGAGGGGAGGAGGGAGATGAAAGGGTAAGCAAGCTCTGATGCAAAACCATCTGGACGAATTCCAGAGGCGGAAAACTAAACGAGAAAAGTTGAAACCATAGATAGCAACACCAGGAGGGAAGGATGGAACGGTAAAGAAGGGAGATGGCGCTGCGGCGGGGTTTCTCAGAGACAGCAGTAGACAGAGACCGGGGGGTGCAGAAAAAAGAAAAAGAGGGAAGGTCAGAGAAGCCTTGAAGCCTCCATCCGCTTCTAATGCTCCAAACGTAGGGGTGTGAAACAGGACCGGCATAATAATTGGGCCAGGCCGCGCTAGGGGCCGGCCCAGTGCGCTAGGGAAGCAAGGCAGACGGGGAAAAGACCATTTCGGGTCCAGACGCCCGACCCATAAGGAAGAGCGCAGGTAAATGGTTTGAGTAAGGGGAACAGGAAGTGCCTGGCGGAGTGGGAGATAAGACGACAACACGATAGCGCTGTAGGGTCGTGCATGGCAGACGCACAAAAGGGGTGCTATGGGATTGAAATTCTAGGGGAAATTGGCTAGAAGTAGGCCGATGACCAGCAGTAAAAACTCGAAGGAGCAACAAAAGGGGGGGGGAAAAAAATTGGAAAACAAAAAATCGATGGGCCAGGACTGGCAGGAAAGAGCAACGCTAGATGCCTTATAAGTTGGCCTTAAGGGCAACGCCGTTGTGCGTAGGAACAGGATCACGATCCTCTGACTAGGTCAATGGTAATTTGAAGAGCGGTGAGGGAGGGGGTTTCCGCCCGAAAGAGAAACTTCCGCCAGACGTTGGAAGATCTGAACTTGGAGAACGCGTAGGATAGAATCTCTAAGCGAAACGGCTTCTTGTTGGTGTCGAGCGGAAGAAAAAAACTTGTAGACGTCAGCGACGGCAAATCAGTGGGATCCACGGAACGGATAGGAAAAAAGGGTTTGGAAAGAGGAAGGCGATTGGGCGAGCCGCCACTACTGCAGCCGGGGAAAAATGACATCGCAGAGGGGGCGGCGGAGGGGAGGTGCACGCTTCAGGGGAAGGGCCTGCTTCGGAACAGAGCGGCCGCGGCACAGGCAACGACATCGGCTCAGTGAGGGGGAAAGGCTGAAATAAACAAGAAGTATGAAAGGTCTAACCTGATATGTCCAGAGAGTCCGTGAAGGTCAGCCTAAATACCTGCCGTTACGCTTCGGAGCGCACAGAACCGTGGGCAGAAAAAGGCGTCAAAGAAAAAGCACACGTGAAGAATTTGCGAAGGTCGGAAGGGGGGGGTGCCAGGGGGAAGGAAAAACACTCGTATAGGGTTTGGTAGGAATCGGAGAGAAAATTTGGGAAGCTCGTAAATTCTGTAAAGGTAAAAATACCTGGAGGGGGGATGTTTCCGGCGTGTGGGGGGACCATTCATTGGGTCCCCAACACGCACCGGAAAGGAAGTGTGCTAGACTGTTCGGTAAGAGATACGCGAAAGGGTAAAGGGAGTAGTAAGGAAATCGACTATCACGATAAGAAAATTGGCAAGAAAGAACTTAATTGATTCTGAATAGAACAGGAGAATGGAAGAGGACTGCTGGTGCTTGGAAAAAATCCGGACGAGAAGCAAAGAGAGGAAAAGGGGAGGAACTTGGCTGAATTACCGGAGGAGTTCCGATTCGACGACAGGAGAGTGACGAACCTGTGGTCATCCAGCTGGTACGTAAGCCCGGGGAGCGGGATCTATTCTCAGCGCACTTTACGACCAGGAGATGAGAATAATTTCGCGTAGACATGGGGGGGGGGGACTATGGCTAGACCAAACATGATTTCCGCCATTCATGAGAGAGAAGGGCGGGGCGCCGCCGGAAAAACGACCTCAGGGGTGAGCAAAGGACCAAAACAGTTTGAGGAGGGAGTGCAGAACCAGCTTTCGCGTTTCAAAAACGGCAAGTGAGGAAAAGGTCCGGCTGCTTAGGCTGACTATGAGCGCGATTGTGCATACGGACTAGGAGGCACTTTGTTGTCTGCCCTAAGTTACAGGGCGCTAAACCCCGAGATTGAGAAGCGGCGCAGAAGTGGTAAAAATGCAAAATTTCAATAGTGGTAAAAAGGCCAAGAGATCTCAAAAAAAACACGGAGATCCCCGAAGGAAGAGAGGACTATTGGGGGACACACGGCAGTCTTTGAAAAAAGAAGAAGCTTCTCAAACGACGGGTCCTCGGCGAAATGAATGCATAATAAAAACCAGGAAGCGCACCAGAAGGCGACTGAATGAAAACAAAGAAAGTAAGACGGGGAACAGGTGGGAACTCTCCAAGGACCGCGTGTGGTAAACCCACGAAAGGGGGGGGAAAGGTGCGTCACCACTTAAGGGCGTGGGGGGGATGTAAAAGAGTCAGCACGACTTGAGGTTCGCGAGCAGTACCCGGGAAGAACGGGCTAACCAGTTTTCTAGCTCTGCAAAGATCGCGAAAAAAAAAACCGCGATTGGAGGGGGACGGGCAGAAGCGAAAAGGAAGGACTAAGCGAGCAAACAAAAGGCCGTATCAGGAATCCTTTATTAAAAAAGCAGGAGGTACGGGGGCCACTAGAAATGAAGCCCTGAGGAAGGGCCCGTATGAAGAAAAAGGGGAGAACAAGGCCGGGAGGTGAATCGCTTAATGGCTAAAAAAAATAAAAGGACGGGAAGAGGTGAAAAAACACCGGTGGTCAGGGGAGATGGCTAACGTTCACCGTCAATGCGCGCACGAAAATTATATGTAAAAAAGGCTAACTAAGGGAGGGAACTGGCAGGAGTCGCTCTTAGAAGCAACGAGACCGCCACTACCTGGTGCAAATGTCGTGGGTGAAAAATGGGAACAAAGCAAGAGGAAGTCTTGAAAAAAAATCAATGGGGAAAAAAAAAACAGAGAAAAAAGGAAGTTGGCTCGTAGACCTGATGGCTAAAGAGCACGTCTACGAGAGTCACTTGAATAAAGGCCGCAAAGAGACTCAGAAAAGGGTCATGGACAAAAATTGGCTCTTCAAAATGGACTGAATGTTTATGAAAAGGTGACCCGGGGCGCTCAAAGAGTATAAATTTATGACGTGATATGACGAATCACTGACGGAAGGATTGGGTCAAAAAAAAAAGCAGGGCGAGAACTAGGTCTCCATTCTCAAAACGCCAGGAAGTATCCTGAGTAGCGCTCAAGTGACTAGTCAGAAGCCCTCTGAGCGGAAAAAAGCAGGGGGAAACTGGGAAAACGTCAAAAGAGGCTCTTCTCAAAGGCTCAGTTGCGAAAATTCTGAAACCGAAAAAGGGAAGAGAAAACCCCATTGGGGGGTGAGGACAGCCCGGGGACCTTTTCGAGAAGGGCGCGGGCATCTTTCAACGTGAAATAAAGACAAAAAGGGTTGGCCGAGGAAGAAAAGAGGAGAATCACCCCTCGTGGAAAGGTTCAGCTATAGGGACCACGGAGTATTCTGAACTACGAACTGAAGCTCACCTACAGGACCATGAAGCTGAGCTATGGGAACAGGGAGAACAAGGGTTCGACGCAACCTTTTGGAATACCGGAACGCAAAAGAATTAAAATCAATGGGGAAAGCGCGGAGATTGATCAATTGGAATGGCCAAGAGGAAATCCGATGCGTGAAAAGGAATTAAAATGTTTAAAAAAATACTTTAGGGACGAGACCTTACGCCCTCGCAAGACAATAGAAAAGCATTAGAGAGCCCTGAAGACCATAGTGGGAAAAGTCAGGGGGGGCTAGTCGGGAGATCACGGACTCGGCGACAACGCACAGGCGGGACAGGTTCTTCAGAAAAGGAAATCAAAGGGAAATAAGAAAGTCTATAGGTGCAAGTATGGACCGATGGGGCAGTTGCCAGAAGCAGGCAGGGAGTTCAGGGCGAAAGGGACAGGCGATCCCTCACATAGCGATGCAAAGTATTAAGAAGTGCCTGGGAAATACCTGGAAGGAGAAATTCTTAGGGGGGGAGGAGGGAGAGACTGAATGGATTCAACCTACTTGAAAAGAGATTCCACACAACGGTCTCCTAGTGGAGGGCGGCTCAAAAACGAAGCGTGCGACTTGGTTCAAAAGCATCTAGAGAAAAAACCAGGAAAGAGTAAAGTGAGATCGCTTCTTCTGGGGTGGCGCCTGCGGAGGCATACTAAGCCGGAAGGAGGGTGCATAAAGACGACGAGGGAAAGCCATGGAAGCTAAGCCCTTGAAAGACCGCCTCCGATTAGAAAAAAAAGGAAATGAGACAGACGGGAGTTTTGACAGGACCTTCATAATAGGGGGGGGGTGGAACGTGGAGGGATCTCAGTACCATTTCTATATGAAGCAGGCAAGGGCAAGTGAATACGGTCGCATAGGGCACGAAACTCAGGGGGAAACTTTTGATTTTGGAAATGAGGGAACCATGACGGGGGGAAGGTGACGGAGGTCAGGGCAGACCAAAAGAAAGCTTGGTAAGTCATGGGGGAGGAGAAATAAAAGGGGTGAGTATGGTTCACATTGGAGGAGTCGCGGGGGAAAAAAAGTGGTCAAGGGCATACTATCCTAAAAGGGAGACGCTCAACGCAGATAGGGGAAAGAGATGTCCAAGAGCGAATATCACCAGAAAGTCCGTAGAGGGTGTGTCGAGAAGTACTGCTGTGAGGAGGAACCCTTGGTTGGAAGGGGAAAACCCATTTAAAAAGCGTATCCGCTGCATGGGGGGAAGAGGTTGTAAACTCTGAGGGTTACCGGAGAAAAACCTTCCGACTTTTCAAGGAAGGAAAAAAACTATTATTAGAAGGAGCCAGGAACACAATACTGACAAAAAATCGGGATGGGGGGGTTTGTTCTCTTACCTTACGTGAAAGAGGAGGCGCAATAACGGGAAAGGGGACCTCGTTTGATGACACGGGGGGCGGAAGGGGGTGGTAAGAAGGAAAGCCTTTCGGTTGACAAAAAAGCCCCTAGCCGCCGGGACAAATACTTCACGCTTTGGTCTAACGAAGGAGGCGCATGCAACGCGAGCAGCCCTGCAAGGTGAAAGCGACCATATAAGGAGAACGCAAAAGAAAGAGGGCATCGCGCGGCCGGGCGAATATAGAGGAAAAAAGAGAAGGGCCCTTCAAAACTTAGATTTGGGATGAAGGCATTAGGGGTGCATCCTCAACTTACGTATAGAATCTGGGGAGACAAAACACAGGGGGGTACACCTTATGGTGTGGGCATAAAAATAAAGGCTAAGAGAACGGAGGGCTCAGGGGTCGAGGCTCGATGCTAAAAGTGGAAAAAGGGGAAAGGGGCTTGGGTGTAGCGGCTGTAGTGATAAGCCAGGAGGAAGGGAAAATAATTGGAGGGGGTAGATTCGGGAAAGGGTATGGTCGCAAGAATTAAGAAGGCAACCTAGGGTGGTCCATTAGGGGTTTAAGACAAGGCCGATAGGGGGGAGAAGGAGGGGATTGCTCAAGATCCAAGAAGGAAAACGGCGAATGGGTGGAAGAACGCGTCGAAATAAGCTGTGGACTGCAGAGTGGAGGTAATATCGCCCACTGAGGACGAATTTTTGAGGACACGTCTGGGGTACGGAATTTGAGAAATAATGGAATGCTAGAAAAGAGAGGACCAGGGGCACGGTTCGACTCTGAAAGGTCCTGGAACAGAAGTTAAAGGGGGAGGTACCGACCAGGGGAGGGAGAAGAGTCTTTGGTAATCAGGGGGCAGGGGGGGGGGGGGGGGGGGGGGGGGGGGGAAAGAAGTCAACGCGCGCGGGAGAGAGGGGAGAGGAAGGGACTTTGACTCGACAGCGAAGAAAGGAAAGGTCGCGTAGAGATGAAAAATGTAAGAAAACACATTAGGGCGGCGGGGGCAGGCCAGCACCAGAAAGAGATCGAAGGTAGTGGGGCGCGCAAGCCAAAGCGCAATGGCACAGGTCAAATTTTTGAGGAAGGAAAAAACCGAGGAATGGGAAAGGCACAACAAAAATGGATAACAAAGAGGGAAGGGAGCTTCGGCGCACGCAAGGTAAGGAGGGAACGGAGGCGGCACTGGTCGAATGCGTAGAGCGAAAGACCGGAGTTGAAAAAAAAAGAAAGGTGGGGGGTAAATAAAACATAGTTTCCCAAATGAAGACTCAACAACAACCACAAGATGGGGAAAAGAGGGCTATTTGGGACCAAATAAGGCGCTTGGCATACAAACTGAGGGGAAGCCGCTTCGGGACAAGAGGAAGGGGGTGCCGGCCTGACCGGAAGGCACCAGTGGCAGAAGACATAAATTTACATGGGAATCACTTGGAAGAAAAAAAAGACAGGCAGGGCCCGGATGGGGGTCAAGGAAGGGGTTTAACAGCGGGCAAAGGAAAGCGCGGGGCCGTGACAAAAAACCTACCGCAAAGGGGGGGGGAACTGGGCAGAAAAACGGCGCCTTGTCTAGTATCCTTCCGAAAGGGAAAAGGGGGACTATGACAAGGGTAAACGGGGAATTGGGTCTAGCAATAAGCAGAGAGAAAGAAAAAACGCAAAGTTCTGGGTAGATGAAAATGGGGGGCGTAAAAGCTCAAAAAACAAGCCCGTCAGACTGTAATATAATGCAAAGCAGGTGAATGAAAATCGGGGCCTAAGGGAAGAGACGAAAATGACCGTAAAAAACGGGGAACTCTATTCACAGGTGGTCTAGAAGATAGACGGTAAGATGTTTGACTCTAGGAAGGAGGAGGAAGAACATACGAATTAGGGGGGGGAAAACACCAAAAAATTGTGTAACAGGGGGAAGTCCGCTCACTTCACTTGATCTTCGAAAAAAGCTTGGGACGCGAAGGGAACGGCTACAAAGTCGTGAACTTGCGCCGGTCAGGTCGCTAGGGTCGCAAGCACGAACTAATGTAAAATAAAATGGGTCAAACTAGGCAGGGCTAGGGGGTTGGGGGGAAATGACAAAAAAAAAGGAAATACTAACCAGGAATTAGGGTGAAGAAAGAAAAAGGGCACCGTCAGAAAAGTATGTCTACGGAAATTAGAAAGAAAAACCGAACGATACGGAAGCTAACGTGCACCTAAGTAAAAGCAGCGCCACCCGGTCCTGGAAAAAAGGGCTCTTAATGGGTAGGAAACCAGAAGTTGAGCTCAGAGGTAGATAAGGTTACTGAAAAAAGGGAATGACGACTATAAAGGCAAAAACAGGTTCGCAGGTCCTAAATACACGCTAGGGGAAGAACTAAACCTCGTAAGAATAGGAAGAGAGAAGGAATAGTTAGAGAAATCGCGAGGAAAAAGGCGCTCTTCTGTCTCATCAAGGGGAGCGACAAAGGTGGAGATGAAGGCTCACGGGACTCAGAAGAAAAGTGGGAGATGGGCGACGGGAGGGGAAATCACTGAAGTAGAAAAATTTTTTGGGTGGGAAGGAAAGCCGCCCGTGGACCAACGCTGCCGTTCTTATGTGTCACTTGTCAAAGGAAGGAGATCGCCTAAGCCGCCTTGTGCAGGGACGAAACTACACGGAGGTCAAAACTAAAAGAAAGGGTGTTCAAAAGAGGACACGTAGGAAGCTATTCGGACTGGACACAAAGAGAGCCACAAGTCAAAAAGGAAGGTGGAAGCAACGGCGACCCGTGGAATAACTCAACCGCGGAGAAAGCCGTCCGGACTAAACAAGGAGGACGGAATGCGCGCGGGGTCCGTGAGCGTCACTGTAAACGGTGAAAAGAAAGGATGGAGCAGAGAAGTTGGTTCGTGACGAAGGAGAAAATATAAATGAACAAAATCAAGAACAAAAGAGACCCCAGGTGTATCTAGAGGCCATGCAAAAACTAAAACGCTTGGCTATAAAAAGTGGGCGGGGGGCGTGGTTCGAATCCGACTCAAGAACAAGAAACGCATTTCAAAATAATATAAAAAAAAGAAAGGTAACCTTACGAGATAAGTCTGGAAAAAAGGGGGCTATGGACACATATGGGGAGGGGGGGAACGATCCTTTTCAGAAAGGGGAAAACATCAAGGACCTTCTAGACCTACAACGTAGAGGACACGGGGGCCTGCCTGGCACACCACTTGTAAATATGCCCTACGGAGGTGTGGCCAAAGGCATGAAAAGAATGGGGGGGGGCGTCACATACTCACTGTGAAACCTTTATAGGGAGAAGATGGCGAAAAGACAAAAAAACTCAAATCAGAGGGGAAAGGGGGGGGGACAAGCACGACTCTCAAAACAAAGGGGAGGGAAGAGGGAAAAAACTTGGAGGGAATGGTCGGAGGGGAGGGTTTAGTCAAAGGGAGTCAGAAAAGGGGGGGAGTTGGGGGTGAGTCAATGTAAAAAGAAGTTAGGACCCTGAAAAATCCGGAAAGAGAAAGGAAAAAGGGGTTAAATGCTCCACTTGATGGGCCCAGCGGCATCATGGGGACCTCGCTGACTTGGGCAGACGGAAAACCAAGCGGGGACAGGCACGCGCAATTGTGTGGGAAAAATCGCCAATTCGGTAAACCACATATCATAAGAAGAAGGGGGAATGCGAAAAGGGGGACAAACTCGGGGGGAAGGTGACATATTCGAAAAGCGTTCGGTGGCGTAGTCGCAGATTGCTATACGACGAGAAGACGAATAATGGTTTCCTGAATGAGCAGGAAAGTAGGGGGGGCTAGGTCTTGGGAGTAGGCGGGATTGGGTCAAGGAGAGAGCTGATAAAAGGAAATCGCCGAAGCCGCAGAGTGAAAGCGGAGGCACGTTCTAAGAGAAAAAACACTCAGGTCCGGATAAGGTTTTGGGTGAGAAGGAGGGGCGGAAAAAAAA
>Ga0179593_1399778_pt1 | contig 11923 bp, 21 predicted proteins | sample CZODoug2_1_08_16_FD_185931 | JGI IMG/M metagenome (GOLD analysis project Ga0179593, IMG submission 185931) | Vadose zone soil fungal communities from Angelo Coast Range Reserve, California, USA - CZODoug2_1_08_16fungal (PacBio error correction) | ecosystem: Environmental > Terrestrial > Soil >...
GAACGAAAGGGATCCATGACCGAGGTATGGGCATCCTGCAGGGATTGGCAAGGTTCCACCGGATTTTTTGACCATGAAGTGGGGGTGCACGGTCAGAGGAGGGAAAGAACAGGTGAAGATTTTGTGGTTCGGAGGGTGAGATTGTTCACATCGCAAAACGGCCCTGAAAACAAGAATTGCAATAAAAAAAAAATTACAGACGCCGAGCAATGGAAGGAAGAGGTCCGAAAGCAAAAGCGCCAGCCGCGTTTGTGGGACCAATTTTCGGGGAGTTGCGGAGATACCTAAGTCCAAAGAGAAGAAAAAATGATGAGCACGTGGTGAAGCTGAAGGTCCGTTCCCTGCCCCCAGGGAAAGGGGAAGGGGGTGCCCGGCAAATGACAAGTGGTGGTTGGGGGGTGGAAGCCACAGAGGGGACTTGGCGGGGGGACCAGATAGAAGCCCAGGCATAATAGACAGGTGAACAGTAAAAAGAGAGAAAGGGGGACTAGAGGCCTCCAACCTGGGCCGAACTCGCCAGACCTGTTAACGTCCCTTGGCAATTTTTGACGGAGCGCCCCAACAGAAGGGAAGAAAAAGAGAAAGGGGAACCTGGTTGGGACCCATTTCCAAAAGACCTAAAGCAGGGGGGGAATGAGCCCTGAGAGGGAAGCACGATGGGGAAGGCCAAAAGATGGGGTGAAAATGAACCGCTGAAACAGGGCTTGGCTGGCCTGGCCACGGTGGTGGTCGGCGACAAGGGACACAACGGAGTGGAAACTTTCAGGAGGGGAACAAAGGACGGCGCCTTGACCTTTAGGGAACGAAGGGAGGCAAGAGACATCCTTTTTTTAAAGGGCAAAATGAAAAGGACGACCAGGGGGGTAAATGGAAAGACAACAGGAACAGGGGGACAGAAGAGACAGGAAGGAAATCATCCTTGGGGGTTACTAATTGGAAGAGCGGGAAAATACCTCGTAAAAGGCCGGATCAAAAAGGAAAGTGGGGTTGTGGTACGGAAAAGAATAGATAGAAGGTAACTACTAGAATAGGCGTTACTATGGAAAAGCCTGCAAAAGGGATAGGAGGAAAGGGCGAAAATTGGACTCTCCAAGGAACAGCTGCATGGGACGGGAGGGGTAGATGGCAAAGGGGGGGGGGGGAAAATTGTACCGGTCAATTAGAGATCCGTATCTTCTGAAATCGGCAAGAACAGTTAATTTACCAGGGCTAAACCCAAAACCCTAGGAGAAAGCTATGACGAAAAAGATGAGGGCCCTCCCCAAGGGCAGGCGTTTCAATCAACCGCGAAAGGAAGCTTTCCATAAAAAAAAGTGAGAAGAGAGGAAAAAAGGGAGGGATGGAAGATCCTTGAATGCGGACCGTCCTAAGACCTTGGTAGGAAACAGGGGGTTTCGGGGGAAAATTTAGGATGTAAAGGGCAACACATCGGGTCCTTAGGCGCAACAAAATCGAAAGGGTCAAAAGCATGGAGTAGAGTTGGGTGGAGCGGCAACAGAAAAAAAAAGGCGACGGAGTCATGAAAAAAAAAGGTGAAAGGAAGGGTACACATTTCGCAAGAATTTCGACAAGAAAAGCGCAAAAAAATGCGTTTGGTGAAAAAGCGCCATTCCTAAGAGAGGGTGAGGTGAACGGAAATGTGTCCGCACGCACTGGGGGTCAGAGGAAAAGAGGAAAAATACTCCTTGCAAAGTTCGCAGGTGATGGAAAAAGAATATCAAAATGGAGCCTCGGGGATCCCAAAAAAGAAAATGGGGTCTTATGATTACCGCTTTGCTAGGATTGTTCCCAAAATCGTAAGGGGATTGGGGGCCGTACGTGAATGGATCCAAGCCATCTCTAGGTCCTCATGACCGTACCAGCTGGTGAACGGAAAAACTCATATTTTAATCTGTTCCCCGGACTGGTGGCAGGGCTTCAATTTTGGCAAACAGCGGGCCAGGAATCTGGGCGCAAGAAAAGCCAACAGGGGTGGACGTAAGGTTGACTTGGGCAAAAAAAAAATCAAGGCGACGAAAAAAAAGGGACCAAAAAGGAAAAAACCGGCCAGAGGCCAGCGTGTGGTTGTGGGGGGCAAGTGGGAAAATCGAGGGGGAAGGAACTTAGAGGGAAAACGGGGGGGGGGGTGAGGTGGGAAGCCAAAAACAGCCAACGCGTGTTTTTGGGGAAAAGGCAGGGAAGCCAATAAAAAAAATAAAGGGGGACGGGGGGCCGCCGGAAAGAAGAAATGCAAAAGGGGGAAGACCTCCGCCCGCAAAAAGTGAAAAACTAAGGTAATTGTTGGGAATCGGGGGGGAAATTCACGATTGTTGAGACCAAAAAAGCGCTCCCAAAGAGACGCCGGATCCCGACAAATAAAGGGGTAAAAAGGAAAGAGAACCAGTGGGTCCAATGCCAGGTCAACCCGACGGAGTCATTTTGGGAAGTTTTGGCTGGAAGCTCCACTCGTTTTGGACGGGGGAACAAGCGGTGAAAAAGTGACTAAAAAAAAAGGCTACCCAAGTGGGTGGGTCACCATCAGAAAACCCAGAATACTCGTAACATGCAATTTCCAAGGAGTTGAAAACGGGTTCCAACCAGAGAGGGTAAACCCGGGGGGCGGATTGAACACGGACCAAAGCCGGTTCCGAAGCGGAACGGAAAAAAAAAACGACAGGTTGAGCGAGGAAAATGAAGAGGGAAAGGGTGGCCACAACAAGGAATTTAAACCCCCAGGGGGGGTGCATCGGAAGCCCCGGTGGGTCGTCAACCAAACAAGCAAAAAGTAGTAAAAAGTAAGAAAAAAAGGGCAATTGAGGAAAAAAAAAAACGAAAAATGGGTCGTCAAAAGAGACGCCAGCAAAAAAACCGCGCTCATCGTTGGTGTGCCCCCAGAGGCCCTGAAGGGGAAAATGGGGTTGGCAGTTACAAAGAAGCGAACGCGGACGGCTACAAATAAAATCGTGAAATAGACAAGGATTGGACCGAAAAAAGAAGAGCAAGTGTGACGAAAGTGGGGGGGGAAACGAGGAAGGGGGCAAGAGGAAGTTGGGGGTGCAACGGGGGGGAGGCAAGATCTTCAAATAAACAAAAAAAAAAAACAACGGAGTGAAGAAAAAGAGAGAGAGGGGCATCACTGACCTGAAGACACATCAGAGGAACCGCGGGAAAACTGGCGAAACTTTGCATCAAAAACTGGTGCAACGGGAAGTTGAGCTAACGGGGATGAAAGGGGGAGGACGCCAATGCCGGAGGATTGTAAGCCCATGTTTGAACGGGCAAAGCGGGACGGGGGACGGGAGTTGCCAAAAGGGAGAGAGTCTCAGAAAGAAGAAGGGTGTGAGGGCAATGTTTTCGCAAAGGGGGGACGAAGGGGGTTGGGTGGTGAAAAAAAATCCAGGAAGGAGGGTTAGAGCACCAAGGCGGGGGCAACGGCTGGAGGGTCAATAAAAGACAAGGTGCTAAAAAAGGGGGGGGGAACCCCCGATGACACACTCACTGGGCAGCTAAGGGGGAAGTTGGGAATCAATCCACCTAGTTTTCTGCGAATATTTTCTACCAAACTAAGGAACGATTAGTGAACCGTGGAAAAATCTGAATGGGGAATGGCAGTATTAAAAGAGCAAAAACAAGGAGAAGTTGGGGCCCTATGAACGAACTCAGGCAAAAGGAACAACCCAACGTACAAAAAGGTATCCGTCCGAAACCGTCAGCAACACAAACCACAGAGCATGAAGAAAAACTGGTTGGACCTGACAGTTGAACCACGGGTAAGTCAAAAGGACTGGGGAAAGGACAAGACTGGGAGAAGGGAAGGTCACCTAAAACTCCCGTGAAAGCAGAAAAAGAATGGGTCAAAACAAACTTACGGGGGGTCACAAGGGCGCGGAATATCCCCGAAGTAACTTGCCAGGCGGCGGCATCAAGGGGAGGGGACAGTGTTTAAAGCATAAAGGAAAAAAAAAAAACGGGGGGTTTGGGACTGGAGTGGCGGAAGAGAAAGCTAGTCAAAAACAACTTTAAACCCATCAGTTTCACTGAAACAAGATGGAAAGAGAAGTGGGAGTTGGGGAAAGGTGGTTAATCGCCAAGCAGGAAAAATGAAAAACCAAAGCGGCAAGGGGTTGTAGCAATGCGCAAAATCCATGCTCTGAAGAGACACTACTGGAGAAGGCGAGAAGAGAGAGCCACATGTCAGCCGCATGCAAAAGGGAAATGGCACAATAGGGGAGCTTCCACAAAAAAACACGGAAAAAAACACAGGAAATCATCGAGCAATACTTGGGGGACCACAAGCAATGGAGCGAGATTTTACTAGGCTGCAAGCGCCAAGGAGGTGGGGTCAAGGGGAAACATCCGAGGGGACATGGGAAGAGAAAGCTGCCCGGGGACGACGCAACCCGTGAGCGTAAACATGTGGAAAAAACAACTCGTGCTCCAGTGCCTTAACGCATTTTGCCGCTGGGGAAAAAAAAGTATTAGAACTGTTTAGGGAGGAAAAGAAAAAATGTCCGCAGTCTCGCATGAAAAGTGCCGTGGTCAAAATTCTCGAGTCCAAAGGGAGTGAAGGTGGGGGAAAAAAAAATGGGTACAACCCTAGTGAAAAAGAGGCGGGGGAACCATGGGGAATTAATAACCTTCACGAACCCATGGAAGCAAAGGATCAGGGAATGGTCAAAGAAGGGGTCGAAAAATGTAGACTCAAAACGTGGGGGGACAGCTGAGGAAAAAAAAAAAATTGACAGGCAAGATAAAGTCTCTTTGGTTGAAAAAACCAAACCAAGAGGGCAATGCGCCGGACAAAGAAATATAGGCCGCGGAACGGAACGGAAAAACTTGTATGGCCAAATTCCGCAAGCTACCAAACTATTGACCAGGGACAAACGGTAATTGCCCAAAAAAAAGGTGAAAAGCAAAGGGGAGAAAAACAGCGGGTCAAAACGCGGTTGTACCGGTCGGCAAAAATGGGGACGCAGTACTCAAAAGTCGGGGGGCCGGTGGTGAGAACTCAAAGGGAAAAAAACGAAAAGGGGCGGGTAAGAACGGAGTATCCGAGCCGAAATGAAAGGGACACTCAGGAATCCGGTGTGTAAAAAAACTTTCGCCAAAAACTCTTCGAAAACCAAGTGGGGAAAAAATTCATAAAACAACGAGGAAAGAAAAAAAAGAACAGGGGGGGGGGGGTCGCCAAAGTTGTTTTTGAGCCTTTATGGCACCTGCGAAAGGGAATAGAATTCCCCCAAGTAATCTCCTGCATGCCTGAAAGGGACAACTCAAAAAAAGTCATCGGGCGGGGTGGCCAAAAAAAAAAAGGGGGTCCCGTCAAAAAAAAAAACCGTTGAAACGGCGCGCAGCCGCGCAGACGCGGGGAATTACACAATCCGGGGACGGAAAAATTACGTGGGGGCAAGGAGTGCCGATTCATGAAGATGAACAAAAAAAGGCAGTCTGTGGGATGGCAAAGGCCTTGTTAACGAACTCTGGGGGGCGATCACAGAAATTTGGGGAAAGGGATAAGGCAAAACCATAAGCAGGGAAATCATAATAGTCTCAGGTAGGCGCGCTGTGAAAGTCCCCGGGCGCCTAGGAAAAAAAACAGGTTGCAAATTCTCGGAACGAAAAGGAAAAAGGAAGGTGGGGCTTCCACCAAAAAGTGGCAAGCCCAGGCACCGCAAAAATCCTCGAAGACCTGTCCACCAACCATGGCCCTTCCAGGGGAAAAGTGGCAAAAAAAAAAACAGCCAAAGGGAAAGAGGATGGAAATGAGGTATCGCCGAACGCCGAAAAGAAAAAAAAAACGGGATGGGATGCTCTGGTGTTGAACCACCGGGACCTCAGGGTCCAAGAAAAAGGTGCGAAGGAACAGGGAAAAAAGGGGCCGAAAGGGGGAAAAAAGACGTTTCGATAAATCGAAAAGGAACGAAAAACGTAAAAGTGAAAAAAAAAACGAATGGAAAACGCAAGAACTTTCATTTGGAAAGCCCCGGTGAGACGAAAAACGCAAGACGAAAAATGGGGGGAGCCGCGGGGCATAAGGGAAAAGACGTTCAAGCTCTCAACAAAAAAAGAAAGGAGGAAAAAAATGAAACGGGAAAGTCGAGGAAAACCAAAAAGGCGGCCACGACAGGGGGGGGGGCCGATTCACCGGCTGGCCCAATGGAAAACCAAGGAAAAAAGTTGACTTCGAAAGAAAGATTGGTTTCTTTGAGACGGGATTTTTAGAGTTCACGAAAGGAAGACAAAAAATTTCAGGTGCACCACGCCACACCACTACAAACCCAAGGAACGCCGAACCGCACCATCACACACACCAAAAAAACAAGACAAACAAAAAAAAAGTTCGGGGTGGGGGGGGAATTTCCGGGGGTGAGGTGGAGGGGAAAAGAGAAACCGGGGAGTTTGACCATCGAATAAGCCTGAAAAAAAGGTAAAAGGGGAAGGTCGACGCTGCCGCGGGGAAGCCCACAGGTTTTGGTTTTGGTGGAAGGGAACGTGTATTTGGTTGGGGAGGGGGGGGGAAGGAGAATTGGAAAACGGGGAAAGGAAGAAAAACCCCGGGGAAAAAAGTGCCACAGCAGAAACAACCGAGCCAAATCAGAAAACACCTCTGGCCCGAAAAAAGTAATGGGACGCCCGGCAAGGGAAGCCGGAAAAACAAAGGTTTTTAAGCAAAAAAAAAAAAAACCAGCAAAAAAAAAAGAGCTTGGGGGGGAAATTGGGGTATGGCCAAAGCCAAGGAGGGGGGGGTACAAGAAGGGGGAAAAAAAACAGAAGCAGACAAGTTGTTTCCGGCACGTATTGGGGGAAACGGCAAAAGGAAAGTGGGTGGGAATGGACATCAGAAAAAGCGGGGATTCAGCCCCCGCCAAACGGTGTGGCGGCGACAGGACAAAAAAAAAAAAAAAAAAAATGAGTGGAAAACTTCGTCAACGACAAACGAGAAGGAGCGGGGAGAGGGCCAAAGGGAAGGCCATGCAAGGACAACTTTGGGGAAAGGGGAGAAAAAAAGTACACGAAAGGGGGAAGGAAGCGAAAACGCGGTGGGTGGTGACAACTGGAGGCCGAGACGCAAGGGGAATGCGATCCTTTGGGGACGAAAGAGTTGAAAAGTCGAACGACGGACAAAGGGAGTGAAACAAAAACAGGGCAATGTCTGAGGAGGTAGAAAGTTCGACGCAAGGGGGCAACGAGTGGAAACGAGGGAAAAAACAAAGGGAAAAAGGGTACACAAAAAGAGTCCCCGGCCGAAAGGGGGAATGCCGGAAAAGGGGACTCGAGGTGCGCAAAAAAAAGTTTTCGGAACGGTGAGAGTCCAAAAGGGGTGCAATTGAACCGTTTTGACGACGGAAGAGTGAGGTAGAAAGTCTGCAAAAAAAAAAACAGGGACAAACTTCCCGAGAAATGAGTTTAATAAAAAACTGGGAGGCGACACGGACCAGGGGGGCAACCAGCAGGGATGGCACACAGGGGAGGGAATTGTATAGAAAATAGTGATGGAGTCCTGGAAAAATCAGCTAAAAAAGAATTGAAATAAAGGGGGAACGTGTGTAAGAGGTGGGGTGGTATATTGGGATTTTCATGTCCCCCGCCATCGGTAAACGTGGCAATCAGGTCTCAGGGCACAACCGGGCAAAGCCCAATGGAAGTGAGGAGGTGGTTCGCGCTGGCCAACCAGGGGGAAAATGCGAAAAGGCGCCAGGGGAAAACATGATTAAGCAAAGGTGAGCATAAAGTTTCAGAAAAAGCGGCACATTTAGCCCCCCAGCGGGCAAGAGGCTGTCGGAATGTGGGTCCGCGCAACGGGGTGGGGCGGATCAGAGGCAGACCGAACCTGAAAAATGGAGGGAAAAAGAGTGAAGACAAAGCGGCGCGCGGCAAAAGAAAATCGGAAGAGCCAGTTGCTTGCGAAATGCCGCAGGGCCTCAGGGGATGAAAAAAGAGCTATGTGCCGGAAGTGAAGGTGGGAGGAGAGGACGGCCCATCAACAAAGCAGGCTTAAATTAAGAAGGGAAAATCCGCATGATGAGCTGGCCGAAAAAATGGGGAGGAAAATCGTCCAGGATTTAGGCAGCATAAAAAAAAAACAAAAAACCAGGAAAAAAAAAAAAAACTTGGAGTTTCCTGGGACTTCAAAGACAGAAGAGCGGAAGCACACGGCGTACACACTGACAACCAAGGGCAGAGGGTTAAGATGGTGGTTGGTGGTTGTTTTGGGAAACTGGGGGTGGGACCCACGAGGAAGGGGGGGGCGACTAGCTCGTGCAGTCATAAAAGCACGGGGGCCAAAAAAAAGTGAAAGGGGGTTTTTCCATGAAGTACTCAATACTTCCCAAAACAATAAAAAAAAAAAAGGGGATGAAAAAAAACGGCTCCACTGAAAATAGGTGGCTTGAGATAGAAGCAAGTACTCCGCCGTAGTGTGGAAGGGGTGGGTAAAAGGGAACGTGTAAAAAAAAAGATTCAAAAACAGGGGATGTGTCTGTTAACACCAAAAGGGGGGGATTCTCAAACGAGCACCAAAAAATCCATGCCCTTTAAAGAACACAGGGAAATCAAAACGGGGTAAAAGCCAAGCCAAAAAGGTGTTCAAGAAAGTGATACTGACTTATTCCTTGTAAAAAAGGTGTGGGGTGTTTAGACTAAACTTGGATGCGGGAACGGGGCGAAAAACACGGTTTCGAGGGGGGGGGTTTAAGGTAGGGGGGAATGAGCAAACTGCGACGAAGTGGTTCCTCCCAACAAGCCCCGAAGAACGCGTCAAGGGGAAAGGGACCGGGAAGAAAAAAGAAAAAAAAAAAGTTAAAAAGAAAAAAAATAAAAAAAAAAGACTGGTTGGGGGGTTAAGAAAAAGTCGCGGTCGGAAAGAAAGGCGAAAGAAGGAAAAGGACAAAGGGTGACAAGGGGCAAGTCTTCCCTGAAAAGAAAGAAGAGGGAGAGGGCGACCCATTCACGCGCAAAGGAAAGGTTTTTCGCGCGCACAAAAAAGAAAGTGTCCAAGAAAGGGTTGTCTCAAGGTAAAAGAAACGCCAAGTGTAGGTTTCCACCACCACAAGGGTCCAAAGAAAAAGGGGGGCAGAAGGAAAAGCGTGTCTGAACATGGCAGATCGTCGAAAGGGCAGTAAGAAGCCACCTAAAAGAACAAATAGTCCTCGCGACGGGGGGCCGGTCACAAGGGGGGGCAGGGTCCAAAAAAAGGGGAAAAAAACGCGAAAAAAGTATACAAAAAAGACAGGCAAAATCGGGGGCGCCCGACCACTTCCTGATCCACGGGGGAAAGGAAGGAGAAGTGGGGGGGGGGGGCAAAGTGACAGGAACGGCAACTCGTAACAAAACACAAAAAAAAAAAGGGGGGGAAAGCCCCTTGGGGTCAAGAAACTCAAAAAAAAATCTCAACCAACACAAAAACGTTTTAAGTATTAAAAAAATGATGGAAATCCAACCTGAAGAAAAGAGGGGAATCAAAAAAGTCAGGGAAAAAAGGGCTTTTAAATCCAGTTGGCAACATGTTAATTAGTTGAAGCGACCACTTATTTTGATAAAGTTAGGGCCACACCCTCAGTCGCAGGAAGTGTAAAGAAAAAAAATTTGGAAGGCCAAAAAAAAAACAAAAACTAGACATAATCTTGCTTAAGGGGGTCAAGGCTCGAGCATGATGAATGTTCGCCAATAAAGTGTGGGGGAAGAAGGTTGAAGAAGGGGGGTTGTTGACTACCAAAGCACTTAGGGGGGCCTTTACCCGAAAAAGAAACATCGGGAAACTTAGTTCTAAGGAAAACACGCATTTCGGAGAAGGGACAGAAAAGGGCTGCAACACTGTCGGCAAAACGCTATTGTAAAAGGGTTAAAAAGACCATTCACAAGGTCGGTGCGGCACGAGAGTTCAAAGAAAAAAAAAAAAAAACAAACAACAAAGGATTTAAACCAGGTGAAAAGAGACTAAGGTTGGGGAATGGACTAAGTCCCTTCGTCAAAAAACGGGAACTTGAAAAAGGGGGGGAAAATCACAGAGAAAAAAAGTGGTGGGTGGACCTATTAACAAAATGCTATTAAAATGGCGCCTCCTTTCAAAAAAAGACCCGAACAGAAAGACGGTCAAGGGGAGCCGGAATTCGCCGGCGGGGGGGGAATCAACTGAAAAGGGGGGACAATGGGTCTATTCATGGGCGCCGGTCTTAGCGGGGGAGCCGCCAAGTGGTGGAAACGAAAATGGAAAGACCGGATTCCCGGTAAAAAAGCAAACCTTACGCCGGAAAAAAAGTAAAAAAAAGTGTGCGAGGGAAGAAAGCGCCCAAGGGATGGGCCCCCGGCGGGTCGGCATCACTTGGGGGGTGGTGGGCCGTACTCGCATGCCTGGGAAGCCCGGGGGGGGGCGTAAAAAGGGGGAAAAAACTAAAAAATCAAGGGAAAATAGTCGCAGACCCAATACGGGTACAAGTGGGTGTTAAAAGGACTATGAAGGCGGGGGGGAAAGGGGGAGGACTGGGAAAAAAAAGAAAAAAAAACGACATTGAAGGACATAAAAGGGGGAATCACAGCCAGGAATCAGGGGGGGGTGTCAAGCTCCCAAATCAAAAAAATCCATTAAGCTGAAAAAGCAAAAAGGACACGCAGGACAGAAAAAAAGGGAGGTAAAGCCCGCAACGGGAATCCGGAAATGGGATGAAACACCTGATTGGCCAGTCGATGCCAAGTGCCGAAAGGCCCCAGAGAGGGAAAAAGAAAGAGGGCAACCGGGCACAGCATCCTCAGGGAAAGGGGTAGGTGACGACTTTCCAGCGATTTGGGTCGCAAAAGACTCGAGAACAGTGGCAGAAAAGGGCAGGCCAAAGCCCAAAACGTGTCTCGGAACATGGGGTCCCCGAACGCAAACTCGCACGAAAGGATGTAGCAACAACGAATGGAGGACTGTGCGAAAAAAGGATTGCGAAAGAAGGGGGTGATGTCAAAAAAAAAAAACCCAGGGAAACGGGAAAGGGGCGCGGTAAAAAAAAAAAAAAAAAATTGGACGACAATGCTCGGGAGCACAATGCGTACCGTGCCAAACATAGCGCCCTAAGGGAAACGATGAGGGGAACAGGCAAACGAAAAAAAAAGAGAAAAGATACAGTGAACTAAAAGAGAGATGGGGAAAAGACGCCGTAATCTGGCAAAAAAAACAAGTGTCTCTCTCGAAAGGACAGGGGAGGAAAGAAAAAGTTTGAGACAAAGGGGAAAAAAGCGGCCGAAACAAACAAGGGGGAAAAAACGCCCAGGGGCTGGTTTACCCTCAGCTACGAGGAAAACGCCCGTAACTGTGCAGTTGGAAAACATCGTCAAAGCCGCTAAAAAAAGTCAGATGCCAAAAACGGCGAGGTATGACATAGTGGAATCTCCACGGGGCACAAAAAAAGAATGACAAAGAAAAAAAAAAGTCCGTCAATCCCGAGGGGGAAAATGGAGGGAAGAAACGCTCAACATCGGCGGTGGACTCGTACCACGCGACAAACAGGCGAGGAAAAACGTCCAAGCAACAGGGTACAAATTGAAAAAGTGGCACTCGACGAAGTTAAAGGACCCCCTGGTCAAGGACAAAAGATGGGGTGAACAAAAAGGAATTGCGGATGGGAGGGGTGGGATGGGAACGGGAGCACTCCAAACTAGAAAAGGGGGTGCAACCAACAAACAAAGCGTTTTGGTTTTCGCCTTGAAGGAAACGCGCAACGCATCCAAATCCCCAAAGGACTGAGTTGGCATGCAACTGAAGTGGGGGGAAAAAACTGAAAAAGAGAAAAAAGTGAAACAAAAAGAGGGGGAAATTTTTGAAAAACACTAATTTTTCAAAGTCACGCTCGCACCGCCACACCGGGTAACGGTATCTCAAGCCGCCGCCCCGCACGAGTCAATTCACATCCATGCCGAAGAAAGGGGAAAAACGAAAAGGGGGGTCTGGAAAAAAAGGGTAATC
>Ga0179593_1570727_pt1 | contig 11923 bp, 10 predicted proteins | sample CZODoug2_1_08_16_FD_185931 | JGI IMG/M metagenome (GOLD analysis project Ga0179593, IMG submission 185931) | Vadose zone soil fungal communities from Angelo Coast Range Reserve, California, USA - CZODoug2_1_08_16fungal (PacBio error correction) | ecosystem: Environmental > Terrestrial > Soil >...
AGGCCCGGCGAGTCCAATGTGCCTGGTCGTAAAAAAGGAAAACGAGGAGCATCGGGGATCTACGACGAGAAGTGCAGAGCGCGCGCGGAGAAAACCGCAAGGAGGGGATAAGCTCCGGCGTATCAAAGCGAAACAGGTCGGAGAACGATCCGTCTCGCTACGGGCGATCGGCGCTTAAAGACAACTACTAGAAAATTGAGGGAAAAGTGACCCCCACAACGGCTGCGTGCTGCCGCTACTGATCGGGATCAGAACAACGTAAAGAACGGGGCGGAAATGTGGACATACGTCACCAGGCAGTCCCCCTGCCTTTCACGAGAGGGAATCGCGCGGGCGAAGCGCCTGCTCGACCGGGCATAAAGGGCCGGACGGGATGAGACACAAAGGGAGTGAATTCGCAAAAGATAAAGCGGCAACAGAGTCCTAAAGATTGAGACGATCGAGACGCTGCCGGTCTGAGGTAGAAATGATCTAGAAAGGAAAGTCGGGGCGCCAACTGGAGCCTGGTTCCGCTTTAGAGGACAGAGGAAGATAGAAGGCCCGACCAGCTCAGGGGCTGGCGTCGGGAGCAAAACTTGACCCGGCACGGACACATCAGAGAGGCCGCAAAAGTCAATACGAAAGCAAAAAACGCGGCCGCTAAGGATAGGGGACCTTACGGAAACAGCGTCAGCAGGGACAGGAAGATAAGTCTATAGGTCTAGCATCAGGACGCGGGACGTAACAAACAGGGAGGTAATAATACCAGCCATCGTCACCCGGGGAGGAAGGGGGAAACAATCCGAGCACAAAAAACAAGAAAAAGGGAACGTACTCGCAGGGTAGAGCCGCATCTGCTGCTAGGAGAAGTGGAATAATCTAAAATAGGGGGTCCAGTCCTAGGGCTTAAAGAGTACTGACACTGCATACCGATTCGCTCAGGGCAAAACGGTGGCCGGGGGAACAAATAGAGAAGAAGGTACTCGTCAAAACAGGAGAAAATGAAGTTCAAAAAATTTCACACACATGTGCCGAGCAAGTGATCAAGAGCAAAAGGGCTTAATTCGGGTGTGGGAGGAAAACGAGTGCAAAAAAACCTGAAATGTTCATAAGATCAACGATACGCAATCGGCTTAAATGAGGAACTATCTTGCTGCTCAAAAGGAGAAACGGCGCGTCACGTGTTTCTCTCTGCATGGACAGGTTACAACGGGGCACGAGGTCTCTCCGAGAAGCACGGGTTGGAAAAGGGCCAAAACTGGCATGGTATATCAGGGGGGGGGGGTCGCCGGAGAAATCTCTAGCGGCTGAAAAGCGGGGGAGACCAGAGTTGCTAGGGCCTGCGAAACTGCTCTGAAAAAGAAAAGTTTCGGACGAAAAAAGGAGGGCGATAGGGGACGTCGTCAGCGAGAAGAGAATAGTAGAAAGGCCAACGAAGGGGGGAGCTTCGGAATCTGAACAACCGAAGAATGCAGGGCGATGACGGGTGTATCTGCGCAAGAGGAAAGGGTGACGACGATTCTGTTAGGCTAGTCGAGGGTTGTTCCTGTTTGAACACGCAATGACGGTTAAGAAAAGAGCGCCTCGATCAGACGAGCCAAATCAATCCTGCCCGTACCTCGCAGAAGAAATAGGAAAAGTCACCAAGTGGAAGTAAGACTCAAAGGAACGTGCTGCTGAAAGGCGAGAATTGAGCGCGGGCCCGCGGAAGGACGCGGGACGGGGGGGGGCATTGGCACCGGCACGGACGACAAGGCTTGTCGTTCATAGGGAGGCGGAACCCTAGTTCGGGGGTCGAAGAGAGAAAGAAGTGCAAGGGCCTCTAAAAGCAGGCAGGGGAGTTGCGCGAAGGCAACCCCATTCTGGGAGAACCAGGTGTTGAAGTGAAAACCTTTCAGGACCAGCGACGTAGGCAGAAAAAATCTGAGGCGGCGATTGCGAAACGGTTCGGTCGGCAACAGAGGTGTGGGGAAAAGAGGGGATCTGCTGTGCGAAGAAGAATCTCCAATGAGGATGAAAGAGATCGGTACTGGAACGCAGATGAAAAAGGGGGTAAAACGTGCCGAAAGAGATCAGCTCCAAGCGGCAGATGTCAGGGAAAGAGCGAGAAAAAAAACGGCCGACCCATAAAGAAAACTGAGGGCCCACCTTTCTTGAAAGTAGCGGGCAAGAAGGTCCCTGAAAGGCCGCAGGGCTATCGCGAGAAAAAAGCGGCCGCTTGACTGAAACTAACAGGCCCGAGAAGGTTGGTTGAATTGCCAAAAGTCCCGCTTCGTCACAAAGGAGGGGGGGGGACAGGGGAAAGGGCTTACCGCCACTCAGGGGGAAAAACTATCGGTGAGACGAGGGAAAAGGAGTGTCAAAAGGCCAGATTGAAGAGAAGAATCAAGGGAAATTTCGAGTACCCTTTCACAGGGCCATTCAAGGGGTGGACGGACGCTGGGACGTTAAAGTAGATCGAGCGAGATCTTACACGGCGTAAAGGTGGGCGAAATAACAACCCACAGAACCGGATCCTAAGTCAAACCAAGGTACGAGCGGTCAAAACTCGTGGCGAAGATCAACCTCTAAAACTTGTCACCAGACGACTACCGCTCGAGCAGGGGGGAGCACAGCTCTCTAGTATCGGGGCGAAAAGAAGAACGATGGAGTAGTACACGACAAGGAAAAAGGGGAGAGAAAAAGTAAACGCCTCGCCCTCGCTGCTCAAGGGGGAAGCACGCTCAGATGAGTATACGAAGGAAGAAACGACAACCACATGATCGACGACCAGAATGCCGGCACTTCGACGAGGGGGACAGCCTGGCGGTGAATCAGAGCGGATCGTGGGAAGAAAAAAGCGCAACCAGTTAAGCCCTGGGGAGAGGATAGAGGACTGTTGAGCGAAGGGGGGGGGGCTGCTAGGGGGGTACGATGAACAAAAGGAGACCGATCGGAACGTCGGCCAAAACACAGCACAACCCTGACCGGGAAGCCAAGGGAGGGTGTCCTAGGGGATGGACCAGTTGATCGTGCACGTCCCGTGTTGACCGGCAAGCGACCTAAGTCCGTCCACACACTGAAAAGCGACCCGCGGAAGAAATAAGGCAGGGGAAACGCGGGCCGAATCCATCACCTCGAAGATGATGAAAAGAAAAGACAGGCAGCTGCGCGAGAACACTCTACGTTCGCCGCGTTAATGGGGGAAGGGGGCCGAAAGGGACTGCGCCGGGGTGGGAGGAGGGCGGAATACCAAATTGATTACCTAAGCGTTAAGGAACGCCTAAGAAATGGGCTCGACAAACCCTCCTCTATAACTCGGGACGTCCCGGTGGCTGACGGAAGGTTTGTTCCGGTCCTCAAAAAAAGAAATAATGAGAAGGAGGACCGCTGTGTGTGGAGTCGAGGACTACGCTCAAAGTGAAGTGGCTGACGCGAGATGGGCTCTCCCCCAGCGGGGGGGAGGGGAACAAAAGGATTACGATGGAAAGACAGCTCGAGCGCGTGGCAAAAGGGGGAGGAGGGGAGTCCGATCAGACCCGACTCACAGGCACTTATGTATTTGGACTTTCCGCCGAGGCATCAAGGGGGGGGGAAAAAGGCGTGCGCGTAGATGCCCAACCGGACAAGCAGACGAGAAACGCGGTGATCCCTCCGAGCCTTCTCCCTTTTTAGGGAGGGAAAAGCGGAAGGGTAGTTGCTCGCGGGCACGAAAAGGGGGGTCCCCGGTCGGAGGCCGTCACCGAACCGGTGTACGTTGGGCGGATCTAGGGGAACAAGCCAAACGAGGACGGCGTGGTAGTCGGAAGAGGATCGTATGGGGAGAGCAAGCCGAGGGCGGAGTCAAGCAAACGGATCTGCGTCAAGACTGGAGGCGGTCGCGGCCGTTGTAGAGACCGCGAAACGAACGCGTAGAGTTCACGAGAGGCAGGCAAGCGTCTCGTAGATTCACTTAAAAGGGCGGGTCGCTCTGTGGGAGACAAGGAGGACGGTAGACCTGCGACTTCAAAAACCGGGAGGGGATAGTCAAAAACCAACAACCTGAAGATAAAAGAAGAGAATACGCCGTACGGGACCCACATTTAGGTCTTTCGCCAGGGTTGGGCCAAAAAATGAAAGGGTTATTCGGGGAAGGGGCTCTGAAGGTCCCCGAGCTCGCTAGGTAGAGGAGAAGAGGGGAAAAGAGAAAGAATTCGGCGACGGCAGATCCATCGAAACGATGGAACGATCAGTGCACCAGGAGAAATACCGAAAAAACCCGCCGGGCAGCCCACTGGCTGCGCCGCGACTTAGAAGGGGGACCTAAAAGACCGGGCGACCGGGGGTCGAGCAATCTGTGACCGTGAGGCGAAACAGGAGGGGGACTCAAATGAATCACATGGAGAGAGGGCCCTCTAAGGGGCAACGAGAGGGGGGGGAAGGCTACTAAGGGACATCAAGGAGAAGGGGCATACTCAAACAAAAAGCCTGTTCATCACGGGGCCAGCATCCTCGATGGCACTGAAACAAGGGAGAGAGATCACTGGGCGACGCTCTCAAAATGGCTGCTCGGAGCTTTATGATCGGCGCCAGGACTGGACAGTCTGTCAGCGAAGGAAGAGGGTTCCTCATCTATACCATCAGACGGGCCGGAAACAGCCTCGGTTGCGGAGGAGACAAAGGGAATGGTTCGCACATCAAACAAACTGTCGACACGGGGAAGAACCAAAACCTTAAAAAGCGACAGCCTATATCAGGAGACCGAAGCGACACGTAGCCCTTATATTGGGAGGATAGATAGGGAGCAAAATGCAGGGGTTACGTGTACCCGTCCCTCTTGATTAAAGAAAGCGAAACATTCATCAAATAGCACCAAAGGGAAAACCAAACGGGCAGCTCGCGTGTATACTCAGAAAGGAAAAAAGCCATTTTTCACATCTCCGATTCGGATGATAAACGAGTACTACTTACCGCGTCGCTCATGGTCTACAAAACTGAAGCACTCTCCAGCCCTTCACGGCGATCTCGTTTAGGGAGGCGATCCACTGGGCGCGAGGCAAAGAGACGGGGATGAAGGCGGCTTGCGAAGTCAGGACTCACCTGCACCTTATTTTCATAACAATAATACTCCACATCGGGCTGAGAGGAAAAATAAAAGAGCATCAGACGATCTTCTCTCGCTCACTGAAACACCAGCAGAAAGTTGAACGTTCTGGGCGGGACGTCCCACGATAGCGGAAGCTGCCAAGACAGACAAATAAGAAGAAAAAGCGGGGGGGGGGCAAAGATACTGGACACTTCGTCGACATCAGGGGTGGTCGTCTAGCACCAGAGAATCAATTCCTAGGGAAAGGGGGAGAAAACCCGAAAGAGAGGCGAGCGTTGGACTGCAGAACGCGCCGGGGGGTATCGTGAAATAGAAAGGTGATCGTCTGCAGTTCACGCGGGATAAGGACTAGCTGGCTCAAGAGAGGCTCTTTAAGAGGCAGACGAGGAACCAGAGAAGGGCGAGACAAATTATTCTCTCCATTCAATGCGACGACCGGAGGGCTGGGGACGAAGTTGCTTCGTTCATGGGACAGACAAAAAGCGCAGGGAATAGCTAAGGGAGGGAGGAAAGACGTTCGCGTACATCCCGGGGGCGGTGCCCGGTCCTCAAACCGTTTTACGATCTGAAGCTTACTTGGGAACGCCGGGGGGGAAGAGTCGTCAAAAAAATGATAGTGGACCACTTAGAGAAGGAGCAGGTGGACAGCGCGAGTGTGGGTGGACCGACGCCGAATTTTGGGGGGGGAAAACGTCACACCCCGGGGGGAGGCTTTTTTCTTTCAAAAAGTGGAAGGCCGGCTTCAGGGACAGATCGTACAGAAACTCAGAGCACGGCTTGCAAGAGCCTGGCCCCGGAGGGTAAATCCCTTTGTCAAAAAGCCGCTAGGCAGGGCGCCTCGACTAGCCTGACAGGGGGGGGAAACCGGATAAGAGGGGGGACTGAGCATGAGCTTCGGGGTTGGGATCGGGGGGCCAGGCTGTGCTAAAATATCAATCGATAAAAACACCAGAGGAGAGAAAGAAATGATAAGAAAGAGAAAATCAAACCCGAAGTTGGCCTATGCCGAATCCGAAAAGCGGCGGCAAAACTATAAAAAAGAAGAAAATGAGGAGCTCCTGCCGCCAGCCCGGAAAGGGAAAAAGGGAAGTGCCTGGACCCTAGCGCGGGCGGCTACCGGCTCTGGGACAAAGGGAACGTCTAAACCTTCAGGCGTAACTTGACGCCGGCCAAAGCTCAGGACAAGGAAGCTACTCTCCGGGTGACGTTGAAATGCCACATCAAGGCTCGAAAATCGGAGAGGGAAACAAAGGCGCCGCCACTCAAGAAAAAAGAGCTACTGCCTTGAAAAAACTTTTGGGGAAAGTCATCTTTACTCATAACGGGGTAAAAAGTTTCTTCCTAAAAAAGGGAACAGGGGAAGGCAGGGAAGATTCAGGTGCATTATAGGCGGGGAGGAGGAGGTACACAGCATTGCGGGTATTGGGCGAAAAAAGACTAACTCTACGACTCAGGCACCAACGACGAGCGCAATCAGAAGATCAAGCACTTGTCATTCCGGCTCTGGGGAATACTCTGAAAAGAGGAAAGAGCCGATCCTGTAGAGAGACTGAGATCGCGCGGACGCTACTATAAAAGAAAGTATCTCACGTAAGGAAAAAGGCGAAGGGCCTCTCCCTCCTCTTCGCGTTCAGCACTCAATAGGGACGGGAGGTAATACGAGACGAAAGGGGGCCAGATAGGAAGGGATTAGGGGAAACACCGCGGTCTCCGCTGAGCGACTAGAAATTTACGAACACAAACAGAAGGATGAATAGCTAAGGGAAGAATAGTCGGGCTTGCTCGAACGGGGGCTCTAAGCCGATGGTGCGAAGGGATGAAAAAAGGTGAGCACTGAGGGGTCATCACCCCGCCTTCCACCCCAGCGGGAGATTGGTGGGAATGGATGCAAGGAGACGTTACCAGAGAAGAAAAAGGAAGTTGTTACCAGAACTCACCGGGAGCGTATTTTACCGGGGGTTTTAGGAGAAAGGCGGGAAAGGATGAGGGAATACGCGGGAACAGAACGAAAATACCACCAGCGGATGAGGAAAAGTAGCATATATAAGAGTGCCTCTAAACGTCGAGCTTGTGTGTGGTTCTCGTGCTAGAGTTCAAAGAAGAGGAGGGATCGAGGGGATGATCCGCTGGGTCCCCGAACAAGGGAAAAATTGGGATCAGCCACACCTTCTCGAATATCCCGAACAGAACCTTCCCACCCTCTTTGAAGGAGTCCGCGCACGAACTAAAGAGGAAGTTGACTTGTGTGGATTATAAGGAGAAGTTCTATACCTTCGCCTATTGATTTGGAGGGGAACGAGCAATACAAAGTTTGGGAGAGACATCCAAGAACGGCATAGGGCTAGAATCAATCGACGCGGAACATCTCAAGGGATTTAGTGATTATAGGGTCGGGGGGAAAGATCATCCCGAAAAAAGAAAGACTTATAGCCTGTCGAGACGGCTCCGAAATGAGTTGGCGCGGGGGAACTCGAATCGGGCTGCCGGCACAAGACGAATATAAAGAGGCCCCTCCAGGATAGGGGGGTACGCAAGCCTTGAGAGGTGAGGGGCGCGGGAGCACGACGTGACTTTAGAAAAAAGGACGATCTGTCACTACTTTGATAAGGGGGGAAGACCCAGTGAACGTGGGATCCGCACACTAGGAGAGGGAGACCACCTGGATTGACGTCGGGGGTCACGGGGAAATAATGAGCACTAGGGGGGAGGCAGACAATCTCTGGAGAAAATATTCTCTATTAATTATAGCGCCCGAACGAATGAAGAAGTCGGGTCGTCAGGGGAGACATGGGACTAGACATCGCGTTGGGAGAAGCGCTCCTGGCAAGAATTAAAGATTAAAGGTAGTGAAACTATGCTCGCTCGCTCTGGGATAAAAGTCTAAAGACTATCAGCGACAACGAAATCTTACTGATAAAGAGATCTCAAAAAAAACGGAGGATGGGATTGAGAGGGAATTCAAGGAGGGTCGTGCCGCGCATTTGCGAACGGCCCGCTTTCTCGGAACACGACGAGCGGCCTGTGAGAGAGAGGAAGGGCCAGCGCTTCGAAAACCGGAAAATGTCGGGCTCCCGTTTCTATGGAAAGATGCAGCTTCGACTGGAAGACGCGACGATGGATGCGAACAGCTGAGAAAGGAAAGAGAAAGAAATAAAGAGTACTTACTTAACCACCGAAGTAAACGGCTTGCTTCGCGCGTACCCGGGAGGATCCCAACGCAACTCTTAAAAAAAGGGGAAAACAGAAAATCGTTACAAGGAAGAACCATGCTTGTGCTTACCTGCAAGAAGGACGCAGGCTCTCAAGGCGAGAGGGAATCAGCCTCAAGGAGACATCAAAAAAGAATGTCATTGCCGCAGCCAGATGCATGTGGACAAGGGGGGGCGGGACCAGCAGCGCCAGCGGAGGAGGGACTGATAACAAGCAATTCTGCTAGCTGGAGAGGGCTAAACCGACCTATACTTCTTCAGCATCTAGAGAAATCTTTATAAGGGAATCTCGTACGGAGGGGGGGGGACCCCGAAAAGAGCTTCGGTATGATTGCTAGGCTCGCGGTCACAATCACCGGAGCCAATCCACAGAAAGGTACATTAAAAAAAAAAAAAAAAAAAAAAAAAAAGGACCAGGCCTCTGGAAGGGAAGAAAATACCGGAGACACAAACAGCGTCATCACGGTACAAGTCAGAGTAGAGAGAGGGGTTAAAAACGCAGGAGCGGGAAAAAGGAAGTAAACCTCGGAGGTATCATCTAGGTAAGATCAAACCTTCTCACCTTCCCGACGAGCCTCGAAGCTAAACGGTCCACAAGAAATCAAATCGCGTTGATAAGAAAAGACGGAGCTCCTTTTTCACATCGGGGAGGAGGGAAGGTATTCAATCTACCGCTGAAAGCCGAATGTCTACCCTTTTTGCGGCAAACACGATCTCCGGTCAAAAACTGCAAAGGGGGATCCTCTGTCCGAGTTCCCGAGGGATGAGAGCAAGGACTTGAAGAGGGAGGAATTCGAGAAAGACTACTTTCCTGCCGAGAACTTCCCTTGGAGCCAAACAAAATGGGGCGCCAAATGGCTTCGGCAAGAAACGCGCTCAACTAGGAAGACGCCTCACAGCACAAAAAGGGGGGATCGGTCTGCTTTCACTGGGACTTCATCGATCCGTCGTTTGTTCGGCGGCCACTACAGCAAGAATAGGGGGGCGTTGTCCAGGCAATAAAAGGGAACACTTCGTCGAATCTGGGTCAGGGTACACGAAAGGACAGCAAAGGGAGCGAAATGTAACACAAGGAAAAGCCGAGGCGTTCTTTGCGACAAGGCATGATAGAGAAGCCGAGATTGACTATCATCGTCGGGGGCTAAAAGCGTCCGCGCGAACCTCAAGAAAAAATGGCGCTCTGGGCGGAAGCTGTGGGAAGGGACATAGCAAGAAGCTCAGGCAGAGGTTCTCGGCAGCCATCCACAAAAGAAGCTCGTTCTGGGGGGGCTCTGAAGGAGCGTCGTCGTGTCCTGTTCAAAAAAACACAGAGACCCGAGTCCTTCAAAACGTGGACGAAAAAAGAAGAAAACTGAAAAGGGTCCGCTGGCTACGGGAAGAGGGAAAACAGGGTACTCAGGTGAACCGATTGATCGGAAAGGAGGAAAGGTTGAAGAATTGGAAGATGAAAAAAGACGGTTGGCCGGCGCGCAAGAAGCCGTTTCCAGCGCTGGTATGAAGCCGTACGTGTTGGGGGGAATCCGGACCCGGCCGTCGCCGAGCAATCGTTCGGGAAAGGAGGGAAATGCCCGGGTCGCCGGATCGATCGGATTCTCAGGCCGGATGCCCAGAGAAACGGGAGAAAGAAATGGAAAAGCAGCCCGGGGTCCTTAAAGGCTGCGGCAGTCGCCGCGCTATGAATCTCGCGATGGAGGAAGGGATTACTAGTTCGCGCCGGGCGTGTGCAGGGTGTGGAATGGAAGAGGAAGGTTAGAAATGGAAAAAACAACAACTGTGCAGGAAAGATGATCGTCGAACATCATCCAGATCAAGAGGAGAACCTGTACCAAGAGCAGAATGTCGGCGGCAATACGTCGCAAAATGGCAGAAAATCCACTGAGGAAAAAAGGACTGGACGTGGGCAGGCTCAACTGTCTCGGCAATCAGAAACGGCGAGAGCCTAAGGGAGAGCGGCGCGGGGGGTCCGGAAGAAGATGAAAACAACAAGGGGGGACGATGTCCGGTGAAGTTAGGAAATCCGGCGTCGTCAAAAACTCGCGAGGGAAACCGGAGAGGGCGGCGAACGTCGAAAGGAAAAAGAAAAAGAGGGCGAACGAGGAGGGGGCCCAAGTCATCGACTAGAAAAGGCACGTACACGTTCTTCGGTGTACAAAAGGAGTCCGAACGGATAGAAAGGGCTTCTATGCGAGCTCTTACACGCGCAAAGCAGGGGGGGGGAAGAAGAAAAAAACCGAAACGAAAAAAGAAGATCGGCAAGCATCGTCTCGATGGAGGAAGGACAGCCGAAAGGGTCGCGCTCGCTCGGGTCCCGCTAAAAAATCAAAAAAACTCGTGGCTCAAAAAAGAAGGCGCGGCGCTCGGCCGGACGATAAAAGGACAACATATAGATAGAAAAAAACCTCGAAGATGGAAAGGTTTTTACAGCACGCCTCAGAGAAAGGGGGAGTGGAAAACAACCATCTGGAAAGAAGGGACTCAGTGTCGTAAGAAAAAAATGTGACTGATCTGGGCTGTAGTGGCCAGGGCGGAAAACGAAAAGCAACAGACAAGGAATTGAAAAGACCCGGTGAGCGAAGAGAGGTCTAAAAAAGGGAAAGCGAAGCATGGGCGTACTCAGGTGAGAAGGGGGGGGAACAAAGGAATTTTCGCCGCGGACGGAAACCCAAAACCGAAGCGGGGAAAGCTTGATCGGACTAAATGGGGGGGAGGCGAAGGGGAAAACGAGGATGCCTTTAAAGAAAAACGAGGGACGGAGGCAGTAGTTTCTGGGCCTCCGGTGGGGGAAAGAAGAATCCGGGGAAGAACGCTCCGAAAAAAATCACCTAGGAAGTGAGAACAGTGAGAAACAAAAACAGCTGCGGTCAGGGAAAAGTGGCAAAGTGGTGCTTCCTAACGGGGGGGAGACGTGGGCCGGACGGAAGAAGCTATTCCGCGGGACGTCCAAAAACGCGTCTGACGATTAAACAAAAAAAACGCCGAGCAATCGGACGCCGCCCGAGGGAGGGGGGAAGGCTGTGTTCAGCCAAGAAGAACGCCGGAGTGCAAGGGGGGGGGGTGAGGGGGCAGTCGACGTTCAAGCGAAAACCGATGTGATTTGCACTAAGGATGGGGCCGAACATATCAAAAGATCGGGTCTTTCAGTCTAAGGAAAGAAGGCATCGGAAATTAACAGAGAGGAAGCTGAGAGGAAGGTGGGTCTGACCTGAACTACATCCCCAATTATGGAAATCAGTCCAGGATGAGAGAGAAGGCAAAGGGTCTCGTTTATTGCCCCAGCTTCATCCAAACAGCTCGTTCCTCCATCAAGAAAGGGGAAGGAGTCTATCATCTCTCTACTTCTGAGGGGAATGAGAAAAAGATCGGGGAAAGGGGGGGGGGAAGGTACCCCTAAAAACGGCCGACCTGCAGCCCCTATATAAAAAATCTCGATCATTCGCGGCGCAGACACTTAGGAATCAGGGGGGAACGATATCGAGGTAGCTCAGCGAGCATATACTCGTAAGGAAAAAAAGAGGAAAAGAAAGGTCGACTTTTCGCTTCAGGGACTCGCCGGCGACGAGAAAGGAAAAGAAGAACGAATGGTCAAGTCGCGCCCGGGGGGCGGAGGATTCACTGATTCCCTAGGTTTCGAGTGGAACGAAAAAATCTATTACGTAAAGGAGATTCCAAT
>Ga0179593_1584263_pt1 | contig 11923 bp, 14 predicted proteins | sample CZODoug2_1_08_16_FD_185931 | JGI IMG/M metagenome (GOLD analysis project Ga0179593, IMG submission 185931) | Vadose zone soil fungal communities from Angelo Coast Range Reserve, California, USA - CZODoug2_1_08_16fungal (PacBio error correction) | ecosystem: Environmental > Terrestrial > Soil >...
ACAACACTTAAGTGCCCGGGGGGAGGGATCCTCCGCGGAACGAGCAAAGATCAGATCTCCAAGGGAAAAATCGGGGAATTAATAGGGGTGGAGGAGAAAAGCAACATTCTGTATCAATGTCCTTTTCAGAGTTGTCGATTGTAATGGTAAGGGAGGTTATGTTTATATTAAGTGGGGGGGAATATTCTCGAAAAATAAGATAAAGCGAAAAAAATGGAGGGAAAGGGGGGCACTGATAATTTTTGAAGAAAGAACAGTGAGACTCCCCGGTAAAGGGGAAACGGAATTCCTACAAGGATCACTCAAAGGGAAAGGGCAGACGTCTTGCGAAAGAAAAGGAAAGTAGAGAATTGGTTAGAGAGACCGACGAAACCGGAAAAAAAAAAAAAAGAAGATTCGGCGGGATTCTGAAAGGACCATTCTTGAGTGGAAGAAGCTAAAAAGACTGGAAGAAAAGGAAGCTCTTCAGATTCCGCTCAAAAAGCCAGAAGAGAAAGGGGGAAAAAAAGTCAGATCACCTGGCTTTCCAGGGGAGGCCAGCACCAGTTGGAAAACTAGGGGAAAATGGGGAGATTACGAAGGAGGAGAAACCACTGGAAGGAAAGGAGACAAAGGGTTTCGTGCAGCTTGGGGAGCTCTATTGAAAGACCTCCACGATAGCGGCCGAGGAGGGAATATTGCGCCAGTCGGAGGCAATACTGGAGGGACAATTTTGCGTAAAAAGAATGAAGATGGAAAAGAGAGCCTATTAAAGGAAAGAAGGGGGAGTCAGTAGGGAAAAAGTCAAATAATTACATGCCTACGGGGGGACCTGCGGAGGCTATAAAGCGGGCACGCACCAAGATGTATCTGATCTGAAAACAAAAAGGGAAAGGGGACTTGTTGGTAGGAGAAAAATCCTTTGATGCGCGAGGGGAAAGAAACTCTGGAAAAAAGATCTTCGCTAGACGGCAACCGAAAAGAAATCACGCCGCCCGAAATGGAAGACAAAAGAAGGACAACAGGGGGCAAGGGAACGGATCCGAGAAAGAATTTCAGTCATCCAAAGGAAAGAGAGGGGAATCTTAAAAAGGGGGAACCCGCTCCTACTAAAAATCCTGCACCCTCTAAAAAATGAAAAAAAAGAAAAGGGAAAAAAGAAGGGAAGGCGAAGTCGCGCGAAGCTGCCTCAAGGTGCGAAAAAGCAGTTACGTTCCTAAAATATGGGTGCCAATGGGGAACAAGTCAGGGGAGCAATGAAACGCTTGGGAAGGATGTCGGGAGGGGAACGTTGCGAAATAAATGAGCGATGACCGAAATCCAGAGAGGAAAGACAATTCCGGCCCGTAAAGTCCCGACGCATAGTTTTTTCAAGAATTTCAAGGCGGGTCAAGGGCAGAACGACTAAAAAAGAGGTAAAAAGGGAATCTATTCGGGGGTGCACACCACGGGGGTAGGGAAAACGGTCACAACGCGGGGGGACATAGAGGGGGAAAAAATGAAACTAACGGGGAATAGTTCGTCAATAGCTGAGGCAGATAAAGCGGAGTCAAAATAGGGCTTACAGAAAATTGAAACAAAAAGGGTTGGGGAGGGTACGGTGATCTCATGGAAAGCAGGGGAGAGGATAATATCGGCGTGCCTTTGTTGTGGGGAGGCAATATAACAAGCGAAATCACGTCTGGGGAAGAAGATCTCTCAACAACAAAGGTCAACCAAGAGATCTTGAGAAAAAAAAAACGGCACCGCTTCCAAAAAGGGGGTTCCGATAAGCCGAGGCGAGCAGGTGAATATCACCGTAAGGGACGAACAACCAGTTAACCGTCGAAAACGCGGTTTCAAGTTTAACCGGTAAGCAAAAAGGGCTTGGAAAGAAGAGGAACGAACCGCACTGTGACAACGTTCACCGGGAGAGAAAGATTCACCCCGTCCCAATTGGGCGGTAGTGACAGTCAAACAGAACAACGTGGGAAGTCGAGTTGGAAGGCGGGATGGCATCGACACGACCTCGAGCCAGGCACGGAAGAGAAAGGGGACTCTTCTGAAAAAAGGTGACGTTCCAAGGAAGGGGAGGAAAGGATTAAAGAATGGAGACTTGAGCGAGGAATACGAGAGGAGTGTAGCACTCATGAGGGGGGAAACTCAAGAGAAGGGGGATGGCCCCAGCGTTTGGGCCCCACTTTGGAAGCCTGACGTGTTACATCCAAAGGGGAAAACGATGAAAAATCCCACCTGGGAGAGAGAAGTCGTTCGGAAAAAGTCCAACTTGGAGAAGGGGGGCTTCCCGTTTTCAGGGGGGGGAAGGCTTGGTCGTCCGAGATGAGTGGAATTCATGAAAAAAGGGGGGGGCTGGGTCAGGGAAGGGGCCTCTGTACCGAGGGGGGGGGGGGGGTGGCAATTTCGAAAAGAAAAAAATTTGTAGTGTTTGCAAGGGTTTCCTGGCAGGTTGGGTAGTGGAATTCGGTTGCCGCAAAAAGAATACAGGGTTGATAAAAGTAGGAGGACGGGGGGGAGAGGAAAACAAAAGAAGGCGAGTGGAAGGAGTTCTTCCCAGCTCAGCTTGAACCGTTAAGGTCAGCTTTATAGCAAAGAAGAGTCAGAAACACTTCAGGGGGGGAGGCGACAAAAGGTCATGGGGGGAGAGGCTTGCGGGGGAAAGAGACAGGTCTGAGGGGGGGAGAAAAATCTTCCTTCACTCCGGGGTTCCCTGATCGAGCGCAGCCGGGAAATCAAAGGGGTGGAGTAAAAATGACGAAACGCCCTGGAAAAGGGTGAGGTGTAGTGGGGAGGTTAGCGAAGAGAAAATGTGAAAGCCCTTTCAGAAAAAAGATACTCCAAATACAATTAGGGTAACGAGGGAAAAAGGGAAAGGAGGGAAAAGGCAAGGGGAACAGAGCGCAGAGGCTGAAGGAGCGGACGTCGGTGAAGAAGATAGGGGGTTCCAGCACTTGCGTCCTGCCGCAGGGACCATCCGCCTGTTCTTTCGTGAGAAGAAAGCCTGATCAGAAAGGGAGGACTCGGTAAAAAAGGAAAAGAGGAAGGAAAAAACATGTCACATTCCGAGAGGGAATCAAATGGTTCAAAAAAAAAAGACCCGAGTTGGTCTAGGAGCCTGAAAAAGGGGAGGAATCTTTCCAAGCTGACAGGGTAGAGCAGTTTCAGGGGGAAGGGAAAGGAGAAGACGATGGAGGGGAGGGGGACGGGAGTCCGTAAGGCAAAAAGGAGGGGATGGTTGAAAAACAAGAAGGATAAAGATAAAATCTATACTACATTACCATCAAAAAAAGAAAATACATTGCTCACCAGGAACAGGACAAGCTCGCCAACATATTATCCGGAGATCGGAAAAGGAGGCGGCGGAAGGATAACGGGTGAAATCCGGTCAGCAGGAGCAAAATGGGGATAGGGAAGAAAAAGACAACACAACACGGATTAGAGGAAAAGATAAAATCACTTCTACCCTTTGAACCACGGGGAGTAGCAACGCCATCGGCGCGGAAAAAAAAAACCTGGAAATAGTGGCGAGAGGCGAAACAGTAGGGAGAGGGTCTTGGGGTGAGAGTGGGAGAGGTAATGTAGTCACTATCTTTGAAGGGGGTTCTATCCTTTACTGAAGGAAGTCGAAAAGAAATTAGGGGACTCAGGGAGAAAAAATCATCGGAAAACTGATAGAAAGCAACAAGAGGGAAAGATTAAGGGGACTCCTAGACCCCCTGGACCCGGAGGGCGAATCATAAAAGAGAAGGGACGGGGGAAAGTGTAGCAGTAGACGAGGAAGGAGGTCGAGAAGAGACAGGGACCGAAGGGAAACGCCACCGAGGAGGTCGGAGGGAACGGAATCAAGAAGGAAAAAGGCTTATGGTATTTTGGATGGGAAGGACGGGCATGGTCCTTCTTGAAAGGAGCAGCGAAACTAGAAAAGAAGAAAATCCGAACAAAGAAAAAAAAAGCCAGGTGAGCGTCCAAGAGCACCTGGCTGTGTCGGCGCGAAAAAACATTACCCTAATTGAATTGGGGAGAAATGTCCTTCTCAAGGAAAGGGGGGAACGTATGACGAGCTAAAAAAAAAGTTAAGGAGATTTGAACGATACAATCCCAAAAAACGACAAAAAAAAGATGCAAAGGTGAAGGGCGCAACTCCTGGGGGGAGAAATCATATGAGGTCAAGAAAGCAGCGGAGAGAAGCTACCTGCATTGCTTTCAGGCTGGAGAAAAAAAAAATCATTGGAGGAGGGGGAAAGGCAACCGAAGAGAAAGCGGAATCGGGGAAAAAAGTAAAAGAAAAAAAGCTACGGACAGGGAGCTTCCAAAAAGGAAAGGAGCCGAAAAAAATGTATACTCTTCTTAAAAACATCCTAGATAGGCAGGGGCGATCCTTTCAACCCGGGGAAATAAAGCCTAAAAAAAAGAATCAAAATTGGACGCGCAAGGGAAAAAAGAGAAAAGACTCTGGAATCTCCCGCCTTACTTAAGACAAAATTATGCTGTTAAAAAAGAAAGCATTAACACAGGCTCCAGAAAGAAACGGTAAGAAAAACATGCAGCTATTTGGGCCAGTTAAGGGGGGAACGAATTCTCTCTAGGGCCAAAGATAAATTGTCCAGTGATATGGGACGTCCTGTATAATTCAAAGGGCCAAAACTCGTTGGCTCAAAAAATGAAGGGAGCGTAAGGGAAGTCGTGCGAAAATAAAGAGAGAAGACGACAAATCCCGATCTCCGGGAAGCAACGTAATCCTGGCCATTCCCGAATGGGTTAAAAACAACGCAAGCAAGGGGGAAAATCGGGGGCAAAAGAGGGGTCCCAGCCTGGCAAATAAGATTTCATGGGAAGCGAGAAATGGCACACGGGGGGGACGGCGCGGGGAGGTTTGGGGTAAAGTCCAGAGTGCGAAAGAAAAAAGGGCGAAATTAAAAAGAAGTCGTTCATGGGGGACAGCTCCCAGTCGTAAGGAAGGCAACCGGGATAAAAAAAAGGGGGGATGTGGGGGGAGGGGGAGAGAGGGAAACGGGCGCGAAATCAATTCACTTTTTTGGAAACCTGTTGTTCGTGTCGATGAAGAAACGGGCGTACAACATTCGAGGAAAAAAAAACAAAGGATAGAAAATCCAGACTTTTCAGCTGTTAAGGAAAGCGAAACAACGGAAAGAACCCCACTTTCCTGCTAATTAGAAGAGAATTTCCATGAGCTCAAAAGGGCACCGAACAAAATCGCGGGGCAAATCCCACGGAAAAACGCCTGGGATCTGAGCACTAAAGGGAAACCTTTAAACGTTCGCTCAAAGAGCAAAGAGGACGAAAAACAAACTGGCGGGGAGCTCAGACAAGGGTGGCCGAGCGAGGCCAAAGGAAAAGTTGGGATTGCAAAAGACATCGACCTCCGAAAGGGCACTGAATTAGCGTTTGGGAGGAGGGAAAAAAAGAAAGTTAGGAGAAAGTTCAGGGGAAAAAGACTTGAGCTCGGATAAGAATCGCTCATTGGGAGAAAGCAAAGGCTGGCCAAAGACTCCTCTATTTTGTGAGAAGGGTGGGACCCACTTTTGAATTGGGGGAAAGTGTGAAATCCCAGAAGGGGGAGGGGAGAAAAAACGTGGAGAACAGCCCACCGGTAAAAAAAAAGACTGTCGTGGGAAGGGAAGAGGCCATAAAGTGAGGAGGGGGCTTTCCCTTTTTCAAAAGGGGGCGGTCTTGGGGGTGAGGGGGAGAGAGGGGGGGGGCGAACGCCAGAAAAAAAAGGCCGGAGCCGAAAGTTCCTCCTGTGAGGGGGGGGGCAATAACCCAGGAAAAAAAACTGGAAGTGTTGCCTTCCGGAGGACTGCAGGTTGGGTGCCGCTGGAAACTGGGGGAGGGGTTGAAGGAGAGGGAATCGGCAGGGGGCATTGGGGGGAAATCAAAGGAGGAAGACGGGGGGTAGCCGAAAAGGAAGTGCCTTCTATTTTTGTAGAAGTTCAGGACCAAGAGAAGGAAATTTAGAGACCAAATCCTCCTGCACGGAGGAAGTACTGGTATGGGGAAACAACTCCTGAAAGTCCCTTCAATAGGGGTGATACAGGCTCTAGAGGACTTGATGGAAAATAAGGGAACGGGTTCGAAAACTACCGTGGCCAGGAGTGAACAATCTGACCGTCGGCCGCTCTCAGTGGGGATGGAAAGAAAAAGGGATGGGGTACTGGTGGAAAGGGGGGGAAATTTAGCTCGGCAACGGGGAAAGGGGGAGAAAACGAATAAGAAGTAATCTCCAAATTCAATTAGGGTGGCAGTCTGAGAAAAGGGAAAGAAAGGGTTCTGAAGGGGGAAGGAAGGGGCACTTTAGAAAAAAAGAAGGCGAAAGAGGTCTAGTTTGGGCCTGCTTCTTTTCAAAAGGGAAAGGAAAACCTGCCGCAGCTCATAAAAAAAGGAAAGACTGGTCGTTTGCGTGATTAAGGGGAAAAAGCAGAAGAGAGGGAATCCTGCTAGGAGGGGGCAAGAGGATTCTGCGAAAGGAGGGAGAAGGAAGAAAAGTCAAAGTCATGATTCTCCCTCCGGGCGGCCAGGAAGAGGGAGTGATCCAGGAAGCCAAGAGGGAAACTGTGAGAAGGGGGAAAAGTACACAGGGGGAGAAGAGGGGGGGGGAGTCCACTGAGTCAAGTACTTAAGGAAGAGGGAAGGGAACATTGGATAAAATATCTAGTACTAGTACCAATCGACACCGAAGGAAAAGAAAGCCTCTCGAAAAGAAAGGAAGAGTTTAGATGACAGAAAGATGGGGCGAGAGGGGGAAGGATCCCTCCCGCGCCGGTGTGAGATACCCCCCCCAAAAAAAAAAACCCCCAAAACAACAAGGGGCAGAGGGGATTGTATCTCTCAAGGGGAAAAAGAAGAAGAGAACATTTGACGATCTCATGACCCGGATTCTCAATCCACGGCAAAGGGATCCTCCGCGCAAACCCTCATCGTCTATCTAAGATAAAAGGAAGAAAAGAAAGTCACTCTTGCCGGGGGGCGGAGGAAAAAATTCTGGGGGGGGGGGGATTCTCGGGGAAAGATCTGAGGGGAAAGATTTCCGTTTCATGAAGATGAGAAAATGGAATATGACTCAGAAAGGAACAGCGAACCTCCTCGCCACTGTACACAAAGGGTCAGGAAACGATCGACAAATAAACGGTCCGATTGGAAAAATATAACAACCAGGAAAAGCCCGGGAGGGCGAAAAGAAAAGAAGCAGGAAGAAGTGTTCGGAGAAAAAGAACAGGAATTCTTTTTCGCTTCACCGCTCTCGAAAAAAGGAGATAAAAAACCGAAAAAGGAGGAGGAAGCGGATAAAAAGGGGAATTTGTGGCCTTGGCCGGTCCGGCCAAGAAAGCAGCGGCAACTAGAAAAGGCGCGCTTCTTGAAGATTCCTGCGCTCAAGGCCTAGGGGAGAAGGAGCGTCAAGAGGGACTAGAAAAAGAAAGGAATTGGGGAGGATGTCCCTTCGCAAGGGAAAGGGAAACACAGTATAAAACGAACATCGCAAGGGTTTCGTTTCTGTCAAAGGGACGAGCAAGGTTCATCAAGGTGGCCAAGAAAGCGGGAACCACGATCTGGCAAAGAGATGGGGAAGGAAAGCCGACGCTAAGGGAGGCGAACCCTTCTCCGACCCGACGGACGATGTCATCAAGAGAAGAAGATCAAATCGAAGGGGAAAAGGTCTCGAAGGGAAGTGCAGGAGGAAAAAAGAGGCTAGAAAGAGGGAAAGAGGGAAACAAAGTTCCTTGGAGAAGACAACTCGACTTCAATTGGGTCCGTGGGTTGTCTCTCCAAAGAAACCAGGGGAGGAAGAAAAAACTAGAAAAAAAGAGGAGCGAGCCGGCAAACCGAAGAAAAACAACCTGCGGAATCCTCAAGTCGAACCCGAAGGGAGGGAAAAAAGGGTTCGCAATTGTAAACCATCGAAAGAGTGCAGGGGATCCGATACAAGGGGAGCCCAAGAGGTGACACCAGCACACAAAAGAAAAACCCAAGCCTTCACCATCGCAACGGGAAAGAAACTAAGGTCCTACATCAATCTATTGCCTCTGGACGAAACGAAGGAAAATCTGCCAAGTGGAAGGTCAAATGGGCAGGGAGGGAGAAAATGAGGGAAAGATACCACGTGCATTTATCAAAGGAAAAAATGGGCCAAACGAGGGGGCTTCACAAATATTTATTCGTCGGAAGAATGCTGGCTAAAATAATGAGAGGAAAAAATAAAAGGAGAAAGTCGTAAGAGGGGAATGCCACCGGGGGGGGGACAAAAAAAAAAACAAGAAGATTTTGCAACAAAAGCATTCCTGCCGAGGCTCGATTCGGAAGGTCCTCCGGCAAACTAGGACAGGGGGGAAAAGAAAAAAAAACTTGGAGCTGGCAGCTAGCACGCAACGAGTTTGGACGGGGGGGGAGGTCATTTTCTAATAACTGAGAAGGTGAACAGGAAGGGAAAATCCGGAAAAGAGTCAAGAAAAATTTAAAAAACGGGGGAGGTTCACTGGTTGTGAGAAACAGAGGCAGGTTATCTCAAAAAACAAACGAATCTATCATGATTTTGGAAACGGTGCGTTGTTGGGAAAGGAAAAGGAAGAAAGGGGCGAAAAAAAGGGCCGGCTCTCGGGATGAAAAGAGAGAGAGGGAAAGATACACGGTGTAGGGCTGCTTGTTATCTGGGGGGAAAAAAGACAACGTCACCGCTTCAAAAGGAAGGAGAGATTCAGGAGAAGAAAAAATGAGAAAGGCGAAAAAGAAAGTTTCAAGTTGTTGTCATTCCGGAAAATTTGAGGGAAGGAATCTGCTCAAAAAGACGAACTCCTGTGAGAAGGGAGCGCAAAAGAAAACGTACCAAACATGGAACTCCTGAAGAAGATGCCCACCACTGACGGAAAAGCAGTCAAATGAAGGGGTGGCCAGGCTGACATCGAAGAGGATCCTGGCACGGAAGGGGAGAGTCTTCTTAAAAAGGATGAAGAAATGGCAGGAGTAGGAAGAGGATCTTCGGGTATTTGGGGAGGGTGGATAGGCTATTAAAACAGCTGTCAAATACGACCCGCTCATGGGGGTGATCCAAAGCTTTTTTTGGGAAGGGAATGGATCCTGACGTGGAAAGTTTCGATATGAATCTCCACAAGGGAAGAGCGCGACTTCGGTGAGGGACAGAACGAACGATCTTGAGGGCTTTCACCGTTTCGAGGGGAATTGGTTCGTCGGACGGGGAAGGGGGCCTGCTTTCGAAAAAAAAAGGAAAAGGAAAAACGGCGGGGCACACTCTGTTCCGCGTGGACATTCCCCCCTGAAAGGGAAAGGTTACTGCCAAGAGTCAAGAGGGGGGCGGCGTGCTTTTAAACGTCGGGGGGGAGCGCCGAAGATTGATCGAGGGGAAGGAGATTTGAATCGGGCGGCAAGAGGAAGCCCAAACAAGCAGAGTTTCCCAAGAGAAAAAGCTTTGAAAAGTAGGTTCATAAAGGGCGCAAGTCTCCTGCACTTCGGAAGTATGATTTGAAATCGAGAAAAGCCTTCATGGTCCGAGCCACCCCCCACAACCTTAAACACAACCACGCGGAGCGACGCTGTCTACTTGATGACATCGTCATTCGGGGCGTAGGGGACGCCATAAGAGCGGTAAAAAGACAAGGATGGGGCTGGAGGAAAAGGCCGCTGAAAAGATGGAAATCAAAGGCAAATCGCGGCAACGAAACGCACTTTACCGGTGAGGAGGTTTTTCTTAGCTCGGCAGAAGAGGTGAAAGCAATTCAAAAAGGGAGCAAATGAAAGGAGTTGCTGCGGGAAAAGGAAAACAGGTGCTCGTGGAACGAATCTAAAGGGAGGCGGCTTTAGCGCAGAATGCGAAAAGCGAAGGCGGTCTAGTGCGCCTGAGAAAGAAAATTGCCGGCCCTGCAAAAAAGGAAAAACGCCAGGGCGGAAAACCCCGAAGCAGAGAGGTTGCGTTTGAGGGGGGGTTCAAAAGGGGCTCGAAGGCAAAAACGAGAGGGGTCGCTAAAGAATTCCTGCGATTAAAGGGACCGAAATGTCACAGGAGATAAGGAGGAGAAAGCCGGGCGAAGGAAAAGGAAGGGTATAGGTAGCCCGGGGAAGAGCACTTCGGAAGGTCCTGACCCCAAGTATACTTGAAAATTGACGAATGTTATCTCATGGCGGAGTCACTGAGTCAAAAGAGTGGAGATATTTAATGAACAGTAAGGAAAAAAAAAAGGAGAGAGGTAACTACAAGGCACAAAAATTACAGGGGGAGCCAGCCTCAGCGAAAAACAAGTTTGAGATCTTATGTGCTCAATGGGGGCGGCAGAGGATCCCTCCTCGCCGATGGAGTGAGAAAAAGAACAGTCGGGTCCAATGGTAAGAAGAGAGAAAAAAAAACAGAGGGGGTCCTACCATTTGGGGAAAAATGTGATGCCCGGATCTCAACTCCATAGCAGGGGGGGATCCGAAAAACGGAAGAAAAGATCAGATCTCAAACACTCAAAGGACGGATAATATTTTTGCAAAGGGAAGAGGGGTGCAGTCCTGGGAAATTGGTAAGTAGTTTTTCTATAAAGGATAAATTTCTCAAATAATTGGGAAAAAAAAGACGAAGAACGAGGAGTAAAAAACTGACACCGAAACCTGTGTAAGGAAGAACCCCGGGGGTACAAGGAGAAACTCCTAGACCCAATCGGGGACGAGGAGGAACCTCTCGATTTACTTTTCGGCAAGGAGCTCGCGAATTCTTTTAGTGGAAAAGAGGCTCAGAAAAGCTTCATTATGAGGGGAAAGACGCATTCTGAGGGGGAGGGGGAGGCAGGATTCAGGAGACTGAAAACAGCATTCTCCAATAAGTCGTCGCTCTCTTCATAAAATAAAGCCGAGGAAGAAGGGAGGCTTTCCAGAACGCAAAACCATAAGGAGAATTCATTGTCCCTTTCTGCAAGGCAAACTGGCACGTATGCCTATAGGAATAAGAGAGGAACCGAAGCACGCGAAAGACACCTCAAGGATAGGAGAGAATTCGCCATCGTAATGAATTACGGGAAAAAGAGACGCCCTCTTGGTCGAACCAACCGATTAATATCAAAAAGAGCGGAGAAGAGGGAGGCATTTCAAAGCGGGACAAGGCACGAGAAAAGAAAGCTATAAAGATGAACCTAATGGCACGCAAATGGTAGCGAACCTCTGAAGACAAACGGCATTGGGGGGGGAGAGAAAGAAAAGGAACGGCCGGGTCTCGTAGGAGCAATCTTACGGCGAGGAAAGACAACCGAAGTTAAGGAAAAAAACAAGTCCCCAACCGCCTGAGGCCGAACACTTCAATGGGGGGGGAGGGCAAGGAAACTGGATAACAAACGTAAGTCAAGTCCGAAATCTGGTAGGAACAAGGAAGAAAACCTCTCAGAAAACCAGCCGCACCATCGAAAAAGAGGAAATAAAAAAAGGGTCCGGTGGGCCTCTGATGGCCGCAAAGCCGAGGAAGCTGCCAAAGGTTGCGGGGCACTTCAAGGAAATATCGAAAATATGGGGAGAAAAAAAAAAAGTGGGGGGGGTCACAAATAACTCGGAGGGTGAAAAAGGAGTTCGAACGCAAATCAAGCTAACCTTAATCCTGCAGGGGGGGGAAAAAGGGAACTACTCGTTTGGTGGAAAGAAAAGAGTCGAAAAAAGGAATAATTCTCGTAAAAACGGTCGATGTCCAGTAAGAAAAAGAAGTCATGGAAGAAAGGGTCAAATCCGGGTGGACTGAGGAGGAAAGAAAGCAACTGGGGTTGAGGGCAGAAGTTTGCGACAGACGGGGAGAAACAGGGGAACAAAATACTTTAAGATCCCACATGGGATTCCAAATAGCGGGATTGAAAAACTTGAAACCAGGAAGGGGAAATGGGGGTTGTGGGAAAGCATGGAAAGCGAAGAGGAAGAAGGGGCGAGTCAAGATAACACGCGAACGCTGGTAATAAAAAAAATTGCA
>Ga0179593_1607307_pt1 | contig 11923 bp, 15 predicted proteins | sample CZODoug2_1_08_16_FD_185931 | JGI IMG/M metagenome (GOLD analysis project Ga0179593, IMG submission 185931) | Vadose zone soil fungal communities from Angelo Coast Range Reserve, California, USA - CZODoug2_1_08_16fungal (PacBio error correction) | ecosystem: Environmental > Terrestrial > Soil >...
AAACTGGAAAGGGCCGGGAGAGGGGGGGGAGGCTAATCAGAAAAAGGAGGACCACTGCCCGGAAGATGCTGCAAAGGCTTCATATCTGGGGCACTGAGGAAGCGTATGGCTGGAGCCATATGGATCAACTTGCAGAGAAAGGGAAGCCTGGAGCCAAGAGGCGGAAGTTCTCTATTCCACCAAAGAACCGCCGAGAGAGCAGGTAGAGTGGCCGGGAGGGGGAAGGTCACGGGAAGCGCAAAAAAGGCAAACCGCACTAACCGTCAGGAAAAAAAACAAAAAAGATAAAAAAAAAAAGGAAAGGAGGGGGAAGACTTCCGTAAATGGATTTCAGTGCGGCAAGTTCCTATACAAAAAATTTCGGGAAGCTCCCACGGAAGGGAAAAAGTTCGGCGAAAAAACCATTTCGAGACTGAGGGACGAAAAAGAATGAAAGAAACCGGCGCATCAAGCTGCAAAAGGCATCGGAGAAGATTCGAAAAGGAGGGAAATCGCAACAAGGATACGAACTAGCGAAGTGAAGGGAGAGTCTCACGATACTGCTCGATCCAAAGTACCTAAGCCGGATAAAGATCACGGATAAGTGCCGCAGACATGGAGACAGTTCATCGAAAGAAGATCGCCGAGCGAGGTGAGAGCCTGAAGATGCCATCCAAAACGAAACGAAAGGGGGTGAGGGGAGAAGTTCAAAGAAAGCAAGAATTCAATTCTAATTTCAGGGGGGCGTGGACTCGGAACACAGGAGGGTTCGGGTTAGACTCGTGTTCAATACAAAACCCCGGTATTCAAAGTTATGGGCGGTACCGGGGGCGCGTGAGGGAAAGACACTAAACTGTGGCGGGACTGAAAAAGGTATGCGCAAGGTAGGCAAAATTGGTGTCAGCTCTGGAAAGGAAGAGGCGTACCGCTAGCGGTAAAAGAGAAGAGTGGCAGACCTTGGTCTCGACCGGAAAAATTTAACAAAAACTCCGGAAAAACGAATTGTGACCAGGTTCCAGAGGGGGGGCGGTCAAGAGCCTTGTTAAAGGGAGCTGGGGGTGGCTGTCACTCTCTCTGGAGCGAGGAAGAAGGAGCCACGGGGACCGGAGAGGCTCATTCGGACGCCGGAAAAGAAAACCGTGAAATCAAAGCGGCGTTGGAAACGGAAAAAAAAATTGTGGGGGAAAATCAGCAAAACTATCGTTACAAAAAGAAAAGGTATACGGAATGGGACGGCAGGGGAAAAAAAAACGCCGAGCCGGAAGGGGGGAAGCGGCGAAACAATTGCCGAAATTCAGATTACGACGGGGGGGCGTCTCAAGAGAAGGCATGTGGAAAAATAGCCAGAGGGCGTGATAAGAAAAACCCAACTGGCGGATAGGGGACGAGCAATGAGGAGCAGCAAATCAGAAAAAAAAATCCCCCGGAAGGTGAGCTCTGACGGGCGGAATGTAGTCGCGCCGTGGGACGCAAACAAGGCTCGAACAGGAGTTTTGCCCTGGGGTCGTCATTACAGGAAAAGCCGTATGGGTGATGGTCCTGACGCCGACCACAGGAAAAAAAGAAACCTTGGGTCGCCTGCTTGACAAAAAGTTGTAGGGGTCGGGGAGACGGATCTGGCCTGGGGGACCCCGGAAAAAAAGGAAGGGGGGGACGAAAGATAGATGGGCGGACGCCCCAAGATAACAAAAAACACCCAGTAAAGAAGTACGGGGTTAGACCAAGGCGAAAAGACAGCACTGATATTGACATGCAGGGGGAGGATGACAAAAGAGCTGGTTAAGGCGCTGGGGAGGTTCAACAAGCCCATGAGGTAATGGGGGGACCCACAGGGTCCAAAAGAATTGACAACCACTAAACGGGGGGGGAAAAAGAAAGCTTACAAACCTGAATGCCGAGAAAAGGTGATCGGGCGTCTCGGAGATCATAAGAGCCCACATCTATGCACGAAAGTCCAACTTGGGATGGGGTCACTTCCTAACAACCAGCTCGCGCTGGAACTCTCCGAGGGGAGCACGAAAAAAAAGTCTGATAGCAACGGTTGAGAAGAGCAGGGAAACTATCGCAGAAAAAGTCAGCCGCGAAGTCGACCAGACTCTTGAAGAGATTGGATGCGAGACACACGGACAGAGGTGGGGAGCTCGAACAGGGGTAAAATTCTCAGACAAGGCAAAAGAGAGCGAAGGGCCATCGGAACCTCCTTAAGAAAAGATCGGGGAAATTCCATCAAACAAGGGAAAAAAAAAACAAATGTGTGGGGGTGTTCGTAAGGCGTAGTCATAAGCCACAGTCGCCGTGCGGTGGAGATATTAGAAGGTAATGACAAGCTAAAGCGGGAAGAGGAAAGGACTTGCCAGCAGAGCAGAGGCTGGGTCATAAATATTGGAAAATGACGCAAAAAGGGGATCAAAAAAAAATTGAAAGATACGCGCAGAGCTGGCAAAAAGAGATAAAATAAGAATTAAACGGGGGTAGGTGGTACTTTGAACGGGGTTGACAAATACAACGAACCCTTACAGGATGCGCAAACCAGAGGGCAAGCATGGAAAAATTGCGAGGGGGGGGGAGGCGGGAACTGCAGGAAGGAAACGTCCGGCAGACAGCGGAATATGTCATAGGGGGTCAGTAAAACAGAAAAAAGAATCGCGGGGCGGGAAGACGCTCCATCGTTGCAGGCAAGAGTTTTACAATCGGGGGCGATGAAGAAGAAAAGGGATGGCGGCAAGGACGTGAAATAGAAAAGACGTCGTAGAGAGGGGGAATCGTGCAAAGGGGCCTCAGAAACAAGCATCTGGAACCGTAAAGTATGACAACCAGGCTGATCCGAGGCGTCGTACCCGCGAAAGCAGCTTAAAACACCTCTAAATGGGAAAAAAGAAAGCCGATGGAAGAAAAAAGAAAGAAGACAGTAGGCAGAAACTTCTTACTTGGGAGGGGGGGAGTGGGGGATCTTGCGGGGGTGGTCCGCAAGTCTGAAAAAGGACTACAGCGCAAACAGGCCACCGTAAGGATGGAATCGTAAAGCAAGAATCAGCCGTTTCGACATGGGTGTAAGAAGAACAGGGTCCAAAAGAATTGCTTGGCACGGAGGCTGAACGCCAATGATGTAAAAAACTAACACCGTCATCCAAAGGTCAGAAAGAAAAAGAAGATGTTCCTGCAGTGAACCATATTATCAAGCCGATGGCAGCATGGAGGTAAAAGTAATCCGTCCTGGACATGATTTGACGGGGGGTCTTACAAAGGAAAAAAAGGTGGATCACGGCCAAAAAAACAGGAGGAAAAGAGAAGAAACACTGGACGATGGAAAGAGGAGGCACGAGTGGACATGGGGGACAAAAAAGCCTAAGGTTGCAGTACAAGGCAAAAAATTCCATCGGGGTGGCGAAGGGGGGACTTCGAAAGGGTAAGATTCTGACCGACAGGTGGACTGGACTAGATCATAAGGAAAACTACAGACGGACGTGGAGAACATCTGATCGATGTAGCCAAAGAATTAATACCGTCAAACCCCCCACGAAGTCGAAAGTCGACATAGTTGGACGGGGGGGGAGAGGTCTTAAAGAGCAGGAATCGCACGCAACTTGCACAATTAATTAAATCCGCTGAAAGAGGATGACAGCAAGACGTACGGGAAGGAAAAAAAGGGCGGCGGGGGGGGGGGAAGTCGGATCACGGGGGAATTAGTCATATAAGCCGAAATGATACAGGGAGATAGTCATATGGATAAGCTGTTGAGGAAAAAGCCGAAGAGGCCGAAAGAGGAGGACTGTTTGCTCAGCGAAAAGACGGACCAAAAACGGGACGGAAAGAGATCGACAGGAAGGCGCGTCACTGAAAAAAACGAACTTGAGCCATCCTGAGATCAATAGAAAACGAGGGCCAATTATCTCGGGGCGGGGAAAAACAGAAAAGGGGAGCCTTAATACTGAAGATCTGCTTGGGAACGAACACTAAAACAAAAAGACGCTGGTAAATTAGGTCTACAAGAAAATCGAAAGAAGGGCGCTGTAAAGCGGGAGCTAGAAATGGAAAGGGGGAGGGTGTCTGCTATGGCAAAGAACAACTCAAGTACACCTACAGGTGATTTCTGGTAAAAAGGAAGGGTCCCGGACTTGCCGGTTCTGTAAACTTGCCAACTCCAGGGGGCGCAGATGTTGAAATACAGGGGCTGGAAAGGGGGAACGCTGGAGGCATGTTGCAAACGAGGGGTCTAGCGGGGACCAGATATTTGCAATTCAAAAAATTACAAAGCTAGAAAGACGCTGGGGAAAAGAGCCTGTCTGGGAAGGAGGATACTACGTGGAGGACACGCGGTTGACTGACGGGGCAGAAGGTTACCCAAGTATAAAACAAACGAGGAGTAAGGAGACGGCGGGCCCAGGAGAAACGGCGCAAGCAAACTGAAGACGTCAAAGAAAGGAAGGGCTGTGAGGACTTGTGGGGGGGCGGAAGAGATGCACAGTCAAAAGGCACCTAAGAGCGTTCAACGGTTAGGAAAGTGCGTCGAAATTTCCCACAGATGAACCGGTGACCGTAGGGGGATCAACTTCATTCTTGGCTATCTCAAAAGTGAAGGAAAGCCTCGATAGGGGTCCGAGGCGGAAGAAAAATTGGCCCTGAAAGTTGCTTGTCGTCACAATATCACTGAGGAGGATGGAAGCCACACAGCACCCCCGAGATGAATTGCAGGTGACAGGGGTAATCCGTCATCGTGAAATTATATTCGATGTTCAGAACAATCTGGAGGGAAGTGGCGGGTCCAGAGAAAGCCAACCTTCGGCAGGCAAGACAGAGAAATGGCTGGTCGAAACCCATTAAGAAGTCCGGAAAAACCAAAGGTGGTCAAGGGAGAACTATCCTCAGTGAAACAGCACCAACAGGGGGAGATCTAGAAAAGGACAGTCGATGATCGAGGAAGCTGCTGAAAAAAGCGCCTGAAGAGCTGGTGCCAATAATAGGGGTTTGGGCTGTCCGAATATCAACTATAAAAACAACAAAAAAAGGGATAAAGACAGAAGGGATTACAGATGAACATACTCACTCAAAACCATGGGGGCAAGCGACACTGATAAAAAAGGTGTTTTCTACCCTGAAACATAGGATCTCAGGGGAGGGAAATATGACCAAAAATCTCTTAGGCGCGGATAGAATGTCCGGCTTTTTAAGTTCAGACCAAGTAGAGTGGGAACAACGTACCTCGAAATTTACGTTACTGACCACTAAGAAATACAGGCGATGAAAAAGTACCGCCCTATCAGATAGAGCTGCGCTAGCTTAAGATGTTAGACGACCAGCCAGAGATATCACTAATGCCATTTTTGGGGGGCTCTTATAGATCATAAAGGTCTTCGAACTTGGGCGCCTAAAATCATTAACCGGATTCCGGACAGCAAGTTCGAGGCAAGGGGGAAGGTTTCGGGCAGCAGGTCCCGGTCACGAAAAGGAAAATCTGTGCCGCTCAAAGAAGAGACACAAACTCTTGGAGGAAAGACGAGATTGGGTAACAAAGCGGGGCGTGAGGAAGGGCTTTGGTTCGATATCCCGCAGAAGACGCCAGGGGGGAAAAGAGAACGAAGTGAGAAGACTTAGTAGCGCAGATCGGGTGTAATAAAAAAAGGAAATTCACACCAATGGAAAAAAAAAGGGAATCAAGGAATACGGTGCATTCAGCAAAGGGCAGAACTAACAAAAGGGCCTAGTACGGGAGGGGAACTCAGTCGAGTAAAAAAGCAAAAGAGGCAACCAAGGTGCAACGAATAAGAAATACGAGCCTTCGTGACACTCCAGCATTTTTCTTTGGCCAATGGGAAAAACGTATCCTAAGAAAAGAAATATCACGAACGGTAACACTTCGAAAAGAATACACTAGGGAATATCGATTGGGCCAAACGCTAACAGTTCCCTCGGGAATCAGGAGACATACTGGTTTTTATACTTCAGAAACACAAAAAATCTCCAGCTCATGATTGCGAACATGGTCTGACAATGTTATCACAGCAGAGAATGCTAGAAGGATTACGTGGGGGGAGTTCAAGGACATTTATAGAGCGGCACGAGGGAGGTCTGATGATAAGGGATCCGGGTCGTTACTGAGCGGAGTAGGAGAGCAGTTCCGGGGCGCCGGTCCGTGAAGGAAGAGGGGGAAACGTCGAATGGTCGTCACAATGATCTTGGCCGCTGGAACTATCATAGACATAGCAGGAAGGCCGGGGGAATGGAAAGAGTGGCTGATGAACTGTAGCGGAGACCGCTACGACTATAACATCCACAAGGGGTCGTGACTAACAATTCAAAAAGGGACAAAAGGACAAGATGGGGGTGGAGGAAAAAAAGAATCCCGAAAATATAGGCAAGAAATCTGCATATGACTCAGACTATTCGGGACTCACAGGAAGAATCTTGCGATAGAAGGTCTGGGGCATACGGTCCAGCTCTTAAGAGCGAAAAAAAGGCGCAATTCATTGGCAAAAAAGTCGTGCGCATCCAGTGAGCCAAAGGGCAGCACTGCTGGGCGGAATCCAATGAGGGGAAGGCAATCTGAAGTCGGAATACAATCCTAATCTCTGGGAGGGACGAAGAGGACGCATCTTAAAACGAATACCAACTGGAATGAGGCCGGAAGTGCCGCAGAGGCGGAAGGCATGATTGGGTAAGGACACTCGGCAATCTAAGCGTCAGATTCAGAGGAGAGAGAGGATCAAAACCACCAACAACGGAGGAGCGAGGGGAGCTATAGGAGAAGCTTCAAATCAAAAAAGGAAGCGGGGAGGAAGAATGCCAGGCGAAAAAACCACCGAATCAACAAGCAATCGGCTGGGTCATAATCGGGGCGACTGCAGGAACCAAATTGCGAGGCCGAATGCTGAAAATTGGCTGACATTGGAAGACAAGACGAAAGGTGCTTACGAAGTCTTGGAAGTCCTGAAGCCAGCATAGTATTTTACATGTGGAGAGACTGTGGAGCGTAAGGTCTTTGGAAGGGAAATTAGCTGTCGAAAGTCCTGTAGCAACTGAAGCTGCCCTAAAAATCTTCAACACCGGGGGGATGAAAGGGACTCCAAGAAGGCAGCTAGGTTGCGAGGGGGGGGGAAGCTTATCAGGAATGTAGTAACAAGACCATCGGCCTGCAAAAGTCACCCGACAAGCTAACGATGTGGGATTCTTGTCTACCTCCTCCGCCAGGGGCAAGAAAGAGCCATTACTGATAAATTGTCGGTGTCTCAGGGGAGTAGGCTCAGAACCAAGATAACTGGATCTCTAGGAAGACGTACCTGCTACTGGCTCAAGGAAATCCGAGAGGCGTATCTCACGGAGAAACGACAGGAGAAAGAAGCGACTACGAGAGAGACCGATCTAGGATTCCGGGGGAACAGAATATTATGTAAGCTGTAAAGGAAGGGCTAAAGGTAAGGGGGTCGAAACGAGGACCAATGACGATGGAATGCCGAATTGTAATAGTCGCTTACAGGGACGGGGAAGAGGGGAGTGTTGAATCCAAAACAAAGAAGGTACCCTCCCCAGGTGTCTCGTATTCTCGGATTCGCGGGCTACTGGAACATCCAGTGAGGGGGGGCGCAAAGGAAAGGCGATGGGGGGGGACGGGGAGACGGCTCAGTAAGGAGGATGTGGTCTATAAGGCTAATGGGGGGGGGAACGTGATTTCCCTTTTCAACCTTAACAACAATTCTAACAGGGACGAGGGGGGGGTCTTACATGCGAACGAAGTCGTCACGGGGGGGTGCACAATTGGTGGTGACCCAGTGCAAGTGTGGGTCTGACTAAATACCACCGAGTGGAGAGAAACTACGAAAAAGGAGTAAAGGGGTAGCAAGGCTGGGAGCGCCGGTTGGCGGGACAAGAATCGGGGAGTAGATGGAAAACGTCCAGTCAATACGGCGGGAGGTTCTATGCCTATGGTGTTCACAAGATCGGGAAAAGAGTCTGGACGTGAAGACATGACCGCAGGTAGGTCAATAACATGGCGTCACGGAAAGGGCGGGCTGCGAAACGGGGGAACGCCGGGGGAGACTTTCATATAAGTGGCGCCAAGAAGAAGGACAGAGGATGTTGAGAGCCCCCAGTGAGAGGGAAATTGGAGAAGATCGGACTGTCAGAAGCTCAGACGATAGGGGGGCCTCCACAGTAAGATTAATGAAAAAAGGTGACCTGGTGAGGCCTCCGGGGGGTCGGGAAGCCGAAGCAACTTCTAGAGGAAAAAAGACGGGGGGTCAAGCGGTTGCAAGCGTCCAGGCATTGCGTGGACCGGCCCGAAAAAAAACCCTGAGGGTCAGGGATGGGACAATCAACGAGGGCAAAAAAAAAGGCAACCCGAAAAGGTCTAATAGGAAAAGGTTGTTGAAACGTGAGGCCTTTAGCTGAAATGACCATCAGAGAGACAACAACTTAGGGAAATATATATATGGGGAACAGAGCAGATAAAGCTCTCAAAATTTTCCTTCGGAAAAGCGTCTTCGGAAAAGGGGGGGAGACCTGGGGGTAGACTTGACGACGGGAGATAAAAAATCTTCAAAAAAGGTCGTGCCTTCAGTGGAGGAAGAAGAATTTTCAAAAATGGCTGTCTACAAACGCCTGGTGGGCGGCGAGGGACCGCCAGAGGGAAACCACAAAGTACTAAGAAAGGGTCCAGAGCACCTTTGGTGGGGTTCAGGGAGAAAGATCACAGATTCTCTAGTTAAAACCATCTGAGATGATGTTTAAACAGGGGGGAAAGGCTCTACTAAATATGGCTGTCCTCTGGGGACGCAGTGTGGAAAAGGCGAGCCGGTCAATGCAAAGCAGATAACGGGAAGGGATCGGTCGGTGGTAAAAAGGGGGGGCACACCCTGTCAACAGGGAAATATCGGAACTGGGGTCAGAAGAGAAGAGCGACCCTACTCTTGAAGTTGGAGCAGAAGTTACAAAGAAGGGGGGGCCATACGCAGCCGGAGGGGAGTTCTGAAGGGATCCCGAAGCAATGCACCAAAAAGAGAAAGCGCGACAACGAAAGGTCAGCTTAGTCAGGAAAAGGAGCAAATCTGGGCAAAGAAGGGCAAAAACAAGGCAAAAGACAAACGTGACGCAAAAAAACGGTGCATGGACCAAAAGAGAACATCCACAACGACGTCTTCGCCAGGGGGTACCGCTTGAAAAGTAGTGTCTTAAACAAGGAACATATGACTCTGATGAACGCGAGAAGAAACTATCTCGGGAAGGGGTTCCACCCGTTAAGATCCTTGAGCTATGGAAGACCAACTAATGGTAACTCCAATCAAAACTTCCCTTGAAAAAAAAGCATAAGGTTAACAGAACGCGAGGAGGGGGTACTTGGGGGAAGGGGGGGGTGTAAACGAATACACGAAAAACGGGGAACTTTAAAAAAAGGAAGAGGCAGCTACTTGCGATCGGCTGGGACCTGTGGTATAACTGAAATGGACCTAATCGGAAGGAGAAGGTCCTCGTACAAGATCAGAAGCATCTATCGCGATCGATGAAAAGGGAAGCATGGACTTGACGGCAATCCAGAGAGACTGTACGATAGGATTTCCGGCCCAAAAATGCTTTGGAAGGGAAGGAGGTAGGAATGACGAGGGGGAACCGGAGGGATGGGTCCGCATCGGTAGGTCATCGATCGAATCCGGGCTGATCGGATGTGAGGGGGCGGGATCGAGGGGAGTCCGAACGAGGAACCAATGATCCAGACAGGGTTTCTGGCAGTCTGAAATCTGCTGGAAAAGGAAAATTGGGGGGGGGGATTGAAAAAACCAGAGGGAAGAACGGGGGATGACCTTAAGAATTCGCATAGGCTTAGATCTGGATGGGAGTTGTCGGGGACAGGGGGGGTTCAGTAGAGTACAACAGCAGAATGACAACAGCAGCTGCGATCGCCCACGGGGGAAACTGGCAAAGCGGACACTGCTGCTCTCAGGAAGAGCCAATGAGAGGCCCGTCAAGGATGAGTAGATCTCCGAGGAGGCTAGAGTCAGCCCGATTACGAAAGGGATGGACTAGCCGAAGTCTTCCAAGGGAAAGGCGATTGGGGAGTCTCGTTGGGAATCCGCTCAGTCATTAAGTGGGGGCGGGAGACAGGTCCTCGTCTATCGAAGGTCTGAGCAGCTTCTCGGAGAAAAGAAGGAACAAGACAAGAATAGGAGGAGGGAGAAAATAAAGACGCGGACTATCGCCGAGTGAAAAGTCGCCAAGAGGAAGGGGAACGGGCCGATCCAACCGGAACGAGCTTCAATCGCCTGTGAAACTTGGGCAGCGGCGTAAAAAGGGAGGGAAATGGTGGCAAAAGAGCCTCCAAGGGAAAAGAAATCATATGCGTGAAAAGATCCATATTGGAGTCCCTGCTAGCAAGTATATGTCGTTGACCAAAAAAAAGGATGGCACCAAGACGAAAAAAAAAGGGGGCCATGATTGGAGTCGGAACAATCTCAACATGAAGGAAGGGCGCAAACTACACGGGGGATAGGGACGACGACCCAATGTGGTTGCCAGCACGTCCGCGAGGTCTTCGGAATTTGATGGGAATCCCATCGGCCTTTCTGACAGCCGAATTGTGGGAAGACTTCAAGAAACTTACCAAGGCGACGTTGGACTCTGTTCGAACTAAATCCGCGATCCACCAAAGGAGAAGAAGAGGGACGCCATGGAAGAAGGTCGTATAGCGCTAGGTGCATCTGACCTACCTCGCGGCCGAACGGGGATTGTAAGTACAACTGAGAGTTTCACAAGTGGGACAAAACGAAAGAAAGGCAAAACCTGGAACAGCCTGGAGTAATGCCAGCAGCCCGATAAGATCACTTAGTTCGGTATAAGGCTCCAGTCGACTCTACGAACGAGCTTTAACGGGGGACCAGGAACGAGGTCCATAAAAACGTAAACTAAAATAATCCTTACTGGTTGGCCTCATTTCCGGGGGTGAAAATTTCCGCAGGGAATCGCAAGAAAGTCAGAAAGCGATTGCCTGACAGGAGTTTTTTCCTAGTTGAAATCTAAATCAATCAAAAGTTCAAGTAACGCCAGAGGGAGTCTCGTTCTAGGATCAGTCGTCTGCTCATGTTTAGCCATCGGAAGTCTGAAAAACACGTGGTGAAATGGACCAATTTTAATTATTCGGAAGAAAAGAGTGTGCTGGGAAGCCGAGTCCGATGCTCGAGTTTCTATGGAAGAATAGCGTATTGGGGGCGGACCGGTTGATAGTGGAAGTTTCCCTGAGGCTACAGGGACCGGTACTAGTCGGTGACTGCTGGGGTGTATCGGGGATGCTGACGGACCCGGAGGGGACGGACCCGGCTCGAGTGACCCTTGGACGGCCAGGGGATGCGGAAGGGCTGATTACAAGACTACAGAGGGTCGCGCTGGAACAAGCGAAAGAGCGCATGAGGAGATCATGAAGAACTTCAAGCAGGGCTTCGAGATACTACTGACGCGCACACGTAAAGTAAGGGACGGTTGAACGGGAACCGCAAGGTTCGATCGGCGTAGGAAAGAAAACAAAAAAAACAGGCTGCTGAAACCGGTGAAATTGGCAAACGTACAAAGGGGAAAAGGGAAACGTGGTTCCAGAAACGAGTGGGCGAGAAAACAGCGGCATCTGTTGCAGCCCCCAACGGGGGTAAGTGGAAATTGCTGAATCAATGTAATTCACCACGGCAATCTTACGTACCCCCTTCCGAGAGGGAAGAGGGAAGAGGGAAAAGAAAAAAGCCTGTTCTGTAGGGGGGGGCGACAAGTCACACGAAAGGTCATCGCCGAAAAACATGCATCGGCTTGGCGGAAAAAACCTGTACACAACCATCAGGCAGACGGGAACCGCGAGGTGGTCATAAAAGTTTCAAAACTATCAGCCCCCCACATGAAACACAAATGAGAAAGAAATTCCTGGGCCCGAAAGTCTCAAGTGCACAGTGGGGCCTAGAAGAGGTAAATATGTTACAAC
>Ga0179593_1696235_pt1 | contig 11923 bp, 13 predicted proteins | sample CZODoug2_1_08_16_FD_185931 | JGI IMG/M metagenome (GOLD analysis project Ga0179593, IMG submission 185931) | Vadose zone soil fungal communities from Angelo Coast Range Reserve, California, USA - CZODoug2_1_08_16fungal (PacBio error correction) | ecosystem: Environmental > Terrestrial > Soil >...
CAATCGGATCGGAGCGCTCCTTTGGAGAGGAAAAGTAATTACCTTCTCAAAAGGGTACTCGTCAGTGAGAAAAGATCGAGGGCAAAAAAAAAAGAAAAGAAGGGACGACGAACACGAGCCACAAGGGAGGCGCGTACTCACTCCGCTTTGAAGGAAGAGAGAAGACTGGCGTTTAACAACCAAGAAGCACGCTTTGATCTTGTACTCCTCGAGGGGGAGAACAGCGCCTTCGTGATATCAAAAGGAAAAAAATGGTTATTTAGAACTGACAGATGAAAAAAAAAAAAACCAGCAGGAAAGGAACACTGCCGACAGAAAACCGAACAAAAAGGGCAACGCTTATCCTGCAAAAAGAGCGTCTCTCTTCGACAGAAGGAGAAACCGCTTCTAATTCTAGGGAAAAATGGCCTGAAAAATCGCCATCCCGGGAAGAAATGGTTATGGGCGGAAAATAACCTCACTCAAAGAGGACGCCAAGACTTTCTGCGAACCTTCAAACGGCACCGCTATTTCGGAATGAAAGGGGGAAAGAACAGTATCATCACCAGGAAAAGGGGGCGTCTAACAATGTCGGGGAAAGTCGATCTATTCCCCACGGAAAGGGAAACGCTGATTCCTTTCTTAAGCACAGAAGAAGGGGGGGCGATGGTGCATGCACCATTAAAAGAAAATTGCTCCGGAAAAAAAAAAGGAATGTTCCTATTCTTTCCTTGGAAGGGGGGGAACATCGAAGTTCGTCGTCTCGTGAAATGCCAGGACGGCCCATCCTTCAGGCGCACAATGCGGAACAAAAGGCACCGCACTTCGCTGAGGTGTGGGGAGGGAAGGGGGCATTCAGCTGCTGGCCCTGCCATACGAAGTCCAGGGAAAAGAGGAAGTGCTGCGCCCGGATCTCTTAAAACATGGGAGTTATTTCATCTTTCCGTTGTCGAAAACAAAAAAAAAAAAGAGACGAGAAGAAAAATGAAGAGGCGCCGACTCGGTGTGCGGATCAGCCTGCACGTGAAAGAAGTCCGGCGATGTCGGAGTGGAGGAAAGATACGACCGAAACCTACAAGAAAAGGAGGGGGGGGGGGAGAGAAACCATTGTTGGTCTTCACTTCCGGCTGAAAGAAGGGTGTCCAAAAGGAGGGGGGAGGGGCACCTGAACCTGGGCAATGTCGGAGGGTGCACAATTTCTCCCTTCCTTATCGCGGGCGGAAAAGAAAGGCCAGACATATTTCGTTTCGATGAATGCAAAAAGAGGGGGGCACGGGTCGGACCGAGGCCCCCGAAGTGGAACTGCTGGCTGCGCTATTGCGAAGGAGAATGCGCTACCGGTTAGTAACGACTTAAAGTCGAAAAAAGGGGAAAGCACCCACGCTTGAATCGGGAGTTCGATGGATCACGTATGCTTCATCGAGGAAAAGAAGGAAGAAAGTGGGATTCGTCGGAGGCGGCCTGCCTCCGGAGAAATGGAAAAAAGGCCGCGGGCCTGACCGACTCCTTTCCCGAGGGGAAGGGGGAAAGTAAACTTTCGTATTCAAAAAGGACCGCTCAACCAGCCCTTTGTCGTCAATTTAAGGAGCGTGCTTATCTTTGTGGGGAAAGGGGTGCCTCGCCCCGCTGGTGGTTGGGTAAGAAAGGGGGAGGGTACCAGGAGTCCCTGCCTCGTGGATCCATTCCCTAACCTTCCCGGAAAGGGGAAAAGAAGAAGCGCAGCGTCACGGAGCCCGTCCAAAAACAGTGAAGGGCAATTGGCCGGGATAGAGAAGCCATTACCAGCCTCGCCTGTAAAAGGAAAAGGAGGTTAGACAGCTTCCCACTGGCAAGTCGCGGGAGTAGCAACAGAGGGGGGGGTACATCGGAAAATAAATCGGATCGAGCTGTTTGTTACGAAAAATGTTTTCCACTCCCATCTAGAAAGGAGAAAAGGGAAAAAGGGGACGGAATGGGTGATAACACCGGGTGGTAAAGGCCGTTCGGGAAGTGGAGGAGGCGATATCGGCCAGGGGCCGCTAAGGTAGGCTTTTCTTACTTGACGACGTGGGGAAAAAAGGAGGGGGAGCGCTGCGCCATCAGCCTCAAGAGGGGTCAAGGGGGTCTCCAAAAGAGGCCAGATTGAGACGAGTTCCAGTTTGGCCTGAAGGGCGAGAAAAATGCGGCCCTCCTTTACCTCGCCTCCCTCGGGAAAAGAAAAGAGGAAAGACCGCGGGCGTACCTCTGCGATGCAGGTAGGCCAACGTTAGTCTGAAGTTCGGGGAGGGAGTTTAAGGTGAAGGGTAACGACGCCTACCTTCCAGCGGTGCGATGGAAGGGAAGATTCTGACGAGACATAAATGGTTTCCCTTCGGAAGGAAAGGAGAAAAGAAACAAACGTAGGAGGAGGAAAAGAGAGATAGGGTATAAGGGGTGGCACAGCGCAGTCCCCCATTTCCTGTCTCGTAGCACTGGAAAAGATACCTGCCAGCTGCAACCGCTAGTCGCGAGGGGGAAAAAAAGGATGGAAAAAAAACTGCACGGACTCACGGTGCCTACCGCATCGCCGAGTAAAAAAAAGGGGAAGACAAGTACAGCGGGTATTTACCGCGGGCGGCGAGGGGGGGAGAGGTAATCAGATCGATCCATCCCTTGAAGGAAAAAGGGATCGTCGTGCGCACGCGACACAAAAGGGCGCAGCGCTCCCATCCTCTAAAGAGAGAAGAAAGAAAAAGAGGGGGGGGAAGGCACAGGAGCAAGGCCATTGGCCGATATCGCCTCAGCAAAGTCGATGTCGATAAGAACGGGAAGAAAAGAGGGTTATCACCCATTTCCGGGAGAAAAGGGGGCGCGCCTGGTTCGTTCCACCAAGGAAGAGAGAAAAAAACGGAGAAAAGACAATTATGTCGTATTAACCCACCAGCCGCTGGGAACAACGGACGAATTAGCCATGGGCGCGGAAGAAAAAAAGAACCAGGCACATGAAGGAAGGGGAGGAAAACCGCTACGATCAGACCGAAATGAGTCACCCGAAGAAGAAAGGGGCATTACCGTGACGCTCCTCGGTATTGAAAAAAGCGGGCACATTCTATTGCCTTGCATGTCGGAAAAAAAGAAAGGGGACGCCTGGTACCAAAAATAAAAAACAAGGGAGAGGCAACCTAACGAATGGGTCGTGGGAAACACGCGCTTCATCAGGAAAAATAATTGGACGACCAGGGGGGGTGAGAAAGGGGGGAAACAGGTAATCTCGGTCCGTACGCCAGCGCCAAGATGCTTTAATCATTTCAGAAAAGGAGAAGTGTTGCCAGTCCATAGTGGGACGCCCCGCGAATCAACTGGCATAGGCATCGCTGAATCAATAACGGGGACGGGGGAGAAGGTCTTCAATCGAACAAAAACCGAGGAGTGGGGTGATTTGGAATGTAAACTGGCCTCTTTACTTGGAAACAAAACACAAGGGGAAGGCAGTAACCGAGCATCGCCTCCCGAAGGGGAAATATACGGTTGCCCTCCGGAAAAAAAGGTGGTTCCTTTAATGAACAGAGATGGGCCAGAGAAGCAAACTGGCTTTACTTCCTCGTCTAAGCGAAAGAGTACCAGAGGGAGGGAGCAGGGCACAAATCGACATTGCCCAGGTTAAGGGGGAGACACCACTCCTTCCGCCGGAGGGAAAGAAGAGGGTCAAAACCCTACCTGTTCGGGTAGTGTTAATTTCGGAAAAGAACCCGACAATCGCCCGACTGTAGTGCGAGAAAAACGCACAAAGGGGGGGGGGAAAAAGGGGGTGAGGCTCTCAATACCGATGCGCAATCTGGGTACACCGTCCCAAAGAAAAGGAAAGGTAGATTAAGTAATGCGATAAGGAAAAGAAGCTCCTCCTTCTAACTCTTTGGCCTGCAGAAAAGGGAATGAAAAAAATCATCGGTTCGACCCGCCTGAAAACGACCTCGGAAGAGAAAGGGAAAAGTCCTCTGGTTCGCAAGGGAAAAAAGGGATCTTCCTTTGCATCTAGACCTAAGAAGAGAAAGGAAACAGACAGGCAATTGTCCCTTCAGCTGTCGAACGGCGCCAATACCTTTGATAAAAAAGTGAAGGCCAACAAGCGACAAAGCTGACTCCTTTAATTACACGGAAGAAGAGGAGGGTGTAACCCGTTCGAACACTAAAACCTGATCCTCAGAGAGAAGGGGAGGAAGCAGCGGACCTTGTTTCCTGGGGGTGCTCTGGGCTGAAAGGGACATCCGACCAGGAGTCTCGGCAAAGGGGGACCTGAAGGCTTTCGGTTCGATCAATAAAGGAAGGGGGGGACACTGGCGATTTGTCGTGCTGGTCAGAGGTATCTATAATTTCTAAATCGGAGGAAAAAAGGGGGCGGTCGAAGAGCTACTCGACGCGCAATGAGGGGGGAAAGGGTGCCCTTGTGGGTATCTGAAGAGTGTTTCCTTCCTCTTTCGTGAGAAGGGAAGGGGGGAAGCATAGCGTCATTTCTCCATCACCATGGTGGTTCAGTCCAAAGAAAAATGAGGGCGCGTTGATATTAAACGAGCTTTCTCCACCGACTAAAAAAAAAGGGGGAAAACGAGAAACGCTTCTTCGTCGGGAAACTTTCGAGCGAAAACCGTCTTTTTACTCGGGGGAGGGGGGAAAAAAAGCTACCGCTCGTGTTTCGTCGTGAAACTGGGGGGGCCCTCTTGTTCTGCGCATCGTTTCTCCCTGACAAAGAGCAGGGATTACGCCCCCCGGGAGGAAAGAGCCGAGCATTATTGATCTCTCAAGGAAAAGATAGCGATTCAAGAGGAAGAGAGCTACAAGGGGAGAGTCCCGGTGGCGGAATACATGAAAAACAGAAGGGGAAGCGTCAGTGGAGAAAACAAGTAGGTCCACATACACCTATGACAAAAGGAAAAGGAGGAGTGTTGACCTCGCGTACCACGACGAGTTGGAAAGAGTCACGCGCTCGAAGTGGCAGTTGAACAAAGGGTGGGTTTTCTCGTGGGGGAAAAAAAAAGGGGGGGGGGAGGGAAAGAGGACGGGAGGGGAATTCAACGCGACCAGCACAGACAGCGTCAGGGGGGCCATCACCAGGGAAAGAAATAAACCGGGGAGAAGTAAACACTTCCTACCATCACCAAAAGAAGGGGAAAGCTTATCTGCCTCCATCGACTGTCTGCTCGTCGGGAGGGACAATCATGAGCCTCTCTACATCTCGACTAAAAAGAGTCTACCATCATCACCACCTGCGGAAAAAAAGAAGATGTTAGTTTCTTGGAAGAAAGGGAAAGCCTGCAGGAGCCCAAACGAAAAAAACCTTCACCTCGATTTTCTTAATGAAAGGAAAAGAAGGAGGAAAGTAAACACATTAACCCAGGCTATGGCTGAAAAGTCCGGGAAGGAAAAGGGGGGGTAGAGAAAGAACGAACTTTGTAGTTCGAACGGGTAAGGAGCTTTATTCTTTCTGAATGCAAAAGGAAAGGGGGGGGATGAAGCTTTCGTCCGTTATACAGTATTGGAAAAAAAATGGAAAAGAGGGAGGACTTTCCTTTATATTTCCTCGAGCCCCAGGCCTATCCTTGCAAAGGAAGGGCCAAATCGGACATTGACCTTTAGCGATGCACCGAACGGATCGGGTTTGGGAAAGGAGGAGGGGGGGGAATTCATCTTCTTGCCCTTCAAGGGAGCCGGAGTCTATCTTACTTTCTGGAAAGGAGTGGAAAAAGAGGAACGGCGTCAACGTAGTTATTCAGCTGGCTGTAGGGGGGGAAAAAAAAGCGAGGATGAGCAACGAACATACCTAGCGCCGGACGCCCGGTGGGGGGGGAAAGGAAAGAGCAATGAAGTCGGCGATTTCGGGAGGGGGGAGAAAGAGGAACAGGCGGACGACACTAAACCGACAACTACCATGAAGTTGAACTTTAAAAAAGGGGGTGATGAAATTCCTGCGCAAGAGTGGTTCGCCAAAGGAAAGAAAGGGGCATGTCATGATTTTGTCCCTTCTCGAATAGAGGAGGGGGAAAAGAAGCACAGAAAGATATTAGAAGAAGTAAAAAGATGGGCTTTCGATTACCTTCACCACCGTGAGGGAAACCTTATATTCACTGTGCTAGGGGGAAAGAGGCATCGGTTACTGCGTAAAAACGGGAGGGAAAGGCTCCCACAATCAGCAGAACAAGGGAATTATCTGTCGTTTTCGAGAGAGAGAAAAGAAAAGGATCCCTTATTGCTTTCAGCGAGAAAGTTAAGGGGGGGAAAGGGATGAGGGGATTAGCTGAGGCGGTCCTGCCGCGCAGAGAAGGCCGCTGTCCTGACTTGATAAAAAAAAGGAGGGACTTAGCTCGGCGACGATTACCCGAAGGAAGGAGAGCCTTCGCTCACCAAAAGACCGCTCTTTCCTTATTGAAGGGGAAAAGGGGGAGGGGAAAGGAAACAATCCTTAGTTGCCTCGACAAGTGGGGAGGCCCTGCGGTACCATTATTCCCTGCTCGGTAGAAAAAAAAAAAGAAGAAAAAGGCAAAGGAAATAGAATGTGCCGTCGGATTCGGATAGATCGGAAAAAGGAATTGCAGGACTCAACCGCGACGTAGTGGAATGCGCGTAGGCTGTGTCCGTCTCCAGGAAAAGGGGGGGGGAGAAGAGTTTTCTTCATCTGCCCACTGCAGAATGCGTTGGAAGGGGAGGGGGGTGGGTTAAAGCGACATAAATCGGAAGCGGAAAAGAAGGGACGTGGGTGTTGGCACTCAAAAGAGAAAAAAAAAAGAAAAGAGGAAGAGACCCGGTCAATGGGTGAGAAACAACGCGGGTAGGCCGGGAGAAAAAGGACGGGGGAGGGAACGCCTATCTGCCATGGCATGCTCCTGTGCGGAAAAGCTTTCTTACTGACGACGTGTTCCTCGTACGAGGGAAAAAAGAAGCAGAGAATAGGTCATTGTCGCGTTCGCACAACCTGAGAGGGGAAAGGGGGGAAAGGAAAGGGAGAGGGGATCGATCTGATAACAGAAATAGCCCCGCCCTTCTTTCAATACCTCTTGCGAATGGAAAGAGTGAAAAAAGGAGGAAGAGGAGAAGGAGGAGCCACCGTGCGTCCGGGCAGGTGAGTTTAATGGTGACCGAGGAAAAAATGACAGGGAGGGGGGCGATGGCAGTAGTGTTCTTGGAGGAGAACAAGCCGCCAGGAGGCCCTGCTGGATTGGCAACAACGGGCAAGGAAAAAAAAAGAGGGAGGGGGAAGAGATAGCTAATATGAGTACGTTCAGTTGTTTGCAACCCGCGTTCCCCCAGTGAAAAGAGACAAGGAGGCGGGGCCTCCTCCAGCCCTACCTTCCAGTCGCACCGCCGGAAGGGAAAAACGTGTCACCATCAAACCACAAGAAAAAGGGAAGGCATCGCCTGATGTACGCCCGCAGTCAGTGGCATCATCAGGCGGAAAAAAGGGAAAAGGAGGGTCATCAGCTGTTATCAGCTCGATGAAAAATTCCACCTGTAAAGCGAGAAAAAAGAACGGAGAAAAAGCTACACTGACCTCTGTATGCTGCGGAAACGAGGAGGCACACTTCGTCAGTTCAGCAAGAAGGACAGGAGTCATGCCATGGCCTATTTCTCCTCATCCAATTAAAGGGGGGGGAAAAGGATCACCCTGGCCTACACCCGTGGTGGGGGGAGGGGGGGAGAAATCTGGCCGATCTGCAAGGAGGCCAACCAAGTCACTTCTCTTTTGTCTTAAAAAAAGAAGAAAAAAGGGGAGAAAGAAACAAAAAGAACACTGCTGTTGCGGCTGCACGAAGGAAAGAAGAAGCGGCGACAAACCAGGCAAAGAGGGCTACACCGAGAAAAGGGAATTAAACTGAATTCGTGCTGTTGTCCTGAAAGGCTCCGTGAAACGCTCTCTCAAAACATTCATTTCCTTTCATTTTCGTGAGAGAAAAGAGAGGGGACTCCTGTACCGGGAAAGGAAACACACAAGCGTTTCTATGCACTACTATTGTTTGTCGTGCACGAAAGCAGAAAGAACGAGCGGAATTGACGAAAGGGAGCGATTCTTCTCCTGCCGGGAAAGAAGAAGGAATAAAACGCCTCTGGACCGGCCGGTATCAAGGGACAGAAGGAAAAGAAAACGGCGGGCAGTCCTCCGACGCGAAGCTCCACTTCTAAACGGTCCAGGGAAAAGAAAAGTGAGTGACAGAAAAGGGATTCATCGACGTCCAGGTGTCGATTATGTTTTTCGCCAGGAAAGAAAAGGGAGAAGCAAGTACCCGATCATCGCGCCGCCCGCTATTCAAAAGAAAAAAAGAAGCGCAGACACCTTGCAATGCACGGTGGTGGAGGGGGTCTGTCCTCGGAGGGGGAAGGAAAAAGGAATAAGGACGGAGCATGACCATCACGAGTTGGGGGAAAAAAGCATGACATTTCCCCTTGCAGGGGACACCACTCTTTCCGAAAAAAAGGGAGTAGCGGCGTCTAAGCGTTTTCACCGGACCTGGAAGGGACGGGGTCAGGAACGACGGAAGCATGAGCAACGCCGAAAGGGCGAGCACTTTTCCTGTAAAGAAAAGGGGGAAGGGAGAAGATGGAAGTGGGGACGTCTCGCAATACGCGATGCGCTGACTGGGGGCGACCAAAAGAACCAAGGGTCTATGTCATTATGCGATAAAAAACTGTCCAGATCTCTCAAAAGGGAAGGAAGGACTGAATGTCCAGCAGCTGAATGCACCACCAAAAGGAAAAACCGCTGCAGTTCGGTGCCAGTTCGCAGTAAAAAGAAAGGAATGGGAAAGGGGATTCTGGCCTGGGCAGATGACGAAGGAAAGAGGGAAAAGACGCCTCTCCATTGCACTGCGAAAAAGAAACGTCGCCAATCACTGGAGAAAGGGGTCAAATCCCACCAAAAGACAAAAGAAGAAGCGCGGTTTTCCCGGGTCGAAAAAGAGGTGCTTGCCGCGGAGAAAGAGGAGTCAATACATTGTTCGAACCACAGAAAAGAGGGGAGGAAAGGTTCCTAGCCACCTGAGTCCGACCAACGGGGGTGCATGGGATGGAGCGGCACGGGGGGAGAAAGCGGTTATTCTAGGGAGAAAAGGGGAGGCATGTTGGGGGGGCTATGGGGGAGACTATTCCATCGTGGGAGGGAGTGCTCATGCATGAGAAGAGGAGGGAGACTGCGACGACGCAAGAGAAGACGGGGCCCTTGTGGGTAGAAAAAAGTGTTCCTCGGGGGGGAGGAGGGCGGGTACCCGTTGTGATCTATCGAGTGGGGCTCAGTAGCAAAAGGAACGCTTTCGGTGCGGGAGGAAAATATTCCACGGAAAAAAAAAATCCCTCAGACGACCTAGGAAGAGGATTCTTCTGTTGGGGGGGGGGGGAAATCTAATAACTAACTCTGCGGTGGGAAAAAAAAAAAAGACGACACTGAGGAAAGGGGGAAGGGTGGGGAAAGACTTGGTCTTGCGCAGTCCGAGTCGTTTCTAAGAAAAGACGAATGTTTGCGCAGGTCCATGGTACGAGTACGGCCCCCAAGAAAAAGGAGCGCGGGGAAGGAGAGAGAGAAAAAAACAACGGATGAGGAAGAAAAGCGAGAGATAATAATTTCTAAGGAGGGGGAGCGAACGGGGCGTAATGAACTGCGAAAAGGGGTTTCCCCCTCCCTTCAGGAGAAAAAAGAAGGAAAGAAAAAAGAAGGACGACGAACGAGCGTAGCGTCACGGGAAGGGTGTGCCGCAGAAAGGAGGGGGGCAGGCGCTCTATTGGCGGTTGAACCAACCAGAGGGTGTCTTGATATGTGCGCACAGAGAGGAGGGGAAAAAAGAAAAAAGATGGCCGACACCATTGTGTAATAAAGGTAGGGGGGGGAACAAGCCTATCGCCCATCGGCAAAAAAGCCTATCCCACCATTTCCCCTCTGAAAAGAGGAGGGAACTTGGCTCGTCGCTCACAAAAAAGGGAAAGAAGGATGCCTGCAGAGCCGCTCGAAGGGATCGTCGACAGCACCCAATCGACCAAAAAGAAGGGGGGGTAAGTTTTTGATCGGATAAAAAAAACAAACGGGACAGACAGCACCACCGGACAAAGTAATGTGTCGCTGATTCTCGGAAGAGAAAAAAGGAACACCCTTCCTATGGCGTGGGGAAAAAGGAGGGAATTCGATCGAGGGGAAAGAGTGTCGAACTGGTAACCAGGAAAGAGGGAAAGAAAGGGATCATCTTTCGATGGTGGCCTGCAACCAGATTAAAGGAAAAAAGGGCTCCTTTCGCCGCTGAAGGCCGTTACTATTGGCACATCGAAGGGGGGGAAGGGGGAAAACCCGATCCCGTGCCACATCCGGCAGCGCACTCTTCGACTAGCGGCCAGGAGAAAGGAGGGGAAAAGAAAAGGAGCGGAGGTTTTCAGTAATAAAGCTTCTGGCCCTTCACTTACGCAGGAAAAAGGAGACGAGGGAGAGATGGCTTTCTGCGCTCACGAGACAAGGGGGCGTCAACCGTAGTTATTCAGCAGAACAGATTCTCATCGCGTTTGCGGACAGAAGGGAAAAAGGAGAAAGGGTGCGGCTAGTCGGATCCTGCCGTGGCTCAAAAAGAGGGGAGTTCTCTGCTTCCGGCGGAGGGAAAACGACCCGGAATTTTTTGACGAGGGAAAAGGAGAGGGGTTGCTGCACTTCCGGCGGCAAGGTTGGAAAAGGGGAGAGGGGTATGAAAAGGACCTGGCACTTTCATGATTGGTGGCCAGGGAGGAGGGATAAAAAGAAAAAGAAGAAGAGGAAAGAAAAGAAAGGAGGGAAGTCTGATCGTAGGCCAGAACTCTTGATGTAGTTACAGAAAAGAGGGGGGGCACGGTTTCGCCGAGGCCCCGGAGAGAATCTGGCTGCTGGCTGCTCGAGGAAAAAGGGAAAGGAGAGGGGCGCATGGCTCCCACCATCACAAAAAGAAAACAAGGAAGGAAAGAGGGAGTCTGATGAAGAACTTGACCGGGGAAAATTGCTCATCTTTACCTGGAAGTGGGGGGAGGGGAAAAGGAAAAGGGGGGGGGAGTCTCGGAGGCGGCCTAACGCTTGGGGGGCAAAAGCCGCTGCTGAGCCTTGAAAAGAGCGCTGGAGTCCGGCTACTCTTAAAGGGGAAAAGAGGAAAAAGCAGAAGAAACCTTGGTCGTCAATTTCCCGCTCGTCACGGATGGGGGGGGGGAGGAAGACAACATCTTATTTTGCCTCGCCCAGGAGGAAAGGAGTCCCTGCTCTTTTGATGCCTGAAGAGAAAGAAGGAAGAACATGCCCGGCATAGAAATGTGCCGCGATTCGGAAGACCTATGAAAAAAAAGGAAGGGGGGAATCAACCGCGACTTCGTTAAGGGGGAGGTCTCCTCCAGTACCAAGCCAGGAAGGGGGAAGGGAAGGGGAGGAAGGGGAAATGGAGAATTCGCGTTGCAGGCGCAAAATCAGGGGTGCGGGGGGGACAGAGAAGAACTCTGATCGACTGTTGAAAGAAGTGCCTTTGTTTGCACTCAAAAGAAAGGGGGAGAAAGAGGCCAGTGCGCCCGAAATGGTAACAAAGAGGAATGGGAGGGGGAAAGGGACAGCCGACTTGGCTGAGAAGAAGAGGCACCTCGTTTCGTAGTCCCCTGAGGGAAAAGGAAAGAGGGTAGAGAGGCGCCATCATCCTCCGGAGTCAGGTCGAGGGCGCAAAGAGGGAAGGGAAAAGGGGGGGGGGGCATGAAGGGCGCTGGATCGATCAGCGCCCCTTTCCTCTCCTCCCTAAGAGGAAAGGATATAGAGGGGGCGTTGGGAGGGGATTAAGAGAGAAGGGGAAGCGAGCACTTGAGAATTCCTGCCCTTCCCTGCTTTCCTTACAACGAGCGGGAAAAAAGGGAGGGGGATGGTTGACGCTTTGATGCAGCGTCCGAAAAAAAAGGGGCTTGTATAGTAACAATCCGCCATTTTCACTATGCGACGAGAGAAGGGGAAAAAACAGGAAGGAAAAATATT
>Ga0179593_1354285_pt1 | contig 11922 bp, 18 predicted proteins | sample CZODoug2_1_08_16_FD_185931 | JGI IMG/M metagenome (GOLD analysis project Ga0179593, IMG submission 185931) | Vadose zone soil fungal communities from Angelo Coast Range Reserve, California, USA - CZODoug2_1_08_16fungal (PacBio error correction) | ecosystem: Environmental > Terrestrial > Soil >...
TAAATATCTTAAAGGGCGGGATTGGGGGTTTCATAGTTCAGCTGGACCGCGATCGACTGCAGATCGGGGACTCAAAAAAAAATCACTCGGTGAATTGCTTTGAGAGAAATGAAAAAGTTTCAGCGCAGAACTCTAAGACTCGACCGCCGGAACATGAATTTTGGGGGCGTGATCTTTCAAGTCAAGGGTGTTCATGACGTCAGGGGGAGCGCCACGGTTCTTTGCAGGATGTGAGATAAGCAATCTAAGGTAGCATCGAAACGTCTCAAAGTTCTTTCTATCCGGAATAACATAAAGGAGACGCAAGCAATGAGAGGGTTTGGGGACAAAAAGGGCAATTTGACCGCCACCGCCAAAAAAGAAAAAAAAAAAAAAAAAAAAACAAAGAAAAACACAAAAAAAAAAAAAATACAAAACAAAAAGAGAGAAAAAGAAGACCAAAAAGGAAAAAACACGAATCGTATTGGGAAACGAGCCCAAAAGCATGCCATGTTAAAAGAGGAGGAAAATACAAAAGAAGTAGAGGAAATCATATCTCTCGTTCAATCCAGGGTACGGCGACCCCTCGACTAGGACTTAAAGCCAAGATAGTGTTCCAGTGACGAAAAACAGAGGTGCGAACTGAGAAACAAAAGACATCCAAACGGATCTGCCCCCCAAAAAGCAATGAAACAAAAAGCGCAGGAAAAACCACTTATAAGAAGGACTAATCCAGGGTAAGACCACTTAACGTGAACCGCTAACTCATACCGCCGACGCAGCTCAAGAGAAAAGGCAAAAAACAAAATAAGTTTTACCAGGAGGGGGGAGGATCTGAACCAGACTCGCGTAAGCACGAAAAGCGACGTCCAAGCAGAAGCAGGTAGGATCGCCGAAAGGTGCCGAGAACACCAAAGAGAACGGAGTTGCGGGATAACCCTACGCGGGAGATGTGATGAAAGAAAACGAAACAAACTAAAGAAAGAGTCTACTCCAAGGAGCATGAAAAACACGGATACGCCAACGCACAGAAAATAGATGTTCGAAATGGCGTAAAAAGGAACGGATGATCAATGCAGGCGGGTAAAAGGGCTGGGATCGCGATTGCGAGGAGAACAAGAAGGGACAAACAAACTGCGAGCTCGGAGTAAGAAGAGCCTCAAAAAAATGTAGGGAAAACGAAAAAGAAAAAGACCAAAAAAAAACCAAAATAGACCTACTGTAGCAGAAAAAGCAGACAGCGAAAGGGATAACGGTAACTGCGACGCAGGGGGAAAGGGGCCGAAGGAAAAAGGAGCCGGAAAAGCTTCGACTAAGGAAAGCATTAATCTCCTCCAAAAACAGTCTCAAGTTAAGGACGAAGCGAACCGGGCGAAGAACTTACCAGTGCATTTAGCGTGCATCCGGGAAAATCGCTCGCCAAAATAGACCAGAAAATGGGGAAAGTTTACCATCTTAGTTACTACCACGGCGCATCCCAACAAAACGTATGGCACCATTGGGAGACAGTAGAAACTGCAACAAATGGGTAGAATCAAAGCCTGGAGCCGCGGGCGGAAAAATTGTTGGTGCGCGAAAATCTTAAAGCGCTGACGGAAAATTCAAAAATTTAAAAGGGGAAGGGACTATCGGAAAGAACATTTGTGCGAAAGTGGAGATCATAGACCTTAATATGCACGACGAAAGGAAGCATAAATACAAACATGATCGCCCGTGGTGTTGGGATAACTTCCGCGAGCGCCCGACGGGAAAACTTACCAGAACCTTTATAAGAAACCAAAACGATGACAACGATGGGGTTGAGGGTCAAAAAAGGGTCAGAAAGGAACAGTCGTCCAGGGAACGATCCCAAAGGTATCTGTGCCCGGACACAAATCAGATCTACGATGGCACTGACTGAGAGGGTCAAACAGGGGGGGGGTGCCTTTCCTCGAAAAACTACCAGTACGACGCCTCAACACTACATAATTCAAAATCTCTATCCGATTAACTAGCTTCACGGCGACTATCTGAGCGATTACAATTTGTTCTTAAGAAAGCATTTAACTATGCAAGAGGATTCAGTGTCCTGCAATACGGAACTGTTAAAACGGAGGCGGGGCAGAGCACAAGCGGGAAGCGCCAAAAAACTGTGTGCCATGGGTTTCTGGGAGGGAAAAAACTGCGAGGACCCCAGGACTGGAGAGAGGCAGTTCAATACAGGGGCTGGGGGGAGGAATACTCGTGAGCCCAAGCAACTAGAGCAGCCGAAGGGAAGGCCACGTGGCCCACAAAATTAAGGATTCCGAATGGAGCGGCTGTCACTCATAAAACGCTTCCGTAATGAAATAAGAGCTAGAAAACTTAACGAGTAGTCTCCCGGATTCTAATAAAGAGGGCATGAATGGAGAAACATTATTTGACCGAGAGCGGGAAATCAGGTGGTCCGAAAACCCAACGAAACAGAATGGTCAGAAAAAAGGAAAATTTCTATCCCTACTGGTGGGAATTCAAATCGGAAGGGACGATAGGGTCCGAATGTTGACACACGGAAGCAAGCTGGTAAACTGTTGCACGATAATTGCGAGGAAATTAAGGAAAGAAAAATAAGGTCAAATATATACTACGGATGCTTTGGGGGGCAGGACCCCACATTTTCGGCGCACAGATTAAGCCAAAATCGGCGTGGTCCTGTTCGTGTAGGCACAGACAAATAAAAATGAAGAGGAAGCTACACTTATTTAAGAAAAAAAGGGACGCAGGGGGTCTACTGGTTTACTCAGAACGGGGATCAATCGAGGGTCGATGAAGCTCGGGGGAGGAGGGTGTAAAAAAGAAGGAAGGAAATGGCCTTCAGGCGTTCAATAAAAGTCTAGAGAAAAAAGTGGAACTAGTTTTCTTAGGAGGAGAAGAGCACGTCGGGAAACAGGAAGTTGAATCAAAAAGGAAGGGGATTGAAGGGCCTTCTCGACATACAGGATCGAGAAGGAGAGGGGAGGGATCCTGGAGGGATAAACGAGCTAGAAAAAATGTGGAAGGAGACGATAACCAAGAATTGACTATCTCTAGCACACAAACAAAAGGGAGAACCGCTCGATCGCAAGTGGGCTGGAGGATCGTCGACTGAAAACAGCAACGCGCGGAAAACAATGAAAAACTTCTCAAGCAGGGTGAGCATTGAACTGATCAACCTGTTTCCCGAGAAGGACCTAAGGCAAAAACTTTAAGCAGTCGTAAAACGGCTGGAAAGGACGGAGAAAAGAGGCCGTACTCCAGAAACGCAGGAAACTGTTGAGCGTTGGGGGGTGGGCTTCAAACCGGAACAGTATGAATCCAAAAGGATGGGAAATCCGTCAGAGCAGCCGCGAAAAATCGTAGTTATCCCAGTCGGAGAACACGCAACCAGACCTCAGTTTTACTTGTCGCAAATCAGTGTCGAAAGAGTCCATTCTAAATAAGATTGGAAAGCAGAAGAATCGAACAGACCCAGGAAGAGGGAAGAAGCGGTAGGTCACATTGGAGGCATCTGACACCCATTCTCGAGCAGAGGGACCCTATTGCCGGAGGCAAATTAGGTGAAGTGGCGGAATCTAAGATTTTAACACTTGAACAATCCGATAAGAAGAACGGAGGGGAAATAGACCCTTTTTTAATCGTGGGAATTACAGGCTTTTGGGGATCGCCAGTGACTGGGGGGTGAGGAAGTATGTTGAAGGGGGGGGGTCTAATGCACGGGGTCCAGCTGATCTGGGAAAACTGTGGTAGCATTCATGTCCCTACTGAATCTCTCCCTGGACGAAGTGCACCGTCTTTCACTAATAGAGCTCAAAGGAAAGGCAACTGACTTAAAATCAAGGAATTAAAAAAGATGAGAGATCATAAGTGAGGACGACAATGTTGGAAAGAAAAGAGAAAGGCGAGGAAGCGGGGAGGGAGGCGGAGGCACAACAAACTTCCTAGTTCTGCATAAAGAAACTCAGTTAGGGAAGCAAAGAAACTTGCAACAAAACAGGTAAGGGGTGGGTGGGACGAACTTGAAGAGGCTCTAGGGGAACAGAACGTGCAAAAGTATACCGGAGGGCTGATCTTGAAAATAACTCTTTCACTGGGCTCAAAGAAAATAAAAAACAGAGCGCAGGGAATAGCCGTTCCAGCGGAGAGATAAGTTGTGATGAGGAAGCTGTTAGAGGAGGCGAGTCGCGGCTAGAAAGACGGGGGGCACAAATCCTTCAAGAACGCACAGGAAAGAGCTTAATCGCGGAGGTTTTGAACTTAAAAAGAGAAGCGTCTTGAAAATTCCAAAACTTGCGGGTCCTTATGACCCTCCTCAAAAAATAAAGTGGACGAAAGAGGGGGGGTTAAGGAGAAATAGGAGATTACAGGGGCCCGCTGGGGAGGGGAGGGTAAAAAAGTCACCAAACCCACGTACGATAATGGCGATCATGCTCGGTCTGGGGAAGAGACTGTTCCAGGCAGCATCGCGGAAACATTCAGGGGCTCAAATGAAGCAGTCCTATAGCAAGAAATGTAGGATAGGGAAAGGGACACAAGGATGGAAAGAAGGAGCGGGAAAAAAAAAAAAGGGGTGAATAGCTCGTGTAGTCGTATGGATACTAAATTTTTTTGTTGCAAGGGGGGGAGAACCACGTCAGGGACAATGTGGGCTTCCTCAGGGTCCCTAGGCTTCCTGTTAAGGTGGGAGAAACGGCAACTAAGAGGTCTCTGGACGAGCGATGGGAAGGGAGGGTACACCTAACTGCGTCACGAATTAAGCGCCAAAGACGGTCGAGGCGGCCCCAAAAAAAGGGCCATGAATGGCGATAAGAGGCCTAAAGAGAGCCGTCCACCTCCTCATATAGTTTAACTGGAGATGAGATGAAGAAAGCAGGAGGGAGGTCAACGGGTACCGTTGAAGTTCGAGGAGGATTGGATGAGTAAAGCGGTAGATGGGGGGGGTCCCGAAAGATGTTCTCCCTGTGTTTGAAGGAGCAAAAGATTTAATAGAAAGTCCTGGGGGTTCATAAAGCGGGCAATCGGGGAGCACGCGTTAAAAAGCGAAAAAAAACTTGGAAGGGATGGGAACGCATCTCTATGACGAAGCGTGGATCTCACGGGAGGAGAAAGTTGCGACTCAAAATCGGAATGTCGTTTTTTGACGGGAGGGCATCACGATCTCTCCCGATCGAAGATATCAGAAACCTACCGGCCGACTTGGCGAGGCCGGGGGGCGATCTCGCAAAAGACGGCGGCAAGAGAGAGAGAAGTAACGGGGGGGACTAGACTATATAAGAAAATAATCCGTAAGTTGATCAGATGGTGTCCGCTAAGAAAAAAGAGGCCGAGGAAGGGGGGGGGGGCGTGATTAAAATCAAGTTAATGTTGCGGAAAAGGGGGGAGAATCTTTACTGTGGGAAGGAAAGAAAAGGGGGGATTTGGTGAAAGAAGTGCGGAAGGGTGGGTCCGCTCCGTTTAAACCGGGAGAGGGGGAATGAAGAGACGGGTTCGATGGCAGAGACTGATCCGAAAAGAAGAGATGAAGTGGTGCTTTAATAGGAAGAGTCTAGGGACGAAGGAAAAGAGGCACTCGAATAGAGAATTCTTCACTCAAAGCAGGGCCGATAAGAGAGCATCCCGCATGTATGGGTTGCTTGGGGTGGTTACTCGGGGAAAGACGTGAAAATAGTGCGTGGGAGGAACAGCCCATTGGGCCACTTACCGTCGTGGTAAAATCTCTCAGGGGAGAAAGACCAGTGTTGAGGCGGGAGCGCACAGACAGGAGCACCGTGGGCATGCAGAAAGAGTGCAAAAGGAAAAATAAGAACGAGGAAGAAAACCGGGAGGAGAAAATGAAAGAAAATGTACACAAGAGGGAAAGGAAAGAATCTCTATTCTCACGGCGGCAGAAAGGTAGGGAAGCTGTTGAGCGAGAAACGAACGCTACTCCAGAGCAGGTGATCGCAAAAGAAGGGGGAGAACCCCATGACCAGTCCCAGTTTTATACAGGAAAGGAGATTGAGACAGCAACAAGCTGAACCACCTCCCCGCAAGGTAATGTGGAGAAGGGAAAGATCGACAAAAAAACAAAAAAGGGAGAGTGACGAGAAGAAAGAGAGTGTACATCAGACATAATGGGGAGGAAAGTGGTGGGAAAGAAATGCCATGTCGCAAGCCGACATCGGCTAAGACAGTCACTCTTTATGAAAGGAGTCAGGGGAAAGTGGCGATCAGAGCTGTTCATAAACGGGAACGGGGCGAACGAATAAAAGCAGCCGTCAGAGAGGATGGAGGAAATCTTCAAAACCTGTGGGGGCAAGGGAAGGCAGGTTAACCGCGTCTTTGGAAACTCCAAATAGGGATAATGCTCCTGTCTTCTTCCGAAAAACATATAGCGCAAGAAAGGAGACGATTTTGGGGGGGAAAGCGAATTGAACAAGGTGGACCCACCAAAGGCCCCGTCAAAGGTATGGGCCAAAGAAAAAAAAAAAAAGAAACATAATGCCATCTCACTGAAAAGAAACAGCAGAACGATCACACGACGAGAACATCCGAGGAGGGCTCCCTCGACTCGGAACTGAAACCGAAAAGGTAATATCATGTACAGGGGGGACGGTAAAACTCGCCGACCACAAGAAACAGGGAAAGCAAATCCCCGGGGGATGTTAAACTAAGGCCCCAGAAAAAGGGACCAGAAAACCAGAGGAAGTTCCTACAAAGAGGAAAATATTTTACTAAGACTACCATGGGGGAAGAAAAAAATTAACTGACGGCAACTCATAACCACCTCTTACTCTGCTGGGGAGAAGAAACCATGAGGGGGGGGGAAAGCAAAAATATAAAGTTAACTGAAAGGAGTGTGAGGGGATCAAAGTATAGTAGCCCTAAGAGAGCTAGAAGGAACACGCGTCCGTGCTATCTTCCAATTTGGCGAGACAAACAAGAGGGAAAGGTAGTTGAGGGGATATGACTCTACGAAGCCGGAGAGATCGTTAAAAGCAACAAGTACAAAAAATAGACCTGCCCGACGTCTCCAAAGGTCTTCTCCACTTATTAAAAAACGACGAAGAAAGGAGAGATAAATTCGAATTCACGGAGACAGGCAGGCGGCTTTTAAGCTATCGCGATCGGAGAATGGGGGAACGAGCAAGACATGACAAACAAACTTCAATCACAGGAAAAAAAGAATAGGGGACAGGGGGACAATTTACGCCACCAACATCCTATAGGTAAGCAGAAAAGACAAGGCCAAAAGGTAAAAAGGACGATTGGCTTGTACGGGGAGGGACCAAAAGAGTAAGTAAAGCTAGACGAAGGGGGATAATCTATATGGGAAGGCCCGCATTGGGGCATCAGGTAATCTGCCGCTCCAGTAACAGGCGAAAATGCTGACCGGAAATTTGAATCATTACATCCGTCTCAGGATAAACTCAATCGTCCATCGAGCGAAGATGCGGTGCCAAGACAGTAACCTACGCCGAGCGAAAGTCACCGTATTAGAGTGTCTTCGTGGGAACCAACATTTGAAGAAGAAATTCCCGAAGTAGCAACAGGTCTACAAGGTGGGGCGATAATTCTAAAATCAGGACGTTTAACGAGTAAATTCTTAGATCGCCTCAGGAAGAGTGGGTGGACGAAAGAAGAAGGGAATAGGGGGAGAAAGGTATACCTTATATGCACGCAGAATGAAATGAGCAAAGAAAGAAATCGGGATAGGGGGTTAGAACTTCCTCGAAGAACTCCGACGGGAAACCTGAATCTAGGGGTGGATCCTTCCCCCTCGCCACTAGGTGGATCTTGAAGGAAGGAAAGAATGTCCCAAGAGGGACTGGAAAGAGTTCACAAACTAAGAGCATAATGGGGAAAGAGGGATGGATGCGGCTTGGATTATTGTGCACCCAGGGAATCGTAGCCTAGACCCAAAACAAGATACGCAAGAAGAAGGAAAATTCATCGCCATATTGAGAAAGGGAAGTCACTGCGAAGAACTGCTGCTCTCGTACCTTACACAGGGGAGGGACGCAGCCAGTGATCTCATGGGGAAAAAAAAGATCCAGGGAAACGCAACGGAAAGTTACGATGAGATCAAGAGGAGGCAACCTACAAAAAAAGAAGGGGGTTTTGCAAGGGAAGGTCGACAAAACTGAGATAGAACCAAGAATGGCAAACGCGGCAGGGAATTACGGGCAAAAAGAAGTGCAAATCACTATATCCTCAGTCTCGAGCATGGGAAACATGCAGGCCGAAAAAACATTCTGAGTGATAAGGTAGCAGGGCGCGAACCGTCAACCTTAAAAGTATGTAAAGGTCAGTGACTCTTGGAACCTGCGAGGCTTGAAATAGGGGGCAGAAAGGTCGTGCCCGGAAAAAATGAAAACACCAGCACGTCTCAAGCGTTATGTGAAAAAGAGCAGAGGGAAAAAAGCAGGGGGGGAAAAAAAACAACAGACTGTAAGAAAAAAAAAAATGTCGATCAAAGGGAAAAAATACTGAAAGAGGAGAAAAATTAACTATATGGCCGCTGGTGTCCAAGACGGGACGGCGGGTCCGGTGTGAACGATCACTTGAGGGAGGAAAATTAACCAATTGAAAGTGAAGGGGAAAAAAAATGAGTTAAAGAAGCTCAAAAGAGGAAGGCGTGGTTCAATGACACCACATGTTCAGTAGCAAAGAGAGAGAAAGAAGAAATGGGTCCTGGTTCGAGGGAGGAAAGGACAATATCTGGGGAGAAGTTAAGCTGACGGAACAAGGAATTGAGACAATGGACAAAAGAGAATCGTTTAGAAAGTTTTGGAACGGAAGACTGGAGAAGTACGATTTTGACGGAGAAGAGAGAAGAAGTAGAGAAAAAACTGGAAGGACGATGTTACGGCGGGCCCATCAATGAACCAGAAACCATGGGTCCAAGTTTTAAATGGAGAACGTCCGTATACGGAAAGGGAAGGAAGTGATCAAGAAGGGCTTTAAGAAGGGGAAGAGGGCCTTACGGACAGAGCATTGAATAAGGCAATAGAAAGGAAGGAATCAGTAAATTTTGCAGGGCTACGGAAGGGCCATGTGGCAGCTACGATATCTCCCTTTACGCGACTCAGGAGAAACAAAAACTGATTAGAGAAAAGAGAGAGGAGAGAAAGTGCTTGGAGGGTAGTAAACGACGAAAAAACATGGACAACTCTAGGCATCCAGCAAATTGAAACAGGAAGGACAGCCTTGTCTAAGGATGGATTACTCAAGAAGAAGAGAAAGGAAGATCTCAAAAGAAAGCCGGCTTGATTTAAAAAACGGTAACGTACGGATAAGCGACGGTAAGAAGAAAAAATCTGGACAAAAGGGGGGGTTCAGAGGGAATTTTTGGGGGATGAACGAGGAACAGGTCTCAGGAATCCTTCGAGCTGAGAGAGAGGATGGGAGGCAAATCGAGAAACGCTCAACCGATCCGCGGTGTACGGTACGAAGAGGTTGGGAGGAAGAGGAAATGATACCTGAAGTAGTTGCATGGCCGCATCAAGGTACCTCGATGTGTAGCTTAAGTGCTAACAAATGGGGGGGGAGCCTACCAACGCTTCGAGAGCTTCTTTGAAAGAGGCCGGGGAAAGAGTGACAGGATTAGGATAAGGACACCTTGGAAAAGAAGAGCGTAAGGGAATCGAAAGAGACCTGTGAATTTTAATAACCGGAGGTGGGGAGAAAGGTCCTGGGGTGGTAGTACGGAGGGTGAGGGGTGGGGAGGACAAAAAGCTGGCCAGGCTCTTGTAAGGCCGAAATTTTAGCCTGCAGTGCCCCTATGAAAAAGGGGCAGGCTCCGACAGGAAGTGCCTCTGGGAAGCACTCGACTAAAGATAAACGGAGGAAGCGGTCGCAAAGAATAAAATAGGGAAATTTTAAGAGCAGTTTCACTAGGAGAAAGGCTGCAGATCGTGAGGGCAGGGGCAACAAAGCCAAGAGATGACTTCAAAGGCCTAAGGAAATTGGGGCCTAGAGCAGTTCGGGACGCACTTGAACTGAGGGGTGTTAGAAGCATGGCCTACTGCAAGAGAAGGGGGTGACCAAAGGATCAAGGTCTGCCGCAATGAAGAGTCGAGAAAGGCGATGCCCTGTGAAAAAACTCGAGAAAAAAGAAGGTACGAGGCGCAGCGAGATCACTTCTATCTTAATGGTAAAAAGAGGAGAGGGTATATTGCGTCGGGAGGGGGTCCGGCTACAGGGGAAAACGGGGTGCACAAATCAGGAAAAACAGCAGAAGAAAGGGGGAGAGGAAGAGGTGAAAAGATTTCTTCGAGGGAACTACCAAGTGCGTCCGTCACATGAACACGCTCAGCATAATAAGGGCGATCAGGTGGTGAAAGGAACTGAGAGGACATGTGAAAGGAAGAAAAGGAATTTGCCCAACCGGCGTCAGTAGTCAATGGCTCCTTTCTTCTGGCCATATAATATCCATGGCATCAGAGGAGGAAAGTCGTCCAAAATTACCATTCCGGAAATAAAAAAAAATGAGCTTTCGGAAGGGAAAAAAACGCAGCGCTTTAGAATTAAAGGCCAAAAACAAAGGGACTATAAAATGCACGTTCGGAAGGGGGTTTCTCACAGGTCAGCTGAAAAGGGAGGGAAATTGGGGCCACATACCGATCTTACTGAAGCAGCCTTAGCGAAGGGAACTATCAAGAAGGAGGGCAGAGGGGCGCTGGCGAGCGAGTAGGAGAATAGGTAAGAGAAGAAGCGCCCAAACCTTTGTCTCTTCTGAACAGAAACAGAAAGGGGGAATAATGAGGAAAAATCTCGCAGGAGGACCTCTTAAGGGGAACACGGGAGAGGAAGTTCGGCCAAGGAAAGTAGTCACGGAGCCGCGGAGGATTGCTTCTTCACATCCTGGGGGCACCACCGGACAAGGAGTGTTCAGCCCCTGTGTTTGATGGGAGCAAACTCGGGAATAAGAGAGACTTTGGTGGGAGTGCAGGGCGGTCACAAACGCGCGCAGCAGAGAGGTTGACGACAGCCTCAGATTGCGAATTGAGGGGGGAAAAGTATACGACGTGCGTTGGGAGGAGAGGGGGGGGGGGTGGGAAGAGAGTGAGACGCCTCGGGCAGGGAGGGGGGGGAGGGTAGGACTAGAAACCTACCTCGAGGAGAGAGGACACGATAATCGAGTCGTGGACGATTCACTTGGGACAAACTCGAAAATCTTAAGAGCGAAAGAGCAGTTCGCATGCTTGACCAGAAGAAGAATCCGACACTAATCCGTGTGAAAGGATCTCGGCTTGTGTTCTCAAAATATCCTCTTATCGTCGGATGTATGGGAGGAAACGGGGGGGGACGTCAAGTGAAAGGGTTGTCTTGAAAAATTGAAGTATCCACCTAGGATACTGGGATACCCGGTGAGGTTGGGCAAAACCTGGGTTTTTACGAGTCAAGGGGAGAGGCCGGGGAGTAAAGTTTTAGGATGGGGCTAACGGGGGGGAAGAAAGGCAGAAACTTTTGTATATCTATTTATCCTACCAGCCCTCGAGAGGGAGGAAATCGATCGGAAAGAAAGGTCCGTATACTCGAAATCGGGAGGATAAAAAGGGGCAAGGGGGGGTTGGGGTATCGGGGCCAATAAAGGGGGAGGGGCCCACTTGTTCTTCACAAATCGCAGATTGCTTGCCTCCGAGAAAACCTATGTTAGGTGCAGATCGAAAGAAGGGGAGCACCGTGGGACGGGGGGAGTAAAATTGTGAAGTCAGAAAAAGTCGGCAAAAAACAGGAGGGGAAAACGGTCAGGAACACATTCTTTCATAGAAAGACCCAAGTCTATGACAGGATCGAGTGAGGGAGAAGTCTTTATTGCTAAATCCGGAGGGAACTCCGACGATTGAGCGAAATACGAGAACCCCATGAAAAAGGGGGGGGCGAAACAAGAGCCGGAATTCCTAATCTCTACGTGCACAGAGCGGGCGAAAGAGCTCCTCGCATTTGGCATGGGACATGGGAGAA
>Ga0179593_1437598_pt1 | contig 11922 bp, 17 predicted proteins | sample CZODoug2_1_08_16_FD_185931 | JGI IMG/M metagenome (GOLD analysis project Ga0179593, IMG submission 185931) | Vadose zone soil fungal communities from Angelo Coast Range Reserve, California, USA - CZODoug2_1_08_16fungal (PacBio error correction) | ecosystem: Environmental > Terrestrial > Soil >...
AAAGAGGAGGGCACTCTTTCTTAAAAACTCTTCCAAGGAAAGGAAGTGAGGAGCTTCGACCGGGAGAGGAAAGGGGAGAGCTAACGTTATCTGGGCTAAATAAAGAAAGGGGGTGGACAAAAAAAGATGCACTGAAGACGCTCTTTCAGAGATGGTGGCCTGTTAAAAAAGGGGGGAAGAAATAAAGGAAATAGTCCGAAAGACCAGAACATTGAGAAGCTCCTGAGAGGGGGGAAGCACACGAGGGAAAAATTATGGGGGAAAATCTAATAGAGAAACGGAAAGAAAAGATCCTCATTAGTCTATGTAGGAGGGAGGAATAGTACAACATCACAAACCGGGTGGTTACGTTCATAAGAACTCTCACTAAATACCAAAAGTGCGTATTTGCAAGGAGTTATCGAGGGGAGAGATCATAGAGTGACGGAAAGTGTTTCATGTGAATGACCCCGTACTAATGTAAAGGAACCGTAGAGGGAGCATTGAGCAACACTCCGGACTAAGGAGAAAGTGGGATGCGGTACAGCTGACGGGCTCTATCAAGATGAGACACGTTCAAAAGGAAGCAGAGGGTTTTGACATCAAAAAATGGGGGTTGGGGCTTTGACTTACAACGGGTTTGGCAGGGGGGATGGGGGGGCTGAGCGAATTTAAAAAAAGGGCAATTAGGCCAGTCAAGTGGAGGACACCCGGAATGACTAAGAAGGCTCAGAAAAGAAAGGAGAACGATGGGTACAAGTTGGAGAAGGTCAACGGTACGGGAGAGATTGGGTAAAGGAAAGTCCAGACAACGTCAGGAAGGGAAGGGGGTCAACTTTCGTCGGAAAAGAAAAAGGAGGAGCCATTGGTCTGTCTGGGTGAGCTAACCGACTCAGTGGGACCTAGAGCCCCAGGGGGCCTGTAATAACCTCGGGCAGTTTTATTTGGGGGATTTTGGGCTTCCAATCGTGAAAAAGGCTCGCCGCGCGAAAGCCACAAAAGAACGAAAGTGTGGGGGAAGAAAAATAACGCATAGGAGCAGGGAAGGAGGTGGCAAATATCAAGCTCCTTGGCTAAACTCATGCGATCTAGAAAAAAATTGGGGCAAAGGAAAAAAATCCAACAACACTACTGGTCTGGGAACAGAGAGGGTCTTCACGGGAGTTGGGTTTTCTAAGATTGAGAAGGGAGATGCAGGGAGCTATCAGGGGCAATTACATCGTGGGCGAAGGAGGAAGGAAAAAGGAGGAGGAGTGGAAACAGGACTGTCGGCCGGGAAGATTTTTCAAGAACTACCAACAAACTTCTACGACGATGAGAGAGGGGGGGGAGAACACTCAAACAACAGCTAGCGGAAAAAACATCTGGTCCACTAAAATACGCGTTGGAGGGGGGGAACTCAAAAGGAATCCTCACTAACAAAAAGAAAAACCTTGTTTACGAAAGGGGATGCTAAGGCGCCTGGACGGGAAAATTTTCTATGAAAAGCGATGGGGGGGAAAAAAAGAAGAAGTAGTAAAAACAGCGCAAAAAAACGCGAGGAATCGCCAGCATGGCACTTATAGCAGGGAAGATGACGAAAAAAACCGGAACTAAACAAAAGGGTAGCTGGTAGAACTAGTTTTGAGGAGCAGCTAAGTGCTAGAAAAGAGAGGCATGCCGACAAGGAGGGGGAAATGATACTCTTCTTTTCAGGGGTGTGTAAGGAAGGAGGCGAGAAAAAAGAAAAAGACTGATCCGGGGGTGTACAATTTAAGGGAAAGGAATTGCGGAGGTGATAGAAAGGTGGTCCAAGAAGCGTACCACGCTAATATGAGGGGGCGACCAGTAGAACTTTTTGGGAGGGGGGGAACATAAAAAGAACCAAGCAAGAGCTGAGAGGGGTCAAAAAGGGGACCAACACAAAAAAATTGAAAAAACCAGGGGGATTTCGTGACAAAGATTTAATCGTGCTTCTACGAAGTACCAAAGAAGAAAGGGGGAGGAAATAAAAGGAAAAATACTCTACTTCGGGACTGCCTAAAGTTCTGGGGGAGAACTTAAAATAAAATCACACTCTTTACCGCGCAAGGGAAGAATGAATCATCAGAGAGGGGGAATCGGCCGATTGAGCCCCATCAAAAAGGGGGGGACCAGGTGTACCAAAACACGGAATTGAGGTCTGAAACGAAGGTGAAGACGTTGAAGCAGAGGGGGAGAATGAAAGGAGAAAGTAACGAAGAACGACAAAAAGAACGGCCACTTATTCGAAAATCAAGTGCAAACAAAGAGGAAGATTTTGACCCGAACTTAGAAACAAAAGGTGGAAGGGAGAAGGGACGCTTTTGGGAGCGGGCAAACAGTTTTGCCATGGGGTTCCCGCTAAAGAAAAGCATTCACTCAGAGAGAACGATAGTGGAGCAGAATTGACTATAAAAAAAGCCAGTGGGAGGGAATAGGGTCGCGGGCGGCATGTATGTGGAAGCATCATAAAAAACAGAAAAAGGCTCACAACAAAGGGGGAGATGAAGAGAGAGATCGTTTCGCTTTTCGGAGGGGGCTGGGGGAACCCCGCATGCACCAGAGGGGGCTACTCGAAGGGGGGACATCAACGAATGAAGACCCTGAAGGGGGAAAAAAGAAAGCTATATCAAAGCAAGGTAAAAGGATTGGTGATGTTGGAGAAAACATATGGCTATCGGAGACCCTAGGTTCGCATAAACAAACTGATGAAATCTGGGTGAAGATGCTTAATAGGAGTTCAAGGGGCCATGCAGTCACGGTTAAAAGACTGCTAAAGCTAAAGAAAGAATCAGCTCATCAAGTAGAAAAACTTCGTAACGATCCGGGGCAGAAGAAACGGATCGTTTCGGGGTACAGCACGGTTCCGGGATGGGGGGGGCAATACGATAATAGGGCCTCCTTTGTGTATTAAACATTACGAAGCCGGATGAGAGGGAAGAGAGGGTAGGCAGGGATCTGACAATAGCAGAAACGTCGGGGGATTCGAATAATGAGAGAAGTGTAATGAAAAAAGACAACCGAAAGGTTACTGAGGGTGGGGGGACAATATCAAGGGAAGCGTCAGCCAGCTCACGAAAAAGGAGGTTCTGGAATGATTCGAGGGGAAAGAAAGGGCGCTGGAGATCCGCGACTCACAGTGAAAATGCTTGTGCTCGTTTGACGTGGTGCCAGGACCAGAGAAAAGAGGACGTCGGGACAGGGAGCGTTACGCGGGATTGCAGGGGTTGAAGCAAGACAACAGGAAGTGAGGAAAAGGGACGCCTCGGTCTGGAGGTCATCTCTCCCTGTAAGTGCAGATGAAGCACCACGCCTCCTATTTCACTCAGCTGTTTACGTTGGTAGACTATGAGAGAGAAAAAACCAACTTGAGCAGCATCCATAGTCCTGGGGTTAAAGGAGGATAACGGACAACTTCTTATGTGTGAGACCAAAACTCCAACGCGTGTTATGCGGTGGCCAAGGGGCAAAAGAGAGCGCGAAAAAATAACACCTAAATAAGTCCAAGCGCAAGGGGGAAAAAAGGGTCCGCACGGGTCCTGGAGTAGTTGAACTAAGCGACAACTCCCATAGGAAAAGGGAGGAAAGAGAACCGGATTAAGTGTCCGCACAAACTTATCGAAAGGAAAAATATCAAAAAAGAAAAAGGAGGATAATGAAGTGTATCACGTCATGGAGTGGGGGAAGGGAAAGACCGTCAGTTGGTTCACTCCGCCTCCACAAGTGGAAAGGAATAACCAAGGGGACATGAAAAGAACGCTCGCTGTTAAAGGACTCGAATAGAAAAACGACACTCCTAACAGAAAAGCCACAGACAGCTGAAGAAAAGCAAGAACCCTTAGAATTTGTCTTGTGCTCTTTTTGGCGGGAGGAAAAAGGTTGGCAGCGCTGCCACCTACTCATCCGATAGAGGGGAGAGGAAACGGCAGAAAGGAACCGCGGAAAAAAAAATCCCGAGTCAGTTTTCTGAAAGGAGCGCGGACAACATTTTGGCGAAAAAAAAAGGGGTGGGGCAAATCACACCAAAGCTGCCTAGGAGAAAAAAGAAAAAGGGAGGGGGGGGCAAAAATCGAGTTCAAGAAAAATGAGGAGTAAGACGCCGTAACAACTGAAAAAAAAGAAAGAAAAAGGGAAACGGTGGGCGATTCAGTGAAAAGAAAGAATACGCTACCGACTTTCTCAAAAAGGGGCAAGAGGATCTCTGTTTAGAGGGGGACAGTATAATTTGGAACTGGGGGGACACTGACAGACCCCATGACCCAAGGAGTGGAAGGAAGGGGAAGAAAAAACCGGGATTTGGCAACAGCTATTACAAAACCTTTTAGGACCATTGAGGCGGGGGGAGGGGAAGAAGGTAAGGACGAACTTGAGATCAGGGGAGAGCTGCCTCTGGAGAGAATATCGTGGGATGGAAAAGCCCCCTGGGGGAGAAACTTACCCAGCCGAATTACAAAAAAGCTTTAGGGGGGAAGGAAAAAGACCTATTCCACCAAAAGGGTGAAAGAAGCTTACAGCGATTACGATCCAAAGAAATGAAAGAACGAAAGCTTTAGTTCCCGGAAGACGCGGTGGAGAGAGGAAAAGAGAAGAACCCAAGACTGGGGGGGTGGGGGGAAAATGCCATCTCAGCAAGCGAATTCCATTCTGGGACCTGGGGGGGGAGGTTGGGGTTCAGGTGAATTGAACTATGACAAACGCCAAATGTGTCGGGCGGAGAAACACGTTCTCGCAGGGGTGACTGATAGAAAAGCCATCAACATGGGCTTCGAAAAAGGGAGAATCATCTTCTATCAAGATAGAAGTTGGGGAGGCAAAAAATCAAAACTAGCTAGATCAATCTCCTTCAAAAGAATGTCAATTCGGGAGAGAGACCGCAGCTGCCTTTGGGGAAGGACGTGTCGCCGGAAGCGACAGATCTCTCTCAAAAACAAAAAAGGATTAAGACTTCGATTACAAAAACTGTAATGGGTAAAAGGAAAAAGAATTCGAGAGGCTGTCGACGGAAAGCTGAGGGGGACTTCTCCTGAAATATCCGGCTCTGGGGGGGGGTGGACATAAAAGATCATCGAAAAATCGAAAGGGGAGGGCAGGGTACAAGGCGCAGCGGTATTCCAGAATGAAAAAAGAACTAAGAACAGGAAAGGAGCGTTTAGACGAACCACTGGAGGTGAGTGATTGGTCTTCAGTTCGAATCGGAATGCGGGGGCATAGGTATTTGGTTTCAGTAGGGTAGAGGGGGGTCCTGAACCACACACCCGCATGGGTGACTTGACATCATACTCTCAGAAAAGTATTGATGAGTAGTGGAAGGGACTGGGTCGTTGGTGGAGCGGCTGGCAGCGAAATGGATAAAGGACGGAAAATGGAAGGGTTCATTGTTCTTAAACGAAAAAAAAACGAAAAAGGGAAGGGGAAACTTCGGTCCTCGCAGAAAAACAGGAGGCTTGTACATCGAAGTTATCCTGTATTGCTATATCAGGTAAAGCTGGGGGAGGGAAGAGGAAGATTCTCAAAAAATCAGACCAACGGAGCAAGTCTGCTAATACACAAGGGGGGATAAGGGGACCTGAAAAAAGGGAAAGTTTTTGTATATTTGGGACATGAAGAATTCTGGCAGGGGAAAGTGCGACAAAACTTAAAATAGATCAAAGGGGAACTCCATCCACCTTATCCAATGTGGGAAAAACGTGGTAGAACGCCTCGGGTTAGTAAAGGAAGGGCTCAGAAAAAAAGGACGTGATGAAGTACTTTTTGCAGATCAAAGGTCAACAGGTCGTCAAGAAAGAGAGGAAAAAAGGGCGGATTTGATCGAGTTATTACGAATAGGAGACAGGGGTAGCCGAATAAAAAAGGGGCCTGCTGTTACCGGACAACAAGCGTTGCCGGGGGTCAGGGGGGGCTGGTGGGCCAAAAGTTGTTCTGCGGAAGGATTGGCGCAGGCAGCGCGAAAGAAAAAACCCCACCTCTTGGTAAGACCGCATGCCTCGCTTTCCGGGGCCCGTTGCCAGTAGAAAGAGAGAATTGGCGAGAAAAAGGGGAAAAAAGCTAACAAGGTTGGTCCAAGCAAAGAACACATAGGAAAACAAATACGGAAAATGGACGACACGGATTTGAGTTCCGAGAGGGTAGAGATGGGTTGGATAGCGATGAGGGGAGCTATTAAAAAAAGGAGAGAGTCTTTCGGGAAAGGGGGGATCAATTTGGCAACTCTGCGAGAGAAGGGGGAGCTGGGAGCCGAAAAAATACAAAAAGGGAAAGGAAACTTTACACAGACCGCTCGGTTCTCTCCGAAATCGGAGAAGGGGGGGGAAGGGGTCTCTAAGAAGCGGGCCTGATAGGACGCATAGATCACTCCATACGAGGACAAAGGGTCAGAAAGAACTAAGAAAATCACCATTGTACACTGGTAGAGAACAACGTAAGAAGGAAACGCTTCGACGGATAAATCAGTGGATAGAAGAGGGATATTTTCAATGGAAGCAAAGAATAACGCGCTAGTAAAAAAGCCGACACTAGAGTGGATCGGCATGAAAAAATCTACCTTTAGTTGGTGCTCCGCTGTTTCAATAAAAAAGGGATAGCTTCTACTAGAATAGAGAAGGAGAAAGGGGGGAGTGGCAGGGGGGTCATCGCAACGGGAGGTCGCTAAGAAGAAAAAAAGAAAAAGACGAGATGCGGAGGGAAAGTAGACAATCATTTTATGATGGGGATGCACGTTTTAAGACGTAACCACTCGAAAGATTCTGGTGGGAGCCATAATCTTTGGTAGGGGCAAGTAGGAGAACAATATGAGATCAAATACAAGCGGGGAAACACAGCAAGCATCAATTTGAACCCTGACTTTACTGGAGTGGATAGAAACCACTCCTGGGGGCAAAAAAAGAACATATACACCTTGGGGGGTGAGTGAGAAATAACAGCTATAGATGCACACGGAAATGAGATTTGTCCACGTACGAGAAAAGGGGAACTCAAACGCTTGACGGTGCGACCGATCAGGGAAGGGAAGCGTCACTAGCGTAGGCAAAGAGGAAGAGGAGGGAGCAAAAGCATCCATCGACCGAAAAAACAAGGATGATGGGGGAGGGAGGGACTTTTTAAGTGATGGACGTTGAGGTCTATAGAAGGGGAGGGAAGGGGGATAAGCAATGTCGCAAAAAGGGGAAAAGGACTGACTCCCACCCTCTTCACTCAATAAAGACAGTGCGAAAAAAGGGGAGTAAGGCATGGTTGATAAGACTGGGGAGGAAAAAGAAGTTTCAAGTAAACGTCTTACTCTCGTTGGTGGTCAAGGATCAATCAAAAAAATGTTGACTGGGAAAGGGAAAAAACGAACCAACCCTGACTCGCTCCTAGAGTGGGATCAATAAGAGGAAAAAAAATCAGGGGGCCTGATGGGGGCGGGGAGGGGAGATGAGATAAGGAAGATCATCCTAGACGTCGAAAAAAAAAAACGAGGAGGATAGAAGTCACGGTTGCTGAAAACCAAAAGCGAACGAAAGACGCATACGAAAAAAACTTATGGGGGAAGTTTAGCGGCAGTGAGAATCCTCGAGATTCAAGGGGGGGGTGGGGTGAGGTCGGTTGGAGAAAAGAAAAAATTGATGCGACAAACGGCGAGACAATGAAATTCTTGCGAGTACTGGGGGAAACCCCCTACACGGGAGGAGGCTGGGGTCCATCCATTGGGTCCTGTATGGCATGACCGTGGGGAAAGGCAATTCTGGGCTCCATCAGATCTCTCAATCAAAATCAAAGGAAAGGGGGGACTTCATGAAACCGAGGGGGAGGGGAGCGATGTGAACGATCGATAAATTTTCCAGAGCAGGGGGAGGAGTCCAAGACGTTGTAAAAATTCGTCGCGGGGCAGAGGAGAGGTTCTCCTGTAAGAAGGGGGGAACGGAGCGCAGTCAGAGCTTGGATCTAAATCCATGGATGGGACGAACAAAAACCGGAAAAGGGGGAAGTTTGGGTAAGAGTGCGTCAAGGAAATCTGGGACAAAAAAATCATAAGACGGGGGTGCAAGGAGAGAAATTGGGGGGGCCCATGTATGAGCTCCAGAAAGACGGTCGTGTCTTGTGCTCGTTTTTTCCTCCGCTGACAAGTCCTGGTAAAAAAATAAGGGAGCTTGCTCTAGTGAACCCGATCACAGAAACGTGCTTTACTTCAATTGAAAACCTCAGAGGGAGGGGGTTGTCGCAAAGGGTAAATGAAAATGAACATAACCAACCAGCATGCAGTATCTATTTACCGCATGTACGGATTTTAAATCTTTATAGAGACGTAAAAAAAAAGAGGGGAGCCCTCAAAATTTTTGTCATTCAAGGAGGGGGGCAGATCAAAGCTTGTGGAGGAAACAATCTCGGGTGGAAATTGTAGAGGAGAATCTGCGAGGGGAGGGGAAAATTCAACCTGGGTTCAAGCGAAGCAGACGCAGAAGTGCTCAAAGGGAAGACGTAGTTTCTTGTCGTGGGTGGAAAGAAAGCGAAAGGAAAAACTATCGTCTAAGAAAAGGGGCGCAGCAGAAGGAGAAGAAAGGTTCCGCCAGAGTCTAGAAAAATGACGAAGTCATACGGGCGGGATGTAAAATTTAAGAAAGGCGGGGGAAATGGGGTTGAGGAGGAAACTGGTGTGCCAAAGAAGAAGACCTCGGGCAGGGAAAAACAATTTAAGATCAAATAAGAAAAAAAAAATGCTCCAGGGGTCAAATCGATAGCAAATATCATAACCCGCACCTGGCCATCCTCGAGGGGCAAAATTCGAACGGAAGAGGGGGGCGCTTCTAAAGTTGGAAAAAAGGGGGTTAAGATGAAAGGCAGGGGGGGAGAAAGGATAGATCGGAAAAACGCATCCACTCAAGAAATTCATGAGGACTTCCCAGTAGGCTCGAAGAGACGTAGCCTATTGGGTCTGTCAAACGTGTGAAAAGAAAAGATCTTTCCAAGGGAGGATCATACATTGAGGGGAGTAAGACTTCAGGTGATCGCCTCATTTCTACTAAACTTCTCCGGGGGCTTGACTGTGGGACCGCCCTAGACCATAGACAAATTAAGGTATTCACCGGAAAAAGGTTTCCTGCGAAATTTCATCGGACCAGACTTTTCTCAAAAAGTGGAGAGAGGGGGCTTGATGTGGGAAAGGATGCGTTGAGTACGAACGAACTCTCAAATTCATTCCTCTGGGGTAGAAGTAACAAAGTAACGAAAAACAACGGTTTTGAATGCACAAAGATATTTTGGACAAACCAGTGGAGGGAAAAATGGCAAAGCTGGGAGAAAAAAGCCTGAGGGCTATAAGAACGCTTACCGAAGGAAAAAATGGCAGAAAGAAGGGATGGGGGGAACGGAAGCCGTTGGTCGAGAAGAATGACAATCGAAAGGTAAGGCAGACATATTTCCTAACCATGACCATCATCTTACGTCCAAAAAAGTCAGGGAGACCCTCTTAAAAAAAAAATCCACAGGGACCAAGAAAAAGAATGACTGGAACCCTCGGCATAGGCTGGGGGGCAGGATAAAAGAAAAAAGTAAACCCAGGAATTGGTGTTTGAGAAAAGGCATGCAGACTAAAGGCCGGATCTAAAAATCGAGAAAGGGAGGACGGATGGATCGGAGATGGCATCCCATACACCATCGGGGAGCCTGCCACCGGGCGGAAGAAGGGGTTTAGAGGTACCCAGTTCGCAAGGGCTCTGAAAACCGGAAAAGACCACTTCGGAACGTAAATAGCGTGGAAGATGGCATGACCACCAACTCCACCTGACGACCAGAGAGGGCAAAAAAGCTCAAAAAACAGAGAAAGAAAACTCTCGGGGGACGTCATTAAAACGCGTCTCCCTGGTAAGAGAAGGATGCTGAAAACAACTAGTAGCGTTAAAGGCGACAAAGAGGGAGGACTGACTGCCGGCCAGAGAAAAAAGAAAAGGATCTGCCTACAGGGAAGAGAGTTTCTGAAGAGGAAGGGGGCCTATCGCGTGTTGAAATAAAAGCGGGGGGAATCCGGTCGCTGTACGAATGTGAAGTCCAATTGGGGAGCAAAAAATGGTAAGTTCCATAGGAGGAAAAAAATCTCAGAAGGGGGGGGACGAAAAAAAGGGCTTGGACGAGGCTCTCACTCGAAGAAAAGACACTAAAAGGGGCCAGGAGTATTGGCATTAGCTTCTGGGGTTAATCTGTATTAAGGAGGAACAATCACAGGGTTACTGTACATAGTCGGGAAACGCTCTAGGTCATTGGGGAGGGACTATGTCTGCTTTTACGCGGCTAGCTATGGAGAATGTGGAAGGGGGTTAGATGGTTATCACGAAGGTCGGGATACAGGAGTTTAGAAATACTAAAGGCCCGTTTTGAAATTCGAGGGCGCTTGCTTAGGAGATGCGTGAAAAGCTGCGAGAAAGAAGAAAAGTCTCATCTCCAAAGTCTAATTGGGTCAGGAAAAGGGGGGGGGGGGGGGATACCTTTTGAACCTGCGAGCGGGGGGGGGCTGTGAGGGTTAATACGGGAAGGAAGGGAAAGGGGAAGGCTCTCAAGCGACTCCAAAGGGGAGTTGAAAGGGATCTCCATCATAATAACTCGAGAGGGATTGGGAGACGGAGGTAGGTTCGACAGAGCCAGTAAATAATAAGGGAACAACTCACGCGGGTGGAAAAAAGTGTGCAGACATCAATTTTCAAAGGTGTTAACTAAAGAGAGAGAAGGTTCTTCTCAACGGGGATGACTAAAAAAGGGGAGGGCAGAACCCTCACTTTGGCGCTGGGGGGAAGAGGGGGGGGGACCTCGTGCTTGTGGTTGCGCAAAGGGTTCGTTGCTCCAAAATGCAAAGAGGAGAAGACCAGGAAGAGGAGACACGACGTATCAAGGAAACGCTTCCTTGGAAGGAAGTTGAACCGGGAGAGAAGGGGACTAACTCATCATGGGGGGGGACGCATCAAAAAAATGACAAATCTACGAAAGGTCTGAATAGCAGGATGTGGGCTGCACGGAAGTGAAGGATGAATTGGGGGGGCTCGATGTGAATAAAACCTTATCGGCTTCCAGGATGGGGAGACTTCGAGGGAGGCTCTGAGGAAAGGGATGTGGAAAAACTTCTACATGGATCCAGAAGATTATGACGGGTAAATTGTAAGAAAAGAATTGGGACTGAAAAAAAGGAGACTCTCGCCTGGAAGAAAATCTAATCAGCATGACTGTAACGCTCCGAAAGCACGAATAGGCGTTAGGGGAAGGTAATCTTTGAACATCGGGCCAGATCCAAGGGAAACTCCACTCAGACAAGGGCCTACCCGGCTGTAATGCGGCTACGAAGGGGACGGGTCTAGGAAAGGTTTCGGATGGGTCATATTAATCCATTTTCGGACAATGGTCCGCCCACAAACTCGACTCGACACGCAAGTCACAGTAATCGCTTCATGAACCACAACCGCAAGGACTGTAGGGGATGAAGGTTTAGCTTTGGGGGAAACAAAAGGATCAATGTCTACAAGGCTAAACAGAAGCCAAAGACGAGTTGAATATGACGAGGAGTTGAGTTTGAAAGGAGAAAGGGAAGAGCCCTGAATAGCCGAGAACTGCTTACATTCAGCAGACTGGGGGGGGGCTAAGTGCAAGAAGGGAGTACCAACAGCAACTCCTATTCGTTGGGAGGGGGGACCCAGAAACTGGAAATAACGTAGCGTGGGCTTCCCTAAAAAAAGAAAAAAAAACACCTCATAGTCTCCATCAAGCGGCCCAGCCATCGGCATACGGCGAACCAACGAATGTCGTGAGCACTTGGCAGGGGGGGAGAACAAAAGGGCCCCAAGGGGATTGTGAGAATAAAGGAAGTTGAAAAGGAATAACGAAAAAGCCTGATCTAGGGTACAGAGAATGTCCTCCAAAAGCTGGAAAGGGCGCCGAAGTCGGGGTAAAGTATAAACGCATAGGAATCTTATACGATTAAAAAAC
>Ga0179593_1485048_pt1 | contig 11922 bp, 5 predicted proteins | sample CZODoug2_1_08_16_FD_185931 | JGI IMG/M metagenome (GOLD analysis project Ga0179593, IMG submission 185931) | Vadose zone soil fungal communities from Angelo Coast Range Reserve, California, USA - CZODoug2_1_08_16fungal (PacBio error correction) | ecosystem: Environmental > Terrestrial > Soil >...
CTCGCGTGACCAGGTCTTAAATAAACGGGGAAGAAGAACGGCCGCGTCATAAGTACGGTCGAACCGCGTCGCCTGCCACATCCTCTGCAAAGTTTCAACTTTGGAAGGAAGAATCGAGGCCACTTCTAGGTCCCAAAAACGTCGACCTTCTGGAAAGTCCTATGGACAAAACTCCCCGGGGAGAAAGGGGGGAAAACACCCTGAACCCTTCCGACACGAGTAACCGCCAATCAAAAAACGCAAAATGTGGGCGCCAGGTCGGAAAAAAAGTCGGGTGATAAAACGGTCTCAGCTGTCCCTCAAAGTGGATTAGGGGAAGAGAAGGTAATCCCCCGAGTGTGCGGAACGCCTCGACCATCCGCGAAATCGAAATAGTCAGGCTAGGAGATCTGCAGCACCTGACCACGTCGATCTAGGGAATCGAGCAGAAGAGCGTGTTCTGCAGGTGTCGGAAACCGCCAGTCGCCCGGGGGGAACCAGATCACGTCTACAGAGGGAGATGGCCTTTTGGGGACACAGCGCAGCCATCCCAATGAAGTGAGAGGTATCGTTGAGGGTATCCTTATGTCTTGGGGGGCCGGCCTCCGTATTCCACTAGATACAAAGGGCATCACCCGCGCCGCGAAGGTCGAACGTCGCGCGCGTTCCTAAATTCAAAGAAGGAGACTGGAAGGCCGGGAAGCCGTCCTAGGAATACTGGCATGCCAGGGGCGAAAAAAGGGGGGGAGGCCCAGATCGCAGTGGGTTCCGTGGTCCCGCGTCCCTCCGAAGAATTATGCATTAACCTGGGGCTGGCCCCACCTGTCCACGAGGGCCGTCATCTTGACTCTCTCTCCGTCAGAAGGTAGCGGATAAGAAGTCGACATTCCACTTTCCATCGAAGACAGAGAGACGGTTTTATGCCGACAAAGGAAAACCCTTATGCATCTGAAGCTGCCGGAATCTCCAAACAAAAAAGGGTAGGGGGGGAAAGGGAAATAGAAACAAGATGACGACGACGCTGGAGCTCGACCCCTCTCAATACCCCGAGGAAAGGGAAGACAATCCAAATTAACGGACCAGAAGGGAGAGGAAAGGAGGTAAATCGTCCCGGCATCCAAAGACTCTCGGGCCTCTTAACGGGGGGGGATGAAATGCAAGGCACTTCTGGGGGGAGTATAAGGGGGAAACAACTGTGGTCACAGGAAACTACTGTCTCGGTCGGAGGAGGTGCGCGAGAGTCTAGACGTATATTCCTGCGCGAGGAATATCAGAGCAATCTTTCAAAGTTTAGACTGTATCACGGTGGGAAGAGTCAAACCGAAACTTGAGGGTAGTGGTGGGTACGAAAGGCACCTTAACAAGGTGGTAGGAAGAAAGTTCCACACCAATGCCTGAACGACGAGCCACAGGAGAAAAAACTATTATCGAGTCACGGGAATACTGCAAAAGGACGGGCCCTCTGAAAGGACTTGGAAGGGTCACATAAATTTGGGAGGGTAAACTGGGCTGAAAGGGCTGAAAGAGAAGAAGTTTGTCCCGTGACAACCCTTTTGAATGGAACTGACTTCCCGTTTTAAAAAAGCAAGAATATGGAAAGGGGGGTGGAGGCCTGCTTTAATGTCTACAAGAAGAACCGAAGAAGTCCCCGTAGAAAAGAGGGCAAAGTCGTGCGGATGTACAAAGACCGCGACTTCCCTCAAGTTAAACAGAAAGGCGCAAGGAGCCCGCTGTCATAAGCGGGGGCAAAGTCGAACTCCTGGCTACCCAAAAACAGTTAGGAACCTCGACAGGGGTAATCTCTGAAAAGTCTCTGTGGGGGGAAGATAGACTAAAACAAAAAAAAACAGTATTCGGGAAAAGAAAAGATATATGAATCAAAAATCGAGATGGCTGATCAAGAGAGGGTCGCGGGGCTAAATGGAGAGTGGGGGGTTTAACCCCTGCGGTCAGACGAAAACTCGAGACGGGGCGAAGCCTGCAGAAACTTTGACAAAGGGGGAAAAGCGGGAGCCAGAAAGCGGTAGCGGGCCGAGGGACGTGCCGGGCGGTCTTTGTCGGGGAGCTCGGAGCAAAGTCACTAGAAGTAAAAAATGGGGAGAGGGGTCTCGTTAAAGACCAGGGGGGGTGACCCCACAGGGACACCCATGGCGGGCGGCTGCAGAAAAGGCCAAAGGCCACATAAACTGAGGGTTCCATAGCTTCAAAAAGCTCTATCAGGGAAAGTCATGCCGCGTGCAAGAAAGGCGAAACGGTCTAGGGGCGAGTGGGATTAGCTTCTGTTTGTGACGAGGAAAATGGACGGGATCAGAGGACAACCAATACAAGAACGGGTTCGTAAAAAGGATCACCACTAGAAGAGAAAAAGTTTCGGCCCGCTTTAAGTCTCGTTCGACCTGGAAGGGCAGTGCCGTTGGAGAAGAGCGGGGGGGGGGAACCTCCGAGCGTACCGCAGTTTGGATTGACACACGTGTCAAAGTCAACCAGGCGCGAAGGGGAGGGAGGCCTTGAAAAGAAAGTCACGCTGTCTCGAGGGGAGGGGATGAGGCAGAACTATCCGGATATCTCCTTGATGGAAGGTTAGCCCAGAAAGTGCCTTTGTCTCCTTCCTCTCAGTCTTCGGGCAAAATCTCCTCTCTCTCTGCTGTAACTTCCCCGGAATTGTCTCCCCTCTCCGGCGCTTTCTTCTGTCTTCTCGCGGTGACACGCCATAACGGCGTATCTTGGGCGTCTGAATTCACCCGTATCGTTCGATCCGAGCGTCGTACGTCGCTTGCCAACGAAAAGAAAGGGGGGCTCGGACGAGGGGAGAGTTCAGGGCTCATGAGTAGTACATCGGAAGAAAGTACTAACACTGCAACTGCTTATTGGCGAAGCCAGGCGCACCGCTGCATGACCAGGGTCGACGGCCGGACGGGAGGTCTGCAGCAGGGGAAATGCGGACGCACTCGCGACGGTTCGACGGGCCGAACTCTCAGGGGGTGTACGTGATGGCACGACGAGCCTCTGCCCACGCCCTGGTACGCCAGAAACTCCAAAATCACTCTCGAGCGTCCGGAGTGATGGACAGCCGAAGGTTCGGGAGAGGGAAAGCGTGTCCTGGCGTGCGCTCGAATAGAACGGGGTCTGATATACAACGAGGAAAAACGGGGTCGGGTGCGCGGGGGCGATCTAATTTTCCGCCGAGGTGGGGTTTTTCTTGACTTGCGGTGCTTGCCAAACCTGTGTTTATCCCAGACTCACTACCAAAAGGGAAAAAACTTGGGCCGAGCCATTAGATGTCGACACTAATCGCAAGGGCACGACGGTGGTCGGACTCCCACAGGTGGAGAAGGGGGAGAATTGGGAAGGAGACTAGGTCTGGGGGCAGGGGGGACTTGAAAACATAGACAAAGGCCAAAAAGCTAGTTTGACCTTTACCTCTACTGGAACGATCGCGCGGCCAGCCGCAACGACGCAAGTATGGGGCCTCCTAACCGTTCGACAAAGAGAGCGAAGCTCCGGCCGGGCACGGTACACCTGGAGTGACGAAAAAAAGAACAGGAAATAGGTCTGCGCCGCTCGCGAGGGGGGGTCCGGCGGGGCCGGACGCTATACTCACCGCAGAGAATCACCTGGCCGTCCGACGAGGCCGAACGGACCACTACGGCTGGTAGAGGGGGAAGCCGAACAAAGAGCGAGCCGTGTGCGCGTCGGCAGATGTTATCCGGTCCGCGACGTCCTGTTCCTACTCGAGACGGAAGGCGAATAGGTATAGCCTTCGTCGACCGATTCCGCAGACTTGCTGCGGGACTAGAGAGCCGCGGTACGTCAAAAAGCAGCAAGGTGCGGCCTTACACCCTCTCCTCCGAACCAATGCATACCCGCCGATCTCAGCCGGACAGCTAGAGGAAAAGTCCCGGGCGATGACATGGGGCGAGGAGGGCGCCGTCACAAAGCAATAAGGAAGCGGATCGGGCTTCCGCTATACTGACAGATGAAAAGCACCTACGTCGACCGGAGCACGGGAACAACTAGTGGTATCTAGACCGAGGCACTGGGGCGGATTTGGGACCACGAAGAACCGAGGGCACGAGCCGAGGGGGAGAAATTCGACGAAGAGGAGATCATCTGGTCAATTCGGACCGTCTCCAGGGATCAACACGGTGCGGCCGCCAACGCCTGGTCACGTCCATCGCCAGTGCAAAACATACCTTTTGTTCTGGCCGTGATCGGCTCTACCGCTCCCAGTTCATCTGATCCAACAAACTAGTCCGAGGGCTCGTCCTTGCCGTGGCTAGTGCCCGGTCATCGCGGCTGCTCGCGGGCGAAACGAGAGCCAAAGTTGCAGATAGATCAAATCGGAGTAGGGAGGAACGAGACGCACTAAAAGAAGACTGGTTCGGCGGACGGGGTTCGTAGGTAAACTGATGGAAAAGTCGGGCACCCAGTGGTATTGGTTGGGGAGGGAGGCAAGCATGTCAGAGAGAAAGTGAGTGGGTTGGGGGTTCAATCGAAGGTGTACGAATCAAGTTAAGGTTGATGATGAAATCACTTTGGAACTGGGCGTCTCCCATACCGGTAAAGAGTGAAACCAAGGAAGGTCGCGCGGGAAAGAGAAAAAGGATAAAGGGACCAAGTAAAATTCAGTTTCTTCCGCCCGGAAAAGTGGAACAATGCTCCTCAGCTGTTCCTTGAAGAACGCTCACAAAAACTGACAGGACGGGTCCTAGTTCGGACACGGACGGGAACAAGTTTCGGGGCTTCTCTTACCGTTGTCTAAACAATGTACCGATTTGGTCGACTCGGGCTGGACGACCCCAAAGGAGGAAAAAAAAAGGCTCCTTAAAAAAATCTTAAAAAAGGAGTAATCATCGATGCCAACTCCTCGTCCTCCCGATCGTAAAGGAGGGGTCATTGAAGAAACGGAAAAACAGAGTCAGGAAGGCTACCATTCTTTGGGGGGCCGATACCAGAGAAAGCCGTTGCACCCCACGCCCGGGGTGGGCGACGGTCTGGGGGTGAACAGCGCGGCGGCCGGCGAGTAGAGGAGGAGAGGGGCGACAACTCTCGTGGTAAAAAGGAGAAGACCTCGGGGTAGGGACGGTCTTCACAACAACTAAATTATAAAATAATTCTCCAAGGAGCAGAAGGGACAACAGAACGCTGTTGCTGAAAGTGAAAGGAGACCTTCTGACTAAAAAAACCGAAAAAAGGGAAGCCGGGGGGGACGCTGGCCACCCCCCTAGTCGAAAGCACGCGCGAAAGGAATTTCGACAAGTCGGCACCGACATGAGTCAGGAAGGAGAGTCTGTTTGAGCGCCGTCCAGGAAAAGATCTTCCCAAATATCTCAGAGACGGCGAGAGGGCAGGCAAGACGCTACGGGCCGTTCCGGGAGAGGGAGAAGTACGGTGGGAGTGACAGAAAGAGCACCGTTCAAGGCGTAACATCGTCTAGACACAGGGACGACTCGCTGCCGGGAAATCTTACGGGGAAGAAAACGACTGTGAAAGAATGCCTAAGGGAGGGTCGTACAAAGGGACCTGCCGGGAACGTCTGCCTGACTACGACCACTGGAAAGGGGAGGAAGGTAGAGGGAAAAATAAAGGAGTTGGGGCTCTTGAACATAAAAAAATTGGGCGGTAAAAAGGTAGGGGGAAGACGACGGACCAGGAAAAAAAGGGGGGAAAAAGCAAAGGACAAAAATCATGCCAGCAACACCGCATCCTTAGCAGGAAAGAACAGGAAATAGCGACCTGTAGGTGAATACCCTAAAATTGTGCACCAGAAAAACGGAACGTGAAGGTCCCCTGCCCGGCCTCACCCTCACCAGTTTGGCGGGGGGATCAGGAACCGGGTGGGAGACTAGGAAGCCAAATTTTGAAGTGGATGCAAACGTAAATAGGCCGCATGACTGAAGGCGATTCTCAAAACATCGAAAGGGGGAGGACAGGTTGCGAGGACCCGTTGCGGGTCTATGTCGAGGGATGAAAGAACGGCACAGTCTGGGGGGAAGGGTACTCTGATCGATACTCGGAGGGCTCGCCGAACGATTGGCCTCGGGCGACTGAATCAAATTAAGTCCTTACTGGAAAAGGGAAGGTCATAAATTACGATGCTTAAGAGTAGTGCCCGGGGTCTTTCTCTTGGCCAAAAACGCGCTCGAGAAAAATCTTACCAGACAAACTAAGGCATAGGGGAGGGGGGGAAATTGTAAATGCTCTGGGGGGTAGGACGTGGAGGGGGAGAAGGCTCTCGGCCAGTTTGAGGGGCCGGAAAAGACAGAGCCTACTCAGCAGCGATAGCTAAAGGAGCAGCTCATAAACGCCGCGGGACGGTCAACGCACCTGAGGGGAGGGAAAACCGGGGGAATTGCTTAGGTAGAAGTCACTCCTCGGGTCTACGGGAAAATGAAATATACTGCATAGAGTGCAAAGGGGGAGGGAATAATCGAAAACTCTCTGACTTTCCTACAGTGAATCGGAAAAACCGAGCTAAACCGGAATGGTTCCGCCGAGCGAAGACTGGGAAGTAGTAATTCTAAGAGAAGAAGGATGAGAAGGGGACCCTTAGTCAATCCACCGTCCCCCTCGCTGGTCGACGGCCCACACATCAGGAGAAGTAAAAAACTGGCCGACGGAGGGGAACAAAGGGACGGGAGGCTAATCCAACGAGCAACGGGAAAAAGAAGGTAAAAACCTAGACATGCAAGCCGGCGGCAAAAATCGACCCGGACAGAGAGATAGGGGGGTCTCGAAGGAAAAGAAAACGTACAAGAAACTACTCACGTCGAACGTCCCACGGCTAGAACTCCGCGCCGTTGGTGAGAAAGGCCCCTCCACAACGCACGCAGCTTGAGGGAAAGTCGGGGCGAGACTCTCAAAAAGACCCAAAGAAAAGACCGACGGAACAGTCTCCACGGGCGGGGAAAAAAAATCAGGCGAGGAACCGGACGGGAAGGAGGGCGGCAGGGTAGAGACTCGCCGGTTCAAAGGAAAAAAATCCGAAGTAGGGCGGGGGGGGGAGGGAAGTAATCAAATGGGCGGTGAAAGCCTAATACCATCGTCGGCACCAGAAAAGACTGCTAGATCAAAGTTTCCTCTGACCAACTCAAGAGGAGGAGGATCTGGAAAGAAGGGGAGGGTGAACTCGAACTAAGGCGAACGGGACAAAACCGAGAGCTAGGAGGAACAGAGGGAAGGGGGCTGAAGGTTGTAGAACAAAAACCACACTAATCCGCTCTTTCGGGGGGGACGTGCGGCTGCGCCAGCTCAGGGTCTCGGGTTGTTTAAAGAGGATGAAGACGGTTCGTCCGATCCGAGTTACCCCCTTTCAAAAAAGCGACTCGACCGCTAGGAGCGAGGTAAACGGAATCCGAGAGAACCTGGCGGTTCAGGCCGAGCCTGAACGGGAAGCCGAAAGAAAGTGCAGCGCCAAGAAAAAGAGGGGGGGTTTGTAGGAAGGGAATAATGAGGGGGGGGAAGTGAGGCGGTAAACAAGCCAGGGCGACCGTCTCGCCAGAACTCTAATCTCGGGGAGGGGGGGAGTACCTCCCTACGTCGACGGCAGACGAAAGCCGTACTAACTCCGAAAAAGTTGGAAGAAGAAACGGAGAGCCGGATGCGCTTGTAAACGCGCGCACACCGGGGAATAGCCGGAACGAGCTCCGGTCATACAAATAAGAGATAGACCAGGGGAGCTGCAACGGCAGGGAAAGACACTTCCAGTCGGGTACACAATCTTTTCTAAAAGGGAACGATCTCTGTGGTCGGTGAGGGATCAGGCAGAAAAATAGCTCAAGATTCCTAGGGGCGTAGGGGGCTACATCACGTGCGTCCGACGGGGCATAAGTTTAGGGAGAAGACAAGGAGGAGGTCCGAGGGGGGCTATCGAGGCATCAGACTCACGACCTTCGGATGCAGGCAGATCGGCAAAGAAGCAAAAAAAGTGGTCTAAAAGTGATCGTGAGATGTGTGCGGATCAGAAGGGGGGGGTGGGGACGAGGGAGTGGGACAGTCTGGAAAACTTTCCAAAAGCACTACGATCCACAACGACCAGGTGGAAAAATTAGGTAAGCTGACTGGGAAATAGAAGACCAAATGGACGCTAAGGGAGACGACTGGTTTACAGGGTGGCACCGAAGGGGTCTGTGAGGGAACTCCTCCGCCGTTTGCAAAAATTTTAACCCCACAAAACTGTCTTAAAACGCGACTCCTGGGGGACCAAGCCAAGCCGGATACTGGCTGCATGCAGACAAATCGACAAAAAAGGAACGAAAAGGAGCAAAAACGATTCCAGTTCGCTAAAGGGCCGACCTACTCTGTGAGAACGGGCAGCAGAGGGGCAGAAAAGTCAAAAAAGAATGAGTAAAGGAAGGTTAGTCGACGAAAAAGAAAAGTAGCTAACTAAAACTGAAGGATAAAGATTCGAAGAGGAGGGATCAAAGGAAAACTCAAAAAACAAGGAGGATGAAAAGAGTATCCCCGAGATTAGAGATTGCCTCTTCAAAACTAGAGGAGGAGTGGACCGGTGGTTTTGGCAGCACTGGGGAGCCTGGGACACTCGACGGCGGGCTGCCGGTGCATACACTGGGGGAAGACCCTCTCGGGAGACAAGGGAGTTAGAAAAACCGCACTAGGGTGAAGAATGTCTCCTGGGAATTTTGAGAAGCCACCTTCCCTAGACGAGTTCAACAAAAAACTGGGGATAAAAGGAAGGAAAATGGGTTAAGAAAAGGTTTGACCTTCCACAGTATTCTCGAAGAAAATACTTCAACCGTCAAAAAAAAGACCATGAGGGACATAAGGAAACATTATCGTGAACATGCCTCTCGTATAGGAGTAGAGTGGCTTGGAAAGGCGGGGGCAGAAAATGTGGTGAGGGAGGGGCCCTACAAAGCGGGAAAGTGCGCAAAAACCAAGGACACAAGTTGGCGCGTGGGGGAAGAACCCTAGAAAAAGACCGGGAAAAAAAAACGCTGTACTGACTGTACCGGGAGGGGAATCAACGTGCGGTCACAAAGTGTCGCCTGAGCCAAGAAGGGAGACCTCAAAAAGAGGCTGAGGAGGTACTAAGGGCCCCCTACCCCCACCCACAATCTGGAGGAAAAAAGGGTGAAAAATTGAAAAAAAAAACCGTCGCTGCGCGGAGGAGGCTGGAACCGGATACGATGCACAAGGAAAGGAAAAGGGAAGAACAGGAAAGAAGTGCGGGAGGAGCTCCGTGGGGATGCGGGGGAAGAGTCAAAGGCGATGATTCGTTACGCCCTGGAAAGGGGCTCACCTCGAAAAAAAAACACCAGGAAAAAAGAAAATAGTGGGGGGGGTACCCCCGGGGACCTGCTCGAGAGAGCCCGCGGTCGTCTTTCGAGAAGGAGGGAAAAAGCCGGCAACCAGAGATGGAAAAAAGGGAACGAGAAAATAATGAAAGATGATGTGGGCCGGGCAGTCATTACCCTCGTCAATGCCGACAGTGAAAAGAGAAAAAAACAAAAGGGCTTTATCCAAAGAAAAGATTAGAGGGTGGCAAGGGGGGTAACAGTCATTTAAAGAAACGTCGTCCATCAGGGGGGTCAGGATAACGGTACGATACTGTGAGAAGGTCTGGAAAATCTGAAGGAAATAAAAGGGGAGAAAAAAAGGTCTGTGGACTCGGGGAAGAAGTACCACCGCAGGGTAAAAAAAAGGAAAACGGAAAGACTTCTGAAAAGGTCGGTGATTGAAAGGTTAAAAAAGTCTCAAGTATTCGGGGGGGAGTGAAGAGTGATCCTGGGTAGGGGACTCCGAAGGAACACTCCGAGTACACTAGAAACATAGCTAAGAAGGAGGGCATAGGTGGGAGAAGAGGCTTAGATTAGTTTCCTGAGCTGTATGCTTTCAAACCGGTCTTGGGAGAGGAAAAAGAGAAAAAAGGAAATCGGGAGCATTCAGTAAGGACCCGATGCTAAGAAGGGAACCGTAAATTGGGAAAGAGAAAAACCGGGACAAAAAGAGGTTTCGAAGGGAAAATTGGAAGGCCAACCGCGAACTATGTGCAGTGGGTGCGAGCGTTAAACATAGGACAACTTAAAAAAAAAAAAAAGAGAAAGGGAACAGTGGATAATCCGTTGACGCTCGCGGCGCCGCCGCAACGCAAGCGGGGGAGCTCCCTAGGAATTAAAGGAAGGAAGGATTAAGGGGAGATCCTTCAGCAGTCAAGGGGGACTTAACACGATCTCATCGAAGAAAAGGTACGAGGCTCTTAACAGCTCGCTGTCTAAGGATAAAGTCTTTGAAGGCTAAATATTAACTGCCTGAACGCCGGGAGGTCACCGGTCAAAGTACCTAGGACTATCGGAGTAAGATGGTACTGTAAAGAAGGGAGCTATCCGAGGGGGCGCCTTCCACGGTGAGGAAGGCCTGGATACGGAACTCAAAAGACTGGGGGGGGGGGGTGGGTGGGGGGGGGGGGGGGGGGGGGGGGGGGGTGGGTGGTGTGGTCGGCAAAAAGAAAGGAGTCGAGTCTAGGAAAGGGGAAAAGGAGTAATACGGATGGTATAGAGGAGTTAAGTTCACCTAAGGGCGGGGGCCTCTAGGAGTTTAGAAGAATTACTAAGCGGGGCGAAACCATCCTATATTGAGGGTCTGGGGAAGACGAAACCCTAGTCCTGGCCCACGCTACCAGCATAAAAGGCCTCAGAAGGGGTTGATCTATGCCCCTTAGTTTCAAGTCTAAGGCGTCTCGAAATCGCAAGCTGAAAGTAGGACGTGGATAAGCGGAAATAAAGAAAAATACGATGAAACTAGGGAAAAAACACTAAAGCATCTGACCTGCTAGGAAAAAAAGTCCCTCAAAGAAATTTTCTTGGAAGGGTACCGGAGGGTCACTTAAAAAACGGGGGGGGGGTGTTTTGCCATAGAAAGAAAAAAGAAAAGGTTGCAAAAAGTCCTATAAAAGGCAAAGGACTGAGAGGGCAGAGAAGAAAGAGAACTGACCGGGGAAAGAGGAGTGGATCAAACCCGATTAAAAGTGGGGGTTGGCGGACTCTACTCTCTTCATGACTTCTCTTCCATTCAAAAAGGGCCTGGTGTCAGGCGTCAAGGAGTTGGAAAAAAATACCCGCAAGGGGAAGCAAAAAAAAATGTATTCAAGAGAGAGGGCCTTCCTTCGGGGGCTCTCTCTAACTCGGGAAGAGAGGGTAATCTGAAAAGAGAAGACTCGGCAGCACTGGTCATGGACTAGAGAAAACAAATCGACTCTGTCGAAATTACCCTCTCGAATTGAGAAGGGTGCGGATAAAAAGGGCGTCCATGAAGGGGAAAAAAGTGGAGTGGTGGTTCGGGAAAAAATTGGGTCTAACTGGGAGGGTTGTGTGAAAGCGGCAGGGGGGCCTGAACGGAAAAAAAGGGTTTAGGGGGTAAAAGGGAGGGTCACTTAGGTATAAAAGCGCTTCACTCAGAAAACGATTTCCTCTGCGGGAAAAGGGCTTCGTGAGCACTGATCCAGACTTCCATCTCCCTTCAGTGGATTAAAAAAGAAGGAGTTAAAGACGGAAAAAAAATTCAAAAGGGGCGGGAAAAAATCAAAAAGAAAAGACCTGAGTCAAAAGACACAGGTCAAGGGAACAACATTCGTCGTTGGGAAAAGCTATCTTATACTAACTCAAGGGGGGAGGGACGGGACTCTCAAATGGGGGAAAGACAAAGAAGAGAAAATAAAATCTGAAAAGATAGCAGGGCAACCGGACCAGCTCGTATTCGTAAGAAAAGAGGAAGGAGTAAAAAGCTGAAGAAGGTTAGGCCGGCAAAAAGTGGAAATCCCTAATCTTCAGGGACAGACATGGAGGTGAGGGTGCTGTCGATCGGCGGGCTAACGGGGAGCGAGGGAGGGGGGTAATTTTCTGGGGCCAGAGTCTTAAAAAAAAGGAGAACCAGAGACAAAATGTCACACTGAAAGAGGTATTTGACATACTCGGTCCTCTGTAC
>Ga0179593_1677332_pt1 | contig 11922 bp, 15 predicted proteins | sample CZODoug2_1_08_16_FD_185931 | JGI IMG/M metagenome (GOLD analysis project Ga0179593, IMG submission 185931) | Vadose zone soil fungal communities from Angelo Coast Range Reserve, California, USA - CZODoug2_1_08_16fungal (PacBio error correction) | ecosystem: Environmental > Terrestrial > Soil >...
AGAGAGGGAACTCAACACGGAAGAAAGAGGGGGAGACTACTATCCCTCCGATTAAGAAGGAAAATCGGGGAGAAATTGATGGCCAAAAAAAGAAAAGGCTGACTCCTTCTCAATGAAGGGGCATTCCGGAAGAAATGCTTTCCTCTCCCGAGACGTGAAGCAGGGCTTTCTCTAACATGGGGAGGGAGGATGCGCGCAGAATCCCAGCTACGAAAAGATGCATTTTGTGGAATCCCTTAAGAGGCTTACCGCTTGCAAAAGGGGCGCAACGGAGAAAACTCATCACCCTCGAGTAGAAACGCGCACCCTCCCTCCCTCGAGGGGGGGAAGAGGGAGCCTAGAACTAAAGGAGCATCCTAACTCCTTTTCTCCCTCGCGGCTATGGAATGTTAATTCTCTCCCTCAAAGGAGCCCCTTCTTCTCTCTTTTAGGGGGGGACTGGACACTTTCTTTCCTTCCCTCCTGTCCTCTCCCGTCGAGGAGTAAAAGCTGTCATGGCCGTTTCCTCTTCTTCCTAAAGGGAAAAAGAATCCCTTCCCCCCTCTCGGTGTGGAGTAATTCTTCTCCTTTCCGGCGCAGAAAAGAACACCCACTGTTCCCCCTTCTCATGGCAAAACACCCGCAAAGCTCCATACCAAAAAAAAACGCCACCTTCTTCTAACCGAAGAGGGAAAAGAGCGGGATTCGCGGACCAAGGAGAAGTGAGATCTTTCCCGAAAGAAAGGAGAAAATTCAACGTTTCTCTACTTCCTGCGCGGAGGGGGAAACAGCTCTACCGTCCTGAAGAGGGAGGGGGGAAAGCATTAGGAAAGGGGGAAGAAGAGCGGTGCTTTTTCTTGAAAGAAAGGAGACGACGCGGAATCTTCCTTCTCCAATAAGAGGGGGACGGAGCGGCTAGTCATCTCTTCGTCGAAGGGGGAAAAAATATTTCTTCTTTCTCGATGGAGGGGGAAATAGGCTCGGCTTGACTGCCTATCACCAAAAAAAACAGGCCGCTCCTACCAACCTGACTAAGGAAAGGAGAATCAACGTCATCGCTGCCGGAGGGAAAGGCGACATCTCCTTGGCGAGGAAAAGGAATAGAGTAGAATCACCGCCCATCTCGCCGAGGAGAAAAAAGGAAAAATGAGAATGACCTCCTTCTAGGTAGGAAAAGGGAAGCTGCATCTTCGCCGTAAGAAAAGAAAGAAAGCATGACTCTTAATTATTTCCGCAGGGAGGGGGGGGGAAGGGCGTAGTGGGGGGAGGAAACCCTCGCCCCGCTTGGAAGGGGGCGCTCATCGAAAAAAAATCAGGGGGGGGGGGGGGCCAGGCGGTGTGGTGAAGCATCCCCCACCAAAGGGGGAGAAGTAGGACTCTTCTCTTCCCCTCAGAAGAGGGGGAGGAATCGCTCTAAAGTCCCGGGCCATCCCCCACCCGAAACCCCCCAGCGCGAAAAAAAGAAAACTTCGTTTAAAGGAGGGCGAAGAGAGACCGAATTTCCGGCGCCCATTTGGGGGGGAAAGAAGAAATTTCCGGACAGACGGGGAGGGTGGCGCAACTCGCGGAGGGGCGCGGTTCTCCCCAATAGGGGGGAAGGGCTCGGTTTTCCTTCCATCGAAAGGGGGATGCTTTCTCCGAGTTTTGTCGTAGGGAAGGACAGGCTGGTTTCTCAAATCCGGGGAAAAAAAGAGCGGGATCGGGTGTGCCCAAACCCTTCCAAGTCCGTGCGGAGCAGCTGCAGCGTGCTTCTCTCCTGGTGTGGACACTTCTCCTCCCTGCAAAACGAGTCCTTGCGGGGCGAAAGGAAACAATTAAACTCAACGTTGGCTTAAGAAGGAAATCACCTTCCTCCGAAAAATGGCCACTCAGCGCTTTTCGTGGTGACCCGCTCGAAAAGAAAGGATTCAAAAATCTCTCCTCCCCTGCTCCAAGAGGAGGAAAGAAAATGCTTCCCTCTCCCGGCCGGGGAAAAAGGGAGGCGCGGCTCCCAAAGCTCCTTCTCCTTTTATAGAGGGCTCGGCCTCCTATTTCCTTTCGGGAGAGAGACGACACGATAAATCTGACTCCTGCCGGAAGGAAGGGAAAAAATTATACTGCGCAAGAGGTAGACACCCTCCTTGACAAAGAGGGAGATCATGAAGAATCATACCCCTAGAGAAAGCGCGATTTCCGGAAAGCCCGCTTCCCCCTATTTTGATCCCTTCCGAGGTCGCTCTCCTTCGCCCACGAAAAGGCTCCCCTTTTGATGGAAGAAAAGAATGGGCTCCTTCCACGGAGGGGTCTCAGGGTCTTTGCCTCTTAAAAAAGAAAATTTACCCTTCTCTCTTTCGGATGGGAAAAACGGCTGTTTTGCGGTTTTTCTTTCTGCCTCTCTCGAGAGGTTCTCTCCCGAGGACAAAAAAAAGAGAAAGGCGAAGCATCTCTTAAAGGGGTGGGGGGGGGGAAGCCACAACAAAACACCGCATTTTCGTCTATTTTCACGCAACGGTTTCGCTGCTCTTAAATCCAAAAATCCCCTCCAGCGGGGGAGGAGAAAGACGCCCTTCCTTTCCGAAAAAGAAAAAAGCCTTCAGCGTCCTTCCTTCCTTCGAAGGAGAAGGAAAGATGAAACCGCTTCCCCTTTCGGAAAGTCATAAGGGAGAGGATATATAATTTTCATCTTCTATCCTCATAGGAGAGAGGGGGGGGGAGGTTACGCCGGAGGGGATGATTTTCTCCGGTAAAGGGGCGATGGGGGGCCTCATCCCGATCGGGAGGGGGAGGAGATCGTCATTATTCAGGGTCAGGGGGGGGGGGACGCCCTTCGTGCGGTGGGGGGAAGAGGGGGGGCCGAGCCTATCTATTCCGGAGGGGGGGGAGAAGCCGCAGATTTTCCTACGCCGGAACCCGCTTTCCCTCAGCCCGAGGAAAGGTCCCTTCCTCATGCCGTGCAGAAAAGGGGGGGAGCCTGTCCATCACCCGCCCCTCGAAGGAGGGTCCACCTCGATCTCCTTGCCGAAAAGAGGTCGCGGAATCCTCTATCTGAACCGGACGCCTTCATTTAGCGCGCCCAACCCCCAAGATTCTCCCTAACCATCACCTGCTGGAGGGGAAAAAGAGGAAAGTCCTTGATCATAGGGATGCTAATCCAGCGCGGGGAGGAAAGGTGGAGGTTATATTTTGTGAGAGGGGATTAGGTGATTGGGGGACATTCCCGGGGGGAAATTTTTTTAGGGAAGGACGGAACGGCTCGGTTCCCGAAAAAACCGGATCGTGGTTATGTCTTAAAAGGGGCTCTCGGCTTAGCCTCTCCCGGGGGGGTATGGTAAGCTATCCCTCTCCTTCTCTTCTCCCCCTCTTCCTCTCCCTTCCCCTTCCCTCTCCCATCGCAGCAAAAAAACGGCTTGAAAATTGGCGCGAGCCCCTCCAGCCCATAGAAGAAAGAAGCGGCCGTTCTTTCTCTTCCAGGCGGAGATGTTGCTCTTTCCTCCTCGAAGAGAAAGAGTGATGGTTCTTCTCGGAGGAGAAGGGGTGATGAAAAGTCCTCCCTTTTTCCACAGCGCAACTGAAAAAGATGAAGGATGAAAAAAAAGGGGGAAGCGCCGTATGTTCCTCTCAGGCCGCGCAGAAAAAGGGTAGAGAAAGCCCTTCTTCACTATCTGGGGGGAGAAAAAAATTCCGGCATCCCGGCCCAGCCCTGCCAGGAAAAAGGATAAGCCACGTGATTCTTCTTTTACATCCAGGGAGGGGAAAAGAAAAAGGTTAATCAGTAGGGAAGATTAAGTCGTAACACCATCGCAGGCCGGAGGAAAAAAAGGGGGAGGACGTTCGAAAGTCTTCTCTGCGTGATGGAGAGATAGATCCCCCTTTATCAAAAGTAGGCCTCCTTTTCGCTCGGTTGGGGGGAGAAAGTGCGGAGACATCTTCATTGATAAAAAGAAGGGAATGTTTTTCTCAACAGTTCTTGTGCCGTGACGGGAAGAAGAGGAGCCGGATCTCTCTCCCCACCCCCCACCGGGAAAGAAGGAGAAAAGCATTTGCATCGACGAAAACATGACCCTTCACGGAGGGAGAAAAACTCGCAAGGGAGGAGAAGATTTCATCCTCACCATTAGGAAAACCCGATCTACAAGGACAGCGGTGCTCACTTTTTAAGAAGGTAGTCCATAAAAACCGCGCGCCTGAGAGGAGCACGAAGGGAAGGGTTCTAACAGCCCCGATGAGAAGGGCGAAGAAATTGATGTTCCCCAAACCCTCCTATCACGGGAGGGGAAAATGCCTAAAAGGCTGGCCGGGCATAGGGGACATGCTGTCCAGAAAAAAGGAGAGTTCTTGCGCCGAAAAGGGGTCTGAATGCTCTCCTTTGGGGAACCAGCTGCTCTCCGTTCATCTAAAAAAGAAAAGGGTGTAGCCGAACGAAGGGAAAACGGACCTCTTTGTTCCTCTTTTAGAGAAAAAACACACCCTCTCCGGCGCGCCTTCGCCGAAAAAGAAGGATGTGTCCGAGTCGGAAAGAGAAGGAAAAGGCACCCGAACGCCAGGAGGCGGCCATGTCTGTATGTGAGAGGGAGAAAGAAGAAGGCCAATTAAGGTCTGCGAGGGGAGGGAGACGGTATTTGAGGGGAGAAAGGAGACTATTCAACTCGATTTAGAAAGGGAGTTCCTTTTCTTAGGGGGAGAAGGGAAAAAACCCGGATCCATAACAAAGGGAGTACTTTCTTCCGGGAAGGGCGAGAAGGAAGCTCCTCCAACCTTCCTTCCGAAAAAGGGGGGGGAACCAAGGATCCTTTCCCCCCCTCAAAAGAACCCAACAAGCTTTCAAGACGATCCACCGCCACCGGGGAGATTGTTTCCAATCTCGGGGAGGAGAAAAAGAAGAGGGAAGTTCTGAAAAGAAAAAAGAAGCCCGTTGGCTTGGGTGGACGGCTAATCTTCACCTTGAGGAGAGGCTCTCTATTAACCAAAAGAGGGAGATTCCTCTAACGATCCTAAAAGAAGACTAGCAAATTCTCGGGGAAAAACTCCGTCCCTTCTGAGGGAGGGTGATTTCCCCTAGAAGAAAGCGTCCTCTTCCGTCCCATGAGATGGGATTTTTGGGGCCCTCTTGAGGAGGGTCTCGTTCGTGTCTGCCGAAAGGAGGGTCTTCCCCTCTTTCGGCTGGGGGGGAATGTTCTGTCTGCGGGAGGAAGAAGGAGGCTCCTTCTTTCCCGTGCCGAAAAGTTCCCTAAGAAAAAGCTCCTACCAACCTGAAACAGGGAATTCGATCTATATCAACGTAAAAGAGGGGAGGAAGCCGTTTGGTTCCGGAGAACAGGTAGGTTCCTACTTCTTCATAGGGAAGAAGTCCAAAATCTCTCCTATTATATCGCCTATGGAGTCCAGAAGATTACCGCCTTGAGAGGGAGTGGGAAAAAGGGGGGAGGAAATGTCCGTCAGGTGGACGCTTTCATCGAGACTATACCTTCTTACTTACTATCATAAAGAGGGAAAATGAAGGGGAAAGCTTCTTTTTAAAAGTCCAGCCTTTCTTTATTTTTTCTTCCCCTCTAAACGAAAGAAGGGAAGTCTGAGTTGACTCGCATCTAAAAATCCGGGTGGAGGGGGGAAAATCGGTGTTTTTTAATGCATCCCCTAACAAAAAAATTTCATATGCAGAAAGAAAAAGAGAGAGGCCCCTCACCTAGACCAGGGGGGAAGGGGGAAGAAAAGAAGTCAGCTCTTCTCTCCATAAAGAGGTCCCCCCTATGCAACTCCTCTCCCCTCTCTTACGGGAAAGAGTTGAAATCTTCCAAAAAAGAAAAAAAAAAGAAGAAGAGGGGGCCGGCCCATTTTTGGGAGGAAAAAAACTTTCCTCGCCAGTCACGCGACATCTCTCGAGGAAAAGGGCTCCCAGATTACTCTTATCTGTGTGAAGGAAAGGAAACTTATGGAGGTATCCTTTCTCCTCCGAAGGAGAGGGCGAGTCATGACCGGGGAGGGGGGGGAGAAGGAAACTCTCGAGACGGGTTGCCCATTCCTGCATTTCCGGGAGGAGGGGAAAAGAAGGACGTCGATCATGGTTGGGGAGCATTCGACAACGGAAGGAAAAGAAAAATTAGCCTGTCTCGTGGGGGGGGGGGAAGACCGCGCCATCAAAACGCCTGACCATTTCCCCCCGGGGGAGGAAAAAGGGCGCTTTTCAGAAAGCATCTCACAACAACAACGGTATTGAGGAAAATATATCTTACCAGGAAAAAACATGGCGGCATCTCCTTCTTCATTCGAGGAAAAAAAAAAGCTCGTCTCCTTTTGTCTCTTTCCCATCCGTCCGACCGATGTGGGGAAGTGGATCAACACATTCTCTACTACCCCTTAGGAAGGGGAAGAAAGCCTTAATTTCAAAAAAAAGTAATTTTGCACACGGAGAAGAAATTTCTCACCATCAGAATCCTCCTTAGCCAAAAAATTATCTTCTCCATCAGAGCCTCCGAGTAAAAAAAAGGGAATGGCCGCCTCCACCGAGAGGCAAACTATTTTATCCAGAGGAGAAGCGACCGAGCTCCACCAATGACTGGAAAAGGAATGGGGCTTCTAAAGAAGGAAGGCCACTGGCGTGAGGAGAGTCGTGCCGCTAGGAATGGCGAATGAGAAAAAAAAGGGGGGGTCTTTCTTTATCGATTTTTTCTTTTTTTTCACTGGCAGGGGAGAAAAGGGGGGAGTTTCTCCCTCTGCCAAGAGACAGGGGAAAGGCGAGCTCTCCGCTTAAAGGTTGGGGGGAGGGGCTGAAAAGGCCAGGGCAGGAAGATTTCCCCTCCACCCTTCTTTTGGAAAAAAAAAGAGGGGGAGCTTTAAAATGCCAATCTCCCAGCAGCAGGGGAAGAAAACTACCTCCCTGCCTGAGGAAAAAAGGAAATCCCTTCATCAGGCTGAGAGGCCGTCTCAGGTAGAAGGAGAAAAAGGGGAAGCGCCTTTTCTCGGGAAGGGGAAGAAAAAAAGCCGAATTGCTTAGTCTCGAAGGCGGGGGGATCTCCCTCTTCAGAGGGGAAGGAAAGAGGGGACGACGTCTGCATCGAGAGGCGCCCGGGAAACAACGGACGAGGAAAAAGAGAGGGAATTTGGGAAGGGGAGGATGCAGGGTTCCTTGGGTGAAAGGAAAAAGGAGGTGGTGATCGCAAGGAGAAAAGGAGGATTTGGCCGAAGAAAAGCCGCCATCGTTGAAGGAAAAAAAGGGCCGCCTGCAGAAAAAAAAAAACAGGGAATGGGGCCGGCCGAATTCAAAAGACAATTGCTTCTTTAAGAGAGGAGAGAGGGGGCAATCCTAATACGCCTTGGCGACTGAGGAGGGGGACGTCTATCTTGGGGGGTCCTAGGCGCCGTCCTGTTTCGCAAGGATTCTCCTACCATCACCTTCTTATAGGGAAAGGGGGAGAGGGAAGAGGATATGGTATGCTAATAAACCGAAAACTCTCTGTCAGCGAAGGGGGGAGAAAAAATGTGTCTTTATCTTTTGAGGGGGGATTCTTTGGGTTGGTTACAGATCAAGAAAGTGGTTCGTCATTCCGTGATGCGAAAAAAAAAGGAATCCATACTCAATCGTGGGTGGGGAGCGCGGCTGCGGCCGCGCCCCGGAGGGGAGGAAGGAGCGACGGCTCGTCAACAAATTGCCTAAGACCACAGAGGAGACTTCATTGGAAAAGGAGGAAAAAAGGGGGGGACGCGAGAAACAGCAACATAGCCGCGAGAGGGATGCTTCCATTCGGCGCGAGGGGGGGGGGGAAAGGGAGGACACATCTAGAAGGGGAATGGTGCGAGGGGAGGAGGAAGGGCGGTCGCCGTTTCGCACCAAAAAAAGGAAGAAAGGATTCGCGGCGACACATTCCTTCTTAGAGGGGAAAGAGAGGGGCGGAAAGGCGCGAAAAAAATGCGCACACCCTTCTCACTAGCTTGGGAGGGGGGGAGAAAAAAAGAAAAAAAAGAGGACGGGCATGCCCAATGACCGCCTTCGCACCAGGGAAAATGAGGAGGGCGGTGAACATCAATTTCTGGATCTTCGGGAAAAAGAGGAGGGGAAGAAAAAAAATAGAACACCGCTGAGCCAGTGCTTGAGGAAGCGGCGGGAGAAAAAAAAGGGCGTGATTACTCATTCAGGAAGGGAGTGCCCAAAAACCCCTTTAGAACCCAGCAGGAAAAGAAGGGTATATCTTTTTTCTGAAAAGGGGGAAGGGAGCGTCCATGATCTACAAGCCCGTGCTATGTGTTGAGGAAAAAGAACCACGGAACGTTCATTCAGTCGAGATGGAAAAAGGAAAGAAGGAAATCAACAACAACAACTGAGGGGAGGGGAAGCCCCCGCGATCCTTTAGGAGAGAATAACCTTCACGGGAAAAAAAGCGCACGGCGGAGGTCTATCAGAGAACCGCACCGTCAGGGAAAAAATCTACAAGGGGTGAAAAGAAAGGAAGCATCGCGCCCGACGGAGAAAGCCTTCTATCCTCTCTTCCTCAAAAAGGAAAAAAAAAGGGGGGGTTTCGACTACTAGCAGATATGAGGAAAGAACTTTTTTCACCAGAAAAGGGGAACGATCACGTGCTTAGAACCTGCGCAATGCCGGAGAAAAGAAGGGAAGTGTGGGTCATTCTAAGGGGGGAAAAGACCAATCTCGTTAAGAGGCTGCTCTACATTGGGAGGGGGAGGTCGCTCATATCTTCCAAAAAAGAAAAGGGGGGGAAATTAAAGTCGCCGTAAGAGAAGCGGCGGAACCCTTTCGCAGGGGAAAAAGAAAGAAACTCCAACGTCGCCGCGCGCAAACAGTAAAGGAAGGGACGAGTCGTCCCCTCTCAAAAAGTGGGGGGCCTGCGCCGAAATAGAAAACGCTTCTAGCGCGGAGGGGGTCTCGCGCCCATAACAGAGGAAGGCCTGCGATTTCGTATTAAGGGAGACGGATGCGGAAAGGTCGACGATCCTCGAGGGAAGGGAAAGGGAAGGGGCCGTGTGCGGGGAGCAAGGCCGAGCCCGGAAAATCCATACCCAAAAAGGAAAAAGAGTCAAGGGCCCTGCGCCAGAGGGAGCGCATCCCCTTACTACGAACAGGGGAACAATTGTAGTTCCACCCCTCCACCGAACCACAAGAAAAAAAAGATCCACCCCCCGAAAAACATAAGAAATCTTTTTTCAGAGATTTCTTCAATCAGTCCCTCTTATCCGGGAAAGGAGTGGAAAGCGGGAACACTCTACCTCCTGTTCTGGGGGGCTCCTCCTTCCCCCTTTCTCTACATTACACGGGGGAAAGAAAAAGAACCTCCCCCCTCTCTCCTTCTGACGCGAAAACAGCTCCCATCTCCTCCTTCCTTACGAATCGAGAAGGGGGACCGTCCCATTCGATCTTTTGCTTGTTTTCAAAGTCCTCCCTCCTCTCGAGGGGGGAAAGAAAGGGGGGGGCCTTCTCAATCGGTTACTCGGACACTGAAACAAGCGCGGCGTCGCCTTCTTCTTCAAAAGGGGGAAAGTTTTCCGGCTATTGAAAAGAAAGGGCTCTTCTTGAAAATAAACCCCCTCTCTCGCCGGCAAAACTTCATCCTTCTCTCTCTCTAAAAGAAAGGTCGTCTTCTGCGACTGCGAAGGGTTTTCCTCCCCTCCCTGCGAAGAGGGAGGCCTACGTCTTTCAAGAAAAGTCATCCCCCGGCAACAATGAAAAAAGAATCGCCGATGAAGTCCTTCGCGATGAACGAGGGGAACCGATGAAGTCCGCAAGGGGCCGCGGAACTGAGGACCAGCCGGCGACGTACGAGCAGGAAAAAAGGGAGCGGCGGTGAGAATGCCGGGCGGTAGTAGGAGACCTCTCAGGGAGGGGGGGGAGGCCGGATTTTACGCGGCGAAAATCCGGGGGGGGGGAAAAGCGGTGTTTGTGGAAGCCGCAACCCCGAAAAAAAAAAAAAAAGATTCTCTCGTCTCGGGGGGCCCCCAAAGGGAAAACTCACACTCGCTCGGAGAAAAAGAAAAAGCCCCCAAAAGAACACGCATCTCCAGCTGGACTGAGGAAGCTGTCTCCAGAAAGACTCTCCAGTCCTTTGCCGGAAAGGTGGTTCGTCTCCTCCCCGGGGAAGAAGGGAACGAGTCCTTTTGTGCAGCTCCTTCGAGAGAAAGTTCTCTTTCTCCCAAAGGGGAAGAAAAGAGGTTACTCCTGCCATCGGGTCCTCTTTTTATAGGGGAAAAAAAAAAGGTGTCTTCTTATAACTTGAAATTCTAAACTCCTTCTAGGAAGGGTCGGATCTATCGGGGGGACCATTCAGGGGGAACAGTCTCTTCTTCAGAAGCGGGGGAAGGGGAGGGAGGGAGAGTTTTTTCTCCCCTATGGAAAAAGGCCCCCTAGGAGAAAAGGAAAGGACTCCTTCTCGTGCTACACCGCTCCCCTCCTCCTTCCAGAAGAGGGGTCAGATTACTCCTATGCGAGGGGGGGTATCCTCGAAAGGGAAGAAAAGGGGAGAGATACCATCGGGCCAATCTCAGAGGGGGAATTTCCTTCATCTCCTTCGGAATAAGAGTTTCTACGGGTATCAACCTCGGAAGGGAGGGGAGCGTGCACAGGGGGGGGAAAAAAAGAAGGAGTTGGCCGTAGTCCAACAACGGAAAAAAAAAAGGTTCTCTACTACACTCTGAAGAGGAAAAAAGAAAAGGGAAAGTAATTTAAACCTATAGAGAGGCTCCTTCTTTTCGGAAAGGGGAAGCTCTCCCTACGACATGCGTCTAAAGCAGAAAAAACCCGCTATTTTCCGAAGAAAAGGAAAAAAGAAACTATTGGGGATCCCGCGAAATGGGGGGGGGAGGCGGCTCCCCCAGGAAGGGGGAAAGGGGGGGCCTCTTGGTTCTAGCCGAACCACCCAATGGGGAAACGGTCTTCTCTTCTTTCAGATGAAAAAAAAAAGAAGCGGTAATTCGCGGGTTGGGGCCTTTCTCGCTGTGGGGGGGAGGGAGGGAGAAGAGCGACGTTTTATGGGGAAGGATCCCCTCGGCCCTCTCTTGAGAAAAGGAAGCTCGCCTCTTAAATTTTTGGGGTGAAGAGGGGGAGAAAGGAAAAAGAGGAGGGAGGATATTTCCCCTAAACCCGGGTATTGTTGGAGAAAAGAAAGCAAAGACCTCTCCCGCAAAGGGAGGGAAAAAGAGCCTTCCCTCGGCCGCCCCCCAAGGAAGAAGAAAAAGTCCGCTTGCAGGTCCTTCGCATGTATAGAGAAAAAAGAACTTGCGGCCTTCCTCTTTTACGAAGGAAGAAATGGGAGGGAAAAAAAGAAGGAGGAGAGGCGATCTCAATAAAAGAGGGGGCCGGGGAATGGAAGAGAAATCGCCAGGATTATGTCGCCCGGGGAAAAAAAAAAAGGGAGCCGCAGCCGATCGTACGTGGGAGGGAAGAGGGGGAAGGAGGGGGGGTCTGCGCGCTCGGAGGGGGGAAAAAGAAGCCGATCCTAGAGATTTTCGGAAGGGGAATTCGAAAGAAAGATGACTACGCCGGAACTGAAGCGCTGCTCATCCTCGTAAGAGGGGAGGGGAAGATTGCAGTCGAAGGCTGCTGCAGTGCCATGAAAAGAGGAAGCACCGTCTCCGGAAGGGAAAAGAATTCGACTGAGATTCGGATGGGAGGGTCGAGAAGATTTGTTTTATGAAAGAGAGCTCGCCTGCTTTAAGAGAAAAGGGGTCGCCGACCATCACCGTCTTATCGGGAAAAGAGGGAAAGTCCCCTGGATCATCTTTCTCGAATCAAGAGCTGGAAAAAAAGAAAGTTTCTTTTTGCTCTTTTCGGAAGGGGGGGGAAAAAGGGGTGGCTTCTTTTTTGGCATGCTCCCTGTGAAGTGTCTTCCTTGATGGATAAGAAAAGAAAGGTAAAGAATCATGCCCTATCGTGGGTTGAAGTCCGTGCTCTCTGAGGGAGAGGGGGAAAGCTAATAAAATCGACGTCTCGTCGAAAAAAAAATCCCTTCTCCATTAAATCGA
>Ga0179593_1411374_pt1 | contig 11921 bp, 15 predicted proteins | sample CZODoug2_1_08_16_FD_185931 | JGI IMG/M metagenome (GOLD analysis project Ga0179593, IMG submission 185931) | Vadose zone soil fungal communities from Angelo Coast Range Reserve, California, USA - CZODoug2_1_08_16fungal (PacBio error correction) | ecosystem: Environmental > Terrestrial > Soil >...
CTGACAACGACACACCAGATCTATCGTCAGTCCGTTGCGATCGTGGGGGATCGTAACACAGGATACGCCAGGTTATAGGCTGAGTCATAGCTGAAATGCCACGCCCGCAGCAGACGGATCGGAAGAAAGCAGAGAAAAGGGGGGGCGCTAACGGTTAAAGGTTGGAGCGGCCGAAACACCTGGGTAGAAAAAGAATTAGGACCCAGGCCTCCTGTGAAGAATTTGACGTCCTGCAAAATCCTCGTCTATGCACGGCAACCCGCGAAATGCGACAAACCTTTCGAATTCCTCGACAGCTCGAAATCGAGGTCGAAGGGAAATGGTAGTTATTCGAGTCGAAACAGTCCGAAAAATGTCGTCGGGGCTCATGCAGGCCGAAGGGGATAGAGGTGAGCAACGCGCTTGTGTGTGAGGACTCGACAGTATCGAGAAAATAATCTAGGTCTATGGGGAAAAGGAATCCATGGTCGAAGAGGACCATCGCCGGCTATCTGCGAGACTGAGATAGGCAGAGGAGGGAATCCCGAGCTGGTGCAGAAATAAGCGTCGAGAGCACGGAAGAAGGGAGCTCAGGCGTTCACCCAAGTTCTGACAGCGTCCTTAGTCGACGGTTGAGGAGGGGTGGGGGGGGAACTGCTAGACTGGGCGGTTTTGAGAGCAAACTGCCCTGCGGCGGCGTCGCCTGACAAAAGAAGGCGAGGAGGGGTCGCATCTGCAAAACTGGCGCCGAAGCTATCCGTGTGAGGTAAAAAAAGGACTCGAACATGGAAAAAGAGGTCGAACCGTCGTCGTTGTGTCGAGGAGAAGAGAGAATTATTGATGCGTCAACCGCCGTATCCGGGTTAACGAATCTAATAGCCTCTTGTAGATGGATAAAAAGGAATACATCCGGACAGTCTACTCACTGTTGCTCCCGCTTCAAATGGAGAAAACTCGTAGTAAGTTGGTAAGAAGCAAAATGGACTTCTTTACCGCTTCCTGCGTGGAGCGCAGAGAATAATAGAGTCGGTCTCTCGTTTTAGCTCAGGAGAAGGTAAAGGGTGGGAACCGGGGTGGAAATTTGAGCGGCTTCCACTTCGGGATCTGTCCTTACCAGGGGGCATGGGGAATAGGGAAGAACGGCGTCAGCGGCTCGAAGAAGCTTGGGATAGGAGAAATGGGGATGAAGCCAGCCTATTACATATGCGAAGAGGGTTTCTCACGCGATGATGCCGGGGGGTAGAAGAGAATGGGTGCCGGGCTCTTCAGAAGTCGGAGGACTGATCGACGAGGTAGCGACCTCTCATGAAGGTCTTGGGTAGGCGTGAAAAGTCCATGTTAAGGACGTCATGGAAAGGATGGATTGGATTCCAGAGGCGTAAGCCAACCAACACCGCTAGGTTAGGGGAGCGAGGGACGGGCATCATACCCACACCGCTCTAGTTCCGCTCAGCGCCAAGGGGTTCAGATTCCTGGAGGTGTCTAGTCACGTCGGACTACGAAGGAAAGGGGGGGTCTATCATGGAGTACTGACCGTGTTATCGCCCTGGGAGGGAGGGTGAGAACGTATTAACTTATACTGACCGGCCATCGGAGCCAATATGTCATTATGATGGTGGAGAGGCGAAATCTGCCATTGAACTGCTCCCCTGCAGCGCCACGTCAAGGGGGGGAAGGAGATATCTGATGTCTGCTCGATTCAGCGGGCACGGTACCGTGCTGAAAGACGGAAAATAGTAAACGCGTTACGATTGTAACAAAGTAAGGTCGCTGTAAGAAAAGAAACGTAAAGAGAGGCGTTGTCCGGCCATCAGTGTCGACGCGAACGAAATGTAGGGGGTGCATCTTAAAAACGGCACCGGAGATGCCGGGGGGGGGAGCAAGATCAGAAGGAAACGCAAGCAGAGTAGAGAGGAGTCCTGAGAAAGCTCTCCAACACAACCACGGTAGAGGGGGGGGAATGGATATACTTTCATGGACCGCGAGAAGCCGTCGTCTTACGGGCCTCTATGAGGAAAGAGGGGACAGTCATCAAGGGAACGGTTGAAGATGAAATCGACGCAGAGGGCTTTGAGCGGGAAAGAAAAATGAGGTAGCCCCCTCCTTAGACGGGCAATTCGTCTTCCTCGAACCACGTACAATCTCCAAGAAGGTCTATTTTTAAAAGCTTAACGGTCTCGACTACGTGCAACACCTGAATTGACAGGGGCAGGGTAGGGAAAACCTAATCAAGATCGGTAGGCGGCAGGGAGAAAAAAGAAGGCGAAGGGTCTAAGATCTAAAACGCAGCATGGCGGAACATGATGGGGCCTAGGGAAAGGGGAGCATTCTCTTCGTCTAGAACCAGGGACAATAAGTTCATCTACACAGCGGTCAGTTCAGAACAGAAGTTAAAGTAACTTTCCGGATACGAAAAGGGAGCTGCCGTCCTCCGAAGGGAAACACCGAGGGCCGCGAAGTAATCAGCGGCGGTCAATGGGCGTCGGACTGTCCGTATCTCTAAAACATAGGACGGGTGGTGGTGGTTGACGGAGAGGGACTGGGCCGACCTACTGACGGAGGCAACCGATTCGACATGGATCGAAACGTCCTACCCAAGTACCTGAGGAAGAAAAAAGTATGCTACTAGGAACAGCGCGTCCAGTGTCCAGCGGCGTACGGCCGGCATTGCAGAGTCAGGGAGACTGATCTACTCAACCGCTGAATGGTCTCGGGGATAAGGAAGAAGGATGACAACCAAAAGTCTCAGGAGAGGTCGACGCAGGTCGTCGATCGTAAAACCAGGGAATGAAGTGTCTAATCTAATTGGCACCGGCGCACTACGCAACAAGAGGAAGGAGGGGAAATCAATGAAGACAGCCATCGAGTCTTTTATGCGGGATGCAAAAGGAAGTAATCTTTGTAAGCAGGCTCTGCCCGATCATACGACGGACCGAGAACTGCGTTCGGAGATGACGCGGACGAAGAACAGAGTTTTTATGAATGGAGAGGGAGGTGAGTCAAGACCAGTCAGACGATTTGAGGGGGGGCTAGTGGAACTACTTGAGGTCGCGTGTTGGGTGCCGTCACTCAGGAGCAGAATATGATCGGGATGGAGACTCTAAGAACCTTCAAGCGGAAAAAAAACTTAGAGAGAATCATTAAAAGTAGGGGGAGAAAGACCGGATCGCTAGTCTTAAGAGGAAGAATCTTAAAAAAAGAGACTAGTCTCGGGGTCGGTTACGAGGGCAATCCGCGAGGGACAGGGGTTTCTTATAAAACTTCTAAAGCAATACAACAAAGTCAAACCAGCAATCCTCAACTTGGACCAATATCTGCGGTAACCGAACTGTACAACGGAGAGGAGGATGAGGTCCTCAGAGACAGGAAGAAGGCGGGGTGTAGAGGAGGACGCAGCTCGTGCTTCGGCTGTGGAGACGACTGGGGGTCGTGGGGTCACGGCGGTTTACAGTCGGAGAAAAGTCGGCGTGTATGAAAAGGTGTTCATAGGGGGGGAGGAGGGAAAAGAAGAAACGGAATACTATCGAGAGCAACTTCCCGCTGCTCCGCTCGAGGAGGAAACTCCGGGGATAAAGGCAAGAAAACATTCCTCGTTTAATGGGAGAAATCAGAGAAGCAAAGAAGAACAACTCGAGAAAGACTCTTTTCACGCTGCTTCGAGGAGCTGAGGGCCTGGGTGGCAGAAATTCGCTGTAGGAAGGGGAGAACTCCGGGAGTCTGGAGGACTTCTGCAAATTCGGCCGTCAAAAAGAGGGGGGAGGGAAGGGTGTTCGCCAGTCACGCAACCTGGGGTATGCGCGATACCGGGCAAAACAGTGAGAGTCCCCTTAGACAGGGGCTCTATCCGAAGGTCTAGGGGAGGAGGGGGGAGTAATATCGGAGCATACAGCGAGAAAGGGGCACTTTTCCTTTCTGTAAAGGAAACAAAGCTAGAGGGCACAACTAAATGGAAAAAGGAAGGCGGAGGATGAGTTGTGACATGTTACCGATCAGGCAGAAAAACAGAAACCTTATTAGGAAAAAGATCGTTTTGACATACATGGAAGGACAAGAGGTCGGACCGGCGGCCCGAAAGGGGCCTATCCTATCGGGGGGTGACCTCGTGAAAGGAAAGGGGTTGAAGATTTGGGGGGGGGGGGGGGGGCGGGTTTTTGTGGTGTTGGGGGGGGGGTAACAAGGGTTTGTTGGAAAAAGTGACTTTGGTAAAACTTGCGCCCCCCCGGGTTGGGGCCAAGGTTTTTAGTGTGTTTGAACCCCGCACTGTCGGTTTTTTTTGTCCACGGGAGGGTTTGGTGTCCACACAACCATTTTTCTGGGTGACCGGTTTTTTGGGGGGGTGGGGGAGTGGCCCCCCCCCCCGTTCCTTGGTGACCCCCCGGGCCAGGGGGGTTTTTGTTTGTTTTCAAATTGGTGTGTGGGGGGGGGGAAAGTGTTGTGTTGTCGTGGCCCAATCTTTTTTTGTGAGGGCGGGGAAGTGTTGGGGGGAGGTTTTTTTGAGGGGGGGGTGGGTTTTTTGGGGGGGTCGTTTTTGGGTGGTTTGTTGGCTGTTCTTTTTTGGGGGTAGTTTTTTGGATTGTTTTTTTTGTCGGGGGGGGGGGTTCCCCCTTTGACCATGGGGGGGGGGGGTGGGTGTCCAATTGGGGGTGGGTTTGTGTGGGGGGTGGGGTTGTTAGGGGTGAAACCAGAAAACCTTTTTTTGTGGACCCTTTTTTTTGTGGTTGGTGGGTGAAAGTGGGAAGGGTTGGGTTTTTGGACGGGGGGGGGGGTGAGGGTTTTTTTTGTTGGAGGGTTCACCTTTAGTTTTTGTTTTGGTTGGGGTGAGTTGGGGGGGTGGTGGGGGTAGGGGGGGGGGGCGGGTTGGTGCACACCCCCCCCCAGTTTTGGTTTGGGTAGTTTGGGTTTTTTTTATTGCGAGGGGGGGGGGGGAGGTGGGGGTCGGGGGGGGTGGCTTGGGGCGGGGCAGGGTGTGGGAACACGTGTGGGGGTTTTGTTGTTTAGTGTTTTTGTGTTGTTTGTCTGTTTTTGGGGGGGGGGGTGGGCGTGGGGGGGTTGGTGTTGTCTTGTTTTTTTTGGGGGGTGGTTTTGCTGGGGGCGAAACCCCTTTTTTCCCCCAAGTGGGGTGGGGAGGTCTTGTGTTGTTTTTTGTTGTTTCTGGACCCCCTTTTGAGAGGAGGGGGGGCGTGAAAAAAGCCCCCCCCCACCACACCCGGGGTTTTAGGGGTGGGGGGGGTGGCGTTTTTGTTGGTGGGGATGTGGGGTTGTTGTGGGGGTGGGGTGGGTGGGGGGACTCCACGTCGTAAGGAGCAGCACTGAAAAAGATCCTGGACCAAGATAATGCCTAAAAAAAACAGAGCGTTAGCCGCGCGAAATTTCCTCTGGGAAAAAAAGTTGAAAACGTTTTTCCTCAAGCCAAAGAACACCATGGTTGCGGACTGGAGACCACCTTCAAAAGAGGGGGGGGGATCCATCGAATTGGGGGAAGAGGAAGGCACAAGCCTCTTGAGTGACTCCTAGGGGGAGACTTCTAACCCAGGTCATCGGAGCTACTCACAAAGAGGAAAAGTAATGTCAGGAGGGTGAATGCGCGCGGGGCTACCATGATCGAATGAGGGGGACGGTTCTATCAGCCCTTGGCCAAGTACCCCAGAAAGGGGAGACCTTCTGTTAATTTGTATGAGGATTTCTTAAACTAGAGAGGACTCCTGAAGGGGAAAAAAAATTCAATCCAAGGCGAGCGGAAATCGCCTACCATTCGGCTACTACCGGAGAACTGCATAGATCACGAGCTGCGTGTCCGATAAAGTTCGGATGGGAGAGGAGACGGAAGATACTGAAGATACACCCAGTTTATGCCGACGAGTCACTGGCGAAGAGAGATGGCAGTACTTTGGGGACTTTCTGCTCTCAGACCATTGTTGATCATAAAGGAGATACGGCGGGGAGGTCTGTAACCGACACAGCGGCGAGAGGAAAAGAGGGGGGGTTCCCAAACTGCCGAGAACGATCCTGTTAGGTCTTGGAGAGAAAGGTAAGAGGGATGGCTACCGTCGTAGTTAGTTTTCGGAGGCTTCCTAGAGAAAGATAGTCAGGGGCGGCTCTCCGCAACCGAAGCAGAGCGCTGGAAGGGGGGGGGCGAGTCGAAATAACGACTACTGAGCTTTGCTCTGACCCGCAGGCAAAGAGTAAAAAATACGGGGACTTCCTCGTGCGCCAACGTTGAACTGTGAGGGAGAGGGGGGAAATCTTCCATGCTTCCGCTTCGCGCGCTATCATAAATACTATCAGTTGAGAAGGGGGAATTTAACAGGCCGGCTGAGGTATACGTCTAATGAAGGGGGCGCGGCGTCCATTCGGGTTGACCCTTCCCTGGGGAGAAGTTTCAGGAAAGAAAAATTCTTCCACCGCGCACAAGACCGTGGGGGTCGGAGACTTGAATATGACCAGAAGAAGGGAAAGGCTCGAAAGGGAGTGGGGAGCGCTATTGGATGAGGGGAGGGACGCTCCTGGCGGGACAGAGGGGAAGGAAAATTCTATATCTGGTCTTGAACGATGCTTAATCGATGGGTAGGATGAGAGCCGATAGAAAGGTACGGCTGCAGGTGGAGGAGGAAAGCTGAACCGACCCCTGAAAACCAAAGAAAGATTTGTGATTGGTATTACTTGAAAGTAGGACGAAAAAAAACTACAGACTGAGACTAAACTATAAAGAGGGGTGAGTATCAGAGGATGTATGTGCCTTCCAACCCACGCCACAGGCCCCGGGGCCCACCAGGACGGCCGCGACCGCCACCCCCCGGCCCATTCGCGCCCCAACCACCACGGGTCGGAGCTCCTCGGACGACGCCGGCCCAAGTCCCCAAAGGAACGCAATGCTGGACCCTTTTTGGGCCGGAACGGTGGGGTCCGGGAGAGGCCGCCCGCGCGGGGGGAGAGAGCTGGGGGCGGTGGATTTCGTAGGTCGCCATGAAAAAAGGCGGCGGGGCGGTGATGCGCGCCGAGCAAGACGGTACAACCCCCCAGGACAGCGCGCATAGAAGTCAGCGCAAGATATGCCAAGCAACAGCGAGTCTAACGGGACGGAGCAGGCACGGGGGGGTAAGTGGGGAACCACACGCGAGCAGGGGTCGAACCGGAGAGGGAGACAAGACGGCTGTAACGACGGTAAGAGCAAGCTCAAGCATAAAAGGAGGCGCCAGAACGGGTACGGACGCGGGAGAATGGGCGGAGAGCCCGGGAGGTGGGGGGCTCGACGCCGAAGAAGCTAGTAGGGGTGGGGGCTGAGTGTGCACTGGCGGGTGGACTTCGAAAAAAGGGGGCGCGCAGTGGGCCTAGACACCAAAGGAAGGTCGGGACACTTGAGTACTCGATGGACCGTTCTGATCGGGATTACGGAAGGGGAGTGTCTCCGCCAAATGGCGGTTTGAACGGGAAACGATGTAACAGGGAGACGACCCTTCATCGTGAGGAGCACATGAGCGTTCTATCAGGGGGGGCATCAGGAGGACGCTTCCCGGTCAAAAAACCCCCCCCCAGCACCCACAAAAAAAAAAAACCAAACTTCAAGAAGTCCGCATACCTGGTATCTGTTATGCTGGCAGATGGGAAAGAAAGAAAAGGGAGTCGGACGGCGGAAGCGATCGACGCGGGTACAAGAGGGAAGGGGGGGAAAAAGAAATCACACGTCGCCGGGGTTTTAACAGGGCGCCGCCCCGCCCCTTTCTATGTGAAGAGGGGCCAAATGGGGGGACCCTTCTTATTAGGGACCGCGTCCGAAAACAGCAGAAGGAAGGACTGAAAAAGAGAGAAACACCCCAACTGGGAGGAGGAAAAGAGAGATTTTCAGAGCGCGCTAAAACGGAATTTACCAGGGAAAAAAACAACCACACCCCCGGGTCGGAGTGCGGAGAGGGGGTAAAAGGGACCGTCGGCAGGTTTCAACACTGGGAAAATGATACCACTACTCATATGGTAAGCGGGAATACACTTAGAGAAAAGAAAGAGGGATGTAAGGGATTCGTCTGACTGAAAGGTGTAACTGAACTGTCAACCTACGTCTTCGATTGTTCGCGCGGGCGCGAAAGAAAAAAGGGCCCTCTTATTTGCCTCACCATCATAGTAAAAACACTCTTTCTCGTGGAATCGCCGCACATGACGAAGACGGTGAAGTCATATGTAGGAATAGGCAAAGCCGCTGCATCGGGCGGCGAAATTCTTGGCAATAAAGGTAAGGGGGGGACTTCGCGGATACGTCCGAAACCGGAAAAAGAGGCGATCCCGAGGTCAGTCAGCAAATCAAACGGTCACTGAACTAGAAGAGGTAAAAAGACCTGGGAAAACTACAGAAAGAGGAAGGGAAAAAAAGGTTCGCAGGGGTAGGAAATCATCGCGGGCGTGGCGGAAGCTGTGCCGCCGAATCCACGAAAAAATATCCTGGGGTTGCGGGGGGTTCGCTGGCCGCCACGGATTAGGAATCAGTGAAAGGATGAGGGGGATAAATGGAAGTACACCCTGCCTACCATAAGGAGAAAATATGCTTCTCTACAATGTCTAGTCAGTACCAACGTCTACGGGTCCTGACAGGAAAAGCGGGAACTCTAAAGACGCGCCAGAGCGATCAGAGACGCGAGGGGGGAGATGAATTGAAGGGGGAGAAGAGTTACGACGAGACCAAAGGCTTCGGAGGAGAGAGGAGCAAGTCGTTCGCCTGAACCAGGTCCATTAATTTGAGAAAAAGAGAAGTGGTCAGAAGGGCGGAAATGTGCAGACCGGATAGCGAAAGGCTTCACGGTAAGGGCAAAAAATGGCGCCAAGGATATCCGTGTTAAGTTTATTAGCGCGCGCAAAGCGTGTAAATGGGAACGGGCCGGATCGCTCGAGGGAGTCTAACGCTTTGCGCAGGGTCGCTTCCGAGACCTAAAATTGTGCGGTGGAGTTATAAGAAGAAAGAGAGGGAGGATTATGCTAATCGGAACTCAGGTCAAGACGGGGGACGGGGATCCCAGATGTCTTCTATGATAATCACACCGGTAACGAAGAAGCTAAAGAAAATTAAAAGGGGGCAAAGTCGAGACAAAAAGATCGAAGTCTCGGCAGATTGGGACGGAGGAGGAGGGTACAGAAAAATACTTACTGGGGGGGGACAGGGGAATGGGAAGGAGATCTGTCAGGGGTCTTACCGTCTATTAAGAGCAGACGGGAAAAAAAAAAAATTCAGAAGCATCGTAGAGGACGTTTCTTCCTGTGAGGGAATGGGTGGAAAAACTTAGAGAAGGAGAAAAAGCCGACGGAAGGGTCGGGGAAAATCCTGAGGGGGGATAGAGAATTTTCTTTCAGGGGGGGAGCCGAAAACGGGGCCTCAGCGTAGAAAAAGGGGAGGAAAAAGGTTGGAATAGTAGTAGTCCGAGCGGCAGCGAAGGGGGAAGAGAAAAATTCCCTCGGGGGAGAAAATCAAATAGGGAGGGGGCAAATGCAAGTATCAAAAATCCGACCTCGTAGGGAATGGTAAGATCACGGAGGAAGGAAAGGAAACAATAGACCATCGAATAGGGGCCTCTTTCTGGTAGAGTTCTCAGATTTAGGGACCTGTGGGAGCATCATTTCGGGAGGGCGTAGGAACGCAGGGGAAACAAACGGGCGGCAATGAGGCTTGGAAGAAAATCCCAGTGATGTTCGGCGTTGTATACGCCAGGCTCCTCAACCTTGTGTTGTCTATACGGAAAATACCAGTTCACCGTTTCGAGAAAATGCGCAGCGGAGACGAGCCAGGATGCTTTGATGCGGGAGGTGGCAGGAAAGCGAGGAGAGACGAGACGGAAAAGGGCTTTCCTGCAGGTCCGTAAACAAGATTACCAGGGAAAAAATGACGGGCCGAGCGGCGATCATGTTTGAAGTAACGGTTGTAACCAGAACAAAAAAAAATCTCGATATAAAAAAAAAGGAGTAGGGGAGGGAGAGATCGGGTGGGCACGCAAAAAAAAGCGCGCGGCAAGTCGTGATGCGACGGAAAGTGTGTTGGTGGCGGTACGGGGAAAGACCAGGACTTCACAGGGGGTCGGAGAGGATCTCAGAGATAAGGGAAAAAAAAAACGAACCGCAACGTATAGGGAAGACGGAGGGCCTTCGGCGAACTGGACAGGGGTCAGAGAAAGGTTGCGGGAGAAGGGGAGGAAAAACCTCAGAAGACTGGCTACAAGAGAATTGGGGGAAGAAGGTCAGGAAACATCAGAGTACTGCCTGCCGGCGAAGTGATGCAACGTAAGCAGCTACCGTACCCTATTGCGATGGGGTATGAGGGGAGTATGACGACTTAGAATAACGCCACTGCGTAATGGGGGCTTAGCAAGGGAAGGGAATGGAAGGGGGGAGATCTGGATGCCAGGAGAAGGGTTGATGCTCGGGTATGGATGAAGCGAAGGGACGGGAGCAAGATTAAACTGAGAATGTGAAAGACCTCTCGAGACTAGGGTCAAAACTAAAAGGAAAAGGGAAGAGGAAAACAAATACAACTATCGCGTGTATAAGAAAGGAGTCTTCGTCTATGAGTCCGAAGAAAAAAACTGACTTGTGAACCCGGGCGTGGAATAGAAGTCGCACTATTCTACAGGATGATATTGTGGAAGTTATTGAGAGGAATACGACGGTGGGGATCATACCTGCAAGAACTGCTGAGCGATTAAAACTACCACAGTCAATTCTCGTCGAGGGGCATTTACCAGGGAGTCCATCGAGAAGGGGAGTGAAGCTACGCTAATTGAATCTGTCTGCACGTCGTCTACGGGTCTAGGAGCAGCGAGAAGAGCGTTATAGGCAGCGAAAAACAACGACAAGCGGTGGCAGAAAGATGATGTAGAGACGCTTGGAGAGTGCTCTTGAAGACAGCTTCAAGGCATCGGGGATTCGGAGCAGAGAGGGAAAAAAACTCGAGATACTGGGAAGAGATCGGCAGCGCCTGAGAAAGGGGCGTCTTCTTGACGAGCAGATAGGACTGCAATGGGGGCGACCAGGGGGAGTCAGCCAGGGAGGGAGGGTCGGGACTGGCACAGGCTTCAAGGGGGAAGGCGTACACTTCAGGGGCGACCGTCAAGGAACATGGGGTCAATCGCGGAAAGGAGGGTGACTCGGACTCTACTAATAAAAGTTTGTTAGTCGGACTTTAGACTTCCAGAGGAGTAAACTAGAGAAAAGGAAGGTGAAAATCAGCTGGAGACTATGATCTCCAAGAAGGCAGTGTCGAAATGCTATTACGGAAGCCGTAAGGTAGACTACTTCTTAAGGAAGGTATGGGCGGTTATTCTTTTATAGGCGCTTTGATTAGGTGCCTGGAGGCTGAAATTCGTTCGTCAGAGGCGACCCAAAGACCACAAAAGAGTATGGGGGATTTGTCGAAGATTGAGAGTCGGGTGACGCCCCTAGCGCTGGTATCGACCAGGCGAAAACAGGGGGGAGATACCGATTTATTTGCCGGAAGTTTATGCTTCTACTAGAAGGTGACTCGGTTCAAGGATTGATTGACTGAAAGATTTACCTCACACTATTGTAGGACATCTGACGGAAAACGGAGAAAGAAAAAAACATCTTATTCCAGGGAATGGAACCAGGGGGAACTGGGTTTCTTCGACCATCTGCAGCAAGGCAACGGAAAGCGACGGATAAAGGCCCCGATCGGGAGTATGAGCGTGAAGAGGACAATAACAGGAAATGTAGGAGAAACAGCGAAGGGGGCAGCACCATCTACTCTGAAGTGAGATTAGGTAGAATGAAGAAGGAGTCACTGCCGTCTTTGTCTAAAAACATCAGTGTCGTCAACGCCCAGAGTCGAGTTTAATCACAGGGTGGGGGCCAAGGGGGAGGGAAGGGGAAGACGGAAAGAGAAGGAAAAAGGAAAGAAACGCCTAATATCTCTCTTCCTGAAATTCGCTCAAAAAAAAGGAGGGAGGATATAA
>Ga0179593_1502551_pt1 | contig 11921 bp, 15 predicted proteins | sample CZODoug2_1_08_16_FD_185931 | JGI IMG/M metagenome (GOLD analysis project Ga0179593, IMG submission 185931) | Vadose zone soil fungal communities from Angelo Coast Range Reserve, California, USA - CZODoug2_1_08_16fungal (PacBio error correction) | ecosystem: Environmental > Terrestrial > Soil >...
AACGAAATCCAAATGGAAAAATAGGACACGAGCAGAAAAATAGGAATTCAGTCATGTTGGGAAACGGAAAGAAAATTTGTCAACGGGAAAAGACGAAAAAATTTCTTTCATAACTGGAGGCGCGGGAGTTGATAAAAGGAATTTAATACTATTAACCAATATGCAAGTGGGGACGTCCTCGCCGCGGGGTCAAATCTGTTTGCTATCCAAGATACAAAAGAACAGAGAGCCCAGAGGGAGGAAGCAAAAGGATCGCGTCGAAAGCGAATCAATCCAAATATCGAAGAAATCGCGGAGCTCGCCACCGGGTACATCCATCATCAGCGTGGTCGCTTGATAGGGAAAAGAACCAGACGGGAGAAGGGATGCGTCGACTCCAGGATAGGAGAGAGAAGAACATAAAAATACCTGAATCCATTTACAAGGCAAAGCTTTGCTGGTACAGAGAGAAGAGCTAAATGCCTCAGCAAGATGCAAGTTCCACGGAGGTAAATGAAGGCCAGGGACAGGGAGGAGCTCGGAGCAACCAAGGGAGAAAAGAGAACCAAATGAGGCGGAAAAACAACTTAACTAGCGAAGGGGCGAAGAAAAGTCCCTGCATTCCACCCAAGAGTGACCTCGAAGTGGTTGAGCGCGAAAAAAATTCGGTAACATTTCCTCTCCTGACTCCGAAATAAAAGAGCGGGCACTTGGCCACAAGATGGGGAGGCGCCGAGCGCAAGGGCCGCTCCAAATTTGCCCGGGCGTATAGGGAAAACGCGGTAAACGAAAAATCTGCACACGGCGAAGGACAATAAGAATTTCACACACTGAAAAATTTGAAGAAACGACGCGGTGAGATAAGATATCTGGGTGAAAAGACCCGGGTTGAGGAATTCGGGCAGTGAACAGGCAGAGCAAATGCCATAAACGGAAGTCACTGCGGCAATCGGCCAATTGGTCAGGGGGGGAAGTCCTACGAAAAAAATCAGGGAAGAGGAAGCGCCACTCGATGATTCAAGACCGGTTAGGGTGAATGGGGGACATGCCGGAAAGACGAAGTAGAAACGTCCGTCTGGTCGGTTGGGGAAAAAATGCCGCGCAAAGCAGGGCTCGAAAATGAGAAACGGGGTTAACGTGAGGGAGAATCGAAGGGGGATTGGGAAACAAGGACATAAGACAAAGACGAAATTAGAGGGAAGGGTGCCCCTGTAAACACTTGAGAAAGGGGGGCCACTTATAATTGTAAGAATGGGAAAGAAAAGGGCTCTGCTGGAACTTACAACCTGCCACGGAAAAAGGAACGGGGGTACTTTAACTGCCGGGTTGACGCAAGATGAAGTCTCCAGCTCAAAAACTTGAGAAAAGAAAAGTCAACGGCTTGAGGAAGGTGTTCACCATGGCAATAGCTGGAGCAGCTTGGGAAGATGCGGCGCCTGAGCGGCATTCAGAAACACGTCTCCGGCAAATGGTTGGGGAAGAACGGCAGCGTGGTAATGGACATCAGCCCACCATTACAAGTGTGCCTCGACCCCTTGAGATTGCTCAGTTTTGAGGGACGCAAAAAAAGCCTGCCGATGTCAGGGAGAGTGATAGTTCAAGAGGAAATTGAGGAAGTAGCTGGATCAATTGGCGGGACTTAACGAATCGTGGAGGAGAATCACGAGAGATCAAACCCAACAACGGTGAAAGAAAAGAGAAGATTGATTCAGGAAAAAAAACACGGATGCCCGATAAACTGGGGAGACAATAAGTTTGCTCGAGGGATGAGGAAATACTTACACCGGCAGAATCGGCTTTCGCGCCACATTTTACTAAGAGTTCACCAGGTTAGATGAAAGGCGAATGGTGCTTGCAGAGAAAGGAACTCCGAGCGTCAAACCAGTTTTTGCAACAGCACTTTGTGACTCAAGAAGCGAGCAAGGCAGCAAGAGCAAAGCGGTCGGTCAAACTTGATTGGGGCAATTAACAAAAATTGGCTTGCGTGAGAAAATGGTTTGAGACAAACGGCAAATGGTGTCCCACCAGCCGGACGTGGAAGGAGTTAAGAAATTGACGGATTTGAATAACGCTTCGGGGGAGGAAGAAAGAGCCTTATTCATTTGGATAGAAAGAAGTACAGGGCTAAAGAGTTGACAGGGCACACAGTAGATATCGTGGCCTAGTCAGGATTGGGGGGTTAGGACAGAGGGCCCAACATAAAAAATCCATGAGGAAGGAAAGAATTACTATGGGGATTACGGAAAAAAAAAAAAAAAAGAAAAATAAGAAAAAAAAAAAAAAAAACAAAATTTGGTGCCGCCCCCGCTTGACGCGCTGGGAAAAAAAAGAGAGGACAACTACCCGACGGAATTTTTTGAAGCTGAATAAGTCCTCGCATTCCCTGTACCAATCCAATCGGAGAGGGGGGGTGAACGGTGAGCAAGCTCACCCATTGGTTTGAATGATCGAGGAGGCCGTAAAGGCAGAGAAAGAATGAAATCGCGTTTACTGTAAGGCGAACGCAACAAATTCATCGAAGAAAGATTTTATAGCGCCGGGGATTATTCCCGATCCGAAGGTTCTAAGCGTAAAAACTAGGGGGTTTCCGGATTGACTGAACCGGGATAAAAAAGGGAAGGTTTGAAGAGGGGGGGACCGCAGTTGGGGCTCACTGGAAAAAAAATGGTGACCTGGAAAAGTAACCGCAGATAGGCGCACTCGCAAATTAACGATTTGCAAATGATCGATGAAAAAAACTATCTCCGGAGTAAGGAAGAACACGGAGATTACCTGCGCGCGAGACCCAAAACCCGGAGAGTCACTGGAGGACCGGTTAGTATTGCGAGGGACCCGGATCTACTACTAAGGTGACAGTCGTACGGTTAAAATGGGTATCAACCTTACCTCAGTAATGCACACTGGCGACGCCTCCCTCGATTTACCGGACGGAAGGGGGAGGGATCACGCTTATGAGGGGAGGGAAGGTTCTAGGAATCAATCCCGATGAGAACTGCAAAGGAAGGGGGGTGAAAAGAAAGGTCCTTTGAGTTTGTGGGAGTGGAACAATATTAGGGCAAAAGGTACCGTCACGCGAAACCAACATGGAGATCGAGCTGCCCGCTTGTAGGGGGAACCGGTGGAACTTGATTCTTTTTAGAGAGGAGAAAAAAGAGGGGACGAACAGGATGGGGAGAAATTTTAGCTCAATTATGGTCCGACCGCAAAAGTTTGAAGAGGAGGGAAGGCCGGATCCAGGAGAGGAGTTGGGAGGGAAGGTATTCAAGCTTCTAAGGGTGAAGAAAAAGACACGCGGAAAGAAGGTGAGCCGACTGAAAAAACTTCTGAGCCTCAGGAGACCGTAACTAGGGGAGAAGATGACGGCAATTTTTCGATCTACGTGGTAAGCAGGTTTAAAACCCAAAAAAAAAAAAAAGAAATAAATTGGTAGCTCGAGAAAAAAACAAGGGAGAAGAGATATAAAACGCGGGTTACCAGCGATACGAACATCGCGATCGAAAATGAACGTCTTTGGAAAAGGGTTGGTCCCGGGAAGGAACTATAGAACAGGGCGATATAAAGGGAAGGCTTTCCTGTGGAAGCAACGCGGGCATCTTGAAGAGAAAAAGGAAAACCAGAGTGGAAATCGTCCGCCCGCGCGAAGGAGTCAATTTTGCGGTCCCCTTATGACAGAAGTACGCAGAACTACCATATCCACCGACCCCATTAGACGTCGCCGCTGCATCCCATAGATACGGCGCCACCGGTTAAATCCTCCGAAAAAGGGCGGTTGAAATAAATCACCCCAAAGGGGGGAGTGGGACTTTCATCTAGCCGAATCCAGGAGAGAGTAGTCCGCGCAAAAACAAATGACAATTCGTAGCCAAAAAAGACCATTTGGCCAGGCAAGAGTGCTTGAATTTTAAAATCCCAAGAAACAACTTGGGAACGCAATTGAAGGAGTAAAGAGCCCGTTCCCGAGTAAAAGTGAAGGAGGAGGGAGGTCAAGAGAAAGACTGGGCATGACGTTGAGAGCAAATAAGCAAAATGATGCGTAAACTTCAAGGAACTGACGCTAACTAGTGGGCAGCGACAAATTACGAAATAGGCATGCAAACAGCAAAATTCCTCGCATGTCGAGCTCATCCCTGCACTTCCGCGAATACTCGGAGAGACGTTGTCGATTCAAAGGAGACCCACTGAAAGAAGCTTGCTATGCGCGGATGCGAGGGAAAGGAAAGGGGCCCGTTGCAGAGTTTTCAACGCTGCGAAATTGGACTTCGTCATCACGATGCCCGTCAATCCGAAAAAAACTGGGGTTCAGATGGGAGGAAAGTTGATAGGGGAGAAGAACAGAGGACGTAAAATCGTTTGCGACGAGGAGAGGAAGGAATGCAGTGATCGCGAGACTGCCAACAGCCGATAAAAATGCATCTGAGGAAATCAGGTTTATCCTCCTCGCTCAAGGAAAAAAGAAGGACGGGAGGACGGATCCAAGCATAAGGCCTCATTGTCGTTATGGGGCCAATGGGACGAAAAACGGAAAAAAGCTGAACAAGGAAGTCTCTTTGTAGACGCGGCAAAGTTCGACTCAAGCCGGGAGAGAAACATTAAAGATGCAACCGAGTGGGGGGAGAAGGTCAAATCGCAAGGGATGGGAAAGTATTAACATCCATTAGAGAAAGGTCGAGGTGGGCCCATGGGAACTAGACAGTCAGGTTTTATCAAATGGGGCAGAAGCTCTTGCTGTCAAAAACTGAACGGAAAAGGGACTAACGGATGAAGCAAACAAGTCTTTCTAGTGCGAGGGGAAAGGCAGGAGGAAGTCCGCTCATGGAGACTCATCAAAAACGGGGACTTGGAGGTGGCAACTTTCAGAAGAGGGCCAGAAGGGGGGAAAGGGACGTCGCTGCCATTACGGTAGGAAGCATAAAAAGAGGATTGTCAAGTTCTAGAAGGTATCTTCTACGTAGTCTGGAAAAAAATCTACCTTGTCCAGATCTAAAAGGTGAATTCTAGAAAAAGACGGGAAAAAAGGACTTCGTGTCAAAAACGTAGACCTGGGAAATAGCGAGGGGGGGGGGGAAGCTTTATAAGGCAGCCGTCGTTACGAGAAGCAATCATCTCACGACCACGGAAAGTCGGGGAAAGAGAATTGGAGAAAGAGAAGGGAAGCCTTCCCGAGACTTTGCGAAGAAGAAAGAAAATTTTCGGTGAAAAGCACCAAAGCAGGCGGACTGCTGGAAGAAAAGAGGGGAAAAGGTCAGGGTAGGGAAAGAAATTTGGGATCAGCAAAGGAGAAAAGAAAAAAAGGCAGGCGTCCAACCTTGACAAGTTGTACAGCAAACGGGAACTCGCCGGGCAGGAAGGAGGGAAAACAGTGGGAAGAGGTCCTTCTTTATTTTAACGAAGGCCAAGAAAAGGCAGTCTGCTTGGGGGGTGCAGCGCGACAGCAGACAGGGCGGTTCCAACGAAAATCTGAAGATAAGCGTGAAATGGGAAGGCAGTGACGTAGTTGTTGCAGACAGGAGAAGGCAAATGAGATACGTTGTGACACACTATAAAAAGGCGGAGGTTCCATGGGCAAATTTCAGTGATTAGGGTTAAGGGGGGGGGTCATATAAAAAAGGGAAAAGAAAAATGAGGGATGCGACCTCTTTAGAAGGGTTGTTCTTCCGAATGGTCTCAAAACCCGGATGTGAGCGCAGTAAGGGAGATCATAAAAAGAAAAGAAGGGGGGAAGCTCGAGCGTCAAATGTCCATTGAAAAAGAAACGACCATGACTAAATGGGCCTGACTCGCTACCCTGATTGGTCCGGGCAGTAAACGTAAGCAGACAGGGAGAAAATCTAGAGGAGGTGGGGAAGGAGATCAAAAATCCGCTCAATACGCGTAGACGGGATTGGGGAAAGGGGAGCTACTGATGTGAAACCACCGAGAGAAACATGGAAGCGTGAAACCAAGTTTTCGGGGGTGACGCACGTGATTACAAGACTCTCGTGGGGTTTGCTAATGTAAAGGGGGGGGAAAAAAAAAGGAAACTGCAGGTTAGCACTCAGCTCGGAGGAAAGAGCAAAGAGGGAAAAGTGGGTCATCTAGGAGAGCGATTCGTCGACATGGAGGACTCACGGGGAACAATTAGGACGCGCGAACGAGGAATTGGTAGGGGAAGGGTTAAGGGAAAAGACAGTAGATGATTCGCCCACGTCTCGTATCGAGTACCTCGGACGGTTTAAAAGCATCAATTTGGGGGGGGGGCCTCTTTAGATTACGCTCAAAGAATTAATGCCGGCTGGACTAAGAAACGAATTTCCGCCGTTACTGGTCTGAGAATTAGAGGAGTGAAGGGGCGGAAAGTGAAAAGAAGAAAACGCTTGAATCTGGGACAAAGGGGGTCATTGGGGGAGAGAAGTTGAAGTAATTTTTGTGGTCGAAGGGGGATTTGTCGCGATGGAAAAAAGAACCGTCTGTTTAAAAGTCGAGCAAACTCGTAAACCGCTTGAGGTGAAAAAGGTAAAAGATATGTTCTTATGTGGGGAAGGGATCGCGCGACAGATGGCGGACCTGCTGCTCTGTCGCTGGTCCACTGCTTATTGTCTACTGCAGGAACTCAAAATGTTGCCGCCGTCGGCTCCAGAAGCGGAGAGAGGGGGCCTCGAAGAAAGAAGACGTCCACCCGTCTTCCAGTTTTAAGATCAACTCACTGATGGAATGAGACATGACAAGCAAAAATATCTTGAAAGAGGGCACTACGGGCTAATCGAGCGTTGGGCATCTATTTTATCCAAGCGCTGGAGTTTACGAATTTGGGTGCTCTCTCACAAAACGGGGAAAGAAGAGGAAAGATAAAAGGATGTATAAAAGAGAACCACGAGCGAGAAGAGTGATAATGGTGTGCCCCAGATGTAATGTATAGTGTTCCGACCGGCAGCATTAGGCTCTAACGGGCATGGAGAGGGAGTTGAGAAAAAATTAAGGGGATAAGAGTACCCGAAGAATTCCCGCGGATCCAGAAGAAAGAAGGAGAAAATTTATGTAAGAGTACACCACCCAACAGCGGGCGTACAAAGCCAAGCCTGGCCGAAAAAAGTAGAGTCGACAGGTAAGACAAAGAAAATCAAGAGAAAGGAGTCTCCACCTTCATCCGCCAATGAAAAGATGTGGGTCGCTTTGGATCGATGAATCAAACGGGGAAAAAAAAGTGAGGTAAGGCAAACAAAGTCAGAAGAATAAACAAAAAAAGGGGAAAAAGGGAGAGAGGATCCATTTCAAGAACCAGCTGAGAGGGAAAGAGGCTCAAAAGATGGAGCCAGGGAACATAATCTAGTTCACAGTGACAGGCTTTCATAAGGCTCAGGTCCGGAGGAAAACTAAAGGAAAGGGTTTGTAAACTCAGGAAAAGGATGAGGTTAAAAAACGGAGAGGGAAATGCGATAAGAAAATTTCTCCTAAAGTTATCCAATGCATGCCCCTTACAAGCATAATTCCTTAGGAGGTTCTCGCAAACAGCACTGGCCGTGTAACGTGCTCAGGAAAGGCGAAGAGGGGAGGAGCTCCCAAGAGAAAAAACACTGCAACAGCCTCTTTGAAGGGGGACAGAAGGCGGTTGTGAAGAGGCAACACCCTTTGAATTTCAAAAGGGAAACATACGATTAAGAGAGAAAGTAGGTAGGCGGGAGAAAGGCAGCAATGGCAGAAAGTTCAAATGGAGAAAGACATAGGGAGTCTAGAAGTAGAAGAGGGGGCGAACGGGCGCGAATTTAGCTGCGGTGATCCAGAGATCGCAATTCCATAAACCCGAGAGAGAATGGCGAAAAGGCTTTTACAACTGGGAGGACCTCTCTCAGGAAAATAATGGGTGGGGCGAAGGAGAAAACATCAGAGGAAGAAAGGGCGGGGGTTAAAAGGCGACGACGAGTTCCAGCAGAAATAACAACTTCACTGGTCCACCACGCTTTAAGAGGAGGAAATGGCGCGGAGAGCAGGGTCGGGACAGTCGGGGACGAAACCTATTAAATTGTGAAAACATGGTAGTTTGGGGGCCCAGAATATAGCCATGAATAAGTCAACGAATTCGGGAACTGAATGGTGAAAGCCCGGGCACGAGTCTTGTTTCCACATTGCATCCATATGCTCTTGCCTCGAAACGTAGGAACAAATCCCGGTCAAGAGAGAAAGTAAATTGACATGCCGGCGGGGGAAACGAATGCTGACCTCGCGCTGCAAAACAGGACTCAAGAAAAAACTCAAAGGCCGTGGCAGGTGATGGGGGCAGGTCAAAGCTGCCGGTCGCTTGTGACGGAGAGGAGGACGAATAGGGCATACGATACATTACACGTGCTGGAGGAACAGGGGAGCAACGTGTAGTATACGTCAGGCAGGCAACAACATTCCATTGGAAGAGACCTTTTTAATTCTCCGAAAAGTTCTGGAAAAAAAAAGCAGATATGCTGGGTCATTCTCCAGTTCAGACGCGAAATTGGAGGAAAAGGGAGAAATATCAGAAAAACTGGAACACGCATCACAGAAGAAGAGCAAAAAAAAAGAGGAGGAAAGGGTAGCAGTAACGAACTGCCTCCCGCTCCATCTCGCCAGGGAGCTTGTAAGAGAAATGTCGGGGGAAAAAAAACCATAAATGAGGAAAAATTTGAGAGAAAGAAATTTTACGGGGGGTTAACCATTGTCGCTGGACGAATGGGGGGAGGAAAGACTAATAAAAAAGCCGCTGCGGACGTCCAACCATTTGGAAAGCAGCACGTTTTACAGGGATAAAAGTGGGGAAAAAGTCGGCGCCGAAGAGGAAAAAAAGTAAAGCAGGAGGGAAACTCTTGGGGATGGGGAATGAAAAGTAAAATCAAGTGCAGGACGGGCGCAGTTAGCGAAACGCAGCATTGAGGTTTCCCCCGAATGAGGGTGAAGAGAAGTGACGAGAATTGTTTAAGGGCTAGGGACGTTAGCACATCCAGCATACTTGGGCAGTGGAGACAGAATTCCCTGTGCTCCAATGATGGTCAGCACAGGACCGAGAAATGAGTGGGACGCTTCAGGATCTCTTGCAAAGAAATAGCAGCGAAGAACACTTTCACTCGGGTGCTTGCCCGGTTCGACCAGGCGGACCAAAGGGAAGAGAAAACGAACAACTACCCGAGGAAGGTGGTAGAAAGAGCGGAAACCGTAACAAAAAGTGAAAAAAATTGTAACCCCGAAAGACGAAACGAGGAGGGGGTAAAGGCCAGACAATTTTCCTGAGAGGTATTAACCGATAAAGGAACGAGACGGACACACAGGAGACATCTCGGCGGGGATGGAGCAATTCTCGGACAGACAAGAGGCAATGGAAAAGAATTGTAGAGCTCTACGTCAAGAGGATTTTTCTTCAGAGGAAAACAGGTTTCCGAGGAGGGCAAAAGGGGGGGATGACGAAGAGTTGAGGGGGGGGGATCAAGGTGCCCGGTGGGGAAAACTCAACGAAAAGTGGGACACTGCAAAAGGAAGGATCTTAGACTGGGCAAGTGGCATCTGGAAAGCGCACAATATCTCCGTAGGAAACAGTACACGGAACCGGGCGACAGACGCTCTTGGCAAAGAGGAGGGGACGCGTGGAGTAAGGCGGACTGAAGAAGAGAAAAGTTGACCAAACGGGGAACCTCATCAGGTGGCTTGAGATCAACATGGCGCCTCCATTGAGTCCGCTGACAGCAAGCAGAACACATTTAAACGGAAGGAAGTGGCTGAATGAGCGTCATGCAGAAGAATGGGACAGCGAGAAAAACAAAGGCCTAGGCAACTTAGGAAAAAATTTGACCAGGGGGGGAAAGGGGGTGTAAGGACGAATCGGCGAGTGTGGCGCGATGAACCACACGAGAACAGTCGTCAGAAAATACAAACTATTTGGGATGCTGGGAGGAACGGGAAGACTCAATGGATCGTTATGGGGATGGGCAGGGAAGGTGGCCTATGTAGCGAGGGAGCTAAAAATAGGACGCTGAAAAAGTTGGACGCCTTCAGGCCGAGCCAGGATCAGCGCAAAATCGTCCGGTTCAAAACAGCTTCGCAAGCGGTAGAAAAAACCGCAACACAAGGGAAAAGCCGCACTGCACTCAGGTAATCATCAAGGGTCACCTCTGGGCACCCATAACGGCTTGAAGGCGAGGTAAAATCTATGGATCTCAGAGCTGGAGGGTAAGCTGTGGAATCGATAGCAACAACGAAAAAGAGGGAAAGGATATAAAAGCTTAAGCTAGCAGAGGGGGTAAAATACCCAGAAAACGAGACGCGATCGAAAACGATGGTGTAGAGTTTGGGTTCCGGCGGCATCAACGACTCTACAAAGCAGTGAGGACTCACGAAAGGGCAAGGCCCGAGGGAGTGGCTCAACGCTGATACAAGGGAAGCCTAGTACAAGGGGGACCAGGATAAGGCATCCTACTTCTTTGACTTGGCCGAAAAGTATACCATAAGCATCGCTCCAGCGTAACAGATCAGCTGAGCACATTCGCGTAGAAGGCTATAGATCAATACGAATATAGAGGAAACAAAAAAAAGGTCATCCGCCGCAGATGGGGGAAGAGGTGACTAGGAACTCATTCCCGCTTACGTCACGGACCACTCCATTACTTCGATTCGCAGTCACATCCAACAAACTATTGCAAAGAGTCTCCAAAGAAATAAGTTAGAGAGCACTGCGGAAATGCAAACAAGATGAGAACTACTGGAAACAAGTTGAAAATAAACAGAATGGGAATCGCCAGTGGAACGTAGGCCAGCGCGGGAAACGACATTAAAAGGGTAGGAACACTTTTTAAAAGCATGGCCACAATGAGGAAAAGGTACAGAGGTCCACGTAGGACGACTTAAAGTTAAACCATTACTCCACTTCAATGAAAAGAACCGGAAATAAGTCGGTTTCGCTCGAAAAAGCATACGTTCGGAGAAGCTCCTGAGAGGGGGGCGGCTCAGATTTGGACCAAGCAGCTGGGAGAAGGAGACCAGGAGATGAGGAAAAACTTCCACATGGCACCTTAGAGAAAAAGAAGAGTCACAACAGTCAAAGTTATTGGGTCATCAAGGGAGTGCCTACAGGTCGGGTAAGAGGAGAAAAAAGTGGGCTAAGGGTACATCATTAAGAATAAAGTTGAGACTTGCGAGGGGAATTTGGAAACAAGAAGGATAGCAGCTACGGGAAAAGAAAACCGAAATACATGAAGCGATAAACAGTGTATGCCGTTACTGGGTCAGAGCTCAAAAATACACCTTTCGGCGCAAGGTTATAAAGAAGCCGGGGATGGGCATGGTAGTTGAGGGCATACGGACGTCAATCATCCGGGAGACCAGTTCCTTGTGAACGGTTTGTGGACGAGATGCAAAATGAGGGCATAGAGGGTTTCTAAACTTCCTGAGCAATGAAAAAATTGTGGCTCATCTAGGGTTTGGTTGGGAAAAAAAGAATAAAAAAGCAATGTAATCTTCGATCCCTACGGAATGTCCCATGGAAACGCATAGCACACGGGGGGATGAGAGGGGGGGTAAGGGAATATAAGTTAGGCGGGCGAGGGAAGCGATGTAACAAGCCATGAATTCGTAAAATTACGTTATCATTGCAAGAAGAGAAGCCGCTGGCAAACCGGACGGGCTGAGGGTAGCATGCACCTGATATCAAGCAGCACGACTGGAAGTGGAATTGGGGTATTAAAAAGAACGAATAGGGCTTTGAAAGGATTTCTCTGAGAGGGCAGGAGAGAAGGAGCATTCGTTGCATTGCAAAAGGGTGGACGCTATAAATCGTGGTTGGAAAGAGGAGAGGCAAGCAAACCCAAAGTCGCCTTTTAACTTCCCCTGTGAACTGGCTCAGAATTTCATGGGAGAGAAAAGCACGGGAAGGGGAGATGTGTGGGACGAAAAGGACTAAGTGAAATAGGAGTGGGCTGGAGCAAGTGGTTCAAGGCAGCATGGGTTACGCTCAA
>Ga0179593_1522750_pt1 | contig 11921 bp, 15 predicted proteins | sample CZODoug2_1_08_16_FD_185931 | JGI IMG/M metagenome (GOLD analysis project Ga0179593, IMG submission 185931) | Vadose zone soil fungal communities from Angelo Coast Range Reserve, California, USA - CZODoug2_1_08_16fungal (PacBio error correction) | ecosystem: Environmental > Terrestrial > Soil >...
TCGGGATGAGGGCGCAAGAAACCAAAAAGGCTCCAGGAAGAGAGGGAAACATATGCTCGCGTCGTTCGAACCCGATTGCTATGCGCAAGAAAAGCTGTAGAGGGAAGGAGGAAGGGGGGTTCTAAGTCCAGAGCATCATGACAAGCCCGGGAATCAAACGCCGCACGAACTGAAGACAGGTCTTTCGGGGTCGTGGGAAAAAAGCGGGATATTGCCCACGCTTGTCGGATGAAAAACGTTCAGGAGGAACCAAGCTCGATAAATGATATTGCCGGGAACAGCGGAGACTCAGGCTATCGAGGTTGGCAGCAGGTTTCGACGGAGCGGCCAAAGGAAAGCGGGGAAACAACATGAGGAAAAAAAAGGCCATATGTGGTCGGCAGGCACGCGTAAAAAGGAAGGGGAGCTAAGAGGGCGCATCGGCGTTCGGGCGGCAAGAAAAAAAAAAAACATGGCGCGGAAGATAGGAGGCCGGCTTCGACGCAGGACGATCTTTCGCAAATTTTGAGCCAGTCACAAAAACCGGGGGGGGGGGAGGAACACAGAAGCGGTTCGCGTTAGAAATAAAAGATGGGGGGAAAAACCGAGGCTAGGGGCCTTTAATTCGCTGGGCAGAAGGGCAGTTGCAGGTCGAACGAATTGAGGAAGAGAGAAATCCTGTGTCCAAACGAACACGCACGAAAAGAGACCAAGAGGGAGTGTCAGAGCATATCGTGCAAAATAAAATCGAAGGGGCGAGAACTCTGACCGAATTTGTCAGAAGGGGTCGCCGAAATCGGAACCTCCGTATTAGGGCTCCTCTTGAAGGGGGAAAGGGTGAGGACGAACGAAAAGAAATGCTAGGAGGATCACACGGGGCAGTTGATAAAGAGGACTGCGCCAAAGGGGGGCACAGAGAGACAGGTAAAGGGAGGGGGTGGCGGCGGCCGTCCCCGAAGAGAGGGGGGAAAACGCCGAGAGACGAACACGATGACGAAACGAAGGGAAGGACCAGCAAAAGAAGGCGTCCAGCTTTTGGCGTCCTTGCGCGGCTCATCTTAGGAGCTGGGCTTCAAGGTCGTAGTCGGCGGGTCGATGGAAAACCTATCACCACCATGGGGTGAAACGGGGAGGTGTAACAAAGAACTCCGCAAGGGTTTCTCGCCTGACAGATGGCGTGTTAAAGTTGAAGGTTCCTCATGTAGTCAGGGAGGAAGTGAGGGAGGCAGGGAAATCGCGACCCGGACTTGGAGGACCGAAAAGCTCATGGACCTAAAAGTCTTGCATCGGGGGACCGAGATCTTAAATATAACAAGAAGGGAGCAAAGCTCTGTGGGGAAGGTCCAATCAGGGCAGGGCAAAGGCTACTCTTCGAAAAAAAACTCAACTCCAGCAAACAAAACGTGGAAAAAACAAAAGACAGAAATCGGTTTTTCCAAAACTGTTTAAAGGGGGGGAAACGGCTAAAGCAATTGATCGCGTCTGAACCAAAAGAACGTCCTTTGCGCAGGGACTTAGAGGAGACCCTAAAGGAGGCAGGTTCAAAAAACGGGTGAAGTATAGAAGTGCCGGACTACAAGACCAAGGCCGGCGGAGAAGAAAGTTAGAAAGACTGAAGGGACCGGTAAAGGAGTCCAAATGCCTCCATCAGAGAGACCGCCGCCAGTAACGTGAGGGCAGCTCCGCTGGAAAGGGAAGAGCAGCCGGCCAACAGCAGCAAGAAGGGGGAGGAAACGCAACAACCCCTCTATATCCAAAGCCCCAGATCCTCAACAACCTCACTGAAACGAAGAAAAGAAAGCCAAGAAGAATCCAAGATTTACGGACAGGGGATTTGCCACGAGACTTGGGAAGTCCACCCCGCCACAGAAGCCACCGTCACCTCCTCAACCTGGCAAACTCGACGGACTAAAGGACCGCTATCTATCGAAAAACTCTACGTGGCCTGCATGTCATCGGGGAGAAGGGATCGGAGGGGAGCCGGGGCGGCCGTTCGTCGATCACGATATTTACGAAAGGGGGGGGCCGAAAAATGATATACTTGCCGCTCAGACGTTACTCGGAAGGAAAATGGAAGCAAAATGGCTCATTCAACGGGGGCGGAGGGGGGAGCGTCCGGCGCGTTTCGGGTCAAGAGAAATAAAGGACATTGGAAAGGGACCACAATAGAAATCATAAGAAAGTTGGAAATAGTAGCTACAAAAGGCCGGAAATCGTGATGATGATCGTCTGGCTAATTCAATGCAGAAAAAGTCACGTCGGGGCCAGACTTTCGAGGGGGGGGGGGAGCTGCAAATAGACAACGTAAGTTGATGCGGAGTCGAGGGGTACTATGACGGGAGGAGGACGGATGAGAAGTAAACAGAAGGGCGGCGGGGAAAAGCTCTCAATCTAGGGGAGCTTGGTGGAAAAAACACTGGTCTGCAAAGTTGAAGTGCTCATTGTTCTACAAATCTCGGGGAGGAACAAGCGTCGCTCGGGAATGGCTGAAAAGACTAAGGCCCCTAGGAGGGCAGAAACGAAAGCCTCAGATTGCATTAGACACTGATTTGTGCCTGAATTAGAACCCAAAGAAGGGAGGGAAAAACTCATAAAGAGGGACCCGAGACTCATCGTCTCACAGTCCTGATATGACAATCATGACCAACACGCACCAAATAACTTAAATTTCAGTGCACATCCAGTCCGGCAAGAGAGCGAGGAACATCCCAAACTCTAGCTCGTGGGGGGGGGGGGTGAAGTGTCCTCCAGAGGGGGAGGGGAGGGTGGCGGATACTTGCAAATCCTTCAATCCAGGAGATGAGAGGGAACAAGGGGGGGGCCTAAAAACGAAAAAGTATCGGTTGGAAAAAACCTAGCCAGGGAAGCTTCGTCACTACTATAAAAAAGGATGGTTGGTTTACAGGTCCGACGCGGAAAAAAGGGGAAACGAGCATTCCAGAACTGAAAGGAACTAGAGGGGAAGGTTTTCTGAAAGAAAGGTGTGATAGATCTGAAAAAAAGGAGGGGGGAAAAGAGATATCACCACTGGGGGAAGAGGGAAGCGATATTCCGAGGGACCTTGAAGGCCTCGATGACGGTCCAGAAGCGCCCGTCAAAAAAATAGAAAAAAGGGTATGAAACATGGTACTGCGGGGGGGGGAGCAACCGGGAAAGGGGAAAGACCAAGACCGGGCTGCCGGGGACTGTTCCGTGAAGATACATGTTGGAGGGCGCCGGGAAAGAAGGAGGGGATGACAAACGGTCAGGAGGGCGTCAAGGTAGAAGTTAAAAGAGGGGGTAGTAAAAAGAAAGGCAGTCGTTCGGTTCCGAATTCGACATATGGAATCAACCTTGATAGGCGTTGGGTCTCTGCGATGGGGGGGAAAGGTATGTAAAACTGGGTTTAACTACAAAGTACGGGAAGGGATGTGAAAAGGGAAATGAAAGAGAGTTCGAAAGCCGCCAGTACTGGTAGCAAGCGAAGCTTTGGGTGAGAAAAAAGTAGCCCCGGGAAAGAAGCTCATGCGTTGGTCCGAAGGTGGGGTGAAAAATCACAGAAGGAGCCTAGATATGTAAGGCAAGCCCCTAAACCTGTGGTCAGAGAGAAAGAGGACAAAAAAAACTTCCGTGCTAAGCTCACTGGTCGAGAAGAAATGCGAAGAAAGTGATTGTGTGACCGCCCTGGCTAGTCAAGAAAAGGAGGTTGAAGACTTGAATTCAGAAAATGAGGCTAGGGGAGGAAAAAAATGCTCAGCGCACTCCTCAAGAGTCTACGAGTCGCTGAGCGGATACCGGTCAAAAGCGGTCCGGGGGAAAGGAGGGGACAAAGTCACCTGTCGATGACGCAAGGGGGGCCCATGAGGAAACACTGCAAAGGGACTTACAGTAAATCGGAACCTCCCGCCCCGACTTTAATTAGGGAGATGGGAATCTGCCCCTAGCTGTTCACTCTGAAGCGTGGGGAGACTTCACTCTAGTCCGGCACCGTACATTCGGAGAAAGGGGCAGGGGTAGAGAGTACCGAAGGGCCGAGGGAGGGAGGACTTCCCAAAAAGATGATAGAGCCGCTGCCATGCAACATGAACGCGCGTTTCTCGATGCGAGAGAGAGGGGAGGGAGACCGGAACGCAAAGCCAAAGGGGAAGGGAAGGGTGGGAGGACGCGGTTGAGGGGCAGAAGGCGGGCGGAGTGGCCCGCGGAAGCAAGAAGGCGGAGGATGGGGGGGAGTGGTGGGTGGCGATACTGCTGCTGCCTGTTTCTGGGGGATCTAGGGGGAAAATGGTGGATCGGAGGAGCTCGCGGATCTGCGGATCCGACTTAAGATGCTCTCCCTCCGTCCAAATGGAGGGATGAATTTAATTGACCGAGGAGATGCAAAAGGTTGTCCAGTAAGAAGGAATGCCTTTTTGGACGGTCGTGGGTGGCAGTCAAAAAGTTAAGACGGAACAAAGATGTGGAAAAGACGCCCGCGGAGGGAGGGCGATACGGAAAGAGGAAAGGGAGATTTGTGCGATAGGAGTGAGCGAAGCCCAACTTGACACGCCGGAAATGAGGTTTGGGGGTTGACCAAGTTTTGTTTGGTCCTTTTTTGCACTGGGGAGAGGTTGGAAACCTAACAGAGACGGTCACTGACAACGAACCTCGGCGCTTTTGGAGGAAAAGTACCGAACTCGGCCAAGGCGGACGGGCTGGAGGAAAAGCAAGAACGGGAGGGTACTTCCGAGAGGGAATCGAAACGAGAAGAACATATCCGCGATACAAAGAGGCAACTCCACAAAGAGGGGAGGGAGCAAATACCTGTCCGGCGAGATAAAAGATAGGGGCTAGGGGGTACACACTAATGGACGGGGTACGCACTACCAGTAGTGTGTGATCGAGTACATAGGGACTAGCGCCGCGCCTCCGCCCTTACTCCTGAAAAGAAAAAAAAAGACACGTCCGCAAGACCTCCTGAGGGAAAGGCAGGCACACAGGACGTTTCGAGAACCGTTGCGGACGTGTCCATCGGTAGAGAGGGCACAAAACTAAGGTCCGACAGCACTGCTGACAAGGGGGCGCAAAGCGTGGGGAAACTTCCTTCCGTTGATAGGGACGAAAAAGTCAATTCTTACCAGCCAGCCTCAAAAGAGAAGTAATGAGCATCGTAGGGCCGTACGAAAAAAGGCAGAATCTGGAACCAATTCGGACTCTGAAGGGGAGAACGCTAGTTCGGCTCTTACCTAGTGAAGAGACTCTATCAGAACAGCTGAATTCGCTTCGAATGTTTGTGGTTGGGGGGGGGGGGGGGGGGGGGGGGGGGGGGGGGGGGGGGGGGGGGGGGGGGGGGGGGGGTTGTGGGGTTGTTTGGGTGGGGCGTGTTTTTGCTTTTTATATGACACCGGCATCCTAGGAAGATAGGAGGGGAGTGGCTACTCGTAATTCAATCGAACGAGAAATGAAGGCGAAAACTAACCCCTCTCAGGGAGAAAAAATGACGTAAAAGGGAGAATGAATTTGGCCGTGACAAACGAGAAAGCTCAAAAGAGAAAAAAACAAAAAAAGACGCCATGGCCGCGGAGAGCCCACTCCAAAGGGAAATTGAAAAAGCCCGTCTCTAAAAAAAAAAAAGACTGTCAGACTCTGATCCCGGTCGCGACCGCCTACCACATAAAAGGGGGAGGGGGTTTTAAGATTCACGAAATTCGCAGAGAAAAAACTGCGGACTAACCGGAGGCCACCACGAGGAAAAGAAGGAGCTGCAGAGAGGATCGAAAGGAAGCAGGTCATCGATCTTTTTGCCACGAAGAAAGTAACGGGAAGAATAGCGGGCCCGGCCTCTCCAGAAGGCAGTGATAGTGCTAGAGGGGACTCCAAGAAGGTACCCTCAAGCCTGAGTCGGTAGGCTGCCGCGTCAGTCAAAAGGCCGCTGCGATCATCGTTGATTGCAGACAAGCGCAAGAGCCGGTCGAAAAGGTTTGAAGAAGAACCGTTCGCGCACGGAAGGGGGGCGGGTCACTCCGCTCATCCAAGATTAAAGAAATCCTCAACACACTAGGAGTGGAAAGAAAAAAAAAAAAGAATTTTATGCGTATGACTGAGGGGAAAACCGCGGCACCGGCTGCGCGAACGACCCGGCAGCGAAACCCATAATGAATCGAGGAGGAAAAAGGGGTCAAAGAAAAACGCTTATCTCTGAGGGGCCTTCGTCAGGGGAGAGAAATTACGAAGCATGGCACGGCATCCCGCGAAGAAGAAAATGGGCGTGGAGCCACTCGCCCTAGCACTTCTTTAAAAGTGAACAGGGCCGCTAGGGGCTTAGAAAAAAAAAGGTGTCAGCTCGGTCAAGATCGATCAAAGGGGGAGGTCGAAAATAGAAGTTCGCTGCTCGTCTGTTGCCGCAGCAAGGGGTCTCAAACCAGGCATCTCAGGATGCAATCGGGGCGTACGCACCAACAGCAAAAAGAGTTTCAAATATGTGGGAAGGCGCCGATTGCCGGAAGAAGAAGCAAAAGAAAGGAACTCAAAGGGGGGTGACGTTCGGGGGGGGCTGAGAAAAAAGGGGCAAGGAGCGGGATTTGAGCCCTTTCTGGGAGAAGATCACCAAGGCAAGAGAGGGGGGGAAGATCTTTCGCGCGTCTACAAGGCCAAAACCTTAAAGGGGAAAGAAGAAAAGGTTTTCAAATCGGTGAACGACCGATTTTACCCGAGAGACTTGCAGGGGCTTCGAGGGAAAAATGCCGAGAGAGAATCCGCGGCATCTCGGAAAACATGGCGGGAAAGAAACAAAAAAACAAGGGACCTTGATCTCACCTAAGTCGGTGGGCCGAAATCGTCGAACCGGAACTCACAAACGGGGGTGGGGAGAAAACAAAAGGGGGACGATTGTCAATTTTAGGGTAAAGCAGACGGCCGCCGATTACGGAAGTATACTGGGGGAAAGGGGGGGGGACTTGGGCCAAAAGGAACGGGGCAAATCATCAACCGGGGAGGCCTTGATAAGAAGGGATGCGCCATAAAAAGATTGTCTAGAGAGAGGGAGCGGCCCTCGGTGGTGCGGGCGGGGGGACAACCCTAGACAGAGAAAAGAAAAAATAGCCGCAGACAGAACCGGGATCGAAAGACTGTTGCGTGCAGCTCCGACGGAGTGTTCAACTTGCAGGCGCCCTTTCTCGGGAAGCAGGCGGCTGCGGCGAGGGTCTAGGGGAAAAACAAGAAGGACCACCCTCTGTTAGTGCGGCAACCATTCAGGAAAGGGAGAAGACCTCTTCGCCTACAGGATGGCGTGATGAAAGAGGGGGGGGCTATTTGCCGAGAAAGGGAATATGCGGACCGGGTATATCTACCCGCAAGACCCGCAGGAAAAGCTTCATGGTCACGAACCGGAAAATGGGGGAACGATTTCGCGGGAGCTGAACAAGCCAGGGGGGGAACAAAAAGGGGACGTCCGCTTCGACCCTGTACTAAGGAGGGCGCAAAGCATAAAAAAATGCGCAAAGCCAGGGAAAAACGGGGAGGGAAAAACACGCCGTAGGTTGGGGTCCTCAGCGTGGTCCGGAAGGGAGGCTCAAAAAAAAAAACTATTGATCGTCAGAAAAAGCGCGGGAAATCGTAAGCAGAGCCAAGCCGCGGCGTCGAAAAAAACCCTGGTGAAGTCGTCGAGGGAAGGGAATTGATCACCCCTCAGTCAAAAAACCACCTGTAAGGCGGAGGGGAGAGAGCCTGAGGAGGCAATCAGGGTGCTCTCCATCGACGGAAAAGCCAGGGCGGATTGCTAGAACTAGGAAACCGACCGCCGCATCACAAAGCACAAGCCGACTACAGGCGATGGAAAAAAATCCGCAGAGGATACAAAAAAGCCTCCCAGTTACCCTCCGCCAATGAAAAACCACCAGAATCATTTCTGAAGAGGCCACTCTGAGGGGGGGGCCGCCGCCTTCGCTTCCACAGAAGCACACCAGGAAAAAAACCTAAAACTACACCGAAGGGCTCAAGGCTTCTATCGAGGACCATCTATCAAATCTAAAAAAAAAGTGGCACTGTGTCAGTTTCCATCCTAAGGAATGCGAGCGCTGCCCTGAGGCGGAAAGAGAAGAAGAAAAACGCATCAAGAAAAGACGTGCCGAACTGAAATAAGTCTTAGGGGGGAAAATATAATATAGATTTCCACAAAAAATGGGCTACGAGGGACAAGGCGGCTGGATGAAGGATAAGCTGATTCAAGGACTTGCTGGAGCAATTTGTTCCCAGAGGGTTACTAACATTGACCAATAATCGCAACTAAGAGCGGGTATCGGGGGCTCCGCACTTTTCCAGACTACGGTTGACGCCTGAAGGTCGACAAGGAAGACTGTGCGCTTAAAATGGAAAACTCGCGAAGGGAGGATGAGGGCCCTGGAAGGGTACAACATACTCCACTGGGAGAGGGCGACATCGTACCATTATAATGAAAGAAAGACGGTGGGTAGGAGGGGGAAAATGTCGCCGTCCGAAAAGGGGGAGGCGTTTCAAAAAGGAAAAAGAAAATCTAGTCCGGTTTGGCACCACTGTATGGAAAAGCATGGACACTATCTGGGAACTAAGGATTCTCCGGGGGAGCGAACAAAGCGTCGCTGCAAAGGGAGGCGACCCACAGGCAGTGCATAAAAGCCAGCTTTCATGAAACTTCACTGAACAAAAGGGTCGGGAATTCCGTAGCAAAAAACAAGAGGAATAGGACAAACGCCCACTCGAAGGCAGCGGGAAAGGGATCACGGGAAACGACAAAAATCTTCGGGTAACACTCTATATCTACCCGAAAAAAAAAATCTACGAACTAAAAAAGTCAACTCGATAGGTGTCATCTGGAACGCCATAGGGGCGTTAAGAAAAAATTAAGGTATTAGGCAAGTAAGGAAGGCCCTTTATCAAAAAAAAGTTGGCCCAGGGTGCGTACAAGCACCAGAAATTTTTGGAAGCTTAGGCTTCGACAAACTTCTGAGGGAACATCGCGCGAGGACACATACCTCTAGAAGGATCGGAAGCGAGGTCTCATCATGTTCGTCCAGTGGGGGTTATCTCTCTCAAAAACAAAGGGAATATGAAACCACTTTGGCCATCGGGAAGGAACACTGTTCTTAGAAGGGACGATTCCTGCAGCCTTTCTTTTGTCATCGTCTCAGCGAAAAAACAGAAAGGGGGCGTCCGAAGTCCTGGAAGCCGGGGGCAAGGCGTTGGGATCCCTGGACCATAGGGGGGAGGAAGCAGAGACCCGGGCTGTTGAGGATTTGTCCTTAGCCTCCTCAATTTTGGGGAGGGGAAAGGGAAAGAGGGGGGGCACTTCGATGACAAAGCTAGGGGTCGCTTTTCGTAAAGCGCGGGCGCGGTGAAAAAAAGAAAGGGCACGCCGAGCTTTTCGTTTCCTAAAGGCCCCTGTGAGGGGGACAGACCTTTTCGAACGATAAGGGGGGGAGATGTCAGTATTTTAAGGACTTCAGGGGGGGACATCGGGAACCATAAGTTGTTCAGGGAGTAACTTTTCGCAAAAAGCAGGAAAGAAGCAGCATTGAGAGACACTACAGGGGTGGAAGCGGATAGTCGTCTACAGCCGATGGCAAGAGCAGAGTGCCTACCATCCGTGGTGAAAAAGGCCGAATGTGAAAAAGGATTGGTGTGACTAGATGCCTAGGTCTTAAGGACACAGCCCTCCTTTTCGTGAGATAGAAAGGAGCCTCAACCAGAACAGCTCATAGGTACAGGCGAGAAACAAAGGCTAAAAAATCAAAGGGAAGTGCGATTTTTGAAGAAGGCCAAAATCAACGCCGGGCGGACAAAAAAAGGGGGGCGACATAATTGCTGAGTGAATAAAGGCCCGACAAAGACATACAGGCTCACCATTCGAGGGGGAAAGGTCGCGGTGAAGAAGTTCATCTGTAAGGGCGGATAACCTGGTACCCAAGGGAAAAGCAAACTCGCCGGACGTCCGGGAACGAATTCCCAACCCTGAGTCAAGTGTAAAAGAGGGTCGCAAAGGTGGGGTATGACTATCGTCAGTCTGAGGATTTTGCAAGAGACTCAGAAAAGTCAACGGAAGTCTTCGTAAATCTGTTATCTGAGAACCAAGGCGCAGCGCCTTCCTTCGAATGGAAAAAAGAAATGAAAAAAAAACGATGCAGAACATGAACGAAGAGTTCAACGAGGGGCGAGACGATAGGAGGGAAAAAACGTAGGAGAAAAGGTGGCGGGCGGAGTGACGGTGGATGAGGGAGGGGGAGGGGACCGGGCAAGGAGTCCGGGTGACGGAGGTGGCTGCGGAGTGGTTTTTGGTGATACGGAAAACGGGTTGGGACCTACGGAGGATCGGTTGTGCTTCGGGTAGGGGTGGGGAGGAGGCCCTTCTTTTGGGTCTTTGGAGGCTGAGGGCTGGAGCGGCGACCGGCCATGGATAGTAGAGCGATTGATAAAGATGCGCGAGGATACTCCCATCTCAAGAGCAGGGGGGGGGGGGGGGACATGTGTCCTAAGACAACCGGAAAAAGGGATAAGTCGTGCGCAAGAAAAGGGGAGCGCTAGACCGAGAAGAAAAAAACTGTCGACTATCAATAGTAATGATCGAAGTGTCCATGCGACAGGTAATTTTTGTGTTGAAAAGTTTGTGTAAAAGGGGTGGGTTGCCGGTGGAGGAGCCTTTGGTATGCTCGGGGAAGACCTGCTAAATGTAGAAGGGCAGACCAGCTTTTGGCGGAGCTTCGTTTTCTCTTTGCAGAAATCTAACATGTGCGTGCGAAAAGGCAAAGATGGGATGGAGAAAAGGATGAAGTCTATCGACAGGTCGCAACCTCCTCCAGCGAGCGGAGACAAACACGAGAGCGTTCAGAGGAAACATCATGGAGAGAGAAAAGAAGACTTTTTTGAAACTAGGGCGCGTAAAAAAGGGGGGGGTGGAAGCGCTGGAACTGGAGGCAGCGCAGAAGACGAAAGGAAAAAGAAAAAACCCAAAAAGCGCGCGCACGTCGAAGGACGAGCCGGAGTCGCTGTCGCTGGGCCCAACTAGGCATTTCCGGGTCCGTCCTCGCAGTAGCCTTTTCATCTGGTCTCGGGAAGGAAGGAAAACGGAAAGCCAGAGCTGGTGCGCGACAAGGGGGGGGGCGCAGGCATCTTGGACCACTGAAAGAACGAGGAAAGTTCTGAAGAAAGCCGAAGGACAAACCTAGAAAGGAGAAAGAAGAGAACGTAAGAGAGGACGGCGGTGGGGACAATCGACCAACGTCGCGCCTTGGCACCAAGTAGGAAAGGGTTGAGGGAAGGTCATCGCTCTAGAGTCTTCACTAACGTGACTGGGCCTCGAAGTGCTTTGGTTGAGGGACTTCAACAGAAGGAACGATATCGGAAGAGTCGTACTCCGCCTCAGAAAAAACGGCCATCCGGAAAAAAAGGTACAGCGGTACGGGTCTCACCGAGGGAAAAGAAAAGATAAAAAGGTCCGGGGTTTGCCGGTACGAAAACGAAAGCGCCAGCCGGCTTCCGCCATGAACGGAGACCGTGCAAAAGCGCCACGGCAAAGTTCGAAGGAAAGAAAAAGGCGGCCCCGGGGTTTGAGAAAGGAGCAATCCTCGAAGGGGCCTACCAACATATGGGAACCGAGGGGAGACTGTCATCGAGAAGGCCAGCTCAAACCGGACCGGCAAAAGGAGTACAGGAACTCGCACTATAGCGATGCAGAACCGCAAGACAGGGAGCGAGAAAAAACCGCGGCTAAGAAGTTCTCAAATAGAAAAGGGAAAAAAAATCCGTGGGGGGGCGAGATGGGCTCCAAGACAGAAGGACCCTTCTGGCGATTAAGGGCGGACGAAAAGGTCCGGGCCAGGGTCATGATCGCGAATTCATGAAAAAAAAAAAAGGAAGGGCCAAGATAAACGGTTAGCGCATAGAGGGTTCGAAGGAAGTGTACTTCGGGCAGCCGTGCAGGAGGGGGGTTTAGGAAAAAAAAGAAAAAAAAAGCATAA